>Ga0194128_10011461_pt1 | contig 10280 bp, 9 predicted proteins | sample TA2KigCa65mmetaG_FD_148650 | JGI IMG/M metagenome (GOLD analysis project Ga0194128, IMG submission 148650) | Freshwater microbial communities from Lake Tanganyika, Tanzania - TA2015037 Kigoma Deep Cast 65m | ecosystem: Environmental > Aquatic > Freshwater > Lake | place: Tanzania: Lake...
CTTGAGCGGGTCGTTCGGGCAGCCGTCGTTGCAGTCCAACGTGCCGTCGTTGTCGCTGTCGGTGTCGGCCACGCCGCAACCACAGACGCCCGGAGCAACCTTGAGCGGGTCGTTCGGGCAGCCGTCGTTGCAGTCCAACGTGCCGTCGTTGTCGCTGTCGGTGTCGGCCACGCCGCAACCACAGACGCCCGGAGCAACCTTGAGCGGGTCGTTCGGGCAGCCGTCGAGGCAGTCGTTGGTGCCGTCATTGTCCGAGTCCGTGAAGCCCGGCGCCGTGATGTTCAGCGTCCAGGGTGCCGCGACGGTGCTGGTGCCCCACTGGCTGAGACGGATGTAGTACGTCGTGTTGCAGGTCACCGTGAACGTCACCTCGCTGCCGAAAGCCGGCGTCACGCAGGTGTCGTCGTCGCACGCCACCTGCGTCAGCGTCCCGCACACCCCGGTGTAGACCGTGATGACCGAGTCGCTCACCGGCTGCGAGGCACCGCACGTGTCGACCTTGGCGCTGCCCGCACCCTGCGAGGTCCACAGGAACCACACGTCGCGGCTCTGGTTCGTCTGGCACGACGAAGCCGGAGCGCTGTTGGCGCCGACCGGCGTGGCGAAGCGCGTGTCCGCGACCGCCGTCGTGCTGCCCGCCGTGAGCACCGTCGCGGTGGCGCACTCGTCGTTGGCCGGCGGCGGCACGACGAAGCTCCACGTCAGGGTGAACGCGCCGGCGCCCGTGTTCTTTTCCGACACGCGGATGCGGACCGACTGGTTCGGAGAGATCGCGTACGAGAGCTTCGCGGCCAGCGGGTTCGCGCAGGTCGCGTTGTCGTCGTTGCAGGCGAGCTCGGTGCCGCCGCAGGCGTCGAACACCGAGATGACCGTGTCGCCAGAGGCGCTGCCACAGGTCTCGAGGTTCAGCGTGCCGGCATCCGCAGCGCCCGTGAACGAGTACCAGACGTCCTTGCCCGCGAGATCGCAGGTCGAGGCTCCGTCGTTGGTCGCGTTCTGGAGGTTGCCCACGACCGGCGAGGTCGTGAGAGCGGTCGCGCTGGCGCAGGCGTTGTTCGCCGGCGGAGCGCCGATTTCGGCGTACATCTCGTACTGGTAGGTCTTGCCACCCGGCATCTGACCACCGAAGAACGTGCTCGGCGGCGTCAGCTGAACGCCGATACCCGTGATCACGTTGATCACGTACCAGTCACCGGCCACCACGGGGGCGGAGAGCGTCTGGATGCCGTTCGCGCAGCGCGCCACGAACAGGGTCGTGTTCGCCGCCGGGACCAGCGCCGTCGCCGGGCAAACGCCACCGGCCGACAGCTTCTGCAGCTGCGCCTGAGCGTTGGTGCCGAGCGTGTTGAGCACGATCTGGATCGTGTCCGTCGTCGTGGCCTGGAAGCGGTAGCTGTCGACGTCGCGGTTGCCGATCATGCCGCGGCCGGTGCCGCGGATCGTCAGACCCGGGAAGCTCGGCGTGGTGATGTCGGTGAAGCCGTTGGGCGTCGACGCACAGCCGTCGTTGCTGTGGATGCCGAAGCCGGCTTCCGCTTCCGTGTAGGGACCCGCAACACCCGTGCAGATGTTCGCCGGGAGCGCGCCCGTGCAGGGCGTGCCACCGTCGGTGACCACGAGGTTGTAGGCCGAGGTCTGGGCACCCGAGGAGAAGGGCGCGATCCAGATCAGGTAGTTGGCGCCGAGCTGCGAGCACCAGGCGAACGAGGCGTTCGTGCTGGGGTTGCAGGCCACGCCGTTGTCGTCACCGCCACCGACGATCGTGAGACCGTCGCAGGTGCCGACGTACACCGCCATGACCGAGTCGACGGCCGGCGTGGTGCCGCACATCGAAGCCGTCAGGGTGTTGCCGGTGCCCGTGACCGAGAACCACAGGCCGCGACGGGAGCTGTGCGCGCCCGAGCTCGGCGTGTTCATGGTCACGATCGGGTTCGACTCCGGCAGGGCACCCGTGTAGGTGCCGCTCGCCGGCGTGCCGAGCGTGAGCGCCTGAGCGCCGAAGCAGTTGTCGTTGTCCGGCGTCGAGGTCGGGACCACGACGACGTTCAGGTACATGCCGCCCGTGCGCAGACCCGCATCGGCGAACGAAACCGGCATGTTCTTGGTGCCGGCAACCGTTCCGACGGCCACCGTCGTCTCGAGGGTGTAGATGCCGTCGCCCGCGAGGTCGTCGCCGCTCGTGCCGTCATCGACGAGCGCCGCCGTAGCGGAGCCGCCGATGCCGCTGAGGTCGGCCGTGACCGTGAGGCCCGCGCTCGCGCGCAGCGTCGCGACGTCGTACGGCGTCACGAGCAAGCGCACGACCTGCGTCTCTTCCACCGTCAGCGGGAAGGCCGTGCCGCTGCCGGCGAGGCCCGTTCCGAGCGCCGAAGCCGAGTTGCGGGGCGCCGGGTAGCCGACGGCCCAGTCCGCTCGGTTCACGTTCGTGTCCGCCGCGCCGCCGAGGCGACGGTGGACGGCGTGACCCGTCGACATGGCGGGGCAGTTGTTGGCCGCGGCGTAGGTGCCGAGGCCAGCGGCCGCCGACTCGTTCCAGTTCGCAGTGCCGATGCCCACGAAGTCGCGCAGGTTGGCGCTCGTCGTGTAGAGCGGCGTGCCGCCCGTGAGCGCCGTCGTCGAAGCGACCAGCGCGATCTTGGCGTCCGTGCCGGACATCGCGATCGTGCCCGTGGCCTGGGCCGCCGGGTTGGCGGGCACCGTGCCTGCGGGCAGCGAACCGCCCGTGCCCTGCTGGACGAGCAGGTACTGGCCGGGGTTGAGGATCACGGACGGCAGGGCCGTGACCGTCCACGTGGTGCCGGTCGAGGAAGCGTACTGCGTCGACCAGCCCGTGAGGTCCTGAGCCGCGGCGCCCGCGTTGTAGATCTCGATGTAGTCGTTGAACACCATCGACTGGGAGTTGCCGCCCGAGCCGTAGACTTGGCTGATCAGGACCTGCGCGCTGGCAGCCTGAGCCGCGCACAGGGTCGCAGCGCCGACGAGCAGCGTGCGGAAGAGTCGGTTGGAAAGCATGAGTAGCTCCTGAGGGGTGACGGGCGGGAGCGGTGCCGAATCGGGACACCGCGCCGGATGGACCGCCCGCGCGCGAAGTGCGCTCGAACGCTCCTAGTTTTCTATTGAACGGCCACTCCATAGGAATGCGCAAGCCCTTTCTTTCGTCTCTTCCCGCGATTTCGTAGCCTCTTTCGGTCGGCCGGGCAATAAGTTCCGCTTAGCCACCCGAAAAGCCCCGTATGCCCCTCACGCGCTGGGCGAGGGGCCCGTAGTCTCCCCGACCGCCCCCCCCCTAGAAACCGATTCCCATGATCCAAAGACCCCTGACCCTCGTCGCCCTTGGCGCAGCGCTCGTCGGCGGCGCCCTGTTGTTTGCCATACTCGGTCAAAAGACCACGCTCCGTCCGCCAAAACCCCACCAGAGCGGCGCCGGTTCGAACGGCACCGGTTCAGGCGGCGCCGAGTCCAATATCGGCGTGCGCGCGCCCGCGACCGAGCGCACGGACGGGTCGATCGAAGCCCCTTCGAGCGACACGCCGACGGGGGCCGCGGCCTCGTCGGGGAGCGAGCGCACGGCCGCGGACGAAGTGGCGCTCGAAGGCGTGGCCGGCGTCCGAGGCAAGCTGTTGCCGAGGCGCGAGGCCAGCGAGATCGAGAAGCTCTCCGTGCGCGAGCTCGTCAAGCTGCACGTGCCCACGCCCGACGACGGCAACGCCCTCGACGAACTCTCGATCCCACAGGGCTACGACGCCGACAGCTTGGCGATCAAGTACGGCAGCATGGATGTGGCGCAACTGCAGCAGGCCCACGCCAGCGTGCGCGCGATCCTCGACTGGCAGTCGCGCGGTCCGTTCACGGACAAGGCCAACGAGATTCTCCCCGGCGAGATCCAACGCGGCATGGAGATCGAGCTCGAGTGGCTCGAGCAGACGATCCTGTATCCCTGAAGCGACGACCCGCGCGCGCCACGGCAGCGCGCGCGGATGTGGACATCACGGCGTGAACCTGAGCGAGCGTGTTGCTAGCATCGCCGCAGACAGGGAGGTCGCTCGATGCGAGAAGCGCGGCGGGATCCGGCGGTCGAAAAGGACCATGGCGCGCACACCCTCAAGGTGTGGTGCGGGACCGTGGTGGGCGTGTACGGCAACGACGTGTTCGTCGAGCTCGGGCCGCGCATGCAGGGCGTGATCGCGCGGCGCGAATTCACGCGCGAGCCGCGCGTGGGCGAGCGGTTCGACTTCACGCTGCGCGGGCGCGAGGACGGACTGTGGGCGCTCGAGCGCCGCGAAGCCGCGAGCCTGCGGTCGTGGGAGGACATGGAACCCGGCGTGCTGGTGCACGCGCGCGCGATCGGTGCGTTGCCCGAGGGGCTCGAGCTCAAGATCGGCAAGCTGCACGCGTTCATGCCCAAGTCGCACACCGGTCTGGCGCGCGACCAGAAGGCGAGCGTGCTCGTCGGCAAGGTGCTGACCTGCGAGGTGATCGAGGTCGATCGCGAGCGCCAGCGCGTGCTCGTGTCGCGCAAGCTCGTGCTGCAGCGCGAGCGCGGGGACGATCGCCAGCGCGAGGTCGGCGCGCTCCTCGTGGGCCAGACGATCGAGGGGCGCGTGGCGCGGCTCGAACCCTACGGCGCGTTCATCGCGTTCGGTCGCGGGCTCGAAGGCCTCGTGCATGTGTCGAATGTCTCCTACGAGCGAGTCGAGCACCCGGCCAAGGTGCTGCACCTGGGCGAGCTCGTGCGCGCCAAGGTGCTGGCGCTGAGGGCCGGCGGCTCGCGCATCGCGCTCGGCCTCAAGCAGTTGCAAGAGAGCCCGTGGCGCTCGCTCGCCGCGCGCCTGGGCCTCCACCGCGTCGTCGAGGGCACGGTCAAGCGCGTGATGCCCTTCGGCGCGTTCATCGCGATCCTGCCCGGCATCGAAGGACTGGTGCACAACACGCAGGCCGAGCTGTGCGGCGAGAAGAACCTCTCGCGCCAGTTGCAACCGGGCGAGCGCGTCTCCGTGCGCGTGCTCGCGATCGACGAACAGGCCGAGCGCCTCGAGCTCTCCTTGCTGCACAAGGACGGCCGCGCCATCGGACCCGACGAAGCCGAGGACAACGCGACCTTCGCCACGCTCAAGCTCGACGCGCGACCGGGCGCTCCGTCGACCGCGCTCTCGCGCGCGCTCGCACGGGCGCTGCGCGCGCGCAACGAACGCGTCGCTACAGCCCGACCCGGCGCGTGAACGGCTCGAGGAACTCGCGCACATTGGCGCGATCGCGCGCAAACAGCCCGCTCGTCTCCGAGCGCACATGAATCGTGGCCGACGGGATGCCTTCCGGGCCCTCGACGCGCAACATGATGCGCGCGGTGCCGCCGAACAAGCCGCCCTTGCGTTCGCACTGCAGCACGAGCGCTGCATCGTCGGAGCGCACGAGCGTCCAGCCCGCGAGGTCGGCGACCATGTCGCGGGCCTCCGAGTAGAGCTCCTCCCTGCGCTTCGCCACGGAGAGCGGCCGCAAGAGCGGGGAACTCTGCGCGGCGTCGGTCTCGAAGGAGCCCATGACGGGTTTCGTGCCGACGACGACTACTTGGCGGCGGCGAGCTTGTTGAGCGCCTTCATCAGGCGGCTCTTCTTGCGCGCGGCGGCATTCTTGTGAATCACGCCGACCTTGGCCGCCTTGTCGATCATCTTCATGCTCTCGCGGAGCATCGCGGGGCGCTCGGAGGGAGCGGAGGCGACCGTGGCCTTGGCCTTGCTCTTGACCGCGCTGCGAACGGCGCGGTTCTTGTTGCGACGGCGGTTGCTGGTACGGACGCGCTTGGCGGCTTGCTTGGAGTGAGTCATGGCTTAGCGAAATCGTTCCATCTTGGCGGCTACATCACGGTAGCCGATGTCCACTTCGTAGATGCGAGCGTAGCTCGCGCGAGCCTCGTCGGTCCGGCCTTCGCCTTCGGCGATCTCGCCGAGAGCATAGAGGACTTCCTTGGCCCGTTCGTCGATCTCCTGCACGCCCTCGAGGACGCGCAGGTACTCCTTCTTGGCGAGGTCGCTGAAGCCCTTGCGCTGGAAGCAGTGGGCCATGCCCATGCGGGCCTCGCGCTGGACGCGGGCGTCGGCCTGCGCCTTCTGGAACTCGGACAGCGCCGCGTCGAGGTCGCCCTTCTTGGCGAGCCGCTTGGCGAGCTGCAGGCGCAGGCTGGCGTCGCCCGGATGCACGGCGACGCGGCCGCGGTAGTCGGCCACTTCGAGGTCGAGCAGCTCGGCCTCGAAGCGCGAGGCGAGCTCGGCGTGGCCCTCCTTGTCCGCGCGCGCGATCTTCTTCTTGAGCACCTTGGCGCGCAGGTCGCCGACCTTGGTGAGCAGCTCGAAGCTGTCCTTCTTGTACTGCGCGGCGCGCTCGGCGAAGTCGAGCGCCGACTCGTAGTCCTTCAGGCGCTCGCTCACATCCGCGAGCTGCAGCATGAGCTCGGGGTCCTTGGCGTTGTCCGCGAACAGGCCTTCGAGGCGCTCGCGCTCCTTGGCGAGGTCTTCCTCGGTGAGCACGCGGCGCCGCGAGCGCTCGAGGTCGGCCGCCTGCTCCTTGTCGCGAATCTGCTCGCGGCTGTGGGCGACGGCCTCGAAACGACCGGCCTTGAGGGCGCGCTCCGCCGCGAGGTCCTTGCGTGCCTTGAGCGCATCTTGGTCGCGCGGGTCGGCCTGCAGGGCGCGCTCGTAGAACTCGAGCGCCTTGCCGTGCTCTCCGGCGCGGTAGGCCATCGCCCCCGCGCGCTTCAGTCCCTCGGGATTGCGCGGCGCGATCTCCGCCAGAAACTCGTACACCGCGAGCGCCGACTTGGTGAAGCCCGCGGACTCGAGCGCACGGCCGAGCTCGAGGTTGGCGTCGGGATCGAGCGGGTTGAGCGCGAGGTACTGCTCGTAGGACTTGGCCGCGGCCGCGTGCTTGCCCGCCTTCGCGAGCCCCTTCGCCACCGCCAGCGGTCCGGCGCCGGTGAGCACCTTGAAGAGCCTCGCGCCCCCGCCGCCCTGTTCGGCGCGCTTGCGCAGCGCCTTGCGCAGCCCACCGCGGGCCTCGCCCAGATCGGGGTCCATCTCCAACAACTGTTGGTAGACCTCGATGGCGAAGTCCCAGCGCCGCTGACGCAGGGCCTCTTCCGCCTTCTGGAGATGCTTGGAGTAGTCCACGACGAGGGGATGCTCGCCAGCGCGACCCGCCGCCCCCATGGCGCTCGACAGGGCGGTCGAGCCGGGCGGTACGGGGCGGAAACGAGGGGCGCAGAGGCTAGCGGCGTGGTCAGAAACCGTCAACGCAGGCTATTCTCCGCGGCCCCGGCGCGGATCAAGAGCCGGGCCCCCCAACGCCCATGTCCGTCCCGCTCGATTTCCGCGTCGTCTATTACCCCGATCCGGTGCTCCGCAAGGTGGCCAAGCCGGTCGAGGCCTTCGATGACGAGCTGCGCGCCACCGTGGCCGCCATGTTCGACCTGATGTACCGCTCGGAAGGGTGCGGCCTCGCCGCCCCCCAGACCGGCTTGGAGCGGCGCATCCTCGTGCTCAACCCGACCGGCGATCCGGCCCAGAAGGAGCACGAGCTGGCGCTGGTCAATGTGACCATCGTCGAGCGCTCCGGTCCGATCACGCCGCACGAGGAGGGCTGCCTCTCGTTTCCGCAGATCTACGCCGAGATCAAGCGCCCCGAACGCTGCCGCGTGGTGGCCTTCGACCCCGCGGGGAACAAGCACGAGACCGAGTACTCGGGCCTCCTCGCGCGCGTGGTTCAGCACGAATACGACCACTTGGAAGGCGTGCTGCTCGTCGACCGCATGTCGCCCGCCGACAAGGCCCGCAACAAGGCCGCTCTGGCGCAGCTCGTCGACTCCTACCGCCGCTCCCAGTCCGCCGGCGCGCGCTGAGGGCGCCCGCGAGCCGCTCCGGAGCGATGCTTGAAGACCACGCGCTCCATGACGGCGCTCGAGGCCGCACCCGCGGGCGGATCCGTGGTCTCGATCGGAGTCTTCGACGGCGTGCACCTCGGCCATCAAGCGATCCTCGCCGCCAATGTGGCCCGATCGCGCTCGCTCGGAGCCGTCCCGACGGTCGTGACCTTCGCCGGGCACCCCAAGGAGGTGCTGCTCGGCCGCGCGCCGCGCACGCTGACCACGCTGGAGCACCGCCTCGCGCTCTTCCGTCGTGCGGGGATCGAGCACGCCGTGGGAATCGAGTTCGACGCCGAGCTGCGCGAGACCACGGCCGAGGACTTCGCCGAGCGCGTGCTCGTGCGCGGCCTCGCCACGCGCGCGCTGGTGCTCGGCTTCGACAGCAAGTTCGGCCGCGAGCGCCGCGGCACCCCGGAGTTCCTCACCGCCCGCGGCTTCGATGTGACCGTGGTCCCGCAGGTGCAGGTCGGCCCCTACGGCGTGTCGAGCACCGCGATCCGCGAGGCGATCGAGCTCGGCGACCTCGCCCGCGCGCAGGCCATGCTCGGGCGACCCGCGAGCGTGCTCGGCACGGTCGTGCATGGCGACGCCCTCGGACGGCGGTTGGGCTTCCCGACCGCCAACCTCGACCTGCACCACGAGCTGCACCCGCCGCCGGGCGTCTACTACGGGCGGGCGCGCTTGGGCGCGAGCGTGCTCGAGGGCCACGACGGCCCCGAGCGCGCGGCGGTGGCCAACATCGGCTTTCGTCCGACCGTTGCCGGGGGCGCGCGCGAGCTGCGCATCGAGGTGCACCTGCTCGACTTCGCGGGCGACCTGTACGACCAGGCGCTCGAATTCACCTTCCTCGGCCGGCTGCGCGGAGAGCAGCGCTTCGACGGAGTCGACGCGCTCGTGGCGCAGATCCGGCGCGACATCGCCGAGGCGCGCGCGCGACTGGGCGCGGCTTCCGCGGCGTTCCCCCGTTGACCGAGTCCCTTCCCGCGGCCACAATCTTCAGCCCTCGTGCACGCCGCGAGGCGTGGTTGGGCAGGTAGCTCAGTCGGTAGAGCAGCTGATTGAAAATCAGCGGGTCGCTGGTTCAAGTCCGGTCCTGCCCACCACCTTCTTCTCTCCGCGACCTTCTTTCTGCGACAGGGCGCGCCGTGAACACATACCAGCCGCTGGTCATCCGCCGCAGCGATCCGAGCAAGCTCGAGGTCGAGTGGGCCGACGGGCACCGCACGAGCTACTCGGCGGCCGAGCTGCGCGGCGTGTGCCCCTGCGCCGGCTGCATCAACGAGGTCACCGGGGTGCGCATGCACGACCCCTCCTCGGTGCCCGCGGGCCTGACCCAGAGCGATGTGCGCTTCGTCGGCAACTACGCCATCGCGCTGCAGTTCTCCGACGGCCACAACACGGGCATCTTCCCGTTCCGTTTCCTGCGCGACCACGATCCGCGCGCCTAGGGCGGGGTCCATGGACGCGCCGCAAGAGGGACTGTTCGTGCGGCCGGGGCTGGTGCTCCCCGAGGCCGAGCTCTCCCACACCGCGCTGCGCTCCGGCGGACCGGGCGGCCAGAATGTCAACAAGGTGTCGAGCGGCATCCTGCTGCGCTTCGACCTCGAGGGCAGCGCCAGCCTGACCCCGGCCCAGAAGGAGCGCCTGCGCTCCAAGCTCGGCGCGCGCCTCACCAAGGCGGGCGAGCTGCTGGTCAAGGCCGTCGAGCACCGCGAGCAGGGCCGCAACCTCGCCGCCGCCCGCGAGCGCCTCGCCGCCCTGCTCGCCGGCGCCCTGCACATGCTCCCGCCCCGCCGTGCGACCCGCCCCACGCGCGGCTCCGTCCGTCGGCGCATCAGCGACAAGCGCCAGCGCTCCGAGCGCAAGCGCGAGCGCGGCGGCGGCTGGGACTAGGGCGGCCCGCGCGCACGCGGCGCTCGCGCAACCAGCGAGCGACCGCGAAAACCCGCGCTTTTGGGCGCGTTTTCCAGCGCAAACAGCCCCCGCACGCCGCCGGCACCGCGGGCCATCTCCGCGGGCCACAGCCGCGGGCCATCTCCGCGGGCCACAGCCGCGGGCCCTCTCCGCGCCCGTCAGGTCCGCGCCCGTCAGGGTGCCGCTCGCCTGCCAACGGGGTGCCGCCGGGCCTCGCTCTCGCCCCCTCTCGGCGGCCGCCAACGGTCCGAAAACGCCCCCGAGGCGGCCTCGTCACCAAAAAAACAACCCACGAAACGCCTGCCGCCGCCCCCCCGTCGCGAGCCGAGAACCGCGATTCCACCGCGCCCGCGACCTCGCTCGTAAGTCCTTTACCTGAATGGCTTTACGTTTGTCAACCGGCGCCATCGCGGGGACTTTCCGGGAAACCTCCGGCCGCTCTGCGCCGAACCTA
>Ga0194128_10011465_pt1 | contig 10278 bp, 8 predicted proteins | sample TA2KigCa65mmetaG_FD_148650 | JGI IMG/M metagenome (GOLD analysis project Ga0194128, IMG submission 148650) | Freshwater microbial communities from Lake Tanganyika, Tanzania - TA2015037 Kigoma Deep Cast 65m | ecosystem: Environmental > Aquatic > Freshwater > Lake | place: Tanzania: Lake...
GGTCGCGGGGTACTCCGGAAACGCATTTACCTACATATCATGACTTCTGCAACGTGCCACCTCGATCCGATGCCATGAATGACTCCCTGACTGAAACGCGTCATGCCGATGGTTCCGCAACATCGACACCGTTTCAGTTTCACATTCGTACGCTTCTGGTTGTGATGACGGCGGCCGCAATTGCTGCCGCCTGTTGGCCGTGGTCGTGGAGCGTCGAAAGGCAAATTGCGCTGGCCCCTATAGCATTCCTAGCCGTCGCTCAGATGGCCTTGCCGGTTTGGTTGATATCTCGTTTCCGCACCGATGAGCGAAACAGTGGCCGGGGTCTGTTTCGGGCTGCGTTGTCTTGGGTAGTCCTGGCTGTTTCCATCGCTTTGCCAATACGGAATGATCCGGGCGGAAGCATTTTGGTCTTTCTCGGTATTCTGATCGTGGGGGCAAACCCCGCGAAGTACTGGCATGAGTGCCTCCTGCTAACCGCCAATGTACCCATTCTCATCTCGCTGTTGCTCCTGCTGCCAGTTCGGGGTCGGCGACGTGCGGCAGCCATTCTATTTCCGGTAAATCTGTTCGGCTTTCTCATCGCCCTCACCGGACTCTTTGTTGAACGCAAATTCGTTGGCGTGGCATACATCGGTTGGTTGCTGTCACTGGCGTTGATGGTTCTGGCAACATTCAGCATCTGGCGAGGCGCGGCCGCATCGGAAAGCTCGCCATCATTAACCAGGATGTCACTCATAGCCGCCAGTTTGGTCGCCATCATTCTCGGACTGATTGGATACGAGGAGTGGCAAGCAAAACGAACGCCACAAAGCCTGTTAACCGCCGTGCGATACGGTGATATCGCCGCAGCCGAACTTGCCCTGCGCGCGGGTGTCGATCCTCACGTAACCGAGACTTGGGGATGGCATAATAGCCCCGGATCGAACCCGATGAATTTGGCTGCCTCGCGCGGCGACGATGCAATGGTGAACCTGCTGTTAGGTCACGGTGCCGATGTGAACGGCTTGGATGGAAGTGGCGCCTCTCCTTTACTCTCGGCAACCCGTTCGCGCAAGTTGACGACGGTGCGCTTGCTACTTAAACTCGGCGCGAATCCCCGCTCTGGATCCGCATACGATGGTAGCAGCGCCTTGCACGCCGCCGCCGGCAGTAACGATACGCAGCTCCTGGCAGAATTGCTGTCCGCCGGCGTCCCGGTCAATATTCAGGATCGCCATCGCCGGACGCCGCTGCAGGTTGCCGCGCACATCGGAAACCCGGCGGCCGTTCAATTCCTATTGGAACACGGTGCTGACAGGTATCACAAGGATCATAATGGGCACACCGCCTTGGACATCGCACAAGAGCGAATGATCTCGGCAATCAATACTTACAATGCGTATGTGTACAAGCATCGCAAAGAACGATCACCGCATACTGCAGAACCTGTGGACACGCGCGATAGTGCCGTACCGGCCATCGATCTGGAGTCGTACGAGCACGTTTGCCGCCTGCTCGAGCAGTCGCAACAACTGTAGTGCATGACGCCATGCTGAACGGTAACTTTACAAACTCGGAACGAACCATGCCGCTAACTGCCGCACACGACAACGCATCCCTCAAGCCAGGCCAATTCACGCTCCGCCGGCTGTTCCTTTATGTCCACATCGCGGCCGTAGCGTGCAGCGCGTTTATCGGGATCGGGCAAATCCTCACCGGCAACGACGACGATTTCCGCGTCCTGCTGACCGCCGTGGTGGTCGCGGTGGCCAGCATCTGCGGCCTGGCTTGCGGTTCGGCCTGGGAATCCAAGCGGGCCCGCGTCTTTCCTCTCGGCGGCTTGGCGCTGACGCTCGTCGGCGCCGTCTGCCTGCTGGTGATGATCTGGGTGCCGCGCCCCCTTAACTCGCCGGAGTGGTTTCTCAAGTCCACCGCCATCGTCTGCATCAACGCCGTGGCATTGAGCCATATTTCGTTGCTCTGCGTCGCCCGCCTGGCCCCCCGCTACTCCTGGGCGCTGCTGGTGGCCATCATCGCGATCCTCGCGGTTGCGACTTCGGTCTCCGCGATGGTTATTGCGGAGAACGCAGACGAATGGGTACTGCGCTGGGTTGCCGTGGCCGTGATCATCGACGCAGTGATGTCGGTCCTGATTCCGATCTTCCATCTACTCAGTCGTGAGGACGCCCGCGGCCAAAGCCGGAATGACACGCCTTCGCTGGCCGTGATCGACGAAGAAATTGCCCGCCTCGAACTGCGTTTGGCCGAGCTACGCCGATTGCGGGATACGCAGGGCCACGATGGTGCGACGCAGTAGCCCGAAGCGAGGGAGCAGGCGCGTCCCTCGCTGGCACTGCGGGCTAGAATGCCACTTTCGACGTCGGCCATTCTGGCCGTTACAACCGTCATAACCGGGCGAATTCATGAATGGACGCCACGGCAACCTATATTTACCTGCGCGCCGGCGGTACGTCGTCAAGTAACAACATCCGGAGACAGGTCCATGCTCCTGTTCAGCAAAGACAAGTCGCGGCAGATTGAGGTGCAGCGGCTGCTTACTAAGATCATCAATGCGCACAGCCGCTCGCTGGATGCGTTGCGAGAGGGGCCGCGCAGCGAGCTGCGCGTCGATCTTGCGCTGGTGGTCATCGTCGTCCCCAGCGTCAACGACCGCCCCGACCGCAGCCAAGCCTTTGCCACCGTCACGCGCGAAGTTTCCTCCAACGGCATGTCGCTGGTCCTGTCCGAAAGACTGGACGTGAGCGACCTGTTCCTGGTGCTCGAAGTGGACCGGGAAATGAGGTACGTCCGGGGGGAAGTCCGCCACCAAGGCCCGCTCGGCGCCGGGCTCTGGCAGGCCGGCGTCCAACTGACCGAAATCGTCACCCCAGGCGATTACCCGGAACTTCAGCCGCTGAAAATCTAGTGTCGTGACGCGGACCCCTTAAGTCTTGCCCAGCGTAGACGTTGCGCCGTCTCAGCGATTCCTCCCCGTGGCTAATTCGCCCCAATCTTGTTCAAAACCGCCGCCCCCCGCTTAATCAGCAGTTGGCAACAACCGAAGCGCCGTCGAGGGAATGATGGAGTGCCCAGTCGCTGATTCGACGCCACCAGCACGGGTGCAACCAACGCTTCGCGATAGCAGGCCCGGCGTTTACGCCGGGTTTGCAATGCAAAGAAGTTTTATTCTTTTTCCTCCCATGCAGACTATGGCGGCCGCTTAACCCAGCATGAATGCCTGGTCTGTTATCGCGTGGCGGTTGTGGAGCGTTTTCGCGCTCGCCAGCATGGCTCCATCCCTCGCTGGCGCTTCGGGCTAGGGAATCGGTTCGCTTACAAACACGCGCTCCGGAGCATAAAGGTCATCGCCCCGATGAACGAGCAGGGCTGCCAGCCAGCCTTGCGGATCCACGGCCGCCAGTTCGGAAACGGTTTCGCTCCCCAGGTCGAGCGTTATTGCCTGCCCGTTGGTCAGCCGCTGAACCTGGGCGTCGGCCAGTTCGGCAACCGGAAGCTGGGGCACGGCGCGGAGCGGAGAGAGGAGATAGTCATGCAGATTGTCGGCCGTCATTTCATCGAGCTGGCAGGCATCCTGAAGATGGAAGTCGCCAATCTCCGTGCGCGTCAGTTCGGACATGACCGCGCCGGTGCCCAGCCGCTCCGCCAGATCGCGCCCCAGCGAACGGACATACGTGCCGCTGCCGCAGCGGATGTCGAGCACCAGCCGCGGATATTCGTACTCCACCACGTCCAGTGAGTGGATCGTCACCGGCCGCTGCTTGAGCTCCGGCGTTTCGCCACGGCGGGCCAGCTTGTACGCCCGGCGGCCAGCCACTTTAACGGCCGAATACGCGGGCGGCCGCTGCTGGATCACGCCCACCATGGAGGTGGCCGCCTGTTCGACCTCCGCTCGCGTCGGGACGGGTGGATCGTCCAATTCCGTCACGATCCCCTCGATATCTTCCGTATCGCTCGTCCGCCCCAACAAAAACATCCCCCGATACCGCTTAGGCATTTCCTGCACCTTGTCGATCAACCGCGTGGCCGGGCCGATGCACACCACCAGCACGCCGCTGGCCAGCGGATCGAGCGTGCCGGCGTGCCCCACCTTAACCTTCTTTCCCACCAGCCTCACAATCCGATTGACCGCATCACGCGACGTGATTCCGGAAGGTTTGTCGATGTTGAGAATGCCGAAGATCATGGTGTCCTGCAGAAAATCTATGTCAGTTGCTCGAACGTGTGAACCACTCCGCAAACTCCCGGCGCAGAATTCCAACGAGCCACCGCGCCTCTCCTTCGGTCAACCCACTCAACGCGGCTACGTCATGACCGCGCAGATCGAGTAGCACAAGAGCATTTCTTCCCTCATCTGTTGACACAAAGAAAGATGAACCGCCGTCGAACCGCAGCGTCTCTAGCAAGATGCGCCAACGGGATCTTGTCCGCCGCCGAACTCGACCCGATTTCAGCGCAGGCAGTACCACAGTTCGCCAGATTCCGACACCCAGAAATCGATGACAATAACGTAACTCGTGTCGGGAGAGTTGCCACTCTGTCGAAAACGCCGGCGCAACAAACGCCCGCAACCAAGCTACTACAGGCAGCATGGCCATGATATAGAACGGCGTGAGCAGGACCAATCTCTCCTGGTCGCCCCTTGCTCATCAAGACCGCCGATGCAGTTCCCACGATTCCTCCAACGAACATCGTCACGACGGTAAACTCAAAAATCTGCACTGGGTTCCAGCGGCCGCGATGGCGGATTTGCAACGCATCACGCGTCGATTTGACTTGGAGGTTGCTCTCGGCCGGGCGCGTGGCGGGTGCGTCGGCCATGGTCACCCCGAAAGCGAGCCGCAGATCGTCCAGGAAGTGATTGATCATTCGGGCCAGCCTTTGCAATTCACTCGAATCGGCTCCTCGGCCAAAACGAATCGATCGGCCGACTGTCCGCAATTCCAATTCCGGCTCGCGGTCGGGTCGAGAGAAGTCAGCGACGGCTCTTTTCAATTCGGCGAGCGGAACCTGCTGGCGCTTCCAGCGAACGATGGCCCACAACTCGTAGCAACCACCCTGTCTGTCAATGCAGAGCCGCTCTTGGCCGACGATCAAAAGCACGGCTGACATGCCCAACAGTAAACCCATCGTGGCAAACGGAAGTCCGACGAGCAATGCAAACGCAACCCGTCGTTCAACGAACTCGGCCAAGGCCATCGAACCAATGGCTGCAAATGGGAGGAACATAAGGACAAAGACCACAAGATGGGCCCAGTTGCGGCGGCTATAGCGGACTTCCATCCAGTTGTCCTGCACCGCAATTTGAAAGACGCTGGCAGGTTCGACAAATTGAGTCGTGAGCATCATCCACCCCGCCAACGGTTACTCACGAAGCGAAAAGTCATGTAATGCCGCAATATCACTAAGTGACTTGCTTTCCATACGAGTAAAACGGGTTCGCAGTGCCTCCAGATCGAACACACCCAGGGCTGCCAGACGGTTGAACTTCACACTCAACAAATGCTCCACATCAGCGGTCCTGTTGCGGGTATGACCGGCAGGGTACATCACCAGGCCGCTCTCCAGTTGGCCCAGTTTGGCATGATCCATAACGACGGAGGTTGGTATCCCGTCAGGGTACTTGGCATCGTACTCTGGGCCGCCGTGGCGGACTTCAATCTTCTCGATCAATCGCCGCGTCAGGGGGTCATTCAGTGCCGAATCGTCGTAGTCCTCTGGCATCAGCATCAACCCTTCCCAACTCGTTTCCCGCGTTTGAAACGCCTTGGCCAAGAGCCGGGCCACAATGTAAGGCAGCGAATGATCCGCGCTTTGCCGCGTGCGCGGACCGCGTTTGGCCGGATCGGCGATGATGCCGAAGGCCGGCTCGTAGATCGTGACACTTAGCGACTGGATATGGTTTGGATCGGCAAGTAACTCGGAGTGCTTTTTCAACAGGTCGATCACCGCCTGGATCGCCCCGGCCGATTGGTGCTCGTAGAGCCCCAGCTTGAAATGCATGCCCAGGATGGCAAAGTCGTCCCCGCCGGTGGTGAGCGTCAGATCGAACGGGCTTTCTCCCTTGCGCTGCGGCGGCTCGAACAGGCAGAACAGTGCCTCCGGGTTGCGAAAGACGTCGGCCGGGCCGACGAACCCACGCATGGCACGCTGCACACAAAGCACGGCCGCCTCCGCCGAGATAGCTGCCGAGGCTCCCTTGGAATCGGAAAGCTGCTTGCCCGCCCGGATCGCCCGGAAGGGAACGTAGTGGGCTACCAGCAGGCCGATGGCCGATTCAATCTGGTCCACCGTCGCTCCGAGCAGCGCGCCGCAGACCGCGGCCGTGGCAATCGCTCCATGCACCACGTGGTCGATTTTGTGCGTCTTGAGCGAAAACACTTCCGCCAGCCGCCCGCGGATCTCGTCGATGGCCAGCATACCCAGGACGGTTTGCCGGCCGTCGAGTCCAGCGTGTTGCGCCGCGGCGATGGCCACCGGATAAAAATCGTTGTGCCCAAACTCTCCCGCCGTGTTGCCACGGGCAGGATCGTAGCCAAAGTTGGTCCCGTTGGAATCCCATTCCCGCACCGCGGCGCAGTTGGCCGCCACCGCTTTTTCCAAACGTACGGCCACGTTGGAACCAAAGCAGGTGGCCCCGCGTGTCCCGGCTGGCAAGGCATAGTCGAGCGCCTCGGCCCGCAGCAGATTCGGGGCCCGTGTTCCCAAGGCAATCGCTGACACGCCGCACGCCGCGCTGTCGAGAAAAAACTGCTCCAGCCGCATCAGCACACCTGGCGACGGCGGCGGGGCGCGGCCGCTGACAAAATCGATCGCGTACTGTCCCAGCCCGCGAGCCTGATTCTCGTTGCGCGGCAAGGTACGATAAAGCGGTGGAGATGGCGCGGCGGGCATGGATGTCGAGTGCGAGTGGCTTGCGGTATCCTGTACGTATTGGAAACGAACGGCCGCCAGCCAGCAAGGATCCGGCATGGACGAACTCCACCTGATGATTCACCCGCTCGATAAACAAGCGGAGCGCGGACCCGTACAGCAGATCGGTCCGCTGCTGCGACCCATGCTGCGCGTCTCGCCTCAGTGGGCCGCCGCCACGCTGCCGCTGACATTTGAAGAGGCGCTGGCAAGGCTCGAAGCACTGCCGATGGCCTATACGGAACCGGACGGATCGTTCTCCTGGTCCGGGTCGGGCGCTGCGCCGTTTCAATTTCAGGGGCTGCTGCACGACCGGGGAGAGCGGCTTTCACACGTTGAAATCCTGGGCCACGGCGAGGAGGAAGTGATGACTCGCTTGATCGCGGCCGTGGCAGGAGACTTGAAAGACTTGATGATCCAGTCCGTCCGAGAAGGGAAGTTCTATTTGGCAGTCGCATCCGGCAGAGCGGACTTGTAACCTTCGCTCAGCAGCTTGCTCAGCTTGTCCACCACTTCCTTGCTCTCGCTGACGCAGGGGGCCAAGAGCACCGCGCTGACGGAACTGGTCGCCCTTCGGGATTCCCCCGCCGCGGAATGCCGCTGTAGTTGCCTCGCAGTTCGCGCGATTCGTGCATCGCCTGCCGGGGGGCCCTCTGCGGCGCGCCGCCGTTCTTGGCCAAAGGGATCGCTGCATGGTCGTGCCGTTCAGCGTCGTCTGTTGCGACAGCAACCCGTGCCCGCTACAGTACCAGTCGCTGCCGAATTCACGGCAGCATGGGCTTCCAGCCCGTGCCGCTGTTTTCGGGGATAGCGCTGTTCCGCTCATGGGCTTGGAAGCCCAGGCTACGCGGACAGTGGCTGCTGAATTTTCTTTGAAGTTGTACAGATGCCCTTATTTTCCTCCGCCGAACGCCGCTTCGCCCAGGCTGTCAGCTCGTTGGCCTATTGCAATCCGTTCCTGCCGGAACGGATCGAGTGGGAACGGGAAGCCCTGGGTGATGAGTTTCAAGACACCCAGCCTTACTGGAGCCGGCAGGTGGGAATGGACCAGGAACGCCCCAACGTGCTGCGGCTGGCAGAGCGCGTCGAACAACTGGTGGCGACCGTCCGGCCCAAGCTGAATAAAAACACCCCCGGCTCCGCCGACCTGACGCTTTATGAAGACCTGGTCTGCTATCTGCTCTATTATCGCAATTGGTCTGAATTGTCCGAAGCTTTGAAGCCGGGCACGCCCGGCATCACCGCGGCCGGCAAGCTCCGCCTGTGGAAACCGTTCCTGGCCGATTACCAGCAACTGATGGCCCCCGGCGGCCAAGAACTTTCCGCTGCGCTGACGCCGGCCCACTTGCTGGCCTGTTTGTTCCAGATCCGCCGCGCGTTTCACCACATCTTTGATTTTATCGTGGGGGGCTCCGCGCCAGCCGGCAAGCTGCGGGCCGCTATCTGGCAGTCGATCTTCACGCACGATATGCGCCGCTACCGCCGCGTGCTCTACCGTCGCATGGGAGATATCACCACGCTGGTGACCGGGCCCTCCGGCACGGGTAAGGAGCTGGTCGCCCGGGCCGTGGCGTTCTCTCGCTACATTCCATTTGACACGGAGCGGGAACGCTTTGAAATCAACTACTCGGAACTGTTTCACCCACTGAACGTTTCGGCCCTCTCCTCAACCCTGGTGGAATCTGAGCTGTTCGGCCACTGCCGCGGGGCCTTCACCGGCGCCGTGGGCGACCGCCGCGGCTGGCTGGAAACGTGCCACCCCCTGGGCACCGTGTTTCTCGACGAGATCGGTGAGATCGACACCACGATCCAGGTCAAGCTGCTGCGGGTGCTGCACAGCCGCATCTTCCAGCGGCTGGGTGAGACGGAGCCGCGCCGGTTTGAAGGCAAAATAATCGCCGCCACCAACCGCGACCTGGCCGCCGAGATGCAGGCCGGCAATTTCCGCCAGGATTTTTACTACCGCATCTGTGCGGACATGATCACTACCCCCATGCTTAATGAACAACTGGCCGGCTCCGCTGAGAACCTTCGCGACCTGGCTCTGTTCATCGCCCGCCGGGAATCGGAGCCCGCGGAGGCCGAGCCCCTGGCGGACGAGGTGGTGGCCTGGATCGAGCGCCACCTAGGTCTGGACTATGCCTGGCCCGGCAACATCCGCGAGTTGGAACAATGCGTCCGCAACGTCATGATCCGCCGCGAATATCATCCTGCCCTCGCCGCCCCATCCGCCAGCGCCGCCGCCTGCGATCTGGCCGCCGCCATCGAGGCGGGGACACTCTCTGCCGACGAACTGCTGAAGCATTACTGCACCATGACCTACGCCAAAACCGGCAGCTATGAAGCCACCGCCGAAAAGCTCAAACTTGATCGTCGTACCGTGAAGAGCAAGATTGATGAGGAGATTGTGGCGAAATTGCGCGGGGATGGCAGTAAAATGACGAAGCTCGAATGACGAACGGTTCCGGGTCCCATGCCGGACATTCGTCATTCAGGCTTCTCTCGTCATTCGGATTTCGACATTCGTCATTCTCCTACAGCGTCAGCGTGCGGCTGCCCCAGAGGCGGGCGATCACCAGGACGGCTACGGCGGCCATCACCATGATCAGCGACACGGCCACGGCACCCTGGATGTTGGCCACGGACTGCTCCAGATAGACCGTGGTCGAGAGGACTTCCGTCTTCATTCGCGTTGTGCCGACGAAGATCAGCAGCGGGCCGAACTCACCGAGGGCTCTTGCCCAGGCCATCGTGCCGGCGGTGAGCATTCCCTGCCGGGCCTGCGGCAGCACCACGCGGCCAAAGGCCTGTCCGCGGGAACAGCCCAGCGTCATCGCCACGCTTTCCAGCCGCGTGTCGATCTGGTCAAACGAGGCCCGCATGATCCGCACGGCAAACGCCGCCGCCACCATGAACTGCGCCAACACCACCCCGGGCGTCTGATAGACAAAGAACCGGCTCGCCTTTTCAATCCCGGGTAGCTGAAACAACATCAGCAGGCTCAACCCCACCACCAGCGGCGGCAGCACAATCGGAATATCGAGCACGGCGTCCAGCAGGCTTCGCCCTGGAAAATCAAAGCGCGACAGCGCGTAGCCAATCGGCACGGCCACCATGACCGAAAGAATCGCCGTGAAGAAGCAGGAAACCAGTGTCAGCTTGATCGAATACTGGATCTTGGGGTCCGCCAGCGCGGCGAAGATGTGACCAATGACGGGCCAACCCCGCCGCGGTTGCTCCTCGCGAACCGCATCGCCCGCCGCGGGATCCGCAGTCTTGTCGTCCAGCGCATCTTGCGCGGCGGCAATCTTGGATTTTTCCTGGCTGAAGTCCGGCGCCGGGGAACGAGCCAGGTACACGACGTCG
>Ga0194128_10011472_pt1 | contig 10275 bp, 8 predicted proteins | sample TA2KigCa65mmetaG_FD_148650 | JGI IMG/M metagenome (GOLD analysis project Ga0194128, IMG submission 148650) | Freshwater microbial communities from Lake Tanganyika, Tanzania - TA2015037 Kigoma Deep Cast 65m | ecosystem: Environmental > Aquatic > Freshwater > Lake | place: Tanzania: Lake...
GCGAGAAAACCTCGACTTCTACGCCCGGATCTACAACATCCCGCCGGACCGCCGCCAGGAGCGAATCGAAGCCGTATTGAAGCTGACCGGATTGACCGACCGCGTGGACCAACTGGCTCGCACGCTTTCCGGCGGCTGGAAGCAGCGGTTGGCGCTGGCCGCGTCGATGGTCCACGAGCCGGAACTGATCTTCCTCGACGAACCGACGGCCGGCATCGATCCCGTGGCCCGGCGGCAACTATGGGATCTGCTGTTTGAAATGTCCGCCCGGGGGATCACGTTTTTCGTCACTACGCACTACATGGACGAGGCGGAGCGCTGCACGGACGTCGGCTATATCTTTCAATCCAAGCTGCTGACGCTCGGCGACCCGGAGGATCTCAAGGCCCTGCCACAGGTGACGCCGGCCGGCACCCGGCGCTATGAGCTCGATGTGCCGCACCCGGCGGAAAAACTGGTGGCCTTGCGCGCCATGCCGGGCGTCCGCGATGCCACGCTCTTTGGCCAGGCCATTCACCTGCTGGCGGACGATTCCGTGGACGAGGCCTCACTCCGCCGCGACCTGCACGTTCCGGAAGACGAGTGGCAATGGCGGGCAGTCACTCCAACACTGGAAGACGTGTTTGTCACGTTGACACAACAGGCGGAGAGCAGGTCTCGCCCGCCGGGCAATGAGGGGCGAGCCGGGGACGAAACTGGGCGAACCGGAGGTATTAGCCGCCGGAGAAATGACGGCGAACCGAAGAACGTTGGCACGACCGAGCCGCCTCCAGGGGCTGACGCCCCTGACTCGCCTAAGCTGGGGGTCAAATCCCGCACCACCGACGGGCTGCTGGCCATGTTGATCAAAGAGTTCTTTCATCTGCGGCGACAGCCGGCCACCTTGTTCTTCATGCTGGTGGTGCCCGTGCTTGAGATTTTCATTTTCGGAGTGGCAATCGATACGCAAGTGCAAAACATTCCGCTGGTGGTCTACGACCTAGACGGCCGGCAGGCGAGCCGCGAACTGGTCGATTCGCTGGTCAACACCCGTAGCTTTCAGATCGTGGACTGGGTGGTCAGTGAAGACGCGTTCCGCCGGGCGATTACCTCCGGTCGGGCCAAGGCCGGCGTGCTGATTCCTCCGGACTATACCGACAAACTGCTGCACGGCCGCCAAGTGCAAGTCCAGGTGCTCATCGACGGCAGCGATTCCCAGGTGGCCACCACGGCGCTCAATGCGGTGAACCTGCTGGGACTGAATCGGTCCATGGCGATCGCGCAGCAGAAGGAGGAAGCCGCCGGGGTGGGCTCCGCGCGCGACGCTTCCGGCCAGATTGCGCTGGCCGTGGAATTCCGCCCCCGGCTCCTCTACAACCCTGACCTGGAAAGTGCCCGGTTCTTTGTCCCCGGTTTGGTGGGGATCATCATGCAGCTGGTAACCCTCTTTCTCACGGCGTTTGCCATCGTGCGGGAGCGGGAAATGGGGACTCTAGAGCAACTGTTCGTCACGCCGGTAGGCCGCACGGGGCTGCTGTTGGGAAAACTCATCCCGTACGCCATCGTCGGCTTTACGGAAATGCTGATCGTGCTCTGTGTGATGATTTATGGGTTTAACGTGCCGATCAACGGCAGCATTCCGCTGCTCTTGTCGCTGGCGGCCCTGTTTCTGGTTTGCTCGCTGGGCCTGGGACTGCTGGTTTCGACGCTGGCCAAAACACAGACCACGGCACTGCAATTCGCGTTCCTGATCATGCTTCCCTCGGTGCTCCTCTCAGGCTTCGTCTTTCCGCGCAGCGAGATGCCCTTTCCGATTTACCTGATTACGTTCGCCATTCCTGTGACCTACTTCATTGAGATTCTGCGCGGCATCGTGCTCCGGGGGGCGGACTTCATCGACCTGGTGCCGCAGATGATCGGGCTGACGATCTGCACCCTCGTCATCCTGGGCCTCTCGATCGGGCGGTTCCAGAAGAAGCTGAAGTAGTTATTTCAACCGGGGTGCCGAATGCCCTTGCTGGCGGACCGTTGCGAGCTGCTGCTTGAGTTGGATGATGACGTCTGGGTGTTTACCCGCCACGTTTTTGCGCTGGCCGATGTCCTGCGACAAGTCGAATAGCTCGAGCGTGCCGGCGTCATCGGCTGGATATCCATGCCGTTTCTCCCAGCCGGGGTTCCGCGCTGTGCCATAGCCGTCCTTGGCGTTGACCAGTAGCCAGTTGCGATGCCGGATCGCGTAGTTCTTGGCGAACGTATTGTGGACATGTGTGGTGCGGACGTGATCGGACTCTCCCTGCAGGTAGGGAAGCATGTCGTGCGAATCCTCGGCCGCGTCGTCCGGCAGTTTGTACCTGACCAGGGAGGCGAACGTCGCCATCAGATCGATCTGCGACACCAGGGCGGTCGTGGTGGCTCCTGCCTTCGTCACCCCCGGCCAGCGAAGAATAAACGGTACGTGATGACCCCCTTCATAGATGTCTCGCTTGAGGCCGCGGAACGGTTGGGCAGACCAGTGGCCAAACTTTTCATCGCGCGCGTAGGCATACACTTCCGGCCCGTTGTCCGCTGTGAAGACGACAATGGTGTTCTCCGTCAGTCCGGCCTGTTCGAGCGCTGTGAGAAGTTTGCCGACAGCGTCGTCTGTTTCAACGACGAAGTCGCCATACGCCCCAGCCTTGCTCTTCCCGTCAAACTCATCATTCGGAATGATCGGCGCATGGGGGCTGGGGAAGGCAAAGTAGAGAAAAAACGGCTCGCTCTTTCCCTGGCGGGACTGGATGTATTCCACTCCCTTGCGCGTCAGCGTCGGCAGCACCTGATAGGGGTCCCACCCGGTGACCATCGGCCCCGGCCGACATTCCCAGTTTCCCTCCTTGATCGGTCTCCATTTCTTGGGGTCCATCATCGTGTCTGGAATCTGGGCCATTTTGTCGTCTTCGATCCACGCATAAGGAGGAAAGTTGATCACTTCATCCCCAAAGTAATGGTCGAAGCCGTGGGCCAGCGGACCGTCCGGGATGGGCTTGCTCCAGTCAAAATCCCCTGGGCCGTTTCCCTGCGATTTCCGGATTGCGTTCCAGTTCCAACCCAGGTGCCATTTGCCAATGCAGGCGGTGGCAAAACCTTTGCTTTTGAGCATTTCCGGCATGGTGAGCCGCCCGGGCTTGAAGACGGAAGGACCGAAGGCATTGACGATGCCGTGGAAATCGCGCCAGTGGTGGCGTCCGGTGAGCATGGCGTACCGGCTGGGTGAACAAATTCCGGATGAAGAGTGTCCGTCTGTAAATCGCAGGCTCTGTGCGGCCAGCCGGTCCAGGTTAGGAGTAGGGATTTTGGAGGCAGGGTTCTGGCAGCTCAGATCGCCATAGCCCAGGTCGTCCGCGTAGAGGATGAGGATGTTCGGGAACCGGGTTTCAGCCGTGTGAGCTGGAGTATTCCCAAGCCAAGCCAGGAAACCGACCATCAGCAATACTCTTAGCAGCATGGCATTTCCAGTTGTGAGGGTAGGTGAGACGAAGCTGCGGCGCTTCCAGTCTACTAGATGATCACGCTGGGTACGAATCGGGTATTTCGGTATACTTTGCCGATCGAGACCGTCCGGCTGTAACTGTGAGAACCTCCCTGCATGACCGACATTGTTGCCGAATTGAAATGGCGGGGCCTGATCCACCAGACCACGGACGATGCCGGGCTGCCCGGCTGGCTGGCGGCTCCGCCGCGCACACTCTACGCCGGGTTTGATCCCACGGCCGACAGCCTCCACGTGGGTCACCTGGTGGCCCTGCTGATTCTGCGGCGGTTTCAGCGGGCCGGACATCGGCCCATTGCGCTCGTGGGGGGGGCAACCGGGATGATCGGCGATCCCAGCGGCAAAAGCGAGGAACGCGTGCTGCTGACGGCGGACGCCATCAACCGGAACGTCGCGGCCATGCAGCAGCAGATGCAGCGGCTGTTGGATTTCGATCCCGGCCCGCATGCGGCGAGGCTGGTGAACAATTACGACTGGATGCGCGGCTGGAGTTATCTCGACTTCCTGCGCGACATCGGCAAGAACTTCCCGGTCAACGTGATGCTGGCCAAGGATTCGGTCCGCAACCGGCTGGAAAAATCGGACGCGGGCTTAAGCTACACCGAATTCAGCTACATGCTTTTGCAAGCGTATGACTTCGTGAAGCTCAACGAAATGTTTGGCTGTGAACTTCAGGCGGGGGGGAGCGACCAGTGGGGCAATATCACCGCGGGAATCGACTTGGCGCGGCGGATGGGGCGCGGGCAACTTTACGGCATCACGTGCCCGCTGCTTCTGAAAAAAGACGGCAGCAAGATGGGGAAGACCGAAAAGGGGGCGCTCTGGCTTTCGCCGGAGAAGACCAGCCCGTACGAGTTCTACCAGTATTGGATCAACGTGGACGACGCGGACGTGAGCCTCTGTTTGAAGATGCTTACCGAACTATCGCGAGAAGAGATCGAGGCGCTCGATGCCGCCCGGACAGCCGATCCTGGCCGCCGCGAAAGCCAGAAGCGTCTGGCCGAGGAATTGACGCGGATGATTCACGGAGTGGCGGCACTAGCCAAGGCGCAAGAGGCGTCCCAGAGTCTTTTTCAGGCGGACATTGCGTCGCTCACAGCGGAACAATTAGGCCAGGCGTTCTCCAATGCACCGAGCTGTGAAATCTCCAGAGACTCCCTGCAAGGCGAAGGACTGCTGCTGATCGACGCGCTGGTTAAAACCAAGCTCTGCAAGAGCAAGAGCGAAGCGCGGCGGGTGATCGACGAAGGCGGAGCCTATGTCAATCAACATGCCGCGGAATCAATCGAACGAAGGCTGACCGAGGAAGATCTGGTCGCCGGGACGACGATCGTGCTGCGGCGCGGGAGGAAAAATTACGCGCTATTGCGCTTCGTAGGTCAGGCTATTGCCTGATGATGGACGTTTTGCAGCGATGTGCGTCAGGCAATAGCCTGGCCTGCTTGGATGTTCATCTCCCACCGCGGCGCATCGCCCGCTCGATATCCCGCCGCACCGAGTCCTTCTTGAGTTTCTCCCGTTTATCGTGCAGTTTGCGGCCGCGGCCGATACCCATCAACAATTTGACGCGTCCTTCCTTAAAGTACATTTTGAGCGGCACCAGCGTCAGCCCTTTTTCCAGCGCCTTGCTGGCGAACTTGCGGATCTCGCGGCGGTGCATCAGCAGCTTGCGCGGCCGTTTGGTTTCGTGGTTCAACTGGTGGGCGTAGACGTACTCCGGCACTTCGCACCCCATCAGCCACACTTCGTCACCCTTGAGCCGCCCATAGGCTTCTTCCAGCGAGACCTTGCCGCCTCGGATGCTCTTCACCTCGCTGCCGACCAGCACGACGCCGCATTCCAGCGTGTCAAGAATTTCGTACTCGAAACGCGCGCGGCGGTTCTCGGCGATCGGCCGCTCGTTCTTGTCCCGGACCTTGCCGCTTTTTTTGGGGGGCGCTGCCGGCTTTGGCTGCTTCGTGGGGGTGGGCTTGGGCTTGGGCATAACATGGATAGGCACCTTCTGCCAGAAGGTGCCTGGAGCTAGGTTGTCGCACGGCGAAGCGTGTTCGTTCTGCTTGCCGAGCCTGGTTTGCTACACGCCGCATTCGATCCAGGCATCGCCCGGCAGGCGAAGCCTGCTTTAGGCCTACTGCCCCAGTGTAGCCGGAACGGTAAAATGCCTCCAGGACGGATCATCATGAGTTCCATGCTTCCGATCATTAATTCGAATTCTTCCGAATGCTGCACTGCGCCCGCTACGCTGAACCAACAACGCCAGCGCTTACCAGCCTGGCTGCGGCGGCCGATCCCGGCCGGGTTTGGCCATCATGCCACGGCCGACCTGATCACCAAACTGGGTCTGGAAACCGTTTGCGAAAGTGCCAAGTGCCCCAACCGCAGCGAGTGTTGGTCGCAGCAGACAGCCACTTTTATGGTGCTGGGAGATACCTGCACGCGACCTTGCGGCTTTTGTTCTGTAAAAAAAGGGCGGACCGAGCCCGTGGCGGCGGACGAGCCGCAGCGCGTGGCCGAGGCGGCGGCCCGGCTGGGACTGAAGCACGTGGTCATTACGTCTGTAACTCGGGACGATCTGCCCGATGGGGGCGCGCAGCACTTTCACGACTGCGTTCTGGCAGTTCGGCAACGAACCGGCGCCACAGTCGAGGTGCTCACTCCGGACTTTATCCATTGTCCTGAGGCGGTCGCGCTGGTCGTGGACTCAGCGCCGGACGTGTTTAACCACAACACGGAAACCGTGCCGCGCCTCTATCGCACCGTACGCGGCCGGAAATCGGACTACCGCTGGACACTGGAATTGCTCCGCCAAGTGCGAACCTTGAACCCGCACATCCGGACCAAGAGCGGACTGATGCTCGGCCTGGGTGAAACCCGCGACGAATTGCTGGAAACGCTGTCCGATCTGCTCAACGCCGGCTGCGAGTTGCTCACCCTCGGGCAGTACCTGCAACCAACGCCGGACCATTTGCCGGTGGCGCGGTACGTTCCGCCGGAAGAATTTGAGGAATTGGGACAGTTGGCAAAACAACTGGGATTCAGGCACGTGGCCAGCGGCCCGTTTGTGCGGAGCAGCTATCATGCCCGGGAAATGGCACACCAGCCCAAAGCGCCGGCGAGGGACTTGCCGGTATCCCTCGCTTGCGCATCGGGCTAATCTCGACCGACCAATTCCAAAGTTCCCCACAAGCTCGGATCATTCCGAAACGGCAGCTCACCGCCGGCCGTAAACGTTTGCTCTCCCAGTTCCCGGTCCCAGACGGCAAGTTGAAAACCCAGCTTGGGGTGTTCGGCCGGATCGAACCCAGTGAGCACCTCAGCTGGAACCAGCGTTTCCAGCAAATAGCCATCGTCTCGAATCTGGCTGCGAACCTTCAACTGCGTCGGATCGATCGGCCGCGGCTGCTCCCGGGCACGGTCGATGGCCACTTGCGTCGCCGCCGGTTGATCATACTTCGGGCCGCCTCCAGCCGGCAGAAAACGCAACTCGTGGCAGAACCGGCTGGCACGATGCACATTGTGCGTGTCCCGCGTGTCGATCCATACAACCAGGCCGTCGCTGTCTTCCACGCGGTTCGCCCGGCACCAAAGTGGCTGCTTCTTTCCCTCAACCAGCACGGAAAACGCCAGGCCTTCTTTGCTCCATGCCGCCCGGACATCCGCCCACGCTGGTTCATCGTCCAATGACGTCAGCCGCGGCAGACGGTACTTCTCCTCCCAGCCGCCAATCTTGGCAGCCCACAGCGACTCGCGATAGAAACAGGGGGCCGCGAAGCGGAAGAGGAAGGAAGGTGGAAGAAGCTGTTCGTCGGATGGGGACATGATAGGATCTAAACCCGATGCTTCAACCTCTCCGCCAACCGGTCCAGCGCCTTGCTGCGGTCCGTCAGAGAGAGATGAACCTGAATCAGGCTCACCCCTTCGCGGTCTTGCCAGGCTATTTTCAAAGCTTCATCGAACTCTTTTTCTGTTCGTACCGAGTAACCCGTCCCGCCGCCGAAGACTTCCGGCAGCTTGTAATAGTTCCACGGCAGGACGTCGTTGAACGACCAGTCGCCCGGATGCAGGAAGCGTTCCGTCCCGTAACCCTTGTTGTCAAGCACAATGATGATCGTGGGAAATCCGTGCCGCACGAGCGTGGACATTTCCATTCCGGTCATTTGAAACGCGCCATCTCCGGCGATGACCACCACCCGGGCGTCGGGCCGGGCAAACTGGGCGCCGACGGCGGCCGGAACGGAAAAACCCATGCTTGTGTAATAGGCCGGCGAAAGAAACTCCGTGTGGCCGCGCGTGACCACTTCCGTGGCGGCAAAGAGGGAATCGCCAATGTCCGCAATCACGATCGTTTCATCATCGAGCGATTGATTGAGCCGGGCAATGAGCCGAGTGATGGTGACCGGCTCGTCGGGCTTGATCACATAGGCCCCCTCGGACAGCAATTTCGATTTGGGGATGGTCCGGGGAGCCGCTTGGGGACGGGCATCGGCCAGAGCGGAGACAAAGTCTTCCAGCAGTACGTTGTGGTAGTGATGGTGGCGGATCCGCAACTGTTCGCTGGTGGCGTAAATACAATTGGCGGGATCAAGATTGGCAGTGAAAATGCCCAGGTTGATGTCGGTCATGAACGTGCCCAGCAGCAGCACGCAATCGCTTTCTTCGACGAACCGCGTGACGGCGTCGTCCCCCATGGCCCCTTCATAGAGGCCAACGTAGAGGGGATGGGTTTCCGCGACGACGCTTTTGCCCAGCATCGTGGCGGTCATCGCCAGTTTGGACCCTTCCGCCAAGCGGACAAGTTGCTCCTGCAGGCCGAAGCGGTGCAGTTCGATTCCCGCCACAATCACCGGCTTGCGCGACTGCTCAATAAATCGCACGGCCTCGGCGACCGCCTCCGTCAGGGCGCTCTGATCGCTGACCGCGGGAGGGCAGCAATAGGGGCTTTGCATGTCCGGCACGACGCCCACCATATCGCGCGGGATTTCGATATAGACGGGTCGCTTGTAGCGAGCCGCCGCGTCTAATACCCGGTCAATCTCGCGGAAGGCCACCACGGGATCGCTCAATTCCGTGCCGGCAATGCAAAGCTTTTCGAACACTTCATACTGCGTGCGGAAATCGCGGACGCGGTGGTGCAGCAGCGGATTGTTGACCCGCTCCCTCAGGCCTGGAGACCCGGTGATGATCACAACGGGCGATTTTTCCGCGTACGCCCCAGCAATCGAATTGCAGAGGCTCAGCCCCCCCACACAGTAGGTTACGCAGACCGCACCCATGCCGTGAACTCTGGCATAGGCGTCGGCTGCGAAACCGGCGCAGTCCTCCCGTGTGCAGCCGACAACCTCCAGATCGCTCTGTTCCAGTTCCGTATAGAACTGCAGGACATAATCGCCGGGAATCCCAAAAACGTGCCCAATTCCATAATCCCCCAACCGGCGGATGAGGTATTGGCCTATCGACAACTCGGCGACGGATTCCGGCGCGGGGGGAGACCGCTTGAGGTGGCTGGCGATGGGAATCGTCGGCGGCTGAGTCATCCGTCTTCCTGGGCTGAATGGCGAAGTGTCCGCAGCATTTTATGCGTCTTGTGCGGCCAGCGTCCACCCCGCAAATTGAGTCCAAATCTCTGCTTAAACCCGCACAGCGACAGCCGTTGGTGCATTAAGTGGCGAGTGCTTGCCTAAGGTCAGCGGCTCGATCTCTTCCACGCCAGATACCAGACGCTGAGAAATCCGCCGACCACACCCAGGACTACCGGAAGGGCCAACAGCTTGCCGGTCCGGTAGGTGGTACCGATGGCAATCAGCACGCCAAACAAGGCCACGCCGGCCATGATGCCCAGGACTGCTTGGCGGGAGAGTTTGGAATGGTGATGGTTGGATTCAAAGTTCATTCGCAGGTCACCTGCCAGCCTGTCATCACCGCGACTTTGGCTGTCGTCAATTGGACAACAAGAAAACCCGCATCAGCGCGGACGAGTCGTGTCGCACAATTTTGTAAACCGTTGCCGCTAGGAGGCTTCCGCGCTGCGGCAGTGGATTATGGCACGGCGGCTGCAATGGTAACAGGCCGTTCGAGCCACATGCCTCCGAATTGGCCGGGGAACACGATGCGGCTCATCAGCGAAAGTGCAGCACAAGGAGTGAAGAGATGAGTAAGTTGCGATTGTTGATGTTGGCTTTGGTGGCCGTGGCGGGGTTAGGTTTTGCGGCCGCCCCGTCGCTGGCGGATTACGGGCGAAACTATCGCGGTGGACACGGTTGCTTTGACCACTGTTGCCACCATTACCACTACCACGGTTATCGCCCCGTACCTGTGGCACGCCGCTATACGCCGTACTGGCCGGGTTATCGGCCGGTCGTTGTCCGACCTGCTCCGGGCTTTTACTACTCGGGCTGCAACCTGTCGTTTGGCATCGGCTTCTAACCGCACTGGCTTGCCTCGGCCAGCAACGCATTTGGAATGTCCCCAGCAGCCAAATCGTTGCTCTGGCCGGGGCGGCCGAAAGAAAAGCTCGGGGACTGGCGCATTTTTTCGGCCCTGGCGTTAACAACTTGCCGTTACGCTGGCAGCCGAAAAATGGGCCTGTCCCCTTGGGAGCGCGGGTTGGCTGGGACGAGCGTGCTGGTGTCGCGAGGGGGCCTGTCCCATTTTGCCCGTAATGCGTTTTGGTTGTTGGTGTGCCTGGCCGTACAAAAATTGGGACCGTCCCCGGAGACGACTACTGTGTGCTGAACTCCACCACGCTTAATTTCATCTTGCCCAGAATG
>Ga0194128_10011475_pt1 | contig 10270 bp, 5 predicted proteins | sample TA2KigCa65mmetaG_FD_148650 | JGI IMG/M metagenome (GOLD analysis project Ga0194128, IMG submission 148650) | Freshwater microbial communities from Lake Tanganyika, Tanzania - TA2015037 Kigoma Deep Cast 65m | ecosystem: Environmental > Aquatic > Freshwater > Lake | place: Tanzania: Lake...
TTAGGTAGACTACCGCTTGCGCATATCCGACGATCGAATTTCATCTTGGTGTAGGTAATGATACCGTTCGGCATAGCCTCAGGGATATCCTTTGCCGGATAGGTGCTGTCGCCATACAAGTATAAGCTTTTGAAACCGCTTCGTGTACCCCCGCGTATATGCCACAGGGTGACTTAGGGTTTCTGCGGATATTCGCCAATGAAACCCAATTCTCGTCCGGACCATTTCCCCCATGATTGGGAACCTTAATGGTGGAAAAAATTGATTTGCCAACGGTTCATGATTCCGGTGTTATCCGGTTCATCGAGGATTGCGTCGATTGCGCTTTTGACCGATTCCAATCGAAGCTTGTCGGGGTTGGGCCAATGGGTGTTCACGGAAGCCGTTGCTGTCCCTCGGGAGCGTGTGACTGGTTGGATTCGGGTTGCAGGGAAACGAAGATGCTGCGACTGTTAACATCTGGAAGGGTTGTGCGCAGGCGGATCTGATGTTGCAGACTTTCGGGATTAATCCGAGGTCGGTAAACTATTCCGAACTGAAGTGCGCTGTAGTGCTGATCCGATGGAAAGCGGTTGAGCAACAATTGCCGTGTGGCTGGGTGTTGCACAGGACGGAGTTCTACCAAAGGTATCGAATCGGTATCTTTTCCGGGTAGGTGCTACTGTTTCCCCCGTCCTCCAATTGCGTTCATAGACCGTAACCTGCGCCCTAGTACGGTCGGGTAGAGCAGCGACCAACAAACCACTCATGCCTGAACCCACTACGGCAACCTCCATGCCCCTGAAGGTCTATGATTGGGGCTGCAGAATCCATGGCAATGTGGGAATTAATAGAATAATTGCGGTGTAGTCGGGCGTATTTTTGCACAAAAAATAAACGAATGAATTCGATTTCTATTCGAGACGCATTGCTGATTAATGAAGGTGAAGTGAGAGAAGTGAATGTCCACATCCAGGATGATAAAATATGGCACATCGATCCGATTGGTCGCAACCGGCCGGCTGATCAGATTCTATCGCTCAAAGGTGCCTATTTGATGCCCGGCGCAATCGACGACCAGGTGCATTTTCGGGAGCCGGGTCTCACCCACAAGGGGGAGCTGGCAACAGAATCTTGGGCCGCGGTGGCTGGGGGCATCACCAGCTTTATGGAGATGCCCAACACAAAGCCAGCCGCCATCACTAAGACACTATTGGAGCAGAAATACGTCCGCGCAGCGGAGGTGTCGCCTGCTAACTATAGCTTTTACCTCGGCGCCACGCCCGACAATGTGGAAGAATTAAAATCGGCCGACTACAGCCGGATCTGCGGGGTAAAGATATTCATGGGCAGCTCAACCGGCGATTTGCTAGTTAATGAAGAGGAAGCACTCGACACCATTTTTCGATCCGTTAGCGCCCTCATCGCTCTGCATTGCGAATCAGATCCCATGATTACCGAGCAACTGAAGCACTGGAAAGAGCAGGTGGGGGAGGGTGGACTAACTCCGGCGCATCACCCGCTTATTCGTTCCCGAGAGGCTTGTTATACCTCTAGCGCACAGGCCGTAGAACTAGCGTGCAAGCATGGTACACGCATTCATGTACTTCACATAAGCACAAAAGAGGAACTGGAATTATTCGACGCGGGCACACCTCTCAGCGAAAAGCGGATTACAGCCGAGGTCTGTGTGCACCACCTTTGGTTTGAGGAGGGCGACTATCTCCGGTTGGGGAATCGGATCAAGTGGAATCCAGCCATTAAATCGGCCGAAGACCGGGCCGCACTGCGCAGAGCGCTGAACAACGGCCGCATTGATGTGGTGGCCACCGATCACGCGCCCCATACCTTGGAAGAAAAAGCGCAGCCCTATTTATCGGCCCCCAGTGGCGGCCCTCTGGTTCAACACTCCGTGCCCATGATGTTCGATCTTGTCGAACAAGGGGTATTGTCGCATACCCGACTTGTAGAGTTGATGTGCCATAACCCGGCTGTGCTATTCAGGATATTAAACAGAGGATATGTGCGGGAAGGCTACCAGGCCGATTTGGCCGTGGTGCGGGCAATGCCTCATACTGTAAATCGCGAGAGTTTGATGTACCGCTGCGGCTGGTCGCCCCTGGAAGGGATTACCCTGCGACATACCGTAGAGAGCACATTGGTTAATGGACACCTCATTTGGCACAAAGGGCAAAGAGGGACGTTTATTCCGGGCCATCGGCTCGCCTTTCGTCGCTGATGGTTGCGGGGAACTGTTACTTTTTACCAAGATCGATCGCATATTTAAGCAAAAGAGCACCATCCGATTCAATTTTTGTACTATTGAAAGCAGAGGCAATAGGTAATCCATAGATTGTACTTTTTGCAACCCAAAGTCAGGGTTTTGGGCCATCGATGGCTTGCAACCAAGTTTAAGCAAAAGGGGAGGTACAAGAATGGCATGAATTCAAAAGAAAAAACCCCGATTAGTGGATAATACAAATAACTATTTTTGACACATAATCTTTTGACACATAATCTTGCTTTTATGAAGGCACTCTACCCCCGCATTCTGTTCTTTTTCTTAGCCAGTACATTACTGTCGGCATTTCAATCCAAGGCTCAATATTGTCCGTCGCAATCCAATATTTCGACCGATGAACACATCACGGGTGTTACCATCGGTGCGCTGTCGAATCCATCGGGTGGATCGAATTATTCCGATTATACTGCCCAAAGCGCAACAGTCAATCCCGGCGGAAACCCTCAGATTTCGGTCACCATCTACAACGGAGCGCCTCCTGGTGTGACATGGAACGAATATATTTCCGTTTTTATCGACTGGAATCAGGACCAGACTTTTGACACTCTCACTGAAATGTATCTGGTTGGGTCTTGTAACACCAACGGATGCACGGTAACTGGCAACATCAGCGTACCGCCCACGGCAACAACTGGAACCACCCGAATGAGGGTAATTCTTCGGTATAATGAATACCAGCGTAATCCCTGTGGCAATTATACGTTTGGGGAAACGGAAGACTACAGCGTGGTGGTTTTACCGCTTGTGGGCCGCGACGTGGCTGCTACCGCGGTATTATCGCCAGTGACCCCCATTCTCGCCTCGACTTCGGTGTCCGTCACCATCCGCATTTCCAATCTGGCTGCCGATCCGATCAATACGGCGACCGTGGGATTTCAATTGGATGGGGGTGTGCCCGTTACAGAAGTGTGGACGGGAAGCCTTACATCTGGTCAATCCGTCAACCATACCTTCAGCAGTTTATTGATTCTGCCTGCGAGTAGCCCAGCCCGGATCAAGGTCTGGGCCACCAATGCCAATAATTTGGGTGCCGATATCAACCCGGGCAATGATACCCTGCGGGTGAGCCGCTGCTTGGCCCTGCCTGGAGGTGTATATCTCGTTGGCGGAAGTCCGCAAGCCACCTTCCCTACCCCCGACTCGGCGATTCGGGCCATCAGCTGCGGTGGTATCGCGGGTCCGGTTACCTTTTCCATCGAGCCGGGAACTTATTATGGCAGCTACAACCTCAACAACATCCCGGGTTCGGGTGTTTCGTCGATCACCATCAGCAGCCAAAACGGCATCGCATCCAGTGTTGAATTGCTGCCCGATACAGTTGTAGTCCCTGCAACCGGAAGAATCTTGTTTAACATCAACCATACGCCCGGGGTGAATCTGAGTAATTTGACCCTGCGTATGCCAACCTCAACATCACCCACCACCACGGGTAGCATGCTGGTTTTTGCAGATCGCTCCCCTTTCTTGAACGTGACAGGCTGCACATTGCAGGGTCCCGCATTGACGGGAGGATTTTCATTCGGACAAATGGGCATATCCGCCCAGCGATCCGATACGGTGGTCATTTCCGGCAATATCTTTCAGCGCTTCAATACAGCCGTTCAGCTGACGGATCCCATACCGGGTCGCCCCTATGTTTCGGGATGTGCCCTAACCTTCAACCAGTTTAGCAATTACGAGACTGTGCTAAACGCCCGGAATCAAGCGACATTAGTTGTACAAGGAAATCAATTGACTGATGCTGCGGCGCATTCGGGGGCCTTTGAGTTTGAAACGGTGGCCGGCCTCCGGATTGAATCGAATAAAGTGACGGGTAATCTGGGCAGCACGGTGTTTACTATTCAGAACCCGAACGACAGCACGGGTCTGTCGAATCAGATCGTGAACAATGTTGTGAGTGGCCGCTTTGCCGGAACCGGATTTCAAAACCTGTACTCTGCTTTGAATGTGAATGCCTTTGCCGATACCACCAATTCGGCGAATCCGATCGATCAAATAGAGGTAGTTCATAACACCTTTCATGTAGAAATGGCAGCTCCATCTGCATCGGGTGGGTTGGTGAATTTCAACGGGATTAATTTCCTGCCTGTTCGTCTCTGGAGCCAGATCGATTTTCGCAACAACCACGTCACAGCGCGTGCTGAGATTGGCAGTGCACTTTCTACTGCGGTTGTCGCCCTGAGTCTCGAAGGGGATTCGACTCTGGTGGCACTAAACAGCAACTACAACAACTACTTGTTGTCTGATCCGGCCAATGCCAATCCCACCAACAACTTGATTTTCGATAACAACATTCCCCAGGGCTACGCCAATTTATCGGCATGGCGTACGGCCAGTGGAAAAGATCTGCAGTCGATTTCGGCTAGTCCGGTCTACGCGAGCCTAGCCACCCCGATCCCGACTTCGGCTGCAGTCAACAATATGGGAACTCCGATTTCGGGGGTAACGGCCGACATCACAGGTGCGCCACGCAACGCAACGACTCCCGACATGGGCGCGTATGAGTTTACCCCATCACCCAACGATTTGGGTGTCATTGAAATAAGTGGCGTTCAGAGTGGATGTAGTTTAGGCTCCGCGATCCCGATACAGGTACGAATATTCAATTTTGGTACAGCTGCCCAAGCGATTTATTCAGTGGGTTACAGTGTCAACGCCGGTACACCCGTCACTGAACCAGTGAATGTGAACCTAAACCCAGGGGATACGCTTTCCTATACGTTCTCTACCCCGATTAATCTGAGTAACCCCGCCACTTATGAAATTAAGGCATACAGCATCCTGTCATCCGACGTCCTTCCGGCAAATGACACCACTACCCGTGTCGTTGTGAGCATCCCCACTGTGGGTGCGTCGGCCCTGCCTTATGAAGAGAATTTCGAAAATGGAAATGGTGGATGGATCGCCGGCGGCGTCAACAATTCTTGGGCATTGGGGGCACCAGCGGGCACCACAATTACCACAGCGGGCACGGGCACCCAGGCTTGGGTGACCAACCTAGCAGGCGACTACAACAACAATGAGCAGAGTTTTGTGGTTTCGCCCTGTTTCGATTTCAGTACAGTGGTAAATGCGGAGATCTCGTTCGACCTGTTTTATGTGACCGAACTTAACTGGGACAAGGCAGCCCTGCAGTATACGCTGAACAACGGACAAACGTGGGTACGATTGGGCTCGTTGGGCAGTGGCATCAACTGGTACAACCAGGCCAACACCACAGTGGGACCCTACACCGGCAACCCGGTATGGTCGGGCACACCCGGCAGCGGTGGATGGGTGCGGGCCGTACATTCCCTATCCGTTGTCGATAATCAATCTTCCGTCCGTTTTAGAATCGCATTCTATTCGGATGGCTCAGTGGTCGATGAAGGTATCGGTTTCGACCGTGTTTTGATTCGCCGTCGCCTCGATCCTGTTATTTTGTCGGTGAGTCGACCCAACGACTCCTGCGTGGCATCTCCCAGGACAATCCGGGCCCAGATTACTTTCAACAACCCCGTGGCCTCGGTATCGCTCCGGCGCGACCTTACGAATTCTGGTGTATACACCACCCAACCGATGACGTTGAATGCCACTTCCGGATTGTGGGAAGCAACCATTCCAGCCGGTCAGCCCAATGTGCCTGTGCGCTTTTTTGTGATTGCAACCGATAACACACAGCTGGCAGATACATCAGATGTTACGAGCTATGTCGACGATTACCTGCGGCCCAATGCAGGTGCCGATACATCGATTTATGTTTCTGGTACAGCCACATTGCGCGGTTCAGGGGGTGGTTTCGACGCCTTCCTGGGTACCGGAACAATAACCAATACCAATATCACGTATCCTGCACCCTATGGGGGATTCTATTGGGGCGCCCGTCACCAGTTCCTCATCCGAGTGTCGGAACTACAAGCGTTGAACATCGGGGCGCCGATTGTTTCGCTGGCTTTTGATGTGGTGGCCAACCAAGGTAGCCCCCTGTCGAATTTCGAGATCAAGATGGGTCATACTTCTGCTACGGATTTGACCTCCTGGCAGAGTGGACTCTCGACGGTCTATTCCGTACCGAGCTATACAGACGTTCCAGGTTGGAATACACATAATTTTCAGAATCCGTTTCTTTGGAACGGCCAAAGTAATGTTGTGGTGGAGGTTTGTTTCCAGAATGGTTCTTTTACCAACAATGCCATCGTGAATCAGTCCGCTACCCCCTTCGTTTCCTCTTATTATTATCGGGCTGATGCACAAGGTGTTTGCCCCAATACGGGTAATTCCGGCTCTATTTCACAGCGTCCGAACATGCGTCTAAGGGGTGGTTATGCCTTTGCCTGGAAAAACTTAACGACTGGGGCGATCGTTTCCAGTATACAGAATCCTGTACAGGTATCCCCGGTAACGACCACCGCCTATGAGTTTCGGCTAACTGATCGTGGATGCTCGCGGGCCGACACGGTATTGGTTACCGTGCTACAACCCCTGCCGGATGTGGGGGTATCAGCGATAGTGCAGCCTACATCGTTTGTGACGGGTCAACAACAAACGATTAAAGTGGCCATCAAGAATTACTCCACAACAGGCGCCTCGGCAGTTAATTTTGACGTAGCCTACCGTGTAAATGGGGTTGAGGTGAACTCAAACACCATCTTCAGACAAATTCCTCCAGGCGATACCATCCATCACACCTTCACCGCGCGCTACACCCCGCCAACAGGTGGTGATTATCTCTTATGTGCCTACACCCGTTCGGCCGGTGATATCAACGCACAGAACGACACAACCTGTCGGTCATTCGTGCGGGTGGGCATCGATCCATTGGATCGGGTTGATGTTCGACTCTATCCCGTGCCAGCCTCCGACTATTTCTGGTTTGAGTTTCCCGAGCCCTTGGGCGCTTCACCCGTTTTGCTGGTGACCGATGCCGTAGGTCGTAAGGTTTGTGAGGAGCAGGTCTATGCGCCCCATCTTTCGGCTGGTATGCTACCCACAAACCTGCACCGTGTGCGGGTGGCGGACTGGCCAACGGGCATGTATCACTACCGATATCTCGATGCGGGCCGAACAGCTACAGGGTCGTTCCTGATTGCACGATAGGTTCTATCCTAATTTTCTGATAGGTATGTTCCTGATTGCCTGATACATTCTGTTTGGCACCAAACATCTGGTTTTTCCACCACCTCGCCAAAGCAGTTTGTGCTTTGTTCTTTCGGGTGGTGTTGCGCGATGGATTTGACCTCCGGGAGGGTGACGAGTACCCCGCCAGACGACCCCGCTTGTATACGCTGAACCACACTAATTCATTTTTGGATCCTGTTTTGTTTGCCGTTCAACGAAAGCAGCTTCTGTATTTTTTGGCCCGCGGCGATGTGCTTTATGGCTTTGCCTGGGGGGTACTCCCCCTGATCTTTCCCTTGTTGCCCGTTTGGAGGCGTAGGGAGGGACAAGCATATCTGAAGGGCAATTATTCAACCTTCGAGCGGTGTTTCGACGTCTGGAATCGGGGTGGGGCAGTGGTCATCTTTTCGGAGGGGCTGTGTGAAAACCGTATGGGACTAAAACCGCTCTTGAAGGGTACTGCGAGGTTGGTTTGGCAGTCCTATGGACGAGGCTTGGATCTGGAGGTGGTGCCTGTGGGTGTGTGTTTCGAACATTATAGCGGAACGGGTAAGGCAGCGCGGGTGCGTTTAGGGACTCCTTTGAACTGGCAGAGCCTGGCCAAAGGAGCTTTGTCGCCCGCTCATTTCTATCAGGCGTTCAATACCGCCTTGGCTCCGGCCATGGCCGCTTGTATGGTGGATCCGGAAGAATCGGGATACGGCGCGAAGTTTTGGTCTGATGTACCGCCACGTACGGGATGGCAACAAAGCATGCGCTGTTTGTCGCGTTTCATTCATTTTCCCATTGCTTTCCCGTCTCGTGTGATGGCTTCGGCGCTCACACGTGGAACAGTGCATTTTGATGCGGTATATTTCGTGATCCTCATGCTGTCTTATCCGCTCGCGCTCCTTTTATTGCTCGTTTTTGGGTTCAGTTTCTTTCCGGGGCATGCGTTCGTTGTATGCTTATGCGTGGCCCTTTTTCCGTTGATTGCATGGCTGGGACGATAGTCGGGTGAGCGGGGTAAATTGACTATTTTTGCGGAAAATTGAATGTATGAAAAAGATTGTCGTGGTGGGAGCGGGCACTATGGGCAACGGAATCGCCCATGTTTTTGCACAAAATGGATACCATGTGCGGTTGGTGGATGTGTCTGAATCGGCCCTACAACGGGGCATGCAAACCATCGAAAAGAACCTCGATCGCATGTTGGCCAAGGGCAGCCTCACCGAGGCCGATAAGACGGCTACTTTGGGTAGGGTAACACCCCATTTGGCCATCGACAGGGGATTGGCCGATGCGGATCTGGTTGTGGAAGCTGCCACGGAGCGGGTCGAATTGAAACTGGATATTTTTCGTTCGCTCGATAAAATTGTAGCCCCAGAGGCGATCCTGGCCAGTAATACTTCGTCGATAAGTATTGGGAAAATCGCCTCCGCTTCCCTTCACCCGCAACGTGTTATCGGAATGCATTTTATGAACCCCGTGCCGGTTATGAAGCTGGTGGAGATCATCAAAGGTTACAACACCTCGGATGAGGTGGCACAACGCATTCGCGATCTTTCCGTGGCGCTGGGCAAAATTCCCGTATTGGTGCACGACTACCCCGGATTTGTGGCCAACCGCATTTTGATGCCCATGATCAATGAGGCCATTCAAAGTCTGTTTGAAGGGGTAGCAGGGGTGGAGGAAATCGATCAGGTGATGAAACTGGGCATGGCCCATCCGATGGGGCCACTTCAGTTGGCCGATTTCATTGGGTTAGACGTTTGCCTGGCTATTTTACGCGTACTTCAGGAGGGATTGGGACAACCCAAATATGCCCCTTGTCCCTTGTTGGTGAATATGGTAACCGCCGGACACCTCGGCGTTAAATCCGGCTCCGGCTTTTATGAATATACCCCAGGCAGCAAGGAGGTGCGCGTAGCCGCCCGATTTCAGTAATATTTCTTTTTGATTTGGGTTTTCCATATCGAGATAAACGCAGAGGGGTGGCTCTTCTACGCTGGATTGCTCGTATTTGCCGTGGTAACTTTTTATATTCCGTCCATCACCACCAAACCGCTTCCGCAAACGCATGTTTATCAAGCACTTGCATTTTGGTTTTGCGTCGGTGCCATAGAAAGTGCACAACACAATTTTCCAAGGACACCCTTAAAGACCTTTTCTAACGTCGTTCTGAAGCCTTCCCTGCACTCTTTCGAGGCGCAACCCGAGGCGTGGATTTTGGGCCGGGAAGGGCATGTATTTCGAGCCGGGAGGGGGAGTAAGGGTGGAAATATAGGGGGACTTGAGAGGGAATGGGGAAAACCTCTAGGGGTTAGGGAGAGAAGGAGGGGTTGGATTGCTAGGATGGCGGTGTAGGCGGGTTGGGGGGTCTTGTGAAATACCAGTTATCACAAAAACCCGCTAATGAGGTATGGAAGCGAGGTTTTTGGCTTGGAATAGTCAGGATTGGCTATTTATGGCCTTGTTCAAGAAAATGGGTACTTACACTGGAAAAATGCTAGAAAGCCTTTTTTAGGTCTTTTATTTGGAAATCCTGACGATAACAATCAATAGCCGACAACAGGCAAAATGTCATGGAAATTGATTAATTTTGGAAATCCGCATAGTACTTGGAGGGTGATTCAGCCTGCCGCGGCCTATAGGCGGAAAGTTGTGGGCAATTTTAAAAACAAGACGGTTTGCGAATGCCAACGGGCTGAACACCCAATGTGACATAAAATAGTATTATTGAACTATAAAAGAGGAGACCAGAACCCTCTAAAATAAACGGGGCGTATTCTGAAAAGCCAAACGAGTAGGAAAAATAAATTTAAATAAAATGGAACAAGCAAGAAACAAAGATCAAAAATGTCCGGTTGTACTTTTATTAGACACTTCCGGTTCCATGTGCGACGAAGCCAA
>Ga0194128_10011481_pt1 | contig 10266 bp, 5 predicted proteins | sample TA2KigCa65mmetaG_FD_148650 | JGI IMG/M metagenome (GOLD analysis project Ga0194128, IMG submission 148650) | Freshwater microbial communities from Lake Tanganyika, Tanzania - TA2015037 Kigoma Deep Cast 65m | ecosystem: Environmental > Aquatic > Freshwater > Lake | place: Tanzania: Lake...
TGGCTCGCTTCTACCGCCAAGGGAGCTGCTGGGGTGAACATGACCCAGTATGAGGCAACTCTGCCTATATGTACATAGTTATATGAGACAGGACACTAGGGTCGAGTTTCTCGAGGTTCTCGCGCGCCGTGTTGATCGTTTCATCCAGCACCTCAGCCGCATGCCCGAGTTCCCTTTGGTTGGCGTCGGAGATCTCCTGAAAGTGATACCCAGCCCAGATGGCATAAAACGCGAATGCGCCCAGCACGGCCATCGACGGCGCGCGCAGCTTCGGAATCTTCAGTGCGGACAACATCTCGAAAGCATTGTGTCAATTTCCGCGCTTGCGTTTCAGCCGTCTCGCCCCATATTTTTCTCAGCTCGCCCCAGAAGCCTTCTCCGTGCCGTTCTGGAATCGGACACTGAGGGCATTTCCACCACCGATTGGGGGTTGTCGTGATCAAACAATTTTTCTCTGTTTTGTTAATTGGTGCCGCTGCGTTCGCGCAAGCGGTCACCTCGTTGACGGGTACTGTCTCCGATCCATTGGGTGCCGCGATCGGCGCCGCTACCGTTGAGATATCCAATCTCGATACCAACGCGAAGCGCTCCGGGACAACGAACGCCGACGGCGTGTATTCGTTTCCTCAACTGGCGCCCGGACGCTACTCGCTGACGGTAAGGGCGAACGGGTTCTCGGCACGTACGTTTAACGACCTGCAGTTGAAGATCGCCACGCCGGTCACGCAAAACGTTCAGCTTGAAATCGGCGCGGTCACCGAGGTGGTAAGCGTCGAGGCGCGCACTCCGCAGGTCAATACGCAGGACGCGTCAATCGGCAATAGCTTTGGCCAAAAGGCAATCCTCGAACTGCCGATGGAAGGCCGCAACATCATAGGCCTGCTCTCGCTCCAACCCGGCGTCACCTACTACGGAGAGAACGGCAACAGCTACCGCTCGGGCAACGTCAACGGCGGCAAGGCCGACCAGGCCAACATCACGCTCGACGGCGTCGACGTGAATGATCAACAGGACCGCATCTCCTTTACGGCGGCACTGCGTCTGTCGCTCGACGCCGTACAGGAGTTCCGCATCGTAACGACCGGTGTTGGAGCCGAGTTCGGCCGGTCCTCTGGCGCGCAGATCACGCTCGCCTCGCGCAGCGGCACCAACCAATTGCACGGTTCGCTTTATCACTTCCTCCGCAACAAGGCCACCAACGCCAATAGTTTCTTCAATAATCAAAACAAGATTCCGCTGGCGAAGCTGAATCGAAATATCTACGGCGGAACGGTTGGCGGCCCGGCCGTCAAGAACAAGCTATTCTACTTCGGCAATTTCGAAGGCCGCCAGGATCGCCGCGAAGACAGTATTCTCCGGGTAGTGCCCACCGAGTCGCTCCGCCGTGGCGAGGTCCGATATTTGCGGACCGATCGCTCCGTCGCCGCTCTTTCGCCGCAGGAAGTTCGAACGCGCATCGATCCATTAGGTATCGGCGCATCGCAAGCGGCACTGGCCCACTTGTCGTCATATCCGCTTCCGAATGACGGCGGGACTGGCGACGGACTGAATACTTCAGGCTTCCGCTTCAACGCCCCGATCGGGCTGCACTACAAGACGTACATGTCCCGGCTCGATTACGTCATCGATCGCAATTCGAATCACCAACTCTTCGTGCGCGGCCAGTTGCAGGACGACAAGAGCACGACCGCCCCGCAGTTCCCGGGACTCGCTCCCAACGACACGATCCTCAGCGGCAGTCGCGGGTTGGCCATCGGCCTGAACTCCGTCCTCTCGGCGACGAAGGTGAATAACTTCCGCTATGGCATGACGCGCGTCAGCACCGAAAACAGCGGCGTATCGTTGCTCCCCTTCGTGAGTTTCCGGAGCATCGCCGACCGCTTCGGCACGACGCGGCCCTTTATCCGCCTCACCCCGGTCCACACGTTTTCCGACGATCTCACCTGGATGCGAAGCAAACACGAATGGAAGTTCGGCGGCATCGTGCGTCTGGTGCGCAACAGCCGGATCAACTACGCCAAGTCGTTTAACGACGCGAGTATCAACTCCAGCTGGATGCTCAACACTGGCGCCGATATCAGCAATCCCATCACCGACCTGAACACTACCTTCCGCACCGCCTTCCGCGACGCCACCATGGCGACTCTCGGTTCGATCACCCAGGTCAACGCCTATTACAACTACGACAAGACGGGCAAACCGCTGCCTCCTGGCACCGGCGTTGCGCGCCGCTTCGACAATAACGAGTTCGAGCTGTACGCGCAGGACACTTGGAAGGTGACCAAGTCGTTGACTGCGACGATTGGTCTCCGGTACATGCTGATGCCTCTGATTCACGAAGCCAACGGCGTGCAGACTTCGACAAGTTTTCCATTGAGCCAATTCTTCGCGCAGCGAGCGGCGCTGGCCGACGCCGGATTGCCGCAGTCTCAAGTGCCGCCCGTGCAGTACGTGTTGAAAGAACAAGGCGGCCGCGATCTCTACGCCTTCCACAAAAAGAACTTCGCGCCGCGCGCCGCCTTGGCGTATTCGCCGCGAGCGGAGTCAAACATCGGCCGATTCCTGTTCGGCGCGCCGGGACGCTCGGTGATCCGCGCCGGCTGGGGCATGTACTACGATCTGCTCGGCAGCGGCCTGCTTACGACCTACGATGGCGTCGCGCTAGGCCTGTCGTCGAATCTCACGAACTCTTCCGGTACACAAACCCTGGCGACGGCGCCGCGTTTTACCAACGTGAATTCGATCCCGGCTTCTCTCACGTTGCCTCCGCCCGCCACCGGCTTCCCTCAGACCGCGCCAAATATCCAAGACATCGCGACCTCGATTGAAGACAGCATCAACATGCCTTACACGATAAACTTCAATCTGTCGCTCGGCCGCGAGTTCAAGAACGGATGGTTCGTCGAGGCGTCGTATGTGGGCCGCGAATCTCGCCGCTCTTTGATCTACGAAGACATCTCGCAACCGACGAATCTCCGTGACTCGGCGACCGGCGTGACGTACTTTGAGGCCGCGACGCAGCTCATGCAACTCTCGCGCGCCCGCACCCCGGTGGCCAATGTCCAGCGCATCCCCTACTGGGAAAATCTATTCCCGGGCGCCGCGAACGCTACCTTGTCGGCGACACAACGAATCTATCAAGTCTTCGACGCCAACGGCCCGGACACAACCAACGCCCTATGGACCGTCGATGTCAACTGCCGCCCGAGCTGTTCGAAGTTCGGACCGTTTGCCTACTACAACCGCCAATACAGCTTTCTGCGCGCGCTGCGCAGCGTGGGCTACGGCAGCTTCCACAGCTGCAGTGGTCGGTGCGTAAGCAGTTCTCCAACGGCGATCAAATTCATTTCAACTACACCTGGGGCAAGTCGATCGATCTCGGATCGCGTCCGGAAAGTTCGACGGCCTCGAATGGCACGATTATCAACTCCTGGAATCGTTCCCAGTTCCGAGCCGTGTCCGACTTCGACTCGCGCCACCAATTCAACGGCAATGCTGTTTACAACCTGCCGTTCGCCAGAGGCAAGCAGTACGGCGGCTGGCAGTTGGGCGGACTGTTCCGCTTGCAGTCGGGACTGCCGACATCGGCCGGCATCGGCCGCAACTATCCGACGAATTGGAACGCTACCGGTTACGCAACACCGACCGGCGTGCCGTTTGCCGATGGCACCAATAAGAATGGCGCGGCGCCCGTCGCGACCGGCACATCGGGGCCGAACATCTTCCAAAACCCCGTTGCCGCTCTATCCTCGTGGGACTTCACGCTGCCTGGCCAAACCGGCAGCCGCAACACGATTCGCGGCGACGGCAACTTCAACATCGACACGAATGTGACCAAGAGCTTCACCATGCCTTGGAGCGAGAATCACAAAGCGATGGTCCGTTGGGATGTCTTCAACGTCACTAATTCGACGCGCTTCGATCCGTTCTTCACCAGCATCAGCCTCGGCACGACGGGAAGTTTCGGTAAGTACACCGATACGTTCACGCTGCCGAGGGTGATGCAGTTCTCGGTTCGATACAATTTTTAGGTGCGCATCGCAACCTTCGGCCTGATAGCGCCTGCGCTGGTCTACGCGCAGGCGCTATCGTCCTTGTCCGGAGTCGTCACCGATCCCTCCGGCGCCGCCGTGCCGGGCGCGTCGATCCAAGTCAACAACACCGCGACAAATGCGAAGCGTTCGGCGGTAACCAACGCCGAAGGCGCGTATTCCTTCGCGCAGCTCACACCGGGAACGTATGAATTGTCCGCGGCGGCGAAGGGCTTTTCCGCTCAATCTGTGAAAAGTGTACGCGTGCTGGTGGCCTCGCCGGCGGAGATGAACTTGCAGTTTTCCCTGGAATCGACCGCGACTGCCGTCACCGTCGACGCCGCCGTCACGCCCGTCAACACGATCGACGCGACGATGGGCAATAACTTCACCTCCAAGCCGATCCTGCAACTTCCCTTCGAAGGCCGAAACATAGTCGGTCTGCTCGCCCTACAACCAGGCGTGACCCACTACGGCGATAACGACCGCTCGAACTACCGCTCCGGCAACGTCAACGGTGGCAAGTCGGACCAAACCAACATCACGCTCGACGGCGTCGACTTCAACGATCAGGACGAACGCGCCTCTTTCTCCGCCGCGTTCCGCGTTTCGCTCGATACTGTCGAAGAGTTTCGCGTCGTTACAACCGGCGCCAATGCGGATCTCGGCCGCTCGTCCGGCGCGCAGATCTCGCTCGTTTCGAAGTCCGGATCCAACGCGCCGCACGCCAGTGCCTACTACTTCCTCCGCAATCGCGCGACTAACGCAAACTCCTTTTTTAACAATCAATCCGGCCTTCCCGTCGCGAAGTTGAACCGCAACATCTACGGTGCGTCAATCGGCGGGCCGGTGCGCAAGGACAAACTATTCTTCTTCGGCAACTACGAAGCACGCCACGACCGGCGCGAGGATTCGACCGTGAACCGCGTGCCCACCGAGTCGTTCCGCAACGGCGAACTGAAGTACCTGCGCACCGACCGGTCGATTGCCACGGTCACGCCCTCGCAAGTGCGGACCATGGTCGATCCGCTCGGAATCGGCGCGAACCCGGCCTCGGTGCGAATTCTGAATAGCTACCCCTTGCCGAACGACACTTCGCAGGGCGACGGGCTGAATACCTCCGGCTTCCGGTTCAACGCGCCGGTCGGTCTGCACTGGCAGTCGTACATGACGCGGCTCGATTACGTGCGTGGCAATCACACGCTTTTCGCGCGCGGAAATTTGCAGCGAGATCGTTCTACCGACATTCCGTACTTCCCCGGCCAGCCGCCGTCGAATTCGAATCTCGATTCGAGCAAAGGCATCGCACTTGGCTGGAACGGCATCATTAAGAGTGCGATTGTGACGAGCTTTCGCTACGGCCTCACGCGTGTATCGAACGAAGACACCGGCGTCAGCCTGCAGCCCTTCGTCTACTTCCGCAATCTCGAACCTCCCGAAGGCGACTACCGCCCGTTCATTCGCAAGACTCCCTCGCACTCGTTCTCCTCCGATACCACTTGGGAGCGCAAGAGCCACGACTTGAAGTTCGGTGCGACGCTCCGTTTCATTCGCAACTCACGCACCGACTACTCGAACGCATTTCACGAAGCCACGGTGAACCCGTTGTGGCTGGCCGATAGCGGCGCCGTGTTGAACAACCGCTTCGCCGACATGGCGCGCGGCAGTCAAGCGCAGTTCCGCGATGCGGCGATGGTGCTATTGGGCATCGTCAGCCAGGGAACGGCGCATTACAACTACACCAAGACCGGACAGGCGATCGCGCAAGGCGATCCCGTGCGGCGGCGCTTCGACGCCGAAGAGTACGAGTTGTACCTGCAGGACACCTATCGCGTCTTGAAGACGCTTACCGTCACCGCGGGCTTGCGGTGGTCCCTGATGCCGCCGATTCACGAAGCGTCCGGCACACAGACAAATACACGCGTGCCGCTGGGCGATTTCTTCGCACAGCGCGCCGCGCTCGCCGACAACGGCTTTCCGCAGTCTCTCGTCGCGCCGGTTGAATACCTGCTGGCCGAACAGCCCGGGGGCCGCCCGTTGTATCCGTTTCACAAGCGGAATCTGTCGCCGCGCCTTGGCGCCGCGTGGTCGAAGGGCAAGTATGTCGTGCGCGCCGGATGGGGTATGTACTACGACCTGGTCGGCGCCGGTCTCATTCAAAACTTCGACGCCTATGCTCTCGGCCTGAATTCGAATATCTCCAATCCCAGCGCTGTGTTGACCGCCTCCACCGCGCCGCGCTTGACCGGACTGAATACGATTCCCGCTTCTCTGCTGCTGCCTCCTCCGCGCGCCGGATTCCCGCAAGCCGCGCCGAAGCTGTTCGACATCAACACCGCCATCGACGACCAACTGCGCGCGCCCTACACCATGAACGCCAATCTCACCATCGGCCGCGAACTGCCGAAGGGCTGGTACGCCGAGACCTCCTATGTCCAGCGGTTGAGCCGGCGGTCGTTGCTCTACGAAGACATGGCACAGCCAACCAATCTCCGCGACCCGGCCTCGGGCGCGACCTACTTCGAAGCGGCCCAACAGCTCGCGCGTTTGGCGCTCGCGAATACACCGGCCGCGCAAGTGCAACGCATTCCCTATTTCGAAAATCTCTTTCCCGGCGCCGCCAACGCGGCGCTCTCGGCCACTCAGCGCGTCTATCAACGTTTTCTTGTGAACTCACCCGACTTCGTCAGCGCTCTCTACAACATCGACGTGACGTGTCAGCCCGCCTGCGGCAAGTTTGGCAAATACGCGTTCTTCAACGAGCAGTATTCGTTCCTCGGCGCGCTGCGCTCCAATGGAAACGGAAACTACCACGCCATGCAGGTTTCGATTCGCAAGTCGCGGTCCAACGGCGATCAGGTCCAGTTCAATTACACGCTGTCCAAATCGATCGACCTCGGCTCGCGGCCCGAGTCGTCGCAGGCCTCCGACGGAACGATCCTCAACGCATGGAACCGCGCGCAGGCGCGCGGCGTTTCCGACTACGACGCGCTCCACCAGTTCAACGCCAACTGGGTCTTCGGCCTTTGGAAGGGGTTTCAACTCGGCGGCTTAATGCGCCTGTCGAGCGGCCTGCCGGTGTCGGCCAGCAATGGCCGCAATTATCCGACGAATTGGAATCTGCCCGGTTACGCCACGCCGAACGGACTGCCGTTCCGCGATCGCAGCAGCCGCAACGCTCCCGCGCCGCCCGGCGGCGTCTCCGGTCCGAACATTTTCAAGGATCCGGTCGAGGCCTACAACGCATTTACGTTTTCTCTTCCAGGCTTGGTCGGGCCGCGCAATGGCATCCGCGGCGATGGCAATTTCAATGCCGATCTCAATCTCGCCAAATCGTTCGCCGTGCCGCGCCGAGAGGGCCACACCATTCAATTTCGCTGGGAAGTGTTCAACGTCACCAACACCGCTCGGTTCGATCCGAAGAGTCTGTTCTTAAGCATCGGGACGGCGAGCACCTTCGGCAAATACGCCGACACCTACACGCCTTCCCGGGTGATGCAGTTTACGTTGCGATATGGGTTTTAGGAACGCGCTATCAGGGTGCGCGAAACGTACCGCTCAAGGGATTACTTTCGTATCCCGCTTCGGTGCGCAGAACAAAGGTGAAAACATAAGTCCGCCCCGAAATGAGTCGTAGTAGCGGGAATCCCGCGGTAATTTTCATTCGTCCGCTGGTCTGGCTCGCCGTGACGCCTTCGGCGCGAAGCGTACTGCCTCCGGCGACCGCATCGTCGAGGTTCGAACTGATGGTAAGTTGCGCCGTTGCCACGTTGCCACCCGGATCTTCAAAATCGAACTCCAGCGGCAACTGGGTGGAATTGGACGCCTGGTTGAACGAGGCCGTCTCGAACTTCAGGTTCGAAATGCGGAACTGAGGCGGTGGCAGCGGTGACGGCGCGGAGAAGCGAATCAGTTCCATCGTGTAGAGGACTTGTCCGCCCGGATCTCGCATCACCGCTCGCACGATTCCGGTATACGGCGCTAACTTCACCTCGGTCCGGTAGGTACCTGTAAACCCGGAGCCCACGTCACCCGTCAGCAGCGTCTCGGTCGTCACGATGTTGGCGAATGTACCCGCGGGAACGGTAACGGTTTCGCGAGTCAAAATTCCGGATATGAGGGCCGATTGCGGGGGGCGCGAAAGCGGACGCACCAAACGCAAACCTCCGCCCGGCGAGTGCACCAGTTCCAACTGCACACCGGCGGCAGTGCCCGTGAGATACCTTCGCCGGATCTGAATCGGTCCCGTTGTCGGGAAGAAGAACGCGGCTCCCCGGCCGGTGATCTCGGCGTTCCACAACTCTGAGGGTCCGCCCTCCGAGACCAAGTTTGTTGCGTTGACGTTGAATTCAATCTGTCCCGCATTCCACGACTGCAATCCGCAGAATACGTTCGAGCAGAGCAACCCATCCGGGGCTTCGACGATCGGGCTATGCGGGATACGAACGTTTTGCGGGAACGTAACGCGGTAGGTCCATTGCATATCGGTAGCGACAGGCTGGTAAACGCGGCCCGACGGCACGGCGGGAAGGCGAGCCGGTACGGGGGGGCGGAGGTGGCGCCGCTCCTCCGAATTGAAGCGTCACCGTATTAGACGCGCGGCCATCGATCGTTACGACGAGGTTGACCGTTCCGCGGCCCGCGAGCGTCGGCGAGACGCGGACGTTTATTTGGTCTAGGCCGAGAAATTGTCCCTGCGCTACTGCATCTGAACTTTCGGCTGGCTGGCCTGCAATCGTCACACTCACAGCGGCGGGATCCGTTCGCCCGCGCAACCCCGTGCCGTAGAGAAGCACGAAAATCTGGCTAACCTCTGTTGGATCGATCGGTGACGGAGTGCAGCTTCCCGCCGCCGCGCACGTAAAGATCGGGCTCAGTGATTACGTTCCATCGGCGGCAACTCGCAACACCTGCGCTGCCGCCACGCCCTGGCCGCTCGAATTTGCCGTAAAGATCGCCGGCGCGACGCGGTCGATTTGCAATGTCCCCTCGCCGGCAATTTGGTCACCACGTCGAATTCGAATGCGCGCCATTCCCAGGGTAGTACCCGCCGGGACCAGGAAATTCACTTGACCGGGTGCGACGAAGAAAAGTTGGCAAAAGCGTTCGACGCCCGCGCTGTCTGTCAGGCTGACTCGGGTGCCGCCAAGCGTGTCCGGCAACTCCGCCGAGGCCGCTACTTCAACGCCCGCTGCGAGGTCCTGTCCGAATGCGGACACGATCGATTCCGGTGCGGCTGGCGCTCGGAGGCTAGCCGCCGACACACTGGTTACAGGCCGCACCGTGGGCGGGGACGGCGAGGTCAGTACGAGTCGCACAGTGATCGCGGCCGCTCCGGCGATCCCAGGCGCCGTAATTCGTAGCGTGGCGTCATGCGTTCCGGCAGCCAAATTCGCGACGTTTACCGAAACACGCGTCGCTACGGCTTGTCCGGTCGAGGACCCTGACGACGGACTGATCGATAGCCACGCCGCTGTGCTCGCAACCTGAAAATTCAGGGTTCCGCCACCGCTGTTGCGGATCGAAAAATTCTGCGCGGCGGGGTTTACGCTGACTTCCGAAGCGAAGCTGAGTGAAAGCGCGCTTACCGCGATCCTTGGCGCGTTGTCTGATGTGACCGTAGCCGTCATCACCGCTGTTTGCGATGCCGTTGACCCGGCCACGACCACGCCGACGTAATATGTCCCGGGCCGCAGCGGTGGGGTCGATGCGGGCGTGACCACCAGCGTGTTGTTCCCGACGATCACCGGATAATCGGCGGTCAATGGGCTCGACAGCGGCTGCGTGCCGAAGCGAACGGCGAGTGCCAACTGAGTTGCCGCCGATACGCCGGTCACACGAAATTCCAGGCGCGTAGCGTCGGCGGGCACCTCGATTCGGAAGCAACACGTCAACGTCGGGCTCGTTACGGCCGGGACCGTGAAGTTCGCGGCGACGCCGCTGCTCAGCACCGTCTCGGTGAATCCCTGGGAAACGGCAAGTCCGGCCGAGCCAACAAGTAAGAGAACATTGCGCCGACCCAATCGGACAATCATCGCAGCCCCTCCGGCACCCGCCGTCGCCATCCGTACTATATCAGGATGGCTGGGCTGTTGCGGAGTGCTTGTCAATTAGTATCTATCCAATAAGATTTTGACATTTTTTGGCAGGAAATCATGAAGTGGCGAAGCCGGAAGCCAGTTGAGGGATGATGACGAGCTCCCGGAGTTTGAGGGCGGTGGCGATAACGTCTTTG
>Ga0194128_10011483_pt1 | contig 10265 bp, 6 predicted proteins | sample TA2KigCa65mmetaG_FD_148650 | JGI IMG/M metagenome (GOLD analysis project Ga0194128, IMG submission 148650) | Freshwater microbial communities from Lake Tanganyika, Tanzania - TA2015037 Kigoma Deep Cast 65m | ecosystem: Environmental > Aquatic > Freshwater > Lake | place: Tanzania: Lake...
AAAGTACCGGTCAAACCACTCATTGCGCCGCATCATGTAGTCTTCGTAGTACGCGATAGTCATTGGACAGACATGTAGGTCGCGGTAGTCAAATTCTTCTTCAAACGGACAGACACCAGAGTCATCTTTCTCTTCAACGTCGTCAAAATCATCATCTTCCGGATGGTCCTTCCAGTCAAAATCATGTTCGTCATGTTCGACCATGGTCTTGGGACAGCGAAATGTTGGATGCACATTGGCTTTGGGTTTTGGCTCACCAGCTACAAGAGCTTTGATTTCACATTGATGTTTGTCGTAGACTTGGTCACGTTTTTTTGATTCAATCTCGGAAGCACGAACATTTGCAGTATGTTTGGATACATCCTTGAATTCATCGCAATCATCCGACACATGATCATCTTCGTCATCTTGGTGATAATAAAATTGACGTAACCAAAACTCATCCTCAATCATGATTTTTTTACCTGAATTTAGAGCATTGCTTTGATACAATCTTACCAATGTCTCATCATTGAGACTAGACAAACGCTCCTCAAAAGCATCGTCTGACAATTTCGTCAAAAGAGAAAAACGATCTTCACGACCAGGACGAGAACGAACAAAAGTTTCAGGATTGGACATTGTAAATTTTTAATTTTTATTAAACATAATCATAAATTGAAAATTTCAATTTTTTTATTTGAATAAATTATCTAGATATTCTTTAGCTTTCTTTTTAATTTCATTTTGTTCTGATTCTGATTTATTATCCCAGTGTTTAACTTGTCTTGCAACCGCATAATTTGACTTGAGTAAATTCCTGTGTTTGAAAATAAAATTATAATAAAGAGCATCCCATGTTTCAGACCAATTATCATTCTTCTTTACTTTAAACGTACTCATTTTATTAATATAATTAGATGATGAAAAATATGGTCTGGTCATCATTATTGGTGTTGCAAATTGACTCATCCCATAAACATTAGGAACCATAACCCAATCATATGCATCGATAGTCCATTCCATAAATATTCTATATACATCATCAGGATCTATTAAACATAGTAATAAAAAATTTCCTAAATACATTAGTCTTTCAATATGATGAGCATATGAATATTTAACAATTTTATTTATTATCGAATCTATTGGAATCATTTCTGTTTGTCCGGTCCAAAATTTATCATTTAATTTATTATTATGTTTGAGTTGATTACTTGTTTTCATTTTTTCACCTTCTAAATTATACAATGTATAAACATAATTTCGCCAACCTATAACTTGACGAATAAAACCCTCAAATGATTCAATAGGAATAGACTTTTTATTATCTAAATAATATTCATAAGATGTTGTAACTACTTCATCATCAGTTAGTAAACCGATATTCATCATGGGACTAATTACACTATGAAAAACAAATGGTTCAGCTTCAGATACTGCATCTTCATAAGCACCAAATTTACTTAATCTTTCTTCCAAAAATTTTTTTAACCATAATTTAGATGATTTAGAATCGATTGGATAAATAAAATGGTCAAGAGACCCATAATTTTTTGACCAATTTTTATTAACATATTTAATTGCCTCTTTAATGTATTTATCTGATTTTACCTTTGAAACAGTTTCAGGAACTTTTATGTTTGCAGGTAATGGTAATCTATTTTCAGAATCATACGACCACTTACCTCCAGTTGGTTTATCATTTTTATCAATTAATATGGATAATTTTTTTCTTTGATATTTATAAAATTCTTCATGAGAATATCTAGTATTTTTGTAAATTAGTTTTTTAATATCAACAAATTCATTTGTTTTAATTAAAAAATTTAATGTTTCATTAGTAACTAGTTTTTTACCAAATATATTTTCCAATTTATTTTGAAGAGGAAAATCTCCTGGATAAAAAATATTTATTAATTCATTTTCTGATTTTATTGATTTGTAAAAATTATTATTGACTTTTTCACAATCTATATACCTAACATTTAATTTCTTCTTTTTTAACATATCGTAATATTTTTTCATACTAGCTCTATGATATGCTAATTTCAATTTATGAAAACCAAAATCATTAAAATATCTTGGTTCTTCTATTAAATAAATTAATTTTGATTTTGATAATATTGATAAATCTGAAAAAAGTTGAGTTGGAAATAATAAAAATATCATTATCTATTAATAATAAATATAAATTAAACTTTTAAATTAATTGATATCAAAATTTATTCATCATCAACATTATCATCATCTGATAATAAAGTAGATTCTGGTACCATGAAAACTCTTCCAACAGTCTTTGACTTTTTAGTAGAAACAACAGGCTCAGCTACAGGCTCAGCTACAGGCTCAGCTACAGTCTTCTTAACTAGCTTTGCCTCCTTGAGAGCTTGCTTTTCCTTTTTCTTTTCCTCCAATCGTGCCTTGATATCATCGGAATTCTGACGAACATTTTTCTTCTTATCGGATTTCAAACAAACAGATTTTGTAGATGTTTCAATTGGCTTTTTCTGTTCATTTGATTCTCTAATGTGTTCACCAATTGATGTTATGAGAGATGGAATATCAGTGAACAAATTGTTAATGTCAGAATCTTGAAACAAACCTTTTGACACACATTCAGAGACATAAAACTTGACTAACCATGAGAAGGGACGTTTGCAAGAATTGTCAATACTGTAAAGGTTGATCCAACAAATATCCCACGAATCAGATGTTGTACCAATGTTACCTTCGTTCTTCTCGATTTTAGGCAAGCAAGAAACTCCTGCAGTGCTCTTTGCTTTGTTGATTGCTTCAAGAGCTTTCTTAGCAACTTTTTCAGAAGGAAAAGGTCCAACATGAAGTTTGTAGCCTGACACATTCTTTTCTTCACGTTGTTCGGAATACTTAATCAAATGCATGTAATGAGTCTTTTCAACAGGAAGCACAGCTGAAGTAGCCAATGCAAGCTTGCTTGATAGCATATTCATTGGATCAAAACTCATACCAAATACAAATTCATCTTCATCTTCAGACTCTTCAATTTTCACAACTGCCTTTCGAACAATTCTCTTTTTTGATTTTTTATTCTGTTCCAAAGGAAGGTTGGAGACAATATTGTTACTAGACAAGTAAGCATCCAAAGCAGCTTGTTGTTTAGCTTGAGCTGCTGCAATTTTAGCTGCAATGATCGGATTGTCTGAAGCACAAGTTTTAGCACCTGAATTAGTATGCGTCCACCCTTCTTGTTTCTCTTGAATGAATTGATTGATAGTACATAGAGAATACCAGCCTTTGAAGTAGTACTCTGAAAAAATCTCTTTGTTAGCAATACACTCATCAATTGAAACTGAATCTTGGTTAAGTACTTTGCGTTCATGATTGACTTTCATCCAAAGAGTAACATTGTTGGGATCATGTTGAAGATACTGCTGAACAGTCATTCCGGTTGATGCAACATTTTGAGTGACATATTTTTGAGCAGCAAAGTAATCTCTAGTCTCACGAAACACTTTTACAATCTCAGAATCGATAGGGCTCTTAGATAACCATGAAGGAAAATTCTCTGAAAAACCCTTGGATCTGTTTTCTGTCAGATATTTCTCAAAAAGTGTTGATGCAGTCATTGCCAGTTCAGACAAATCGCCAACAATAGACTCATCTTCATTGATTGGAATTTCGCGAAACCAAGATTTGAAAGATGCGTAATTTTGTTTAGTTGATGATACCTTAACTCTATCTTCAAACTGATCGGGTTCATCACTTTGATAACTTGGGTTTACACTGGTAACATTGACTGTTTCAACATCCATCGCATTCCATTCTGTAAGCTTGTTGAAAAAGTATTCGCGAAAAACCTCAAAAGACATCTTTGATTGAAAATGTTGGTGCCAAAAATTGTACATCCCATTAGCATCACCTTTAATCTGACAATCTTTGGTATACTCCGGTAGAGACATGAATTTGAAGGCATCTTTTTGAACCCAGTCAACTTGAATTTGACAAGTAGCATCAATTTCTGAGAATAGTTTTTGCTTTTCAGCTTCTTCTTTCTCAGCTTTTTCCTTGGCTAAAAGAGCAGCTTTTTCTTTTGCTTCTTGTATTTTCTTTTCACGCTCTTCCATTCGCAAATAATATTCAGCACGTTGTATATCAGTCATCTCTGAAGCAGCTGGAAGATCACAGAAAGAATCCATAGTAAAACTTTCGTCAGCTTTAAAACCAATAGGCTTGTATCCTAAGTCAGTAAGATGACGGCGTCTAACTGTGTCAACAAAAGTAGTTACCAATCTGTCAATAGCATCTTTGATTTGTTTGGTTGGATTCTTTTTGTATTCCTTTCCAAGTTGATCAAGTTGAAGCTGTATGTCGGCACGTTTCTTTTGAACTGCTTCTAGTGACAAACAATTACAAGGACCAGTAATTCCACCAAGACAAATTCCTTCAATCTGACCATCATCATGACCCAAAAAGTGAGGACCATTCTTGCAACTCCGCAAGTGTTTGCAAACTTCTTCAGGTTTAATTCCTGGATTCTTTTCAATAACTTGTGCAATCTTGATGTTGATAGAAAGTTGTCTGTCTGTTTGACAACCGGATCCAATGAGACGATTTAGCATCCAAACATTTGTTTCACCTTCTGAATCAATCTTCTCAAATAATGCAATAGGATCAACATCCTTCTGATTTTGACTGTACTGAAGTTTGCGTGCAGCACCAGCACCTGCAGCCCAATAGGCAATCATTGCATTCAAATTAAAAGGTTCAAGAATAGGTTTGGTCCAAGTTGGCTTTCCAAGAGCATTCAAACATCCAGCCATGTGAGGATGGTAATTTGATATCACTCTTTTGAGCTCTTCAAAAATAGAATCAAAATTAATTTGACCTTGGGTCAAACGGGATTCAAATAGTTGCATGGTTTGAATCTGTGATACACAACTCAGCGAGTGTGCAGATCCACAATTAGATCCAAAGCTACAACCTTGTTGACCATTGAATTGACCACATAACCAAGGAATACAAATCATTGTTTTGATTCGTTGAAAAGTAGGGGGTGCAGCCACACCGCCACCCTGACTACTAACAACTTGAGTTGCTTGCTTTTGAACAATAAACTTGGCTCTGAAAGTAGAATCTTCAAACTCAATGGGATGAGGATACTTGCAATCATATCCAGCTAGACACTTACCTTGCATGAATTTGAAGCAAATTGGAAATTTATGGTGCTTTTTTTCACAGCGAACACAATTGAGAGATTCTTTCAATTCAATGGGAGCACCACATCTGGTGATCCACTGGATACAATATTCATCTTTCTTACCATTGATAGTAAGAGAACAGGTTTTGGAATCGCGCAGAGTAGCACGACCAACAACCGTAGTAAAACCATCCTTATCGGTGGTCCTAGTATTAGAAGTAAAATGAGACATGTATTTGGACATTAATTTTTTAATCGTATATCAATATCAATTAAAAATTCAATTTTTTTATAGTATTTACAAGAATAAATATAATTTATTCGGGATTTATTAGGCTTTTTGCCCTTGTCATGACCCATCCTCTAACTCTTTGTTGTTCAAGAGTTTTGTACAAATGTTCTACTTTTTGGAGATTAGGATTATTTTGCATAACTAATTTATATAGTTTTAAAACATCATTATCAGACTTTGATTGTTTAACAGTATAATTATAAATTCTATCAAAAATAGTAGCATAATGTTCATTTCCTTCATGATCATATTCCATACGAAGAGCATGCCATAAATGAGGAGGTAATTGAGATAAATAAACACTAAAATGATGTGTTGTTGATTTTTTATTTTCTCTAGGTAAAACTAAATTCCATCCTTCAGCATATTCATCTTGGGTTAATGGATCAACTACATGTTCTTCATATTGATCATCTTTAGTTAACATTCTTACTTTAAATTGACCATGTTTAAGACTATTTTCTTTTTGTTGACTTGATTCTAATTTGTTTGACATTAATTATTTTAGTAATTAATTCTTTATAGCTGTTTTGATTATTTTGTATATATAAAATTTGATATTTAAAGGTTTTTATTCATATCTTTTATATATAATGAAGAATCCATTCAAAAATAATCCATTAACTCTAGATGAATTAGCTAAGTGGAAAAATGATCCAAGTTACAATCCAAGATCAGGATGTAAAATAACTGAAAATGGACAATTATTTAAAACTATTAACAAATCATATTTAGAAAATAAAAGTTTTGTTGATGATTTGCATGAAAAATTATATTGTAAATATTATTTAGATCCAAAAATATATTTAATTCAAAGTAATGATAATCGTGATCCTATTAGTATGAATTTATTTTGGGAAGAAGAAAATGGAATTAAAAAAGTAGTTTATCCTGATGATAATTTTATAAATCTAGTAATTTATAAAGATTCGAAAAATATAATTAGATGTTTAGAATTAGAATCATTAAAATATCTTAAAACTTATAATTTAAATATACATCCGATTTCACAAGAAGAAATACCATCGCTAATTTTAAATAAAATAGAAATATTAGACATTGATGTAATTAATGATAAGTCAATAGAGAATATGGCACTTGATATTTTTCAATACTTTTCAAAAATTTCTATTTTTATTAATTATGAATCTTTTTTACAACTTGATAAATCTCAATTATTCAAGTTCAATTATGAATTAAGAGATTTTTGGTTACAAAATTTTACAAAAAAACAAAGAAATGAAATATCAAAAGAGGTTATATTAGATAAAGATCAAACAAGTATGCAGGAAGATAACTTAGAAAATATTCAAAAATATTTACTGAGTCAACTTAAACTTCTCCTTAGTTGTGAAAAAGAAGAATATAAATATATGATAAATTATATAATAGTAGGTGCTTTGGGTATAGTTATCCCTGAAATTAAAGAAATGTATCCTGATTTTAGTTTTTGTTTTTAATTTATAACTTATTTTAATTAAAATTGTTAGTTGAAACTATCATACTATTAATTGATCCTTTAAATCTTTCTGATGATACATTACGCCATGCACCACCTATAGTAACAAATCCTCTATCGGTAATTATAGATGAACCCCTATTAATAGTTTCAGATTTTTGTGTATTATTTGATAAATTGGTCAAAGTAAAAGTGTATCGATTATTATTAAAAACAATATCCAATCTATATGATACATTATTTTGTAATCTACCAAGATTATTTAAATTAACTGTTGATGAAGATTCAGACCAATGAAAAATACCTTGTGGATTTACCCATAATCCCCAACCTCTACCAGATATTTCATTATTATACATGTTACCAACTATTGATTGCCATGAATTATAATAATCATTAGATGTAAATTCTGTTCTTAATTTCCAAAAATTTAAATTATTTGAAATAATAAAATCACTATTTCTAATATTATTATATTTTCCAGCTTTAACATCATTTGCTATATTAGTTAATGAAAATTGTAATATAGGAGATAATGAAGGATCTTTTGCTGATCCGAATAATCCATATTTTTTAGCAAGATATTCTTCAACTTTTGTGTATTCAGCTTGTGATAATTTTCTATTGAAAATTAAAAATTCAGCTATTGCAAAATCAGATTTTTCATTACCAAATGGTCCAGAAGAAACTGCTATACCATCTGGAGAAAAAGCTGCACTATTCTTTTGATAAGTTCCTCTATTTACTCTAACAAAATTATTCATATCAACTGATAATAACCAATCGCGTCCCCTATTACTAGCATTAATGTTGTAGTCATACCATCCTTCGTGATAAAATGCAACACCGTTATTCCAAAAACCAGAAAGCCAGTTTCCACCAATACCTGTCCAAATACGTCCTCTAGTATTTCCATTATATTTAGCAACATGAATAAATGTATAATCTCTATTCCTTCCAGGCCATGGAATATTGGTTATAGAAGAATTAGTTCCTCCAAATACAGTTGGAAATGGACTATTTGATTTCACAACATTAGATGTATTAATTGTATATCTACCATCTCTACTTGCCCATTTTTGTGTAATTTGATTAAAATTATTTGCATCAAACCAACCTAATGGATTCATTGCTTCAACATCACTAATAAGTTGGGGTTTAGATACTTTAGCTGCTTCTTTTTGTTTTTTAGCTTCTGCTATTCTATTTGCTTCTGCTCTATCAGCAGCTTCTTTTGCTTTACGAGCATCTTCTTTTGCTTTAGCTGTAGCAATATTAGATGCATTTATAGCTGCTGTTATTGATGCTGATATTTCGGTTTTAGTCAAGGGTTTCCAATTATTTGGTTTATATTCTGTTAAAACAATTCCTGCAGAAGGTTGTACACTTATTGAATTAATATCTGTAATGTTAACAAAATTTGGATATTTTATTATATCACCACCAATATTAATTATAAAACCATTATTAAATGTAACAGTAAAATCTAATGGACGAGGATATAAAGTTAATAGTAAAGGAACTTCAATACCGTTACCCCATTGTCTATTAATATTAGAGTACATAATTCCTTGATTATCTCTAATTTGAAAATGAAGTGCAATACTAGTTCCGGATACAAAACTTATTGAACCTAATTTAGGTGCCCATTTTACCCACCATGTTTTTGTTTTTGGTGTTTGTGGACTTTCTGGACTTTCTGATTTATTAAGTAATGAAACAGTACCGTCTTTATGAATTGTCATATTCACTCTATTTGTAGCTCTATTTTTTACAATTAACTCGTCAGATTTAGTTGTTAAATCAAAATTATTTACTTGAACACCACCATCTGCTGTATATTTAACATATTCAGCATAATTTTTTCCTCTTGTATCAACAAGATTTTTATTAAAAGCAAATCTAGGTCTATCTGTGTAAATGTGACCCCAATCTTTATTCTTGGTACCAATATCTATATAACCATTTGCATTTTTAATTCTTAAACTATTATCAGTATTAGTTAAAGTTAAGTTACCCAATTGAATAGCTTTAACATTTAAAACACCATTAACATTTGTAGAACCATTGACTTGTAAATTTCCATTAACATTTGTATTTTTTAAATCCGTTTTATTATTAACTCTTAATGTACCTTTAACTTCAACATTTTTGGGTAATCCAATAGGTTCTCCTGATTCATTAAAAAAATTTTTTGAAATAACAGATCCTGCAATTTTAAGACTACCATCTAAATAATATTGATCACTAGTCATGTGCTCAATTAGATCAACATTTTGTTCCTGTCCATCAGCTGAATAAAAAATATCAGACATATAAAATATAATAGAAATTATAATATTTTATAATATTTTTTTATATCTTTGTAAAATAAACAAATAAATGACAAAAGTAAATTCAAGATTTACTTGTAAAAATATATAAATTTTTATCAGAGAAAAGCATAAATTATAATTTATAATAATCCATTTAATTTGTAAAAATATCAGTGTATACCTTTTAGATGGCAACATCTACTGGAAATGTCGATAAAAATTTGATGAAGTAGATAAAGAATTATTATAAGTAGCAGTATTACTATTTATATGAGGCATATTCATAACACCAGCTGTTGGTATACTTGAAACAGATATTGTAGGCATATCCATAACAGCAACAGATGGCATATTCATAACACCAGCTGTTGGCATACTAGAAATAGGTGTTGTAGGTATATTCATAACACCAGCTGTTGGCATACTAGAAATAGGTGTTGTAGGTATATTCATTACACCAGCTGTTGGCATACTAGAAATAGGTGTTGTAGGTATATTCATAACACCAGCTGTTGGCATACTAGAAATAGGTGTTGTAGGTATATTCATTACACCAGCTGTTGGCATACTAGAAATAGGTGTTGTAGGTATATTCATAACACCAGCTGTTGGCATACTAGAAATAGGTGTTGTAGGTATATTCATAACACCAGCTGTTGGCATACTAGAAATAGGTGTTGTAGGTATATTCATTACAGCAATAGATGGCATATTCATAACACCAGCTGTTGACATACTTGAAGTAGATGTTTCTGGTATATTCATCGAAGCAACAGATGACACACTTGGATTTCTTATCAAATCAATCGTATTTGGTATAGTTGTAGTAGCTGAACCAAATGTAGAAGCACCAACATTAAATGAATTTGATGTTCCCATATTATTATTATATAAACTATTGTTTGTAAAAAGTTCTTTTTTTACAATAAATTTACCACAAGCTGTATATTTATACATATATATATATATATATGTATAATAAATTTAAATTGAAATTTTTACTAAACTAAATCTTCATTACCAGATAAATTATAAATATCA
>Ga0194128_10011490_pt1 | contig 10260 bp, 13 predicted proteins | sample TA2KigCa65mmetaG_FD_148650 | JGI IMG/M metagenome (GOLD analysis project Ga0194128, IMG submission 148650) | Freshwater microbial communities from Lake Tanganyika, Tanzania - TA2015037 Kigoma Deep Cast 65m | ecosystem: Environmental > Aquatic > Freshwater > Lake | place: Tanzania: Lake...
AAGTTCGTTAAGGTGACGCACCGAAAATCGGTGCCGCGAGGCTGCGGCGTCGTGAGGTGCGAGAATGCAGGACGATCCAGGTCGCCAGATCGAAGCGGGTGCCAAGCCGGATGGCTCAGGCCGCGGCTCCCTTGGTCTAGTTTTCTGTGTGGATGACGACCGACTCAATCAGAAAGTCGCCAAGCTCATCGTCGAGTCGGCGGGGTTTCGTTTTTTTGGCGTCAACTCGGGGGCGCAGTGCTTGCAAGCTCTCGAGACGCTCACGCCGCACATCATCCTTCTGGACGTCATGATGCCGGGTCTTGATGGCTTCGAGACCTGCAAGCGCATTCGGCGCCATTATTCTGGCGGCGGGCCCCGCATCATCTTTGTTACGGCGCGCAACATGGCCGATGACGTTCAGCGCGCCCTCGAAACCCAGGCCGATGACTACCTGGTCAAGCCGATCGAAATGCAATCTCTCCGATCGAGACTGATGCATTGGATCGCGCAGTCCCCCCGAATGGCCGGCGCCTAGAGACCCGCGGCTCGGCAGTCCAGAGAACGAGATGTCCGCCGAAACCGAAATTGATCGATCAGGGGCTGCGGTAGCGCAGCGGCCTTTGGTTCACTCGGTGCGGCGACCCCTCGTGATGTGCGTCGACGACGACGTCAACCATCGCCGCATTGCAAAGACGGTGGTCGAGCAGTCGGGCTATGCCTTCGTTGGGCTGAGCTCTGGTGCAGAATGCCTGACCATGCTGCATCGAGTGAATCCGCGCATCATCCTGATGGATATCATGATGCCGGAGATGGATGGCTATGAGACCTGCCGCCGCATCAGGTTGAACTTCCGGCTGGTCCTGGCCCGCATCATCTACGTTTCGGCGCTCAATTCGCTTGAAGACATCTCGCGGGCACTTGGCTCGGATGCCGATGACTACATCGTTAAGCCCTATACCGCAGAGCGGTTGAGGGATCGCATTCAGCATTGGCTGCGCGAAGGCCCGCGCGAGCCAGACACCTGATATCAAGGGTTTATGGCGATCGATCCGGGTCTTGAGGCTTGCCAAGCCCGGTTGATCTCTGTAAAACACGCGGCTTCCACGGGTGGCGCGGCCCTAGGCATGCCCAACCGCCCAAATGCCGCGCACGCGCGGCCTCACAGCCATCGATAGAGAGGCAAAATGCCTAAGCTCAAGTCGAAGAGCAGCGCCAAGAAGCGCTTCTCGTTCACGGCGACCGGCAAAGTGCGTCGGAACAAGGCCTATCACCGCCACATCCTCACGGACAAAACCCGCAAGGTGAAGCGCAACCAGCGCGGCACGACCATTCTCGAGGGCGGCGACGCGGCGCATGTGCGTCGTTGGCTCCCCTATAGCTGAGGAGGGGTCGCCATGGCACGCGTCAAACGGGGCGTCACCACCCATGCCCGCCATCGTGAGATGGTCGAGCGCGGCCGCGGCTATCGCGGTCGGGCCAGCACGAATTTCCGGGTTGCGATCGAGAAGGTTGAGAAGGCCGAGCGCTACGCCTATCGCGACCGGCGCAATCGCAAACGCGACTTTCGCGCACTCTGGATCCAGCGCATCAACGCCGCTGCCCGCGAGCACGGCCTGACCTACTCGCAGCTCATTCACGGGCTCGACCTCGCCGGGGTCGAGATCGACCGCAAGGTGCTGGCCGATCTCGCCGCGCGCGATGCGGCGGGCTTCAAGGCAGTGGTCGAGAAGGCCGAGGCGGCCCGCGCCAGCCGGCGCTAAGGCGGCGCCGGCCAGGCCGGAAGCCAAAGGAGCATCGACGGTGGACGAGGTCGAGGCGCTGCGCGCCGAGCTCTTGTCCGCGGTCTCGGGCGCTAGCGATCTGGCGGCGCTCGAGGACGCGCGGGTGAACGCGCTCGGCCGCAAGGGCAGGCTTACCGAGAGAATGAAATCGCTTGGCGCCCTCGAGCTCGAGGCGCGCAAGGCGATGGGCGCACGACTCAACGTCTTGCGCGATGAGCTGAATGAAGCGCTCGCGGCGCGCAAGACCGCACTCTCATCGGCGGAGCTCGAGGCGCGCCTGGCCAGCGAACGCATCGATATCACGCTGCCGGTCCGACCGGAGAGAGAAGGCCGCATCCACCCGATCTCGCAGGTGATCGAGGAGCTGGTCGCGATCTTCGCCGACATGGGCTTTACGGTCGCCGAAGGCCCGGACATCGAGGACGACTTCCACAATTTCACGGCACTCAACATGCCGCCGGATCATCCGGCGCGGCAGATGCACGACACGTTCTATCTGCCGCCGGACGCGAACGGCGAGCGGAAAGTATTGCGCACGCACACCTCGCCGGTGCAGGTACGCACCATGGAAGCCGGTCCGCCGCCCTATCGGGTGATCGCTCCTGGCCGCACCTATCGCGTCGACTACGACATGACCCACACCCCGATGTTCCATCAGATCGAGGGTCTCGCGATCGACAGCTCGACGCATATGGGCCATCTCAAGGGTTGCCTGATCGATCTGGTGCGCACCTTCTTCGAGCTGGACGACCTACCGACGCGCTTCCGTCCGAGTTTCTTTCCGTTCACCGAGCCGTCGGCGGAGATGGACATCGGCTGTTCGCGCAAGGGCGGCGAGCTCAAGCTCGGGCAAGGCGGTGACTGGCTCGAGATCCTCGGCTGCGGCATGGTGCACCCGAAGGTGCTTGAGCTCGCGGGCGTCGATCCGACGCGCTATCAGGGCTTCGCCTTTGGCCTCGGCGTCGAGCGCTGCGCCATGCTGAAATATGGCATTCCAGATCTCCGCACCTTTTTCGAGGCCGATCTGCGCTGGCTACGTCATTACGGCTTCGCGGCGCTCGATACACCGAGCCTGGCCACGGGGCTGTCGCGGTGAAGTTCTCGCTGTCCTGGCTCAAGAGCCACCTCGAGACCGAGGCTGACACCAAGACCATCGCCGAGACGCTCACCTCGATCGGGCTCGAGGTCGAGGATGTGACCGATCACGCCGCGCGCCTCGCGCCGTTCACCGTCGCCTATGTGGTCGAGGCGAAGCAGCACCCGAACGCTGACAAGCTTCGGGTCTGCATCGTCGACACAGGCCATGAGAAACTCCAGGTCGTGTGCGGGGCGCCAAACGCCCGCACCGGCATGAAAGGCGTGTTCGCGGCCTCGGGCACGACCATTCCGGGCACCGGGCTCCTGCTCAAGAAATCGATGATCCGGGGCCAGGAAAGCAACGGCATGCTCTGCTCGGAGCGCGAGATGGGGCTGTCCGACGAGCACGACGGCATTATCGAGCTGCCGGCGGATACGCCGTTGGGCAAGCCGTTCGCCTCGGTGCTCGGGCTCGACGATCCGCTGTTCGAGCTCTCGGTCACGCCCAATCGGGGCGACTGTCTTGGCGTGATTGGCATCGCGCGCGATCTTGCGGCTAAGGGCCTCGGGCGGCTCAGGACCCCAGCGATCGAAGTGATTCCAGGGCGGTTCAAGAGCCCGATCGATGTGCGCCTCGAATTCCCCACGGGCAAGGAAGACGCGTGCCCGCTGTTTGTCGGCCGCTATATCCGCAACGTGAAAAACGGGCCGAGCCCGGCCTGGATGCAGAATCGCCTGCGCTCGGTGGGCTTGCGGCCGATCTCGGCTTTGGTCGATGTCACCAACTTTCTGACCATCGATCTCAATCGGCCGGTCCATGTGTTCGACGCCGATAAGGTCAAGGGCGGGCACCTGTGGCTGCGCCTCGGCTGTGGTGGCAGGAACTTCCGTGCGCTCAACGGCAAGGACTACACGCTCGATGACGAGATGACCGCCATCGGCGATGACACCGGCGTGCTCTCGCTCGCGGGCGTAATGGGCGGCGAAAGCTCAGGCTGCAGCGACGCGACCACCAACGTGTTCGTCGAGATCGCGCTGTTCGATCCGAAGCGCACCGCGACGACCGGGCGCAAGCTTTCGCTCGATAGCGACGCGCGCCATCGCTTCGAGCGCGGCGTCGATGCCGCCTTCGCGCCTTCGGGCATGGAAGCCGCGACGAGGCTCATCCTAGATCTCTGCGGCGGCGAGCCGAGTGAGATGGTGATGGCCGGTACCGAGCCGGCGTGGCGGCGCTCCATCGCCTTCCGTCAGTCGCGCGTGTGCGCGCTGGGCGGGCTCGATGTGCCCGAGGCCGAGACGAGGCGCCTGCTCGCCGCGTTGGGCTTCGAGGCGAATGGCTCCGGCGAGAGCCGGTCGGTCGTGCCGCCCTCCTGGCGCAACGATATCCAGGGCGAGGCCGACATCGTGGAGGAGGTGCTGCGCCTCAAGGGCTTCGACGCGATCCCCGCGGTCTCGCTCCGGCGAGCAACGGCTGAGCCCGAGCCTGCGCTCGACCTAGGACAGCGGCGGGTTCGGCTGGCACGTCGCGTGCTCGCCGCGCGCGGCCTCAACGAAGCCGTCACCTGGTCGTTCATGCCGTCTGGCAAGGCCGCGTTATTCGGCGACGTATCGGACGCGCTCCGCGTCGCCAACCCGATCAGCGCCGATCTTGATGTGATGCGGCCGTCGATCCTGCCCAATCTCCTGGCCGCGGTCGCGCGCAACCGCGCGCGCGGCGCGCCCTCAATCGCGCTGTTCGAGGTCGGGCCCCAATACGAGGACGACACGCCGAAGGGGCAGCACCCGATGGCGAGCGGCGTCCGCGCCGGTGCCGCGCTGCCGCGCCATTGGCAAGGCAAGGCCCGCACGGTCGATGCCCTTGACGCCAAGGCGGATGCGTTCGCATTGATTCAGGCGCTTGGCCTGCCGACCGCCTCGCTCAATGTTACCGCCGATGCGCCTGGCTGGTATCACCCGGGGCGCTCGGGCTGCGTCAAGCTCGGCGCCAGCGTGGTCGCGCGCTTTGGCGAGCTGCACCCGCACGTGACCACCGCGTTCGACCTTGACGTGCCGGTCGCCGGTTTCGAGTTGTTCCTGGATGCCCTGCCGCCGCCCAAGGAGCGCGCCGGTCGCGCCCGGCCGCTGCTCAAGGCCTCCGACTTCCAGGCGGTCGAGCGTGACTTCGCCTTCGTGCTCGATCGCAAGGTGAACGCCGATGCGGTGGTGCGCGCCGCGCGCACCGCCGATCGCGCGCTCATCACCGACGTCCAGATCTTCGATCTTTACGAAGGCGAAGGGCTGGAGCCTGGCAAGAAATCGCTCGCGATCAGCGTGCGCCTCGAGCCGCAGGACCGCACCTTGACCGAGGCTGAGATTGAGGCGGTGGCCAAGAAGGTGGTCGAGGCGGTGCAGAAGGCGACCGGGGGCACGCTCAGGGCCTAGGTCGGGGCACCGACAGCGTGGCTCTTCCTTCTTTCGCCATGGCGCGGCTTGACCGGGCCATTCAGAGCGGCCTCACGGTTCGAGCCCGTTTCTCTGGATCTCCCGCTCAAGGCGGCGGATGACGGTAGAATAGGCGGGTAGATTCGATCTTGTGACCTGTTGGCCCGCGCCTATGTAAGAACCATTGAAGCCCCATGACCGACCTCGCTCATATCCGCAATTTCTCGATCATCGCGCACATCGATCATGGCAAGTCGACGCTTGCCGACCGCCTGATCGAGCGCTGCGGCGCGCTCGAGAAGCGCGAGATGACCGCGCAGGTGCTCGATTCGATGGACATCGAGCGCGAGCGCGGCATCACCATCAAGGCGCAGACGGTTCGGCTCAATTACCGCGCCAAGAATGGCGAAGCCTATGTGCTGAACCTGGTCGACACGCCCGGCCATGTCGACTTCGCCTATGAGGTGAGCCGTTCGCTCGCCGCCTGCGAGGGCTCGCTTCTCGTGGTGGACGCGACGCAGGGCGTTGAGGCGCAGACCTTGGCGAACTGTTATCAGGCGATCGACAACAACCACGAGATCGTGCCGGTCCTGAACAAGATCGACCTGCCGGCGTCCGAGCCCGATCGGGTCAAGCAGCAGATCGAGGACGTGATCGGCCTCGAGGCGCATGACGCGCTGATGATCTCGGCCAAGACCGGCATTGGCATCGATGACGTGCTGGAGGCGCTGGTCGCGCGCCTGCCGGCGCCGCGCGGCGACCCTGCGGCACCCTTGAAGGCACTCCTGGTTGATAGCTGGTACGACCCCTATCTCGGCGTCGTCATTCTGGTGCGGGTGAAAGACGGCGTGCTCAAGAAGGGCCTCGCCATCCGCATGATGTCGACCGGCGCGCTGCATCAGGTCGAGCAGGTCGGCGTGTTCACGCCGAAGAAGCAGAGCGTGGATTCACTCTCGCCCGGCGAGATCGGCTTCATCACGGCGGCGATCAAGGAGGTCGCCGATTGCAATGTGGGCGACACGATCACCGAGGCGAAGCGCCCCTGCGCCGAGCCGCTTTCAGGCTTCAAGCCGAGCGTGCCGGTCGTGTTCTGCGGGTTGTTCCCGGTCGATGCGGCGGATTTCGAGCGACTGTGGGATTCGCTTGCCAAGCTTCGGCTCAACGACACGAGCTTCCAGTTCGAGGCCGAGACCTCGGCCGCGCTTGGCTTCGGTTTTCGCTGTGGCTTCCTTGGCCTCCTGCACCTTGAGATCGTGCAGGAGCGCTTGAGCCGCGAGTTCGACCTTGATCTCGTCGCGACCGCACCCTCCGTCATCTATCGGGTGACGATGACCGACGGTAAGATGCTCGAGCTGCACAACCCGGCCGACATGCCCGATGTCACGCGCATCGTGCACATCGAGGAACCCTGGATCAAGGCGACGATCTTCACGCCCGATGACTATCTCGGCCAGGTGCTCGCGCTCTGCCAGGAGAAGCGCGGCGAGCAAATCGAGCTCACCTATGTCGGCAACCGCGCGATGGTGGTCTATCGCCTGCCACTCAACGAGGTGGTGTTCGATTTCTACGATCGCCTGAAATCGGTCAGCCGCGGCTATGCCAGCTTCGACTATGCGCTCGACGGCTATCAGGAGAGCGATCTCGTGAAGCTCTCGATCCTCGTCAATGGCGAGCCGGTCGACGCGCTCTCGATGATCGTGCATCGGAGCCAAGCCGAAGCGCGGGGGCGCGCGCTCTGCACGCGGCTGAAGGATCTGATCCCGCGCCAGCTCTTCAAGATCGCGGTGCAGGCGGCGATCGGCGGCAAGGTGGTGGCGCGCGAGACCGTCTCGGCGCTCAGGAAGGACGTGCTCGCCAAATGCTATGGCGGCGACATCACGCGCAAACGAAAACTGTTGGAAAAGCAGAAGCGCGGCAAGAAGCGCATGCGCCAGTTCGGCGACGTCGAGATTCCGCAGGAAGCCTTCCTCGCCGCCCTCAAGATGGGCGAGGACAAGTAGTCAGCCGAGCGCCCTTCGCTTCTCGAACCACCCAAACAGATGCGCGGTCAGGGCGCCGAGGATCAGCCAGAAGACGCCGTTGGTGATGAGCGCGGCGTAGACATATTGCGTGGCGAGCGAGTCGGGCGCGAGGCCGCCATGGTGCTCGGGCTCGGGCGCGCCGACCAGATGCGGGATCAGAATCGGCACGAGCGCGAGCGGCTTCAGCCACGTGCGCGGCATGAAGGCGAGCCAGGCGAGGCCGGCGGCGGTCAACGCCGCCGTCAGGAGCCACCAGCCCTGGCGGGCACCCAGATCGGCCGCGGCGGTGCCCGGTAACTCCGGCGGCAGACCGAGCGCGGGCGCGAGCTGAATCGCGCCAAAGCCGGCGAGACCCCAGACGAGTCCGCGCTTCCACTCGATGCGATGGCCCGCCGCACGCGCCAGCGCCATGCCGGCGGCGAGGATCAAGGCGAAGGCGGCGGCCGAGACGATGTTGGCGACCAGGGTGAGCAGCGTGCGCGAGCCGTCGCCGTCATCCTCCGTCGTGGCCGCGCTTTCGTCGGTTGTGCCTGCGGACGCATCGGCTCCGCCGGCGGGCGCAGCATCGTGGCTATGACCCGCGTGATCGTGCGCGCGGTCAACCGCGCCGCCATCGGTCCCAGCGCTCTCATAGGTCTCGGCCTCGAGGATGAGCGGCACGATGGCGATGCGCTGCAACCCGGTCATGATCAGGCCCGCGGCCACACCCGCGATCACCGCGACAAAGACCAGGCGGCGCAACCGATCGAGGCCGGTGACAAAGCCGCGCGAGGCGTCCTGCGCCGGCGGCAGCTTGTCTGGCCGAGGCGAGGCCCCGCGCGGACCCATCGGGCGGCCTAGGCTCAGTGGCAGGGGAAGGAGAGCGAATGGCGCGTGTCGTGCGCCGCGTCGTGGATCGTCGCTGAGCCGGCGAAGCCGACGCCATAAATCAGGCCGACGCCCAGCATCACGGCGATCGCGATGGGCCAGGTGCGCGCAAAGCTCGCCCAGGCAATGCCTGATCCCGATCGGGCCTGGCTCGCGCTGTTCTCAGGTTCGGTCATGTCTTCCCCTCTGGCTCAATGCTCGTGCGGGCCGTGCCCATGGTCGTGGTCATCATGATGATCGCCACGAACCACCGGCTGGCCGAACGGCGTGTCCTCATAGGCGGCGCGCCATTCGCCTTTCCGCGCCGAGATCTCGGCGGACGACGCGAGGCCCTTGGCCGCGCTCAGCTTCTCCAGCGCAGCCAACCATTGCAAGTAGTACGTGGTCTCGGCGTCCGCCGCATCGGCCGGGTCCGGCGCGGCGATCTCGCGGCTCAGATACTCGACCCACTCGGCCCAGGTGAAATGCCCGGCCTCGTGCAGCTTCACGGTCAACGCAAACGCCTGCGCCTGCCACGGCTCGGCGAACACCGGCCCGTCCCGATCCTTGGGCAAACGGGGCGTCGCGAGGATGGCGGTGGACTGGCTCATGGCATGCTCAGGCCCGCTCCAGATAGTCGTCCCACAGATCGGCGTAGATCGAATCCTTGGCCCCGGCGCTCGGCCCGAACACTTCGCGCGCCTTGAAGCGCACGGTGTAGACGCGCTGGGGTTTCTCGCCCTTGCCATGGGCGCTGGTGTCAGGAAACACGAAGACGCCGTGGTCGGTTTCGATCACGCCAACTTTGTCGCGCACATAGCGCGGGAGGCGGGTATGGCCCAGCGGGTTGAGATTGAGCGTGCGGACCTTGTCGCCCTTCTTGAACTTGGCCGCGACCCTAGCCTTGACGCGGGTCGAGCCGCCGGTCGCCACCGCGCTGGGCACCATCGCCTTGGTCAGCACCGGCATCAGGCGCCTCCCTTGCCGAGCTTTGCCCATTTCGCGGCCAGCTCGCTTTCCTTGATCGCGCCTTTCTCGATCAACAGCGTCTCCATGGCGTGCAGCCAGTGCTCGTAATAGCTGGTGCTGAGATAGTCGGCCGGTGACATGCGCTCGATCGCGTGGCGGAACTCGTCGACGTTATAGTTGCCGCCGGCAAACACCGAGATCATCACCGCAAAGGCTAGGCGCTCCCAGGGCGCGTGGAAGACCGGCTCGTCGGTCTCCGGATTGACCGGCCCGAGGCCCTGCATGCCGCCAAGGTCATGTACGCCGTTCATCTCGGCCTCCGCGATTTCAGCCCGCCGGCTTTGGGCGTTTTCTTCTTTTTTCCTGAGGCGAGTTTGGCGACCCCGATCATCGCGTCGCGGGTGACGAGATCGGCGAGCTCGCCTTCGCTCATTCCCTCGGTGCCTTTGGGCCGCTCGGGCAGCACCATGTAGCGCAGTTCGGCGGTTGAATCCCACACCCGCACCTCGACGTCAGGGCCAACCTTGACGCCAAACTCGTCAAGCACGGCGCGCGGCTCGATCACCGCGCGCGAGCGGTAGGGCGCCGCCTTGTACCAGACCGGCGGCAGTCCCAGAACCGGCCAGGGATAACAGGAGCAGAGCGTGCAGACGAGCAGGTTGTGGACCTTGGGCGTGTTCTCGACGACAACCATGTCCTCGCCCTGCATGCCAGAGAAACCGAGCTCGGCGATCGCGCCGGTCGCGTCGGCGAGCAGGCGCTTCCTGTAGGCCGGGTCGACCCAGGCGCGCGCCACCACCTTGGCGCCGTTGCGCGGGCCGATGCGCTTCTCGAAGGTATCGACCAGGGCATCGACCGCGGCCGGGTCGATCAACTTCTTCTCGGTGAGCAGCGATTCGAGCGCTTTGATCCTGAGTGCCGGGTCTGACGGCGGCTCGCTGTGTCGATGCTTCGCCATGACGCCCTCCGCGCGGTGACCAGACTGCTCGGGTCACCTTAGGAGGCGGCCGGCACGAGCGTCAAGAACGGCGGACGACCGTGGGGCTCGAGCGACGCGGCAGGCCGGCCTCGTCCGCGCTGTGACGTGCCACGCGTCGGACCGGCGTGGCGGAACGCGGCGCAGTGCGCGCGACCGGCGCACTGCCCTGTTTGGTCGGGGCGGC
>Ga0194128_10011491_pt1 | contig 10258 bp, 7 predicted proteins | sample TA2KigCa65mmetaG_FD_148650 | JGI IMG/M metagenome (GOLD analysis project Ga0194128, IMG submission 148650) | Freshwater microbial communities from Lake Tanganyika, Tanzania - TA2015037 Kigoma Deep Cast 65m | ecosystem: Environmental > Aquatic > Freshwater > Lake | place: Tanzania: Lake...
ATTCCCATGGTCGCCACCATTGGTCGTGAAAACCGCCCCACCGAGAACCTGCAATTGGAACCCGATATCAACGCCGACCTCCCCTACCGCGACTTCCTCGAGGGCCGCGATACCCAGCTCGCCAAGGCCGTCGAGGTCCTGATGCAGGAAGTCAAGGGGCGGAAGTGATTTCTAACCCCTCCACGACCCTTCCCTAACCCAAAAAATCGCCTCCCGCCCCCCGCTTAGAGCGGCGGGCGGGAGGACTTTATTCCCTTACCGATGCGCGCAGCCCCCTCCCTTAAGTCGGGGGCAATGGTCAAAGGGTCGAATCCCCCTACACACTACCCTAATCCCTGCAGCAGCGAACCGAGAAGCCTAATTTACGGTTGCCGCTGTTGCGGAAGATGTCGCTGCTGCCGTAGTTCAGTAAGCTGAACCAGGCACTGGACGCAGACAAGACGGAGGAGGACCACCAATACCCGTCGATGGCCATGCCGCTGAAATCTCCGAAGCTGTTGCGAAGGCCGCCCGGCAGGGCAGTGAAGCCCGATGAATTCGTCGCTCCCGTGTTCGGTTGATCCCAACCACCGAGGGTGGGTTGCATTGCTGTGCTCTTCAATGCCCCTCCAGCTACACTTGACCCTCCCAAGTGGTTTTCAAGAATAGTCCACTCTGCATCCGAGGGTACATGCCAACCCGTAGGACATAATCCCCGACTATCCGTGACCGCATAATGATTATACAATTTTCCATACAATCCATCATTCACAGGGTCGTTGTTGTAAATCGAATAAGCCCCTGATGTTGTGTTCTGCCAATCACTATTATTCAACCCAGTTGGTATAATATCACCATTCCGAAACCTAGAAGTCTTCAGATTACTCTGCGTCCAGCACTGGTTTCCGATTTGAACGGTGTGGTATAAATTTCCATCGATATCAGTGACTGAGGGTGTACCAGGACAACGAACACCAGGTAATGAACCTGTAGTGAAACTCATCGCATTCCCGTACGATGTTCCCACGCTGTTCGTAACATAGGCCCTGACATAATAAGTGGTCGATGGTGTCAGATTCATCAAAGATCCCGAATAAACTCCAAGACCGGTTCCATTCATGGTGGTGGCATTTGAAACGGTTGGAGAGACTGTGGTCGAATAACAGAAACCTCGTATATTGTTTTGGTCACCACCATCAGATATGACTTCACCTGTGACCAATGCAGTTAATGGTGTCACGTTGGTAACCGAGGTTGTGTTAACTTGAGGGAGGGTGTTTTTAATACAGCGAACCGATAAACCGGCTTTACGTATAAAGCTTATGTTGTTAAAAATGCTGTTATAAGTACGATCCAGAATGCGAGACAAGGCACTGGATACGGACGAGACGGAGGAGGACCACCAATAACCGGTGGTAGAAATACTAGCGAAATTCCCGTTGAAGCTACTCCGGGTGCCGCCAGGCAGGGCAGTGAAGCCCGAAGAATTCGTCGCTCCCGTGTTTGGTGAAGTCCAGCCTCCAGGGGTGGGTTGCATTGCTGTGCTCTTCAATGCCCCTCCAGCTACACTTGACCCTCCCAAGTGGTTTTCAAGAATAGTCCACTCTGCATTCGAGGGTACATGCCAACCCGTAGGACATAATCCCCGACTATCCGTGACCGCATAATAATTATACAATTTTCCATACAATCCATCATTCACAGGGTCGTTGTTGTAAATCGAATAAGCCCCTGATGTTGTGTTCTGCCAATCACTATTATTCAACCCAGTTGGTATAATATCACCATTCCGAAACCTAGAAGTCTTCAGATTACTTTGCGTCCAGCATTGTGTTCCAATCTGGATTCCTTGATATTCATTTCCATCAATATCTGATACAGTAGAAACCCCTGGACAAGGTTGTCCAGGTGGTGGCGTAAAAATCTTCTCATTGCTGTAAAAAATTCCTGAGGAAGTTCTTGCATAGGCTCGAGCATAATGAAGCTGATTTCCAACAAAACTTCCCGAAAACACCTGCGTGAATCCATATCCTCCAGAACCAACAACCATTTTATTCCCCGACACCGTAGGATTGGGTGAGGTTCCCCAGCATATCCCTCTTTCGAATACACCGGAACCCGATGAGGTAAATCTCACCGTTGCTGTTCCTGAACCAAATCCACCAATTACGGTATCCAACACCAATGTGGGCGCGGTTGGTAATGCCGGATAGCTTCCATTCACATCCCCAGAGGACAATACCGTTAAACTGATAAGGTTGGGATTTCCTACAGCATTAAAGGATTGCCTATTGTTAGTAAAAAGACCCACAACAAAATTACTTAAAAGTCCAGTTAATTTACGATTAATTAACAGCGCATCCCCATTATTTACCGAACCATTACCGGAAACATCTGCGGCTTTATAACGAGTAGAAGTTAAAAAGACGATACCAGCGTAAGCTCTAGATGTAAGAAGTGCATCAGATGAAGTTATTCCTCCTGGAGGATAATTAATATCTGCTTCCAAGAGATAGTTGCCATTGGCGTATCCTGCCATATCGTAAATCCCTGCCGAATCCGTTGTATCACTGGCCACAATATTCCCAAGCAAGGATTTTAAATGAACTGGTATCCCAGCCAGTGGGGTCTGGTTGTTGTTATCGTATCTCAAATCTCCTGTAATTCTATTACAATTCAATACCCCAATCGTTAGAGTATTTGACTGAATGACACAAGTGGGAGAAACTTGCACGGCCAACTGGTAGTTACCAGTTTGATTTACGGACAAAGTGTCCCTAATTGCATTGGGAATGATGGCACCATCTTTTCTCCAAGTGTAGGTGGCGTTGGATTGAGGGTTTGCTAAACCAATACGGACACTACCGTTGGGACAAAATCCGTTTTGACCATTGGAGGAAAGAATGGTTGTGGAGTTGGAAACACTCAAACTGAGGTTCACAAGACTATCGCAACCCCTTGAGGAAACAAAAGTATTGGTGTAGCTCCCTGCTGCCGTTAAATTCTGATTCCCAAACTGCAAGGAACTACCAGTACAAATGGTCATGGTCAAATTCTGGTTGTACGCTGGATTGACGGTCAAATTCAACTGAACAATGGAGTCACAACCAAGTATATTGACCAACGTATCAAGATACACCCCTGAGGTGTTTAACTGAAGTCCGTTAAATGGATACGGCTGATTGGAACATATTGTAACCGAAGGGTTGGTTTGTCTTGGAAGCACATTAAGATTAAGGGTTATTAAGGTATCACATGCTCCACCAGTTCCAAATCTTCGACCTTGATAGGTTCCTGATGTGGTGTAGGATTGACCACTCAACAAAAAAGATTGCCCCTCACAGATATTTCGATTCCATACAAACCTCTTAGTGTTTTGGGTAACTGAGCCGCTTACAAAGATCCTTGGAACCAAATTTAGATTTTCATCAATAAACTCACAAGAAGTTAACGTATCCCAAGTAATAGGAGAACTACCGTTCACCCTAAACCTCAAATTCACCATATTCCCTGCAGCAATGGTTTGGTTGGTCGCAACACCCCAATTCATCAAAACAACACCATTCCCCCCACTTATGATCATCCCAGAGAACGAAGGATTCAACGAATTAAAACCAACATAGGTCAACGAATCCGGGTTGTAGGTCATCCGAAGTGTGGCGTTAGCTACACCAGTGAGTGTCTGATGGTTAATTGTAATTAATGTGGTGTCACCCAAACAAGAATTAACTGAAGGTATCGAAATTCCCAAATTAGAAATATAAAGGTTGGTGATTTCTTGTTGAGTTAATTCCCTATTCCAAATTCCAATGTCATCTAATTTACCATTAAAAAAATTATATGCTGCCAATTGGCCGTTGAGAGGACCAGGAGCTGCACCAAAATACGTTCTTGTGGCTAAATTCCCTAAATTAGTTGGAGCATTTGACACATTAATATTTTGAATAAAATAACCATCTATAAAAAGTGAAATTCTTTCTGCTAACGGTTTTGAACCATCAAATCTTATCAAAGCATGTCGCCAAATATTATTTAAATTATTAATTACATTCGAACTCGAACATTGACCACCATACATACAAACACCTAACCGATTTGTTTGATATTCACAAAAAATTTGTATACCAATTGAACCGGTTAGATTAGAATTGTGCACCCAATGTCCGATTGGAATACCGGAGCCAGAAGCTCCATTTGAAAGAAACCAAAATGAAAAAGAGGCTTTTTGCGCCCCATTTAAAACATTTAAAAAATTAGATTGAATAAAATCATTAACCCCATCAAAATTATACGCCCCATTCTGATTCCCAAACCTATCCGTCGTTAATGTTGCACCATTCACCGTTCCATGGTTCCCATTTCCCGAACCATCCTGAGCATTCCCATTGAACCCCCACCATCCGACCAGTCCACTAGTGGGAACATAGGATGGAACCGACTGACCAAACAATTGGGTGGTCCAAACCAAAAGAATGGTAATCAAAAAATGATAAATAACCCTCATAATCATGTATTTGAATATTCCCAAATATAGTCCTTGGAATTCAAACCTTGGTTAACACCCCCCCCTTCCTCAACAACTCCACCTTATTTCCCCCAAACCACGGCATAACCCACCCGCCAAGTATGGCAGGGTAGGTCGTGGAGGGCGTGTTGGTAGCGGAGGTAGAAACGGCCTTGGGCGGGGGTTTGGTAGGTGACTTCGCTGCGCACAAACCAGGGGCGATCGCCTTGGTTGAAGTAGCCTCTGATGCCCTGTAGCTGGGTTGCCAGGGTCCAGGGTCCGGATTTTGTTGTAACACCGAGCGCACAGGTCCAGGCATCGTTCTGTCCGCCCGCCGATTCTTGCCATACCAGGAAGCCTTGTTGAGTCCACCAGGACCAGCGGGGGTAGTTGCGGCCGGTCCTGGCCTCGAACCAATAGGCGGGCATGTTGGTATGTCTGGCGTTTTCGAGACCTTTGCCGGCGGTGGTTTTGATGCCCCAACCCAGGGTCAACGGAGTCCGGGGACCAAGGAAACGAGCCGGGACTTGCCAGCGGTTCAGGATCCAGAGCTCGGAGGTATTGCGACCGCGGGGTTCCTCCCAACGGGCATTGCGCAGATCCCTGACGACGGTGTCGGTGGACCACCATTCGTAGGGGCGCCAATGAACTTCCAGCGAGGCCTGTCCAGGAACCAAGGGCACGGAGAGGTTGACCACGGGGTTGAGGGTGTTTTCGCGGTACGGCGAAACCCCGCGATGCCATTCCTGGGCCAGTTCCCCTTGCCATTTTCCGGTCAAGGCGATGCCCGTATGCAGTCCCCCCACCGCTTCGGGAAGGGCCAGGGCGTTGGGGCCCAGATAGGCCGGGGACCGACGGATATAGTTCTGCCAGGAAGTGTAGCCGTCCCAATTCACGTTGCGTATCCAGAAGGCATAGGACAGCTGGGCCTGCGCCGGCTGAACCAAAAAAAGCAGAGTCCCCAACATCCCGACCAAGAAGGCCCCCCAAAGGCAGAGGGGCCTCGAAGGCACCCGGGTCCTGGGTCGAAGTTCGAATCGAGTCATCGCCCACGAAGTTAAGGCGCGGTCGATAGGAGCTTACCTTTGGGGAATGAACAAGGAAGGTGCGATGAATCAGGGGTCGGCGGACCCTGCCCAGCAGAGCATTGTGATCACCGGGGCCAGCTCGGGCATCGGAGAGGCCTTGGCCTTGGAAGCCGCCCGGCGAGGTCATCCCTTGATCCTTTTGGCTCGACGCCTGGACGAATTGGACCGGGTCGCTCAGCTTTGCCTTGCCCAAGGCTCGCCTCGTTGCCAGACCTTGCACTTGGATTTGGCCAACAACGATTCCATCCAAGATTGCGCCCGTCAAATTCTGGTCCTGGGATGGCCCTTGCACGGCCTCATCAACAACGCCGGTGTCTCGCAGCGTTCCACCGCGAGAAATGCGGACGCAGATTCCGAATTTCTCCTCATGCAGGTGAATTATCTGGGGCCGATACTTCTTACCAAACATTTGTTACCAGCCTTGACCAGCGGTGGCGGTATCTTGGTCATCTCCTCGGTGGTGGGGCTTTTCCCTTTCCCCCAGCGCTCCTCGTACGCCGCATCCAAACATGCTTTGCACGGCTACTTTGAGACCATGGCCCTCGAAGAAAAATCCAGGCTCCGAATCACCATCGCTTGCCCCGGTCGGGTTCGTACCAACATATCCCTCAACGCTTTGGCCTCCGATGGCCGTAGCCATAACACCATGGATCCCGGCCAAGTCGGGGGATTGGATCCCGCCCATTGTGCCCGCCTTATATGGTCCGCTTGGCATGCGAATCGCCGGCGCGTTCTCGTGGCACGGGGCGAAAAAGTCCTGTGGTGGTTGTACCGCTTCATCCCTTCCCTCTTTGACCGAGTGGCCCTTCGCGTCAGCCCGGTTTAATCCCCCCTTGACCCCCTAAAACACCTTATTCCCATGAGCACCCTCCCTTACCTCACCGGTATCCAACAAGCCGGCATCGGTGTGGCCGATTTGGACGTCAGCTGGAAATGGTACCGCAAGGTCTTTGATATGCGGGTTCCAGTTTTTGATGATGCGGGCGTCGCCGAGCTCATGACCCGCTACACCAACGGAATTCCCGAAGAGCGCAGGGCCGTTCTGGCCCTGAACATGGCCGGCGGAGGAGGATTTGAAATTTGGCAATACACCAACCGACTACCGGTAGCCCCGGCACAAGCACCGCGCTTAGGCGATCTTGGAATTTATGCCCTCAAAATCAAAGCCAAAAATGTCCCTGCCTTTCATGAACTTTTGGCAGCTCGGGGAATCGCCACAAAACCTATGGTGGAGGATCCGTTGGCCGAGCGAACTTTTTGGATGAAAGACCCTTGGGGCAACCGTTTCCAATTGGTGCACGGTCAAAGTTGGTTTGATGCCGAACCGCTGGCGGTAGGCGGGGTATGCGGAGCCGTCATCGGGGTCAGCGACATGGACCGTGCCGTCGCCTTTTATACCCAGGTCCTGGGGGTCAGGGAGATTGTGTACGATCGCAGCGGGGTCTTTGCGGATTTGCCCGAGGCGACCGAAGTCCGTCGCGTGCTCTTACGCAAAGTGGGCGAAAATTTCGGCGCCTTCTCGAGGCTCCTGGGCAATACCCGCATCGAATTAATTCAACGCTTGGATGGGCAAGGTCTCAAAATCTTCGAAGGACGTTGTTGGGGTGACCGAGGCTTTATCCACCTCTGCTTCGACTCCATCAATCTGGAGGGCCTCAAGAACCGGGCTGAATCCATGGGCCATCTCTTCACGGTGGACAGCGATCAAACCTTCCGCATGGGCAAAGCCGGAGGTCGCTTCGCCTACCTGGAGGATCCCGACGGCACCCTCATTGAAATGGTTGAAACGCACAAGGTCCCTTTGTTCAAACCCCTGGGCCTCTACCTGGACTTGCAGCGAAGAGGTATGTACAAAGTCCTGCCCGATTGGATGTTACGAATCATGGGTTGGTCCAAGCGCAACGACTAAGGCCTAAGCTCCACGACGCGCGAGCCAGGCCGTCAGCGGCCAAAGGGTCAGGACCGGCAGCGACCAAGCGCCCATCAAATTCCATAAGACTACCCCAACCAGAATCAAATACAAGGGGTAGGTCAACATCATCACCGCAAAAAGCACCGCATCAAAATGCACGGTGTCGCGACAAAGGTGCTTGATCCAGCTCCTTAGGGGCCTGTACCAGGGGGCGTGGAGCCAACGGGCAACGAAAAGCAATGCCGGATTAGTCACTGTGCCTTGAACCGATAAGCCCGATTCAGCATTTATTACAGCCTCCTTCTCGTCGCTGGCTTGCACAACCAGGGGAGTCATCGCCTCCTTCAACCAACGGTTAAAGCTCAGCAACCAACGAGCGTTCTCGGCATCCGACATGTCCGAATGCAAGGAGGCTAATTCCGTAGAGCCGGAGTTTCGCAATTCCTCCAGGAGTTCAGCGGCCTGCACCGGTTTTCCGAAGCGCAAATCGGCCGCCTTGCCGGGACCGTGGAAATGCCCGTAATTGATGCCCACCGGAATAATCTCCAAGGGAATCCCTGCCTGCACTGCTTGCAACACAAGACGCGCTGAACCCTTGGACAAAGGCCTTAGCTTCCATTCCTGAACGCACAAGCCTTCGGAAAAAATAATGATGGAATCGTCAGCCTTCCAACGCTCCACGCAGAGGTCAAACGTCTCGTAATTCTTGTGCACCTTGCTGCGACCTTCCCGGTCTCTCCATACCGGCATCATCCGAAACTGGTTGCGGAGGAATCGATTGAACCTTGGCGTGAAGGCATCCCCCCTTGCCAAAAAGCCCAATTGGAAAGGCAAAACGGTAGCCACCAAAATAGGATCCAAAAACGAAGAAGGATGGTTGGCGCAAAAAATCCTGGGCTTGGATTGCACGTTGGAATCCTTCCACTGGGGTGGGAAATCATAAACCCTGAAGGCACTGAAATAAAAATACCTGCACCACCTTATCCACCCGCAGAAGAACCAATAGACCATGGGCCTTTGATCTTCAAGGTGTTACAAAGAAGAAACGGAACTGAACAAGCGCTTCCAACGAACTTTGGACAAGAAAGACTCCTGATAGTCCAAGCTGAGCCAGACCATCACAGCTTTGCCGACCACATGGTCCTCCGGTACGAATCCCCAATAGCGTGAATCCAACGAATTGTGCCGATTATCCCCCATCATCCAATAATAATTCATACGAAAGGTGTACGAATTCGATTCCTTCCCGTTGATCCAAATCTTCCCGGAACGCACCTCCACCTTGTTGCCCTCGTAAACCTCGATGGCTCTGCGGTATATCGTCAAATTATGGGTATCCAATGGCATGCGCATCCCCGCAGCGGGAATCACCACCGGACCGTATTGATCAATGTTCCATGGATAATGCGAATGATGAGGAAAGACTTCCTCGGTGAACATTTGGGCGGGGGCGGTATAAGGTTCCATCAGCCTAACGTTCGCAAAGCTTTTCATCTTGGCAGCATTTTCCTTGGTCAGGCTGAAAATGAAATCTCCCTGCGCTGTCACTTGCCCCCCTTCGCTCACATCCATCTTGCGCAGTACCAACGGATTGAAACCGTTCCCGTCGGTTTGCAGGTGGTAACGATGCTGACTGTTCTTGGGCTCATCCACCAAGCGGCTGTTGATGTACAAGGCGCGGTCCACCAGGCGCAAAGTATCCCCGGGAATGCCGACGCAACGTTTGATATAATTATCGCGCTTGTCCACAGGGCGGGTTTCGTCCATCGGGTAATTGAAAACAACCACATCATTGTTACGGATCTTGCTCCAACCCCATAGCCGGTGATAGCCCAGGGAAGGCTTTTCGAAATATGAAGGACCACCCAAAAGCGGCATGGTGTTATGGGCCAAAGGGAAAGCCAACAAGGTCATCGGTAAGCGCGGACCGTAACTCAATTTACTCACAAATAGAAAATCTCCGACCATCAAGCTTTTCTCCATCGAGGGCGTGGGGATGGTATAGGCCTCCACCACAAAGGTTCGAATCAGCGTAGCAACCACCACGGCAAAGACAATGGCTTCCAGCCACTCTCTAGTCTTGGACTTGGTCCGTACATTGTTCGCTTGGCTGGATTCAGGAGTGCCTGTGTCACCCTTTGGCCGAAAAGGATTCCAATTCATGGGATAAAATAATTGATTAAAATTTACGGGGATTGTTTGACGCCGATACCAAATTCATAAACCAAATGCCCACCCATCCAGGACCCCGCAATGAGCAAGATCATGACAACCGTGAAAGCGCCCCAGAAGATGCGGTGCTCCTGCAGGTTCATGGCTTGAGCTCGTAGGGTTCGCCAAGTGGCCAGCAGGGTTGCCAAGGCACCGTTGAGGTAACCCATCAATTCATGCCTTTCCAGCCAATCGTGGGCGGTCTGCAACATAGCCTGACCTGTGACCTGCTCCAAAGCAGCCTCCCCCAGGCTACCGCTGATCATCGCCAAGGCCAAGGCCGGGATGGCTGCAAGAAGCAAAACACGAGACAAAAATTCCCAACGCTCGGATTGCAAACCAACGCGGGGATGCATGCGGGCGGTTTCGGCCATCCATGCCCCTGCCAGGAAGGCAATGGGGAAATGTACCAAGGCGGGATGCCAAATCATTCGATTGAGATTCAATGAAAGAATCAATGAAAGAACCAAAGTATAAACCTCATGGTCAGGACTGGAGGATTATGAAAGGAATTTGGACAAATCCAAACCGGGAATATTGGGAATCAAACCCTCGGTGGATTTC
>Ga0194128_10011494_pt1 | contig 10253 bp, 9 predicted proteins | sample TA2KigCa65mmetaG_FD_148650 | JGI IMG/M metagenome (GOLD analysis project Ga0194128, IMG submission 148650) | Freshwater microbial communities from Lake Tanganyika, Tanzania - TA2015037 Kigoma Deep Cast 65m | ecosystem: Environmental > Aquatic > Freshwater > Lake | place: Tanzania: Lake...
TCGAACGGGCGCAAATAAAACTCGCGCAAGGTGGTTTCATCGATTTGGGCGTCGACCGTCATGCGGTCAACCTCGGTGTCGTTGCCGGCGAAGTGTTTCACCGTCACGGCGACCTCTTGCGATTGCACGCCGAGCACGATCGCCGTGGCGATGCGCGCCGAAAGTTCGGGGTCTTCGCTCAGACACTCGAAGGTGCGACCACCGATCGGCGTGCGATGCAGGTTCACCGTCGGTGCGAGCACGACATGCACGGCCTTGCGACGCGCCTCACGACCAAGCAACACGCCAAGTTGGTTGGCCAGGCTGATGTCCCACGACGCGCCGATAACGATAGAAGTCGGAATATTTAAACCCGGCGTGCGATCCGGTCCCAGCGATTCGCCGCGCACCCCATTTGGGCCGTCGGACATCTTGATCTCGGGAATACCAAGTCGTGCGATCGCATGGGTGCGCCACGACGACGCCCCGCCCAGCAATCGACATTTCTCCTCGAGCGTCATTTGGCTCAGCCACGCACCAACGCGCGAGTTCATATCGCGCAACTGTAGGTCAACTGTTTCGGCTGATTAAAGTCGTCTAGATGAAAAGCGAAGAAGAACAGACATCGAAGCATCGTCAAATTGCCGAGAAGATAATTGAAAATCAGATCGGTGCGTCGTCGCCGACGGTTTCACCCGACGGGTCTCAAATCGCCTATGTAGTCACCCGTATTGATTTCAAGGCCAACAAGTATCGTTCGCAGGTTTGGTTGGCCCGGACCTCTGGCAAACAACCATCACGCCCGCTGACCGCTGGTGAAAAGCGTGACGGAAATCCAAGTTGGTCACCCGACGGTTCGTGGCTGGCCTTCACCTCGGGCCGTAGCGAAAAGAAAGGCGAAACAACGCTTCATGTCATGCCAATCGGATCGAGCGGCGAGATTCGCACGATCGCGACCATGCCCGACGGCATCGGCAACGTGCGCTGGTCGCCCAACGGCAAGTTGATCGCGTTCACCTCGCGCACACAAGACGAGCGCTACACCAAAGACGACGAGTCGTGGATGTCGCCGCGCAAGATCGAAACTTTTTTCACGCGTTTGAACGGTGAAGACTTCGTCTTCGATCGCCCGCAACACGTATATATAGTGCCGAGCGACGGTACGGCGGCCCCGCGCAACCTGACACCAGGAAAGCACGAGCACTCGGGGCCATCGTGGCTCGCCGACTCTTCGGGTGTCGTCACAAGTGGTGCGCTGCACGCCACTTGGGATGAGGATCTCGCCACCGACCTGCATCTCGTCACGCTCGACGGCGAAATCACGACGCTCACGAATCAAAAGGGCGTTTACTATGCGCCGAGCGTTTCACCCAACGGAACGCGGGTGGCGTTCGTCGGCTCAGATGATCCGCTTACATCGCCGCAAAACGATCACATCGGTGTGCTCGAGATTCGGACGAAGAAACGCCAGTGGGTTTCGCGCCGCCTCGACCGCACTTTTTCGCCGACTTCGGGCGCCGTCGCCCCGATCTGGACGGACAACAACACGCTCGTGGCCTATGCCGAAAATCGGGGTACCGCGCATGTCGTGCGCGTCGACGCGCGCGGCAAGGCCGCACCGAGATGGTTGACAAAAGGAAAAAGAGTCGTCAAATCGTTCAGCGCGGTGTCGGGAAAGTCGAACTCGACGATCGCTTTTGTCGCCAGTGAAGTTGATCAACTCACCGAGTTGTTCGTGCTTCAACGCTCGGGCGAGAAGCGACTCAGCAATCTGAGCGCGGCGCTCGTCGCACAGTCGCCGCCACAAAAGTGGGAACACTTCGTCGTGAAGTGCGGTTCAACTTACTCGGGTGGCCCGGCCGAAATCGACACGTGGATGATGAAGCCGCGCGGCTTTAACTCGAAAAGGAAATATCCGATGTTGCTGAATGTGCACGGCGGACCGCACACGCAATATGGCGAAACATATTTTGACGAAGCACAGATGCAGGCCGCCGCGGGATTCGTCGTCGTGATGAGCAACCCGCGCGGTTCGAGCGGTCGCGAGCAGGCCTGGGGTCAGGCGATTCTCGGTCGCAAACACCCGGTTGCCCCCGGCACTGGCTGGGGCGACGCCGATGTCAAAGATGTTCTCGCGGTGCTCGACGGCACGCTGGCGAAGTATCCGTTCATCGACGCCAAGCGGGTCGGAATGCTCGGAGGTAGTTACGGCGGATACATGGCGACGATGTTGGCTGGTTGCCACGGCGAGAGATTCGGCGCGATTTGCAGCGAGCGCGCGGTGAACAACATGTTGTCTGAGGAGTGGACGAGCGACATCGGCACTGTGTTTCGCGTCGAGCACGGGCCGAATCACTTGGAGGACGAGGCCGAATATATGCTCATGTCGCCGATTCGCCATGTGCGAAACATCAATGTGCCGATGCTGATAATTCATAGTGAAGACGATTTGCGATGCCCGATCAACCAAGCGGAAGAGTTGTTCATGGCGCTGAGGCTGTTGAAAAAAGATGTGACTTTTTATCGGTTCCCCGGTGAGACCCACGAATTGTCGCGATCAGGCTCACCACTGCATCGCGTGCAACGCGCCGAAATTATTCTCGACTTCTTCGCCGAAAAACTCGGGGTATGAATGCTCACCCATCCAATTGGCTGCGGCAACGCCGCTGCGACTGACCATTCGCGCCACCAGGCGCTAGGCACAATCGGCTAGTCGCGGCTGACGAGCCAGTCGGTTTCGTCGCGGCCGAGATCGCGCAAGCGGCGCACGATGGGCATCGGCATTTCGACTTCTTCACCGGCGCGAACCTTGGCGACGAGCTCGCCGTTTTCATCCCACATGTGGCAGGTGTTGATCGTCGACGCGAATTGCTTGACCCGCTGCTCCTGCAGATCTTGTGACGATTTCGCCGAGTCTTCGCCCGCCGCCGCGGTACCGACCCGCATCGACCAGCCCGTTTGAATCGCCGCGGGGGCCATCGCCGCAAGCAACGCCCCGATATGCGTGCAACCGCGCGAACTGCCGAACAGTTCGCGAACTTTGGCGTTGAAACCCCGGGCGATCGACATGCCCTCGAGTTTCTTGTAGTCATCGGTGATCTCGGTGCAGCCCAGATGCGGGTGATTTTTGAACTCGACGCTCGCCTTCTCGATCAAGAACGACGGATAAACGATCTCGAGTTCGATGATCATGTGGTGCATCCAAATCGGATCTGGATCGTTCTCGATATACAGACCCGCCGGTTTTTCATCGACGACCGCCCCGCGCAACAAGAACCGCTCGGCTGACATGCGGAAAGCCTGCACTTGATATTGACGCGTATGAATCAACGGATAATCAGCGTCAACTAGAAACAATTTGTCGGAGAACATTGCACTTACGCTAACTGCAAATGTAATAGTGTGAAGTTTTCACTGAATTTCTATTGGTTTGGAGAACACGATGAACCTCACTTTCGACCCTGAAGTCGGCAAAGTCAAGCGCCTGAATCTGATCGCGGGCGTGCTGCACCTTGTTTCGCTTCTCGCGATCTTGTTTCTCGCCAACGACGCAAAACTCCCGGTGAATGCGATCTATTTGACCGAGGCCCCGGGCACGGGCAACTTTTCTGATCCGATCAACCTGTTCAATTTGAAAATTGGCTACATGGTCGCGGCGTTTTTGGCGCTCTCGGCCTTTTTCCACTTCTTCATCGTTTCGCCGTCGATGTTCGGCAAATACACGACCGGGTTGAAGAACCATATCAATGTCTTCAGATGGGTCGAATATTCGATGTCGTCGACGATCATGATCATCGTCATTCTGCAACTCAACGGCACCGCCGATTACATCGCGCTCATGGGTGTCGCCGGCGTCAATGTCAGCATGATTTTGTTTGGCTGGCTGCAAGAAAAATATACGACACCCGGTGACGGCGACCTGCTGCCGTTTTGGTTCGGATGCATCGCCGGCATCGTGCCGTGGCTCGCAACCGTGGTCAACATTCTTTCGCCGAAAGGACCGGCCGAATCGACAACCCCGGGTTTCGTCTACGGAATCGTCGTCTCACTGTTCATAATGTTCAATTGTTTCGCGATCGTGCAATACAAGCAGTACAAGGCACAAGGCAAGTGGGCGAACTACCTGCACGGCGAGCGGGCCTACATCATTCTCAGCCTCGTCGCTAAATCGCTTCTCGCCTGGCAGGTTTTCTCAGGCTCTCTCGCGTCGTAATCTTAGGCGCCAAATGGATCAACACCGCGATTGCTTCGAACCGGTGGTATGCGTCGTTTCTTCTCGATTGCAATGATCGAATCAAAAAAGTGAACAGCATTTACATCGGTTTTTGCCCACATTTTTCTCTTGACGGGAAATCGGTGATACCAGCTGTGCATGCCATCGACTAGCGACTTTGCCATTTCAATTGCAGTTCCTGGTTTTCGAAAACCACCTCCATAAGACCACCAATATGAAGTGTGCGTATCTTCGATCACATACAATCCGCCGTCAGAAAGCAAAGGAAACAGGACATCGAAAGTTTTCCTCTGATCGCGGGCACGATGGCTGCCGTCATCAAGCACAATGTCGAGACCTTCCATTTGATTCACGACATTTGCGAGAAAATCTTGGTCGGTTTGAGAACCAATGTGTACAGGCAGATCACTTGTGTTCAGCGCTGCACAACTCTCATCGCGATCAATGCCATGAATAACGGCCGAGCCACCAAAAAACTTTCGCCAAATCTCTAACGACCCCCCGCGCCAAACCCCAATCTCCAAGAACCGAATTGGCGCTCCTTCTTTGCTTGCCGAACGAAAAGGGCCAAAAAGCCTGTCATAAACCGGCAAATAGTGATGCCACTTATCGCACACGCGCCCCGAGTGCTGAAAAAAGAGCGCTGAAAACTCACTGCTTAGATCAGCCACCGAATTTTCGGCCGCCTCAAAGGCTCTAGGTCCGTCGGCGAACAGATAGTAGATACGCAGCGCCAATGGTCTTATTTGACGCCAAAGATTCATTGCTGTCTCACTATATTCCAAACCAAAAACAGATAGCACGACAATTAGTCTTTTCTGATGGCTGATACAAGTTCTGACCGGAGCGAGCACTTTGCGGCGATCGAGAAGAAACACGGCGAAAAAACCGCGACATGGCTGAAGCGACTCAAAGATCTGAACACCGACAAATATCAAGAGCAAATCGCTTTTTTGCGCGAAAACCACGGGTTCAGTCAGGCGCATGCGAACGCATTGGTGATGTATCACCGCGGGTCAAGATCTTCGAACAAGTTCGGTACACCCGAAAACTATTTCAAAAGCATTGATCCACAAACCGCGCAGACGATCAGGAAGATTTTTGCCGCCGTTACGGCCAAGCACAAGAACCTGGAGTTGGTGATGGCGTGGAATCAACCGATGCTGCGCCTCGACACCGGCTACATTGTCGGTGTTTCGGTGTCAAAAAACCACTTGACTCTGAACCCGTTCAGCGCAGATGTTCTCAAACTCGTTGCGCCACGACTCAAAAACTATGAGGTCAAGAAACACACATTTCGAGTGCCTCTCGACTGGAAAGTGGACGCTGCATTGATACGGGCGATGGCCAAAGCCCGCATTGCCGAGATGACAAGACAGTAACCAGAACCCAAAATGTTCAAAGTCGTCGATAACTTGCGATCAATTGAGTTTGGCACTCGCGGTGAAAGCCGGGCGAGGCTGGTCAATCTCATAGTCACAGAACACAAGCGTGCGACTGCCGGCCTTCTTCACGACTACGCCAAGGAGTCCGAGCCAATCGAAAGTGTCGGCGAGTGTCTTGCAATGCTGGATAATGACGACAAGCACATTGCGACCCTGTGCGTCACTCGCGTCGAGGTCTCTCGCTTTGCCGATGTGCCCGACGAGTTTGCACTCGCCGAAGCCGAAGGCGACCTTAACGCCGCCGACTTTCGCGCGAGCCATCTCGAATACTGGTCGAAAGTCGGCGAAACAATCACCGACGACACAGAAATTGTGCAGGTCTACTTTGACCTGCTCACCCATCGATTGCGGCCACTTCGGGCTGACGATGCCGACTGGATTTACCGCGCGTGCCAAGATGTCGAAATACAACGCTGGACAAGAGTGCCACGGCCATACACAAAAGCCCATGGCGAGGCATTCGTTGCAGATCAAAACGGAGAACTTTTGGCCAACGCAATTATCAACTCGCGCACGGGCGAACCAGCGGGCATCGCCGGAATTCACCACATTAATGATGGCGTGGCGACGGTTGGCTATTGGGTTGCGCCGTGGGCTCGCCGCACTGGCGCCGCCGCAACGGCACTTAACATTTTGCCGACGATCGCCAAGCGACTCGGCAATGTGAACACAGTTCGTGCAACAATCGCCGAAACCAATATCGCCTCACGCACCACGGCCGAACGCGCCGGCTTCAAAGTTGCGCGCGCATCAAGCGAACTGTGCCCCGACGGCGCAACATCAACCACAGCGCTCGAATACGAACTCGCTGTTCAGATGCCGATCAGGACACCCAGGTGATTCGACCTTCGCCACCCGACTTGTATCGGGCGTCGGATGCCGGCACCGTCGGCAGACCGTCGGCACCCTTCGGGAAGCTCAACAAATAGCGGTACAGGGCTTCTTCGTACGAGTAGCCGAGCACCTTGGATGATGCGGCACCAAACGTTGCGAAGTTGTCGCCGCCGCCCGCGGTGAACGAGTTGGTGATCACGTCCACTGCCGGTGCACCAGCAACAACCGCACCGTTGTCAACCAACTTCGTGCCATCGGCAAGCGTGAGCGTGACCACTCGGCTGCCTGCCGTGGTGACGGCGCCGTACTGTAGCCCAACCGGCGGACTTCCGACCACTTGCGCCGTACCGCTGCGCTTGCACGTGACCTTCAAGCCTGAGATCTGCAGGAATTGTCCGCCACCGCTGGTACCGATTGCACACGACCGCTCGAAAACTTCCTTCAGTTGGGTTGCGTTCATGTCGGTGAACAACGCAAAGCGGTTGTCGAACGGTAACAAGTCGAAAGTATTGCCGCGGTTGATCGTGCCGGGTACGGCACCAGACACGGGCAGGAGGTCACCGGCGTTCTGGCGGATTCCGCCACCGTTCTGCACTGCGACAACCGGGTTGGTCGCGCTGCGAGCAGCGAAACCTTCCTTGCTTGCCACTTGGTCGTAAAGGTAGACGAACGAGTCAGCAACGAGGTTGCCTCCGTTTGTTTCCACCGTGCGCACACCCGCCAACGTGGCGCTACCGCGAGCCGTGTTGAAAAGCACTTCAGACTTCGCGAACGGGGTGGTGAAGCCTGCCAAGCAAGCGTTCACTTTGCCGAGCAGTTTGGTCTGCAGGTCGAAGTTTGGCGACACGGCATCAGTGATGCCGAGGCCGACTGACTCGCCGCTCGTCGGGACCACACGACGCGGAAACGACGTCGCTTTCACGACTTCGGTGACGTTGCCCTTCTTGTCAAACATCACGTCGACACGACCGACGTACTTGTAGTTACCACTCGTTGTGACGACCGGGACAACTTTGCCCGTTGCGTCAGTCACATTCGTCGGGTAGGTACCGACCGGTGCGGATTCACCGGGCAGCAACTCGAAGGAGTTGGCGATGTAATCGCTCTGCAGCAGTTCGTCACCACCGCCGCCGACCGCAACGTCGACATCCTTCAGGCGAGCGACGAGTGCCTTGTCGTTGTTCAGGTCTTGCAAATGGCTGACGAGGATGATCTTCGTAACGCCCTGCTTGGTGAGTTGATTCACCTGCCGCTGCACTCGCGCAGCCAGCGCATTGATGTTGGCGGTCAACAGCTTGCTCTTGCCTGGCGATGAAATCGTCGGGAGCAACGGAGTTATCGCCGTGACGACACCGAATTTCGCTCCCGTTTCTTCGTCGGTGTAGATCATCCACTGCGACAAGTTCTTGCCTGGGGCGGCCTTGTTGCTCGTCTGCCCGACTGGGCCGATGAGATCGGCGAGCGCCGGCTCGCTCTTGAACTCCATGTTGCCGCTCAGGACCGGAATGGTCGGCTTGCCGTTCTTTGCGAACGCCTTCAGGTACCGACCGAGAAAGCTCGGGCTGTAGTCGAACTCGTGGTTACCAAGCACGAGTGCGTCGTACCCAATCTCGCGAAGCGCGAGGGCGTCGTATGGTTTGATCTTCGAGTCGGCGACCGCAGGCTGACTGCAGATCAGCGTCTTGCTGGCGAGGAATGAGTCGCCTGCGTACACGCCGAAGACGGCGTTGCCCGCCGCCCTGGCCAATGCCTTTTCGCGATCAAACACCGACTTGAACGCTGCAATACCGCCGTAGCGATAGGTGGTCGTGCCAGACCTGAGTGTCGAGGTGTCGAGCGATGACTCGCCGTCATTGTTGTGCAAGAGCGTGAGTGTGACAGCCTTGGTGTCGGTCTTGCTCGCCGATGCAGCCGGAACCACAAACCCTGTCGCAACGACAGCGAGCGTCGCAGCACAGCCGAGCACAGTTCGAGTGAGTCGAATTCTGGTCATGATGGGTCTCCTTGAGTGGTGTGCCAAAAAGAATACATCGCCTAGCCGACCCCTTGTCCAATCGTGAGGTGGGCACCGGGGTCTTGCACGGCGATTAGTGCCCCGAGTGAGTCGCCGACGAGCACGTCTTCGACGGCGATCAACTTTCGCGACGTGCGCACCGACGCTTGGCCGAGCGCAGCGAATGCCGCATCTCGACCTCCATGGGTTCCGACAAGGGGACTCTCGCCCACGTAATGCGGTTCGATGTCGTCGTGATGCGACGCCCACACCTTTTCGAGATCGGAGGCGAGCCAGGCCGCGGCGTATCCGCGAAGTACTCGTGCAGCATCTTCTCGATCGGCCATTTGCTGACTGTAGGTTCGAGAAGCGAGCGCTCTCAGCGCTTCAGATCGGTGACAGCCGCGCCGCTTGTTCTGGCAACTCAATTGACAATTCAATGGTCGTCGGCACTCATTGACATTACTAAACAATCATCGTTGCCGAATCGCCGAGGGCCGACATCTTTGAAGCCGAGACGCCTGTAGAACGCGATGGCACGACGATTCGATTGCAATGGATCGACCATGACGACACTTGCACCGCGCTCGGTGAAACATCGATTCAACGCCTGCTTCATCATCTTCGTTCCATGACCTCTGGATCGATGTGCTTGGTCGCCGATCCAGATGTCAATTGCCCAGGCGTCTGGAGGGACTTCCTCCCCCCAATAGTGGCTCTCCTCTTGAAGTGCGTCGATGATCACCACCATTCCGATCGGCACTGAATCAACTTCCGCAATCAGAAACTCACGCCATCGGACGGAACGCGAAAGTTCGTAATCCCAGTCATGGTTGTCGTCATCACCGCCCGAGTAGCCAACCGCGTCGTCGAGATCCCAAATCTTTATGAGAGGCGCATCATCAAGAGTTGCGGCACGAAGTATCACTTCCATGACGGACACCGCCGATCAAACATGAGTCTGACGAGCTGTCGTCGACTCATGACCAATAGTTCTTCATCAGTTCTGTGGCCCATTGAGGTTGACTCACTGGCCCCCGAGGACCAAACTCCTCCATCCATGGCTTGATGTCAACCACTGGTGATCCGTCTATCGCGTCAAGTCCGGATAGTCGGATAGTCGAACCATCAATACCGAGAATCCGACATACAGTAACTCCGAGTCGATTCGGCCGATCCTTTGCCCGCTGGGCAAAGATCCCAACTTCGGGCCAGTCCTCGTTTCCTCGCGGATGACGCGAGATACGCAACTCATCCGATACTGCTCTGTCGAACACGTACACGACAATGCAGTGAGTAAACGCTGAGAGACCTCGGATTGACCGCTCATCGAAGGGCTCCAAGAGTTGAATGCTTGCGGCTTCCGTGTCCCAGCGGTCATCGTCGGGTTGAGACCGTGAGCAATGCACGACACCAATGGGATGAATTTCAAACTGTGAATTCATACGAGCAAATGTACGTGAGAATTATCTTCGCTTCAGGTCGGTGACGATCGCACCGCTGGCGCGCACGAGATCATTCGGCGCAATTGGGAACACGTCGTTCCACGTGCCCGCCGCGGCCCACACGAAATCTTTAACCCCGTCGTACTGCAACAGATCCGGATCGATGAAGATGCGCAACTTCGTAGCATGGCCGAACGGGGGCACGCCGCCAATGGGATAACCAGTCGCTTCACGAACCGCCTCGGCGTCGACACGCGAACATTTCGAGCCACCAGCCGCTGCCGCAAGTTTTTTTTCGTCAAGTTGATTCGCCCCGCTGACAT
>Ga0194128_10011497_pt1 | contig 10251 bp, 9 predicted proteins | sample TA2KigCa65mmetaG_FD_148650 | JGI IMG/M metagenome (GOLD analysis project Ga0194128, IMG submission 148650) | Freshwater microbial communities from Lake Tanganyika, Tanzania - TA2015037 Kigoma Deep Cast 65m | ecosystem: Environmental > Aquatic > Freshwater > Lake | place: Tanzania: Lake...
GGCGCCCGGCGAGGGTGCGATGCCGGGCGCCGCGTCGCTCAAGGCGAGCCCCGCAGGCTGCCCTTGCGGCGGCCGCTGCACGCCGGGTGCCTGCACCTGGTCCCAGATGCTCTCCAGCGACGCGACCTACATCGTCGTCGTCTCCGGCGGCCGTGCCACGGTCGCCCGCATGACCCCCTCGGGCCCCGTGCCCATCGCGTGAACCATGACTCGCTTCCTCACCAGTGAAGATGTCCGCCGCGCGAACGCGCATGTGATCGAGGTCGAAGAAGGCACGATCGTCACCGCGCAGGCGCAGGACACGGCGCGCGAAGCCGGCATCGTGATCAAGCACCGCAGCGGTTCGTCGTACGCCGAGCCCGCGCCGAGCCGCGGGCCAGACGCGAGTCTGGCGCAGCGCTCGTTGCCGCACCTGCCCGAGCCGCCGATGGAAGGCGAGCTGCAGAGTTTCACCGGCGTCGTCGTGACGGCGGCCGGCCGCAACCGACCCGGCGTGCTGGCGGAGATCACCGCCGCGATCGCGAGCACGCAGGCGAGCATCCTCGACATCTCGCAGAAGGTCGTCGAGGGCTACTTCCACATCGTGCTGATGGTCGAGCTGCCTCCGGGCTCGGGCTTCGCCCAGATGAAGTCGACGCTCGAGTGCATGGGCGGCCCTGACGACTATGTCGTGCGCGTGATGCACGAGCGCGTGTTCCGCTTCATGCACCGCGTCTAGGCGCGCGTCCCAAGACCACGGATAGCCCGCGACCATGCCGTTCACCGACCGCGAGATCCTCGAGACCGTCCGCATGATCGAGCTCGAGACGCTCGACATCCGCACGATCACGCTCGGCATCAACCTGCTCGACTGCGCCGACCCGGACCCTGAGAGCGCCTGCGAGAAGATCTACACCAAGATCGTGCAGCACGCGCGCAACTTGCAGGCCGTGGGCCGCAGCATCTCGGAGGACTACGGCATCCCGATCGTCAACAAGCGCATCGCGACGACGCCGATCAGCTTCGTCGCGGCTGCGAGCGCGACCGACGATCTCGTTCCCTTCGCCCGCGCGCTCGACGCCGCGGCGAAGGAGTGCGGCGTCGACTTCATCGGCGGCTTCACGGCCTATGTGCACAAGGGCTTCACGCACAGTGACGACGCGCTGTTCCGCTCGATCCCGCGCGCGCTGAAGGAGACGGCGCATGTGTGCTCGTCGGTGTCGCTCGGCACGACCAAGGCCGGCATCAACATGAACGCGGTGGCGCGCTTTTCGGATGTGATCCTCGAGACCGCGCGGCTCACGGCCGATCAGGGCGGCCTCGGCTGCGCCAAGCTGGTGTGCTTCTGCAACGCCGTCGAGGACAACCCGTTCGTCGCGGGCGCGCACATCGGCACGGGCGAGCCGGAGACGGTCGTCAATGTCGGCGTCAGCGGTCCGGGCGTGGTGCGCGCCGCGATCGCGAAGCTCGGGCCTGAGCCCGACTTGCTCGCCGTCGCGGAAATCGTCAAGCGCACGGCTTTCAAGATCACGCGCATGGGCGAGCTCGTCGGCCGCGAGGCCGCGCGCCGCCTCGACACGACCTTCGGCATCGTCGACATCAGCCTCGCGCCGACTCCGGCGGCGGGGGACTCCGTGTCCGACATCCTCGAGCTGATCGGCGTCGATCGCACGGGCGCTCCCGGCACGACGGCGGCGCTCGCTCTGCTCACCGATGCCGTGAAGAAGGGCGGCGCGATGGCGAGCTCGTCGGTCGGCGGTCTCTCGGGCGCGTTCATTCCAGTCAGCGAGGACGCTGGCATGATCGAGGCCGTGCGCGTGGGCGCCCTGAGCCTCGCCAAGCTCGAGGCCATGACGAGCGTGTGTTCGGTCGGCCTCGACATGGTGGCTGTGCCCGGCGACACGAGCGCGGCCACGCTCACGGGCATCATCGCCGACGAGATGGCGATCGGCATGGTCAACGCCAAGACGACCGCGGTGCGCATCATTCCGGTGCCCGGCAAGGGTCCGGGCGAGACAGTGGAGTGGGGTGGTCTGCTCGGCACCGCGATCGTGCAGGACCCCGGCAAGTTCTCCTGCGGCGTCCTGCATCGCCGCGGCGGCCGCATCCCCGCACCGATCCAGAGCTACAAGAACTAGAGCTACGAGAACTGGGGTCGCGCGGGGCGCTCGGCCGGCCCCTGGAAAAAAATTCCAGGCGGGGGGCCGCCTCGCCGGCGCGTGCCGTTTTCGAGCCTGAGTCGGGCTCGTTGCGCGGGGTCGCGGCGCGCGCATGCTCGCGCTCAAGGGCGCGGGAAGCAACTCCGACAACTCGGCAGCGATCCGCACCCCTCGGGATTTGCTGCGCGAGACCCCACCGTGAGCGAGCCGATCCTCTTCGTCGACGACACGCCCAAGACGCTCGACCTGCTCGTGTGCATGTTCGCGGGCACCTTCGATGTGCATGCGGCGCGCTCGCCCGAAGAGGCCCTCTCGCTGTGCGAATCGCGCGGGCCATTCGCGGTCGTCCTGAGCGACTACCAAATGCCGGGGACGCGCGGCAGCGAGCTGCTCGCGCGCATCCACGCGCGCTCGCCTCAGACCGTGTCGATGCTGCTCACGGGCATGGCGGAACTGGACATGGCCGTCGAAGCGCTGCACCAAGGCGGCGTGTTCCGCCTCCTCGAGAAGCCCTGCTCGCGCGCGAGTCTCGCTGCGGCGATCGACGACGCCCTCGCTGAACATCGTCGACGGGTGGCGGAGAATGAGCGCGTCGAGGCCGAGGCGAGCTCGCGCGCGACGCTGCAGCAGCAGAACGGCCACCTCGAGCATCGGATCCACGCGCAGATGCGCGCGCTCTCGCGCCTGCAGCACTTCGTGGGCGACCTAAACTCGTGCGAGACGCTCGAGCGCGTCGCCGAGGCCACGGCTCAGGCGGCCTGCGAGGTGTGCGGGCTCGGCTGGACGCGCGTCGAGTTCCGCGTGCTGCCGCGCGGAATGAGTGGCGTGATCGAGAGCACCCGCGGCGAGCGCTCCGGGCTCGCGTCGGAGCGCGTGGCGTTCGCGACCGCCGAAGGCGAGCTGGGCGCGCTCGAGTGTTCGAGTGCGGACACGACGGGTCGCGCGCTCGACGCCACGGACCACGAATTGCTCGCGTCGATCGCCGCCTCGGCTTCCGTGGCCGCGCGCAATGTGCTGCGACGCTGCGAGCGCGACGAGGCCCAGCAGGCGACGATCTTCGCGCTCGCCAAGCTCGCGGAGCAGCGCGACAACGAGACTGGCCGCCACCTCGAGCGCGTCAGCGCCTACTGCCGCATGCTCTCCATCGGTCTGCGCGAGGACGGGCACTTTCGCGCGGAGCTCACGGACGCGTGGATCGCGGTGCTCGAGAAGTCCGCGCCGCTGCACGACATCGGCAAGGTCGGGATCCCCGACCAGATTCTGCTCAAGCCGGGCAAGCTCGACCCAGAGGAGTGGGAAACGATGCGGCAGCACACCACGATCGGCGCGGACACGCTGCGCAGCGTGATCGCCAGCGCCGGCGAGCAGCCGTTCCTCATGACGAGCCTCGAGATCGCGTGGTGCCACCACGAGCGCTGGGACGGCGGCGGCTATCCACGCGGGATCCGCGGCGACGCGATCCCGCTCTCGGCCCGCATCCTCGCGCTCGCCGATGTGTACGACGCGCTGACGAGCGAGCGTCCCTACAAGCCGGCGTGGACGCACGCGGCTGCGATCGAAGCCATCGCGCGCGGCTCGGGCACGCACTTCGATCCGCGTGTCGTCTCCGCGTTCCTCGGCCGCGGCCTCGAGTTCGACCGCGTGCGCGCGCAGCTTGCCGACGATGTCGAGACGGGCGCGCCGATCCTGCAACTCGCGTTGCCCTTCCCGCGCACGGCCGCAGGCTGAGGCGCGCGGGCGCGCGCTCTGCTACGCTGTGCGCTTGGGGATGCCGACCTGGAAGCGCACGTTCGCCGCCGTCTGGCTCGCGAACACCGTCACGGCGATCGGGATGATGGCATTCCTGCCTTTTTTCCCGAGCCAGCTCGAGCACCTCGGGCTCACGGATCGCGGCGAGATCGCCACTTGGGCAGGCGTGCTGTACGGCGCGGCCCCGCTGTTCGCGGCGCTCTCGAGCCCGCTGTGGGGCGCGCTCGGTGACCGGGTGGGACGGCGCGTGATGATCTTGCGCTCGATGCTCGCGATCACGCTGTTCGTGGGCGCCATGAGCTTCGCGACGAGCCCGTGGGAGTTGCTCGCGCTGCGCATCGCGCAGGGTCTGTTCTCGGGCTTCGTCGCGCCCAGCATCACGCTGGTGAGCGTGCAGGCGCCGGCCGAGGCGCAGTCGCGCGTCAGCGGCTGGCTGCAGACATCGATGGTGCTCGGCGCGATCCTCGGGCCGCTTGCGGGCGAACTCCTGCGCGCGGAGCTGGGCGTCGGCGAGGTGTACCTCGGCGTCGCGGTGCTCTCTCTCGTAGCGGCGCTGCTGGTCCTCTGCTTTGCGCGCGAGGATGCGAGCTCGCAGCGCAGCGATGGTCGGCGACTCGAGCCCCTCGGCGCGCTGCGGACGCTCGTGCGCGACATCGGGGAGTTGCGCGGGAACGCGGCGCTGCGCGCGTCGATGCTGTTGCTTTTCTGCCTGCAGTTCGGCATGGGCGCCACCAATCCGCTGCTCGAGCTGCATGTGCGCGACGTCGAGACATGGCTGGGCTGGATGAAGCCCTCGACGGCGGCGCTGTTCTTCTCGATGTCGGCGGCCAACCTCGTCTCGATGCCGCTGTGGGGGCGGCTGGGGGATCGGCGCGGTGCCTACCGGACGCTGCGGATCTGCGCGGCGCTGTGCGCGGTGGCCCTGCTCGCGCAGGGGCTGGCCTCCAGCTACGAGGCGCTGCTCCTCGCCCGCGTGCTGTTCGGGGCGGCCATGGCGGGCTCGGCTCCGCTCGCCTTCGGGGTCGCCGCGGCCGAGTCTTCCGCCTCCCAGCGCGGGGGCGCCATCGGCGTCGTGTTCGCGGCCCGGGCCTTCGCCATCGCGGTGGCGTCGATGGCCGGCGGGGCGATCAGCGTGTTGGTCGGCGTGCGCGGGCTGTTCCTCGGCTCGGCCGGGCTGCTGGCGCTGTGTCTCGTCGTGCTGCGGCCGCCGCGGAGTGGGGGCGACAGGGGAGTTATCCACAATATGTAGGGCGCGGTGGACAGATTGGCCCCTAGGGATAGGATCGCGCGCCCCCTGAAGGAGACCCCCATGCAGCGCCCGCTCCGCATCTACTTCGTCGGTGCCCACTCGACCGGAAAGACCACGCTCGCCCGCTGGGTGCGCGACCAATACGGTCTGCCGATGATCTCGGAGGTGGCGCGCGGCGTGCTCGCCGAGATGGAGGAGCACCTCGACGCCATGCGCTCGCGGCTCGATGTGGTCGACCGCTACCAGAGCGAGGTCTTCGAGCGACAGATCATGTCGGAGTCCCAGCAAAAGGGCTCGTTCGTCTCTGACCGCGCCTTCTGCAACCTCGCTTATGCCGCGCAGCACGCGCGCGTGCTCAACAAGCTCGCCACCGATCCGCGGCTGGGGAACTACATCGACTCGGTCAAGGACGGGCTGGTGTTCTTCCTGCGCCCGCACCGCGAGCTGCTCGCCGAGGACGGCGTGCGCGCCGGCGTCGCGTGGGAAGAAGTCGTGCGCATCGACGGCATGGTCAAGCTGATGCTCGAGATGTTCGCCATCCCGTACATCCCGGTCGACTGCCTCCCGATGCAGGAGCGCGTGCGGCTTCTGGAGCGCGTCTTCTCGCTAGCGGGCCTCGAACCGGCGCGCGGCGAGCTCGTTCCGCACGATGCGGGCGCCCTGCGGCGCCTGCGCGAGTCGAATGGGGACCTCGCGACCAAGGCTTCGGGCGCGTCCAACGGCAATGGCGCCCGCCACGAGCCGAGCCGCGGCCACTAGCCCGAGACTCCCCCCTCAGGCCCAAAACCACGCCGGGCCTTGCGTGCCGCTGGCCTCGGTCGCCATAAACCTCCCTCCTCGAGCCGCGCCTCCCCCTGAGCGGCTTGCGAGGTTGCACGGTCCCCCGCAGTCCCACCACAAGGAAGCCAAGCGTCCCCATGTTCCAACAGTTGATTCACTTCGCTCTGCTCGCCACCGCCCACGCCGCAGAGGCGGCGCCCGCGCCCGCCGCGAGTCTCGCCGTCACCCCGCTCGCGCAGGATGCCCCGGCCGCCCCCGCGCCCAAGTGGACGGGCAATGTCTCGGCCGGCTTCGTGATGACGGATGGCAACTCGCAGATGCGTCAGGCCAACGCCAGCGCGGACGCGACGCTCAAGCGCGAGAAGGACGCCTTCACGCTCGGTTTCCTGTGGGTCTACGCGGAGAACAACAATGTCGGCGGCGGCTGGGTCCTGACCGACCGCAAGACCTTCGGCCGCGGCAAGTACGACTACTTCTTCGCCGAGAAGACCTACGCCTACGGGCTGGTCACGGCGGAAAACGACCTGCAGCAGGACATCAGCCTGCGCTGGACCGCCGGTGCCGGGGTCGGTCACCAGTACATCGACACCGACGCGTGGAAGTTCGCGGTCGAAGCCGGTCTCGCCTACATCGACACGGACTACAAGACCGCGACGGACACCGACGACTGGACGGTGCGCGGCTCGACGAATGTCGCCTACAAGGCGAGCGACACATGGAGCTTCGCGCACATCCTCGAAGCGTACCCGTCCTTCGAGGACACCGAAGATGTGTACGGCCGCTCGCAGTTCACCGCGGATGCGAAGCTCAGCGAGAACATGCTCGCGTCGTTCAAGTGGGTGCTCGACTACGACAACACGCCGGTGTCCGGCAACGATCGCGTCGACAACCGTTACCTGCTCTCCGTCGGCTGGAAGTTCTGAGAGATCAAGGAGCCACTCCCATGGGAATGATGCAGGAATTCCGCGACTTCGCGGTCAAGGGCAACGCGATCGACCTCGCGGTCGGTGTCGTGATCGGCGCCGCCTTCGGCAAGATCGTCAACTCGATCGTCAACGACATGCTGATGCCGATCGTCGGCCTGCTCACGGGCGGGGTCGACTTCAAGGGGCGCTTCCTCGCGCTCGACGGCGAGGACTACGAGAGCTTCGAGAAGGCGATCGCGGCGCGTGCGCCGGTGCTCGGCTACGGCAACCTGCTGCAGTCGCTGCTCGAGTTCGTGATCGTCGCTTTCGCGATCTTCCTCCTGGTGCGCTCGATCAATCGCATGCGCACCATCGGCGAAGCGAAGAAGTAGCGCGCGCGAGCGTTCGATCTTGCGAGGGCGTGCGGCCGCGGCCGTGCGCCCTCGCGGCTTTTTTTGAGCGGGCGCGACTACTGCGGCAGGGCCGCGACCAGCGCGTCGCGCTGGGCCTCGGCTAGCACGCGGCGCAGGTTCGCACCACCGATGCGACTGGGTCGCAGGGCGGTGTTGTGCTCGCTGAACAGCTCGAGCTCGCGCGTGCCAAACCACAGCTCGGGCGATGGCGAGTCCGAGGGTTGCGCGCGCCACGCATGGTGCGCGTCCCTCGCACAGCCCTCCAGACGGTTGAGCTCGCTCGCGAGAGCCGCGAGGTCGGGGCGCGGCAGCGGCGAGCGGCTCGGCAGGTCGAACCACGAGAGCGTGCTGATCGCGAAGCGCGCCAGCGTGCCCGCTGCGGTTTCCTGCAGGAACAGAACGCGGTCCTGCGGAGTCGAGCCGAACAGTGCGTGGCGACCCGGTGCGCCCGCGGCGAACTGGCTCGGCTTGGCGGTCCAGACCGTCCAGTCGAGGTGCACGAGGTCGTCGCGCAGGCAGGCGCCGAGCTCGGAGCGCTCGGCGCTCGCGCGCGCGACGCGCTCGCCCCACAGCGCGCGCCACGGCTCGAGATCGCCCTCGAGCAGCGTCGGCAGGAGCTCGAGCAGGCGCTCGGTGGCGAGCTGGTGGCGCGCGAGCGAGTCGCGCCCCGCAAGCTCGGCTGCGATGGGGGAGCGCGCGGGATCCGCGTAGGCGGCGACGATCGCGTCGACGGCGAGGGCGCGCTCACTCGGGAAGGCGAACAGGTCGCCCGCGCGCGCGACATCGAGCAATTCTTGTTCGAGTTCGAGCGCGCGCTGCGGGTAGCGCACCGCGAACAGCGCGCACAGTCCATCCGTGTCGTAGTGGTTGTTGGCGAGCGCCACACAGCCGCGGGCGAGCTCCGCGCGCTGCGCCGGGGCGAGGTGCGCGAAGAGCAGCGCCGATCCCGTCGAGAGGTCGTGGCGCAGCTCCCTCGGCGTGCGATTTCCCGGCCAGTGGCTCAGGTTGAGCCCCGGCGAATCGAAGGAGCCGTCGACCGAGATCACGGGCTCGCGCGGCGCTTCGCTCACGATGCGGACGGGAAGCTCCATGGCGCGCGCTCGCGTCGCGCCGCTCAGTGCACGTCGGCGGGCTCGAGGTTCGGCTGCTGTTGCACGAGCTCTTGCCACTTCTTCAGACGGCGCAGGTTGTCGGCGGAGTCGCGCTTGGCGATTTCGCGGACGGCGCGCTCGTCGGCCGAAATGTCGGTGCGCGCGAGCGCCTCGACGGCGCGCACATTCGCCTGCGTGTACAGGTACTCCACGCGGTCGTACTCGCGCTTTAGGTAGTAGTGCAGCATGACCGCCGTGTCGTTGAGGAAGTTGGGGTCCTTGGGGTCGATCTCGAGCGAGCGTTCGTAGGCGGCGAAGGAGCGAGCCCACAGGTCCGCGAGCAACTCGGGGTCGGGCTTCGCGCCGCGCTTGCCGCGCAGGGCGTCGCCTTGGTCGCGCAGGAACAGCCCGAGGTTGTTCCAGTGGCGCGAGACATCGGGCTCCAGGCGCGTGAAGAGGTCACAGATCATGGCCGCGTCCTCGTTGCGCGGGGGACCCTTCTGCTTCTCGGCGTCCGCGCACCATGCGACGAGACCGTTCAGCACGCCCGTGTTGCGGCCGAGGTCGCCGGCGAGCGTCTGCACGAGGCCTTCGGGATCGGCGCGGCGGAAGTTGTAGAGCGCTTCGATCGCCTGCGCGTAGCGCTGCTGGGAAAATGCCGCGCGGTACACATAGTACCACGAATTCGCGAAGGCCGGCCACAGCCGCACGGCGTTGCGGAACGACGCTTCGCACTCGGGCCACTTGGCGTTTTCGAACTGCGCGAAGCCGGTCCACCACGAGACGGTCGCATTGCGCGCGTCGTTCTCGCCCGCGCGCGCCGCGAAGCGCTTCGAGCCGTCCTCGCACATGCCGAGGAATCTGGTCGAGCCGAGCACATTGTAGGCCTGAGGGAAGTTGACGCGCGCAGGGTCCCAGGCGACGGCGGAAGCGAAGCTCGCCGCGGCGGAGGTCATGTCCGACTTCCAGCCGTGCAGGTTGCCGAGTTGCATGTGCACTTCGGCGAGCAGCGCTTGGCGCGGCAGCTGCGTCGGCGTGCCGAGCAGGTTGACCGCGCGCTCGAAGGATGCATAGGTCGACTTCCACAGCGTCTCCTTCGCGGCGGTGTCCTGCTCGGCGACATAGCGGGAGAACCCGATGCGCCCGAGGATCACATGCACATCGGGATTCTGGCGGTCGAAGGCGAGCGCCTTCTCGGCAGCCTCGCGACCGGCTTCGAGGTCCTGGCTGTACCACGCCGCCTCGGCGAGGGCGGTCCACGCGTCTTGAAAGCGCGCGGCATCCGTCTTGACGGCGAGCTTGAGGCTGCGCGCCGCATCCTCGAACTGGCTCTGCGTGTACTGACCGGCGCGGTTGTTGGCGATCGCGTCCTTGGCCTGACCGAGGAACGCCATGCCGAACAGGTAGTCGACGAGTCCGGCGGGAGCCCCCGCTGACTTGAGCGCTTCGATCTCGAGCAAGGCGTCGTCGAAGCGCAGCGCCGCGATCCAGCCGCGCGTCTTCCACGCGCGCGTCGTCGGGTTCGGAGCTTGCTCGCAAGCGGCATCGAACTCGACCTGCGCCTCGGCCAGCTTGCCTTGGGCGAGCAGCGCGCGGCCCTTTTCGATGCGCGCGTCGGCGCTCTCTTGAGACAGGCTCGAGCGTGCCGCGAGGTGCGCGTCGGGGGTCGACGGAAGCAGCGAGAGGGAGAGCAGCAGGAGGGTGGTGTGCATGGCAGGCAAGGACGACTAGTCGCGGGTGGAGAGCGCCAGCTTGCAGCGTGGCACATAGATTTCGCGGACGGACGGGCGCGCGCCCGGGCCGATGGAGAGCGCGCGCTCGAAGTAGTCGAGCGCGCGGCGAGGGTCACGGACGACATCGCGCTCCAAATAGTAGATGCCCATGTACTCGTGCGCGTCGCCCCAGGCCTGACGCAGGCGATTGCGG
>Ga0194128_10011501_pt1 | contig 10248 bp, 14 predicted proteins | sample TA2KigCa65mmetaG_FD_148650 | JGI IMG/M metagenome (GOLD analysis project Ga0194128, IMG submission 148650) | Freshwater microbial communities from Lake Tanganyika, Tanzania - TA2015037 Kigoma Deep Cast 65m | ecosystem: Environmental > Aquatic > Freshwater > Lake | place: Tanzania: Lake...
GACGACGCAGTTGTCCGCAATGTCAGGCCACCTATCACGCGGAGTTCGCGCCTTCGAAGAATGGGCTGACCTGTGACCGATGTGGCGAAGGCTTGGTGCAGCGAAGTGATGATCAGCGAGAGGCGATCGAAACACGATTGAAAGTGTATGAGGAGCAAACAGCGCCGCTGATCAGTTATTACGAGACACGGAACATGTTGTCTCATCTGGATAGTGCGGGATCGATCGACGCAGTATATCAAAATTTGACGAAGGTATTGGCGCCATATCGTTCGACATGATTATTCTCAAAACACCTGCTGAGATTGAAATCATGGCAGAAGCGTCGAAGGTTGTGGCTGAAGTATTGGAGATCATTCGGAAGGAAGTCCGCTCGGGAGTGAGCACCGACGATCTTGACCGGCTGGCCGAGAAGGAGATTCTGGCAAGAGGAGCGGTACCGGCCTTTAAAGGATACCGAAAATATCCGAAGACGCTCTGTACCTCGGTAAATGAGCAGGTAGTTCATGGTATCCCTTCTGGCCGCAAACTCAAAGCGGGTGACATCATCGGACTGGATTTGGGTGCCATTGTCGGTGGATTTTACGGCGATTCGGCCATGACTGTGGCCGTCGGTCCCGTCGCCGATTCGGTTGAGCATCTGCTTCAAGTGACGGAGGAGGCGCTCGATCTGGGGATCAAGCAAGCGGCGGTGGGCAACCGATTGACGGATATCTCTCATGCGGTGCAACAGCACGTCGAGGCTGCGGGATATTCGATAGTGACGGAGTTCGTCGGACACGGAATTGGCCGGCAGTTGCATGAAGAGCCACAGGTTCCCAATTACGGGAAGGCCGGACAAGGCCCACGGTTACAGAGCGGGATGGTATTAGCTATTGAACCAATGGTAAATATGGGTGGCAGTGAGGTGCGAATTCTTGCAGATCGATGGACGGCAGTCACTGCCGATGGAAGTTGGTCAGCCCATTTCGAACACACGATTGCAATACAGCCGAGCGGCCCAGCCCGTATTCTAAGTCGGCGCTTGGTCAGGACAATCTAAGGGTATCAGGAAAGAGTCCAGGAGTACGTGGCGAAAGAAGATATTATCGAAGTGCAGGGTTCTGTGATGGAAACCTTGCCCAACGCAATGTTTCGGGTGAAGCTCGAAAATAATCATGTGATTTTGGCGCATATTTCAGGGAAAATGCGGATGCATTTTATCCGTATTCTCCCGGGCGACAAGGTCACTGTGGCAATGTCGCCCTATGATCTAACCAGGGGGCGGATTACCTATCGTTTCAAGTAGCGGGGGGTTGGGGTTCTATATGAAAGTGAAATCATCGGTCAAGCCAATTTGCGCCAAATGCAAGGTCGTCCGCCGGCGCGGGGTGATTCGCATACTGTGCGATAATCCACGCCATAAGCAGCGGCAGGGATAGATGGGACGTGCAGTGCCGTGAGCGCTGATTCCTGAGGCGGGGCCAATACGAAATGGCCTCGGCGGAGAAGGTCGGCACGCAGCACTCAGTACTGGAGGGAACATGGCTCGTATTGCTGGGGTCGATTTGCCAAGAGGGAAGCGAACAGATATAGGCTTGACCTACATCTATGGAATCGGGCGGGCTGCCGCGAGTAAGATTCTCAAAATCGCGGGTGTCGATGGGGCAACTCGGGTCAAAGATTTAAGCGAAGATAAGATCGTGAAACTGCGCGAAATTCTCGAGCGCTATTATCGAGTCGAAGGAGATCTTCGCAAGGAAGTATCGTTGAATATAAAGCGGCTTATCGATACGGGCACGTATCGAGGATTGCGTCATCGAAAGAGTTTGCCGGTACGTGGACAGAGGTCGAAGACGAATGCCCGGACACGCAAAGGCCGTCGCGCCGGTGTCGGTAGCAAGCCAAAACCGACCGCCGCCAAGGCGGGGTCGAATGTATGACTCGTTGAACAGACATTGAAGGAGTTCGCATGAACGTCAAGAAGGGGAAGAAGAAGGAACGGCGGATCGTGCAAAGCGGCATCGCACATGTCCAAGCATCATTCAACAACACCATTGTGACGATCACCGATATGAGCGGCAATACGGTGGTGTGGGCCAGTGCGGGGAACCAAGGGTTTAAAGGGTCTCGCAAGAGCACTCCATTTGCCGCCCAACGGGCAGGAGAGGCCGCGGCCAGGAAGGCCATGGAAAGTGGGATGCGGCAGATCGATGTCTATGTCAATGGGCCTGGGTCTGGCCGTGAGTCGGCTATCCGCTCCTTACAGGGAGCTGGCCTGCGGATTAATTTGATTCGCGATATCACGCCGATTCCTCATAACGGGTGCCGGCCACCTAAACGCCGGCGTGTGTAGCAGATCGGTGAGCGTGCGGGCAGCGACAGCGCGATGTATAACAAGTGCAGAAGGGTGAAATAACGAGGAGGATGCAGTGGCAAAGTATCGGGGTCCAGTATGCCGGCTCTGTCGGCGAGAAGGCGAAAAGCTGTTTCTGAAAGGAGCTCGCTGCATGACGGAGAAGTGCGCCATCGAGCGGCGGAGCTATCCTCCAGGCCAACACGGGCAGGGACGACAACGGACGTCGGACTATAGCCTCCAATTGCGAGAAAAACAGAAACTACGCCGTATCTACGGGCTGCAAGAACGGCAGTTCCGCGGTGTCTTCGAACGAGCCGAACGGCAATCCGGTGTCACGGGCGATGCGTTGCTACAGTTGCTTGAATGCCGTCTGGATAACGTGGTTTATCGATTAGGATTTGGCATGTCGCGTAAGCAGGCTCGTCAGCTCGTTAGCCATGGCCATTTAACGATGAACGGGAAGAGGATCATGGTCGCCGGGGCGTTTGTGAAGGCCGGAGACATCATAGAAGTGCGTGAACGAAGTCGAAAGTTGGCCACCATCCAAGGAGCATTGGAGGCTGTGGACAGCCGTGGGATCCCGGATTGGCTTGAACTCGATAAGGGGGCATTCAAGGGGATCGTCCGTGCCTTGCCGGCCAAGGACCAGATCACCTTACCAGTCAACGAGCAAATGGTTGTGGAATTGTATTCACGGTAGCCGTTGTTGCGATGGAGCGTGGTAGCCCTTGGCGCGCAGCGCTCTATTTAATCGATGGACAAGTCACCCGAAGGTAACGGAGGGGGAGTTATGATCAAAACGATGAAAGACTTTCAAATCCCGATGCAGATGGAAGTCGACAAAGAAGCGAATTCCCCGACATTCGGTCGGTTCACCATGGAGGCGTTCGAGCGGGGATTTGGCACGACGATCGGTAATGCGCTCCGCCGGGTGCTGTTGTCATCCCTTACAGGAGCCGCCGTCACCACGGTGAAGATCGAGGGCGTGGTGCACGAGTTTTCGACGATCGCCGGGATTACCGAAGATGTGACGGCGATCATTTTGAACATTAAAAGCCTGCGTCTCGCGCTCCATACCGATAAACCCAAAACGATCAGGCTGAAGAAAAAAGGCCCTGGAGTAGCGAAGGGGTCCGACATCGTTCACGACGCGGATGTCGCCATCCTCACGCCGGATCTCCACATCGCGACGTTGGACAAAGACGCGACGCTCGATATCGAAATGACAGTCAAACAGGGCCGAGGGTACGTGCCGGCTGAACGTAACAAAGAGGAAGGGCTGCCGATTGGGGTCATCGCGATTGATTCGATTTTCTCGCCAATCAAGCGGGTCAACTTCAAAGCGGAAAATACCCGCGTCGGTCGAATAACCGACTATGACAAGCTGACGATGGAAGTGTGGACTGATGCCACGATCAGTCCGCGCGATGCATTGTCGAAGGCGGCCGACATTTTGCGAGAACACCTGGATATCTTCATTGATCCAAAAGAACGTACCGCAGGAATGGCTGATGCAGGGATTGAGAAATCTCAGCATGAAGAGAACAAGCACCTCTTCCGCAGTGTCAATGAGCTGGAATTGTCTGTTCGCGCAGCTAATTGCTTGAAGAATGCCAACATTAAGACCATTGCCGATTTGGTGCAGAAAACCGAGGGCGAGATGCTGCGGACGAAGAACTTTGGGAGGAAGTCCCTTAATGAAATCAAAGAAATTTTGAACGAAATGGGGCTTTCGCTCGGTGCCCAGGTTGAGGCGGAATCGTCGTACAATGGGAGCTCGAAGTCCGAGTAACTTTTGAACCAAGGGGAACACCGTGCGACACAGGAAAAAAGGACGACAACTCGGGAGACAGACCAAGCACCGCTGGGCGCTCTTTCGCAGCCTCGTGACGTCGCTGCTGGATCATGAGCGGATTGAGACCACGGAAGCCAAGGCCAAGGAAATCCGCGGGTTCACCGAACGCATGATCACTCTGGGAAAAGAGGGCACGCTGCCGGCGCGTCGGCGCGCACTCGGGTTCTTGCGCAGCAAGACCGTTGTGTCCAAACTATTCAGCGACGTAGCCGGGCGTTTCAAAGATCGCCTCGGGGGGTATACCAGGATCGTCAAGACGCGCCGGCGGATTGGAGATGGGGGAGAAATGGTAGCCATTGAGTTGGTCTCTCGTTCAGAGGTGGCTACCTCGAAGAAGTCAGCTGCAGCACCCGCTCAAGGGCCAGCTTCCGGGTCCGACAAATCAGCCTAGCGCGATCTGAGTGAATTTTTCGGCGATAATCCGGACGGCCTCTCCGTGGCAACACGTGGAGGCCGTTCTGCTTTCTAGGTCTCGCGAAGACATTTACTTGCCTCTGCATGCATGCTACGATTGTGCCAGTTCTATTTCGGTTGGATGGAAAGTGTGGTAGCCGAATGTGGGAGCGTGTTGCACGGGGCACACTTCTTGCCTTGAGTGCAGTATTGGCAGTTTTTTTGTCTTACCTCCTCTACACTAACACCGGATCAGCCCCTCGCACTCAATCCGTTGCTCCTGGAGCGATCGAGCAGGCGGATGCCAAAATCTCCAATTTTACCTTTACGCAGTTTAAGGGTAATGCGATTCAATGGTACGTGCAGGCCAGAGAGGCACGGGTCTTCGAACGGGAAAAACGAGCCTTACTCACTGGGGTAGATATCACCTTTTACGGGGAACAGGGAAAAGAGATGATGGTATCTGGGGAAGAAGGAACCCTCGATATTGCGACGAAGGATCTCATGCTGGCCAATCAGAGCGATCCGATGGTCGTTGAGACTCAAAGCGGGTACACGATCTACACAAACCATGTGGCCTGGAAAGATGCGACGAAAGAGCTTCACACCAATGATGCGGTCCGAATTGTCGGCCATGGTGTCACAGTCACGGGACGAGGGTTGCTGGGGAGAGTGGACTCAGAAGAGTTTCAGATCTTAGAGGATGTGCATGTGGATTTTCTTCCTGCTTCTTAACGTCATTCTGGCGGCAAGTGCAGCTGATGCATATGCGGTGGAACCAGGGTTTCTTTCCAAGACGGAAGAAACTGCTCCCATTCCCACCACGATCACATCAGAGAAAGTTACCGTACGCAAACAGGATAGTCAGGCGGTCTTTGAAGGTACCGTCGTCCTTGCAAGGGGGCCACTTCTCGTACGCTCGGATAAAATGGTTGTCTTATTTCATGCCAAAGGGCAAGCCACTGGGGCTGTACCGAAGAGCTCAGGTAAGGGCACAGGCGGAGCAACAACTCAAAGGCGCTCCACAGCCAAGGGGCATGAGTCGTCGCCGGGATTGTCCAACCACTCCGTGAACCAAGTCGAAGCGATCGATCATGTCCAGATTCAACATGCCGGGGGGCATGCGACATGCCAAAAGGCTGTATATTTCAGCGACGGAGATAAGATCGTTCTGACGGGAAATCCAGTCGCCTGGGAGAAGGGGACGCGCGTGAGCGGCAAGCAGATCACGATCTATCTCACGGAGGAGCGAAGTGTCGTGGAGGGTGATTCTCGTGTCCATATCGAGGGAGAAAGCCAGGGTGCGCCATGAGTCTGGAGTTTCATTCGGGAATGGACCCGATTGCCGACGTGACGGCTGTCAAGCGCACGGAATGTCTCAGTGCGAGCGGACTCGTCAAAAGTTTTCGCGGTCGCAAAGTTGTCAGGGGTGTTGCCATTGAGGTTCGGGCAGGTGAGGTGGTGGGCCTGTTGGGTCCGAACGGAGCAGGGAAGACCACGATTTTCGACATGATGGTTGGCCTGTGCCAACCGGATGAGGGGCACATTACTTTCAATGGCGAAGCTGTTACGAACCTGCCGATGTACCAGCGGGCGCGACGGGGGATTGGTTATTTGCCGCAAGAGTCGTCGGTATTCCGACGACTGTCAGTCGAGCATAATGTCTTGGCGGTTCTTGAAATGCTGGGGTATGCTCGCGAAGAACGGGTTCAGAGGGTAGAAGCGTTGTTGAAAGAACTAGATCTTTCTCATATCAAGACAAGTATGGCCTACGCACTTTCAGGTGGCGAACGACGCCGTTTGGAGATCACTCGGGCATTGGCGACAACCCCGTTGTTCATGCTCCTGGACGAGCCGTTTGCGGGGATTGATCCGATTGCCGTGGCAGATATTCAACAGATTATCACGCGATTAAGAGGCAAGGGCATCGGCATTCTTATTACCGATCACAATGTGCAAGAGACACTTTCCATTGTGGACCGCGCCTATATCATTAACGAAGGGTCGATTCTAGAATCGGGGCCTCCTGACGTCATCGTCAAGAGTGAGACCGCTCGGGCAGTCTATCTCGGAGAAGGGTTCAAGTTATAGCTGAATAGGACCTTTATCGTGAAATTACGTCTGGATCTCAGGTTGAGCCAAAAACTCAACCTGACACCGCAATTGCAACAAGCGATCAAGCTGTTGCAGCTCTCGCGTCTCGAATTGCAGCAGAGTCTGTCGCAATATCTGATGGAAAATCCGCTTTTGGATGAACTGCAAGCGGAAGTCGAAGAAGAAGAGACAGGTCAGGCCGAAGACAAGACTGAGGAAACACCGGTTGCCACCGGCCAAGACCAGCCGGAAGAGGGAGGAACACCGGAAGAACAGGGATTGCCCGAAGAATTCTCTGCATCCGGGTGGGAGGAGTATTTCAGGAGTGACCGGCGAGCTGGTGCCTCCGAATATCCCTCGTCGAGTCAAGACGAATTTCCTTCCTATGAGCAAACCGTGACGACGCCGACCTCCCTGGAAGAGCATCTCCTTTGGCAGCTGTCTTTGTCAGGATTGCCCGACCGAGCAAAAACCCTTGGCCGATTGATCATCGGCAATCTTGAAGATGATGGATATCTGCGAATACCGTTGTCTGAAGTGATAGCGGGAACCGACTTCACGGAAGTTACTGCTGAGTCGGTATTGCGAGAAATTCATACGTTTGATCCTATCGGTGTAGGGGCTAGGGATCTCTCCGAATGTCTCTTGCTGCAACTCGGGTACTTGGATCCCAATCTGATTGGATCGTTAGGCACCAGGCCCTGCGGGCTGAAGGGATCGGTTGTGGAGGGCGTAATTCTTCATCATTTGAAGGATCTGGAAAAGAAACAATACTCCAAGATTTCCAAGGCGTTGAATGTGACGGTGGAAGAAGTGTTTCAAGCCACCAAAATTATCGAGAATTTGGAGCCGAAGCCGGGCCGGTCATTCACGAATACCCAGAATTATGTCATTGTTCCCGATGTGTTTGTGGTGAAGAAAGAAGGGGAGTGGGTCGTGCTGCTAAATGACGAAGATCTTCCCCGCATACGCATCAGCCCCTTTTACAAACAAATAATGGTTTCAAGCCAGGGCGGCACGCCTGAAACGAAGGCCTACATCGACGAAAAGCTGCGCGCTGCCCAGTGGGTCATTCGTAGCATCGAGCAGCGTAATAAGACGATCATTAAAGTGGTGTCGAGCATCGTCAAGTTTCAGGAACAGTTTTTCGACCACGGAGTGCAGTATCTCAAACCACTTGTGCTCAAACAGGTGGCAGAGGATATCGGGATGCATGAGTCGACCATCAGTCGTAGCACGGCCAACAAGTATATGTATTGTCCGCAAGGCATGCTGGAGTTGAAGTTCTTCTTTAACGCGGGAGTGCCGCATACGGATCAGCTCTCGGGCATGCATTCCTCTGTATCCGTGAGGGAAATGATCCGCAAAATGGTGAGGGAAGAGAACGCTGAGCGGCCATTAAAAGATGAAGAAATCGCTGCGCGTCTTCGGACACAGCAAGTATTGATCGCGAGGCGTACGGTGGCCAAGTATCGGGCAGAGGAGAGCATCCCATCTGCCAGTCAGCGCAAGCGATTCTTCTAACTGTGTGTGGTCATGATATGTATCCAATGTTTGGAGGCGCGCATGAAGCTTAAAATTACAGGTCGGCATATGGACGTTACTTCCGCGCTGAAAGACTATGTCGAAACACGGTTCGTGAGGTTGAATCGTTATGGCTCGAAAATGAAGTCGCTTGAAGTTGTTCTGGAAGTGGAAAAGCTCCAGCACAAGGCCGAAGCGATCGGAACTCTCAACGGCAAATCGGTGCAGGCAAAAACGTCGACTCCAGAGATGTATACCACGATTGACGTCCTCGTTGATCGAGTTGATGCGCAGCTGAGAAAGCTCAAAGAGCGATTGGTTAGCCACAAACCTGGCAAGGTCCGGCGCATCCGCAGCTCCTCCGGCATGTGAGGGCACGTACAGTGCCGAGCACGGAATTTGGATCCCCTCTTCTAGCATGGACGGCATGGAAGTGATCGTTCCTGAACGGCTTGACGCGCGACTCAATTTAGTGATTATCAGCGGGCTGTCGGGTTCCGGAAAGACTCACGCACTCAAGGCCTTTGAGGACGCAGGTTATTTCTGTATCGACAACCTTCCCCTGGCCCTTCTCTTGACATTTGTTGATCTCTGCAATTGCCAGCACGAAGAGATTACCAACGTGGCGTTGGGGATCGATATCCGCGAGGGTGTGTTTTTTTCAGATCTCATCGGCATCTTGGAACGCGTCAAAGTGCTCGGACACTCCGTTCGGATTCTGTTTTTCGAGGCGCGAGAAGAAGTGCTCATCAGGCGGTTCTCTGAATCAAGACGCCCTCATCCGTTGATGCCTAAGTCGCCCGTATCGGAAGGTGTGAGATTTGAGAAAGAACGGCTGGCCGAACTGCGGCGGCACGCTGACCGTCTCATCGACACGTCTGATTTGACCGTGCATGAGTTGCGAGATCTGCTCACAACTCAGTTCAGCCATGATCGGATGGAGAAACAGCTGATCATATCGCTCGTGACATTCGGCTATAAGTTTGGGATTCCCTATGAAATCGACCTGCTCTTTGATGCGCGCTTTCTGAAGAATCCCTACTTCGTACCAGACCTGAAGCCGTTGTCAGGAGAAGATCCCCGGGTGCGATCCTTCGTCCTTACAGACCCCAATGCTGTGGCCCTTGTGAAACGCCTTGAAGAGCTGTTGCAATTTCTCATCCCATTGTTCGAGGGAGAGCCCCGACGCTATTTGACCATTGCCATTGGCTGTACCGGAGGACGCCATCGTTCCGTCGCCGTGGCCGGTCGCTTGCAGGAGAGTCTTGCAGCTATGGGTTACAAAGTTACGCTCAAACATCGAGACATTCAGAAATCCTAAGCTTCGAGCCTTTTGATCCTCCCCCGCGATTTCGCTTCTGGCAGTTTTCTTGATAGGTTGACCATATTGCCTATACTTGCCTGTGTGCAGACTCAGCAGAGATCCCATAAAGGACAATAATGACGTGACCGGTCCGGGCAATTGGGGTGTAGGGTGCCAGTTAGGCTGGCCGGCAACCCAGGAGATCAGGGGCATGTCCAAGAAGCGGGTGCCCTCCGAAGAGATCATGCTGCAGGTGCGCACGGGGAGACTGACCACAGCTGGCCTGTGCGGGACGCCTGCCGCACGCTCGGGATCAGCGAGCAGCCAGATTCCCGGTGGAAGTACGGTGGATGGGGAGTAGCGTATCAATCAGGCGACACGGCGCACGGGCTTGGAATAAGAGACCGCCCGGCTCAAACGGGTCGTGGCCAACCCGGCCGTTGATCGGTCGATTTTGAAGGAAGGGGCGTCGGGAAACTTCTGAGTCCGACGCATCCGGTCGTAGGAGGTGCGCCGGGTCTTGGGCGAGCGCGATCGATCCCACGGGGGGCCACCGCACCGGCGATTCGACAACGGACCGGAGTTCATCGCAAAGAAGCTGGGGCACGGGCGACCGCCCGTCGCGGGCACATCGCTCTCTCGTGCGCCCGGCTCGCCGTGAGAAACCGGCAAAGTCGCATCCTTCAATGGAAAGATGTGGGAGCAGAGTTTTACCGGTGAACGGTGCGATCCCCTGAAGGA
>Ga0194128_10011513_pt1 | contig 10241 bp, 8 predicted proteins | sample TA2KigCa65mmetaG_FD_148650 | JGI IMG/M metagenome (GOLD analysis project Ga0194128, IMG submission 148650) | Freshwater microbial communities from Lake Tanganyika, Tanzania - TA2015037 Kigoma Deep Cast 65m | ecosystem: Environmental > Aquatic > Freshwater > Lake | place: Tanzania: Lake...
AGATCTAGCCCGAGGGTGTGCCGGGCCGGACCATGCCGAAGGCGGGCGGACGGGTTCGGCCGGGGCCGCCCGTGACAGCGGATAATTACGCCTTTTCGTATCTGACGGACCGGTCGGGCAAAGCCGCCGACTTTTCGCGCGTCCCACCTTCTCGCGTACTCAGCGCCGATCGATCGAAGTGGAGCACGGTCGCGCCTGGTGGCACCCAGGGTTGGAGGCAACGCATCCTGCCGGCGCGCGATTCCTGATCGCGCGGGCGAGGCCAATGGCGACCGTCTCCTCTCCCGGCCACGGCAGCGAATGTCTCACGGCGGACTACTGATCTTGCGATGATGCCGCAAGGAAGGGCCAGCGCCCCTCGCCCCTCTCTTGGTCTAGCTCAGCACCCCGATCGTTGGCCCGAAGCTGTCTTGATAGGCAGCGCGATCGACCCTCACATCGATGAGCGTAGTGCGGTCTGCCGCGATCGCCTCGACGAGCGCTCGTCGTAGCTCCTCCGGCGTGTGTACGGCTACGCCATTCAGGCCGCATGCCCGCGCGATTTGCGCAAAGTCGACTTCTGCCAGGTCCAGCGCATAATCAGGAAAGCCGCGCGATTTCTGCCGGGATTTCATCGTCCCGAGCGCTCGGTCATTGATGATTAGCAGCGGGACATTGACGCCGGTTCGGGCGAACACCTCAAGCTCGCCAAGGCGCATGAGCAGGCTTCCGTCGGCGCCCAGACCGATCATCGGACGATCCGGCATCGCCAGCTTTGCGCCCAGTATCGCCGGCAGCATCAGCCCCATGGTTCGACCGCCGGACGTGCCGTAATAGGCACCGGGTTCTTCGACGGGCCACAGGCGTTCGACCATCGTGACGAATGCACCGGTCTCGGTAATCAGGGCGCCTTCGCGGGGGAGCGCGCCACGAATCAGTTCCAGAACGTCCTGTGTCGCCAGCTTCGCGTGGGGCGGACGTGCGAATTGCCGCAGGATCGAATCACGCATCGACTTGATACTGCCGATGGAGAAGCCCGGCTGCCTGTGGGCGGCCAGAGCGGCAAGCCCGGACCGCAGGTCGCCGTCGACTCTCAGGGCAGGCGTCCGCGCCAGGCTCTCGTATCGACCGTCAGCCGAGAGCTCGATCACCGGCAGGGTGCTTTTCCATGGCGCGTGCGACATCATGGCATCGACGCCAACCAGGACCACCAGATCGGCCTCTTCGAGAACTTTCGATTCGATGATGTTCGGACCAAAGGTGCCGACGAGGACGCCCGCCCAGCGCGCATGAGACTCGGGAAACACACCGCGTGCTTCCATGGTGACGAGCACGGCGGCCTCAATGTTGTCGACAAACGTGCGCAGTTCAGCCAGCGCCTTGCCACGTAGCGCGTCCGCCCCGGCGATCACGGCTGGCTTGCGTGCGCTCTGCAACCGTTTGCGGAACGCGTCGATGGCCTCCCTGGAAGGCGGTGCGGCCGGCTGTGGCGTCCCACGCGGGATCGAGCTCGCGCACTCAGCCTGGCCGAGGTCCGAGGGCAGGTTGAGTAAGACCGGTCCAGGCCGGCCGGATGTAGCCTTTTCGACCGCACTGCCGATCTGCAACGGCGCCGCCTCGGGACTCAGCGTGGCGTGAGACTTCACGACACTGCCGAACATGCCTGTGTGGTCGCAGTGTTGCACCAGGTCCTTTTGCCGAAAGCTTGCCGGCGAGCATTCGCAGAGGCACACCACCGGCAGGCGTTCGAAGTGCGCGTTCGTAGCTCCGCCGACAAGGTTGCCAGCCCCGACTCCTTTCACAGCCAGCGCGAGGCCAGCAGTGCTCTTCATCAGGCCGTGATATCCGGCCATCAATGCGGCAGACGACTCGTGGGCGACTGACACGAACTGGACCCCCGAGACACGCCCGGCCTCCATCAGGTCCAGTGGCGCGCCGCCACCGGGGAGGCCAAAGAAGTGGGTGAGGCCGCGATCCTTCGCGTCCCGCATGATCAGTTCGGCGATCTTCATCGGTGTAACACCTCAGTAATTCGTGTATGAGCCATCTTTACGGCGCCAGTGTGGGGACTCCCAGTGCCGGAGCTGTTGGCCGCTGGCGACTTTTTCGTCCACTTCGATCCCAAGCCCCGGCTCGGTCGGCACGGGGTACATCGTGCCTTTCAGTTCCAGCTGCTTCGGAAACAGCGCACGCCGCTCCGGAAGATAGTCGGAGTGATCCTCTCCCCACGGACCATTTGGCGGTGTTCGGACCTCGAGCCACGCCACGTTGGGAACGGCAGCGAGCATGTGGACGGACGCCGCGGTGCACACTGGCCCCACCGGATTGTGTGGCATCAGGTCGATATAGTGGGTCTCACACCATGCTGCCACCTTGGCGTACTCGGTGAATCCGCCAACGTTGCAGATATCCACGCGGCAGAAGTTGGTGAGGCCGCGCTCGATGTAAGGAGCGAAATCCCATTTGTTCGACATCTCCTCGCCAATCGCGAACGGTACATCTGTCATCAGCCTCAGCATCGCGTAAGCATCCGGAGTCTGATCGCGGATCGGCTCCTCGAGGAAGTCGAGAGTCCCGGACGGCATCCGCTGGCAGAAGGAGGCGGCTTCAGCGACGCTCAGGCGGTGGTGATAATCGATCCCAAGAACCGGACCAAGGCCGACGGCCTCTCGTACCTTTGTCAACCATTGAGCGCTGAACGCGAGGGAGATCCTCGGCTCGAATAGCAGTCCGTCCTCCCCGCGTTCGGGATTGCCGACTGTGAACCGGATTGCCTGCCAACCCTGGCGGACTAGCTCATTCGTGTCCTCGATCATCTCCGGGCCGTAGGGGGCCTGGGATGTCACAAACCCGGGCACGAAATCCCGGTGTTTGCCGCCCAGGAGCTCGTACACGGGCACGCCGAGCGCCTTGCCCTTGATGTCATAAAGAGCGATATCGATCGCCGAAATGGCACCGGTGAGCACGCGCCCTCCCTCGAAATACTGGCTGCGATACATTTCCTGCCAGAGCGCGCCCGCCCGCATTGGGTCTTTGCCGATGAGGAACTCCCGATAGTGCTTGACTGCGCCTTCGACCGCGAACTCTCTGGTGGAAACGCCAGATGCCCCCCAACCATAGATTCCTGCGTCGGTCTCGACCTTGACAAGGGTCTCGGCCCGGCTTCCGCCCCAGGGAAGGTAGGTCTTGATGTCAGTGATCTTCATAGCCAACTCCGAAGCGCTGGAATAGATATTACCCGCGATATCAGGACGTCACCGGTTTCCAAGCTCGTCCTCGATCGCAATCACCTGCTCGATCAGTTCGGCAGAGCACCGTTCGTGGTAACGGTCGAAGGGCAGGACCGGCTCTCTCACATTGGCCGTTGCAAAGAGTCCTCGCCGCCGACAGTACCGCTTGAGGAAATGGATGGAGACATCGAGATGCTGGTGGGCGAAAGCCATGTACGGCAGGATGGAGTTGAAGAGTCGCACTGCCGCTTCCCGGTCTCCTTCGCGATGCAGACGGAAGATGTGCACGAACGGCTTGTTAATGGCCGTCGTGGTCAGAAACTGCGTCCCCCGGTCGAGCGCCTCGATCAGTTGCGGCAAAGACCAACCCGAGCCGATGGCCATCGTGTTCTTTGAAGCCTCGATCAGCTGGGTCATCTTGTACCCCGCCGGGACCGTTTCGAGCTTCAGGCATCTGAAGGGTTCGATCTCCTCCCACATTTCCATGATGGTGTCGAGTGCCATCCCGTAGCCGGACCAACTCAGGTCCTGAATCATGAACAATGGCATCTGCGCACGCGCAACTTCCCCGAAATAAGCTTTTGTGCGAGCTTTGTCACTCGAGATGTCCGCCGGCACAGAGCAAAGGATTCCGTCCGCGCCCGCGGCGAGCCCGTCTTCAGCGAACATGCGGGCCCGGGAAGCGGATGGATCGGTTGCGCCGACAAAGACCTTGATCCGCCCACGGGCGCACCTGATTACTTCGCGCGTCAGTGTCTTCCGCTCCGCTTCGGTCAGCTTCATGACCTCGCTGGCGAATGCTGGGACGATGCAGCCGACTATCCCGTCGCGGATCCCTTGTTCCACGAGGCGTTCGATCGAGTCGAGGTCGACTTCGTTCGAGTCGGTGAACGGGGTATTGATGATCGGAACGACCCCGGCAAGCGGGTAGAGGGCCTTCATTTGTTCGACTTCTCTCTGCTGGTCATCTGGTTTCTACCCACTCCCAGAGAGCGTCGAAGCGTTCGCCGATGACGGGTTCCCGACGCAGGACACTGTCGATCTTCCGGTCCGCGAAGTATTCGGGCACGAACGCAAGAGCCCGTCGCAGCTCTTCCTTATCGATTCCTATTTCGGAAGGGCGTCGGCGCACCTTGCAGGCGTCGATTCGCTGGCGGTGGTGTTCGTATTCGTTGGTGCACCAGGTGACTATCAGAGAAGCGAGGCAAACCACTTCACCGTGGAGGTGATGTCTCGGGCTCACAAGATTAAGAGCGGAGGCGAAGTCGTGTTCCGAGGCGGTGGCAGCCGGGTGATTCAGTTTTCTGTCGTCGCGCTGCTGGAGGGCATCTGCGATCAGAGTGATGCTGGCCGGTGTGAGCTCGCCGCTGGCGTCAAGAGTCGATGGGAATTCATTAGCGAGGCGATGCTGGTAACGGAGCACCGGCATGACCACGCGCTCGTAGTCGAGAGGCCCGATCCCACGTCGGGCGGCGTAGCGCCATTCCGTGATGGCCGTGTAGCAGGAAAGGACCTCACCGGTGCCCGCGGTATTCAGATGCCGCGGTGCCTTCAGGACCAGATCGAAATCGAGGATGACGTGGTCAGGGTCGCAATAGGGCCAGTCGGTCCTCTGCCCATTTAGCGCGCGCCCGTTGAGTTTCGGGTAATACCCATGAACAAAGGCGTCGCAGCTGGTCGCCGTCGGAACAAGAACCAGGGGCAGGTCCTTTTTTAATGCGACGTGCTTTGCGGCGTCGAGATCACGACCGGCCCCCAGACCGACTACCAGTTCCGCACCGGCCGTCATGCCGTCCGCCAACGCGGTCAGCTCATTGAAGTCTAGGCTCGCGACATTTGCGATCGCCCGAGGCTTGGTGGCGAGAAACGATTGAGCGTTCTTGAAAGCATGCGGGCTCGTAACGGCCAGCCAGCCTGGCCAGGAGGCACTGGCCTTCCTGAGCAGCCCGCGCCCCGTCCTCACGTCTACATCGCGTGCTGGCACAGCCCATTCGCCATGGGCGAATCCCCGACTTATGTACGCGGCATTTGTTAGTTCCACTCGATGCTCCGTGTTCTCGGCCGACAAATGGGCGTAGGTGGGATCGATTTGCTCGTCAGTTGCCTTCCCCGAGTACCGACCAGATAGCATCGAATCGCTCGCTGACGATCGGCTCCCGAACGAGCACCGAATTCATGCCGCGGCCCTTCAGATATGCAGGGGTCTCTTCGAGGATCCAGCGCAACTCGGCGCGTGTGATTCCAACAGCGGCAGGCCGGAACATGACCCTGCACTTTTCTAGCCGTTCGACCAGCTCCCTGTGCTGGCCTGCAGCCCAGCTGACGATCACAGCGACGAGAGCGGTGAGCTCGCCGTGGATCAAAGTTGATCTGGCGACGTTTGGCTCTACCAGGTTGAACATCGCGTGGTCTGCTCCCGGCGCGTGTTCGCTTCTCACCAGAAGGTCGTCGCGGTCTCTGATCGCTTCGGTTATGACGTGGATCGAGCGATCCGTCAGGCGCCCCTTGCTGAAGGACTTGATGAAGTCTTCGGCGACGCGTGAGTGAAATTTGAGCGTTGGGGCAATTGCAGCCTCGTACTCAGTCGGCGCCAGGCCCTTCCGAGCAGCGTAGCGCCATTCCGAAACGCTGCCGAACGCGCAGAACACGTCGCCGAGGCCGGCGGTGTTCAGTCGCTCGGGGGCCTCGAGCACAAGGTCGTAGTCAACAATCGCGTACTCGGGGTCGCAGTACGGCCATGCCTGCGCGCCACCCGGGATACTCTTCTTGCCGTCGAATCTGGCAAATATTCCGTGGAAGATTGCCCCGGTTGAGACGGCCGACGGGACCAAGACCAGGGGAAGGTCCTTTTTCAACGCGAAGAACTTCGCCGCGTCGAGGACCTTGCCGCCGCCCACGCCGATTACGTGGTCCCCCGAATCCGGAAGCGCGTCTCCCTGCCTGTGGAGGTCATTCCAGTCCAGCGACGAGACCATCGTCACTGCCTTTGGTTCGGCAGCGAAGTACCGGGATGCCGTCCGCCACGCCGTTGGCGAGGTGACCACGAGGGATTTCGCCCAGCCGGGACTCAATTTAGAGACGAGGCCGTGCCCGTATCTGATGTCCATTTCTCGTGCCGGTCTGAATCGCTCGCCGTGGTCCCACCCGCGCCCTGGAGTGCTCATGCGATCTCCTCTCCTGGTCGGTTTCCCCTGCCTTCGGCCAGCTACAGCTGCCGCAGGCGAGGGTCAAGACAGTCCCTGAGCCAGTCGCCCGCGAAGTTGAACGCCATTACCGTGAGAAAGATCGCGACCCCGGGGAAGAACGAGATCCACCAGGCTGATGTGAGGTAAACCCGGCCGTCCGCGACCATGCTTCCCCATGTCGGATGCGGGGCCGGGATCCCGACTCCCAGGAAGCTGAGCACCGACTCCGCAAGGATCACACTCCCGACACGAAGTGTGATCAGCACGATGATCGTGTTCGTCAACCCGGGTGTCATATGTCGCGTGAGGATCCGTGCGTTGGAGGCGCCGGCGATACGCGCCGACTGGACGTAGTCCATGTTCCGAAGTACCAGGGTCTCCGCACGCGCCTGCCGCGCAAAGGGCGGCCACCCGAATACCGCGAGCAGCAGGATCACGATCAGGAGGCTCGAGCCAAACACGACGGTCACCAGCATCGCGACCATGATGAAGGGGATGCCGTACATGAAATCCGTGAAGCGCATCAGCAGCTCGTCGAGCAGGCCACCAAATAATCCGGCCGAAGCGCCGAGTGCAGTTCCGATGACCGCGCCGGCGATCGGGACGGTCAGCGCGACGAGCAGTGAGACGCGGGCGCCATAGATGATCCGGCTGAGGATGTCCCTGCCGATGTGATCGGTGCCCAACAGATGGCTTGCCGTTCCATCGGCAGCCCACGCTGGAGGGGTATTTCGTTCCGAGGTGTCCCCTTCGAGCGGGTGATGGGGGGCCAGCACCGGTGCAAGAGCTGCTGCGATCACAAGAGACCCAAGAATCAGGGCTGGCACGATAGGTAGCGCGAGCAGGCTATGGACGAATCCCCTGTGAGGGATCTGGAACGGCTGAGTTCTTCTCGCGCTTGCGGTAGCCAAGTCAGCTGAACCTGATTCGTGGGTCGATTAGGGCGTATGCGACATCGGCGACCAGGCTGGATACGACGAAGACAAGCGCGAAGAACATCGCCAAGGCGGCGACCAGCGGGAAGTCGTTGCTGATTGCTCCCTCGATAGCCAGGCGACCGATACCAGGCCAGGCGAATACTGTTTCCACGACGACGGCACCCACCATGAAATTGGCGATCAGGATGGTGGTATAGGTCAGCGGCGGGATCAGAGAGTTGCGAAGAGCGTGATTCCAGACGACCGAGGACCGGCTGACTCCCTTTGCCCTGGCGAGGACGATGAACTGACTGTCCAGGACATCCAGCATGGCGGAACGCGTAATCCGCACCATACCTGCGCAAGCGGGCCAGGCAAGTGTCACGGACGGAAGAATCAGATTCGACCACGAGCCGCGACGCGACGTGGGCAGCCAGCCGAGTTCCACCGCAAATATCAGGACCAGCACGATTCCAAGCCAGAAGGGTGGCACAGCCTGCCCAAACACGGCGAAACCGCGCGCGGCAAGGTCGAAGATGGAACCTCTACCTACCGCGGAGAGAATGCCGATCGGGACGCCGACAATCACCGTAAGGGCGAATGCCACTCCAGCCAGTTGCGCGGAGGTGCCGAATCGCTCGGTGATCGCCGTCAGCGAGTTCTTCCTCTGGCTTAGCGATTCACCGAGGTCGCCACGAAGCGCCCTGCTGATCCATAAGGCGTACTGGACAATTACAGGGCGGTCGAGGCCAAGTTCCTCTCCCATTAGCCTCCAGTCTTCGCTCGTTGGCGCCGAGTACTCGTTTAGATACAGGTTCCGGGGATCGCCAGCCGCGCGCGACATCCCGAAGACGAGGAGGCTAACTCCGAGCATCACAAGGACGCCGTAGAGAAGCCGGCGGGAAACGAACTGGATCAATTGGTCACCTTGTGCTCAGGGGTGCCTCAGCGACAGCGACGCCGACCCTCGTCCTCGGAGAATCGAGGGCGGGCGGGGTTCCGTCCGGCGGCCTGGCCGGCGCCCTTGGTAGGAGGACGCCGGCCGGCCACACGTTGGAGGAGGGCATGACGCCACCGACTGGCTATTTCTTGAGCTCAATCGTTTCCGGGGCGTTGAAGTTCACGGTTACGTGCATGGTCGGAGACCAGACAGCCACGCTCGGGTGCACCGCGAAGTATGTCGACCGCTGGGCGATCGGTGCCGCGAGGCGGTTTGACTGGATGTAGTCCTCGACCTTGTAAGTGAACGCGAAGCGTCCCGGGCGGTCCGTTAGCCTCCGAGCGTCGATCGCATCGCTGCACATCTTGTCGTCGAACTCGAGGCCGAGCACCTGACCGGTGCTGGGGCAGAAGATCCGGTACGTGTCCTCGTCCGACGTCACGTAGTTGATACCGTGCAGGAACGGGACGTCGATGGACCGGTCCACGGTCTGCGGCCTCCTCGCCGAGTACACCTGCTTGGCGATCGTGCCGTCGATGTTCAAAGATTTCCGCCACATCTCGACGACCGCATCTGCGATTTCGGCGTCCCATGCGGAGGAAACATCCGGCGCCATCCAGAATTCGAGCTTGAACCCGTTCGGGTAACCTGCCTCGGTCAGCAGCTGCTTTGCTCTTACGGGGTCGTACGGGATTACCCACGATGGTTTGTGAACGGGGTCGTTCGGAAGGATGTTGATGTGCGTGTAGATGACCGTGCCGAATCCGAGCATCACATCCTTGACGATCTTCTCCCTGTCGATGGCCATTGCCATGGCCTGGCGGACCTTGAGGGCTTTTTCCATCTGTGCCGCGTTTGACGGATCGCCGATCCATGGATGATCGGCGTCGGGTTTGAATCCAGCCCTTGGGAACTTGTTGAGAGGATCGGCCGGGCTCGGCACGTTGACCCATTTGGTTGACCAGTAGTTCCCCGAGAAGTAAACGACCTGTGCCCGCGGGTGGCCATTCTGGACTGTCTTGGTGCCCGGCACGTCCTTTACGAGCTTGTTGAGAAGTTTGTCAGGAATGTTCGCGATCTGGACTTCTCCGGTGCGGAAAGCAGCCTCCCGTACTGCCACTTCTGGAAGCTGTACGAGATCTACCGTCTGGACCCTGGGCTGCGCTCGCCACTGCTTTTCCGCAGCTTCCATCGTGACCGAGACGCCGTTCTTCCAGCTGACTACCTGATAGGGACCTGATCCGATCGGTGTCGAGTTGAACTTCTCAAGCCCTAGGTCCTGGAACGCTTTGAGACTGGTCATGCCGAACGTGCCATGCCAGTTGTTGGCAAGGTAGTTCGGGAACTTGAAGTCATATAGACCTGGCGGAACGACTGCAACAACGGTGCGGTCATCCTGTACTTTCCATTCGCTCGCGAATGCGATCGTCTGGGAGCGGCCGTTCTTGGTGCCCGGCTTGATGACTTCATTAAGGGTGAAGGCCACGTCACGCGCCGTCACTTCGCCGAAGCCTTTGTGGAACTGAACTCCCTGCCTGACCTTGAAGGTGATCTTCGAGAGGTCAGGTGCCACCTCCCAGGCCTCAGCAAGGCCGGCGCCGCCGGTGCCTTTGTACTCGCCATATCCCGGCGGCGGAACATACTCGGCTCTTACGAGGTGGTCATAGATTCCCCACGACGCCGCAGCGGCGACCGAAGCGACGTCCGCGGACTGCAACTGGACGAACGGTGGAACGTTGTCGACGGCGACCGTCACCTTGCCGGCGGGTTTGGGTGCCGGGATGGTCGTGGCGGTAGCGGCGGGGGCTGCAGTTGCGGTCGCGGTCGTCACCACGACCACGGTCTGCGCGACCTGTTTCTCGACGACCACGGTCTGCGCGACCTGTTTCTCGACGATGACGGTCTGCTTGACCTGTTTCTCGACGACGACGGTCTGCTGAACGACCTTCTCAACGACCTTCTCAACCTCGACCTCCCTGGTGCAAGCCGC
>Ga0194128_10011514_pt1 | contig 10240 bp, 9 predicted proteins | sample TA2KigCa65mmetaG_FD_148650 | JGI IMG/M metagenome (GOLD analysis project Ga0194128, IMG submission 148650) | Freshwater microbial communities from Lake Tanganyika, Tanzania - TA2015037 Kigoma Deep Cast 65m | ecosystem: Environmental > Aquatic > Freshwater > Lake | place: Tanzania: Lake...
ATTTGAAACAGCGTAAGAATACCGCCCACAATGGTCATAAAGGTGAAAGCAATACCAATAACCATAAATAACAAAACGTAACCTGTCGATAATAAAATACCATTTATATTCACGCTATTCTGGTTGATAAACCTAATGGCATTTACCCCCGGATCGATAATAGAGGAGAGAATGAGTGCAGTAGATAAGATTATACCTGTCTGGAAAATACCGTAGGCAGTATTTTTCTCATCAATCTGAAACCTTTTTCTGAGGTAGGTGTTGAGAAGTTTGTACACAATCAGCAGTGAGGTAATGCCTATACCGAATGCAATCAGTGCTTGTAAGATGATGACCGTTTTCATGTTTTATTGTTTGTATAATGTGATATCCCAGTTATTCATATTTCGCTGTTCCGGGGCAATCATGCCCAGCCTAAATCCTTTAGCCGTAAGTTCCACGGCATAGTGTTTTACCCCGCGTATGGTTTTATAACTGCCCGAACCTACCCCCAATGCAACACCGAGGATAGAATGTCCATACGCACTGCTTATCCATACGGATGAACCGATGCCCAGGCGGGTGAGGAGCAAATGGGCCAGTACACTGCGGGTATCGCAGTCTCCTTTAAGGTTGTGAAGGAATTGATACGGAGATTGCAAGCCTGCAGGAATATTTGGCAGACAGGGGCCTCCGTCTTCGTGGTATTCCTCAATAAATCCACCTCCACTTTGCTGCACTACTTCGCGGCAGCTGAGATCGTGTACCAAACAGTAAGGAATTTCCTGAATCATGGTGGTTGCCATCTCTGCCTGTTGCAGTTTATTGAGTTTCTTTTCAGCGGCACGTTGTTTAAGTTTAAAAACCACGGAATCAATGTACTTGTTGTCATATGTTACCATATGGTTATAGACCCGGGTATAAATTTCCACTTCATTTTGCCCCTGAAATTGCCCTACACCTGCATTGTGTTTCTGAATATCAAGGAATTTTAGTGAAGATGTACTATAAGAAATATTATAGTTGTTTTTAATAAAGTCCCACCAACTGATTTGTTTTCCGGTAAGATAGTCTTTTTCATTGCTGTTTTGGTTTTCGGTATCTTCCTTAGGTGGTAGTATTTTTACATTGCCTTCGCCCTGATCTTCCGGTTTTATTTGTTGTTTTACAGTTTTGTAATTGTTCATCCAATAGTAAACCAAAAATCCGATTAGCAACAGGCTGAGACCATTTTTCAGGCATGACATACCCAGGAGTTTGCTGAGCAGCCATAGAATACCTGCACCCAGAATAATCCAGAAAAGCCAGGGCATGGAATGCCACAAGTAGTAAAGTGCCCCAAGCCAGTACAAAAAGGTAAAACCATTCCCAAATGCCGAAAGGCATCCGCCTCTTTTTTGGGGTTGAGCGGTTGCAGTATCTTCGGTTAAATTCGGGTTGTTGTCCGGTACTAGATTTTTATTGCGGGCAAATAACCTGGAAGGCCTGAATATATTCAAACCGGCGCCCAGTGTTCTGGCAATAGGATTTCCTGTTGGTTTCTGAGCTACTGCAGGCTTAGGGTTATTTTTTGGGATGCCAAAATAAATGGTCCCTGACATTTCATAATGATCCTGTGATACCTTTTTAATTTTGGGTAAACCATTCGCAGAATTGGTGTCAAAATCACGGATTAAAACATGGTGTAAATCCCCCTGATAATGCAAAACATCACCCGGTACGTCCGTGTTACCTTCTTTTGCGATGAGTATTTCTGTGGTATTCATCAGAAAACGATACGACTTTTTATCTCTGATTTTTTCTTTGTACCAATAGTCGCCTGCCTTTAGCTGCTCAATCTCCTGTGGGTTTGATTTTACGGGATTTGTAATGAAAAGATGGTCCCACTTTATATCATGATAGTCAATGAGCCCTGCGTTGCGCTGGTTCTTTTTTCTAAATAACCCAGTGAATCTGGCCTCAAAGTAGGTCATATCTAATCCTGGTTTCATGGTGCAGTTTCACCCTCCTTTCTCGGTACTTGGGTGCGCTTGGTTTCGCTGCTTTCCTTGGTTATAAGCTGCACCTCTACCCTGCGGTTCATCAATCGGCCCTCTTTGGTATTGTTATCCGCCTTTGGTCTTTTATCTCCCATACCTTGAGACTGCAATCTGTTACCGTTCACGCCAAGACTCTGAAGGAAACGCTTTACACTTTCGGCTCGTCTTTTGGACAAATCAAGGTTTTGCTGTGGGTCACCGGTATTATCCGTATGGCCTATAATGGTAGCATTTACAGCCTCATTCTTGGCCAAATATTCGGCCAGTTGTTGCAGTTCGCGGGCCGATGAAGGCAACAAAATATCACTGTCTGTATAGAATTGAACATTCGGCAGACTCACCATCTCATATTTACTTTTAATGGTCGAATCTACATATGCCACGGTGTCCATCTTCACAATTTTCAGCGTGTCTTTGAGTTCCCTGAAAACTTCCACGTAAACGGTATCCTGCTTGCCCACATTGCCGGATCTGTTACGACCTTTTCCGCAATCTCCGAAAATAAAGCACCATGCAAGGGCAAGAAGGGCTATACCTATCAGCAGTGCAGCAATTGCGGCAAGCCATTGTAAAATGGGAGAGAAGCAGCCCATTCCTTTAAAACATCCGGAAGCCATGGGACCGGCACGTCCGGGAAGTTTGCTGAAACAGCCGTCATTCCCTTGTGAATTGGTATTATTGTTAAGCGGATTCTTTTTGCCAAAGCAGCTACCGTCGTCCGTGGCAGGCGTGCCGGATATGGGCAGGTTATCTCTGTGCTGAAAGCAAAAGACATTGCCGGCATCTACCATGCGTGAGCATTGCTCAGCATCTGGTTTTATGAATTTACACTGCGTTTTGGGTAATACAGGCAGTGCTGTCTGCGCTGCCATGGGCGCAATGGGTGGCACTACAGGGTCCGGAACCTCTATCTGTGTATAGGCACGGCAATAAGCAAAGCCATGAAATCGCCCGAAATAATCTATACCTTTCTGGGTTATGAAAGGATTGAGGGGGAGGGGCGTGTTTTTTGACAGTATTTCATGCACATCCTGTAAAACCGAATCCCAGGCTTTTATTCTTCCGCTGTGTTCGGCTTTCTCAAATTCGGATTTGTAGGATTTATAGGTTCCGCTTAATTCACTACCATCCCAATCCAGTGGCTGTGTTTCAGGTGGTAAGTGCTGAATGCCGTCTCCGTCTGCAGGCCCGGGAACAGCATTTACACCGTCAGGATTGTGCATAATCATCACAATCTCATCTACCGGGCAGGATATCGGTTTGGCAGAAAGCGGACTTTTCAGTAACTCTGCTCGTTCTTCTCTGGCATGGCGAATGAAAGGAGAGGCAATGGTTTCTGTACCCGACAGGTATTCCTGCTCGGAGATCTCTACAACTTCGTGAAACCGAAAGCGGGGTTGCAACTCAATGTTATGTTGATATTGCTGATCCCTCTTTCCCAGTAGCTTGCGTTCAACAAAAGCATACTGGCATTCCAGAAAACCTTTGTAATATGTATGGATTCTCTTCTTCACGAATTTATGCCGGAGATTGATTTTCGGTTTGCAAAAGGTTGGCCAATGGCAAGAATTTTTTGGGTGTTACGGTTTGCTTGTATGTGGTGCAAAACGGAGGATCGCTCCAGATACCGTGGTACTCTGAATTCACGCCATATTTATCCAGACTTTTTTGAATGGTGGTAAGGTGTTGTCTGTAGTCTTGCAATACCTTTTCACGGTAGTATTCAGTGCTGTTCTGGGAGTAAACAAACTGGCTGCCTTTCTTTAATCGTCTGAGCTGGCGAAAGGGGTAGAATATGAGGCATAGCAATATGGCTTCCATAAACAGGAATAATGAAGTCTTTCCTGCCTTGGCAAATGTCATCACAGGGAAATATGCTTTTTCAATGGTTGCCGAATACATTGGGGCCCAAACGGTGGTTACGGAATCCAATTTTCTGGTTAATGTATGATTTTCTGTGAGCAGAAGCTGTCTTTCTTCACGCTTTTTCAATAAAAGCAGGTTCACTTCACCCGGGTTTTCACTCAGTGTGTCTATTGCTTCATTAATCAGTAGTAGCTGCTGGTTATTTTTATCTATTTCTTTTTTGATGGACTGGGTGTTCCTGTTGGTAAATACCTCCAAGAGTTCCGCTCTTTTTGCTTCATTGTCGGCACTTACAGACGGCCACATCATTAAAATAGTGTTCGGAAAGACTATCAGCTGAAGCATTACAAGCATTACCCCGGTTCTTATAACTGCACTGAAATCCGGTTTCAAGGTCAACCATAATTTTTTCAGTATGTAAATTAGTTTCAGACGCGTATTTCCGGGAGGTGGCGGAGTAATAACATTTTCAGCTGTCTCGTTGTAAAGAGAGCGTCGAACGGTAATCAGCGAAAAACGGATAATATTGGCAACGATAAAGGACAGCATCGCACCCGAAGGTATGGTGGCTGCGATACTGGAAGTAATCAGCCACATGAGTGTGAATGAAGCTGTACAGGCAAGCAGGGTTAGCGCTACGTAGCAATAGCCAACCCTTTTATACAGGTTTTTCTCGCTTGCACTAATGTCTGCCCAGATGTCTTCTTCCAGGCCCAGGGTCCATATGGCCAGTTTTTCCGTCAATGGAGTGGAAATCAGGCGTTATTGTTGCGAATGGAATTCTCACCCTCAGTAAAGAAGGCAGAAGGATTGTTCTTGAGGGCATCCATCTTCATCTTACCCCACTCGGATATTGCCTCATTGTTCAGTTTTTCCTGCTCTTCCAGCTTGCGTATCTTCTCCTGCTTGGCATTCTCCATTTCAAGGTATTTCCATTTTTCCATGTGAATCAGGCCTTTCTTTCCTTCATACACAAAATCTTCTTTCCATATGCCATTTTCAACCTCACGTTTTTTGTTGTAATTCTCAACCATGAAATCGTAGACACCTTTGTTCATCATCATTTTAAAGAAGATAGGGCCGGTTTCTATGCTGAGCAGAACCAAAAAGATAATCCAGGGAACCATTCCGCCGACTTCGTGGCTAATTTGGATCCTTTTCAACAACCCTGAATAATTTCCGGCTTCTTTCTTGTTTTTGGCATAGGCCGCACGTAAGTCAGTCTCATAATTGCTGATTTCCTTGTTTACCTTATCGAGCTCATTGTAAATCGACTGAACCTCCTTTTCTTTTTCTTTAACGTATTTTTCGCGTTCTGCCTTTTTGTTGTCAACGTCTCTTTGCATGGCTTTTGCCACCGGGCCTTCACCATAAGCCCGTTTATCCTGCATTTCGGCCTGTCTCTTGCCCACAAGTTCATCGATGATATCATCAAACTTTTTAAGTTCCTTGTTGTAAACCGACAGTTTGAATTCATATTCAGATTTGCGTTTTTCAAGCACAACTTTCTGTTGGTTGGCCACCTTATCCGTTTCTTTGTTCAGTTCCTGAACATATTGCTCCTGGAATTTCTGTAGTTCTGCATCAATTTCACTTTGCAATATTTTAATTTCCAGTGGGGCTGAAATGGCAAAACCCAGAATAATGGCGATGATGATTCGGGGCAGTGCTTGTAAAAATTCTTTGCCTGTAATGGCATCAGTTCCATCGCCTTTACCAGTGCTTGAAACAATAAACCGGTCGAGGTTAAAGATAATCAGGCCCCACAGAAACCCGAAAACAGCACTGCCAATAATGTCTGCCACGGTTGTGAGTGTACCGATCTCAACAGCTTCGCCTTTTGGGCCAAAAATGGTGTGAAAGGCAAATCCACCTGAGAAAGCCGCCAGAACGCCTGTACAGAAAACAATACCGCCTATGCCGGCATATTTTACGCGGTCCTGCATGGGTGATCTTTCCAGGAAAAAGCTATCGGCACCGGCACTCCACCAAAGGAAGCGGGTAAATTTAGAAACCGGTTTGTGAGAATAAGCGTTGTGCGGAGTGGTTGTTTCGCTCATGGATATTGAATTAAGTTATTATTGATAAAGATTTTTTGTTCGCGGATATCGCAATGCACATCTATTAACCCGGGCTCGGGAAAACTGTGCTTGTAAGGTTTTGTTTCATGTGAAAGAGATACTTTGTGGTTGTCGGTATTGGGGCTGGGAACCGACAGTTCGGGCTGGTATCTGATCGTGTTGAGGAAATTGATTTTAAGCGGAAGAACAAACTTTACAGGCCATAACGAAAAGTAGGAGCTGAAAGCATAAATCCTGATTTCGGGAGAATAGGCGTTGGTGACACTGAAAAAAGAACCTTCAGGCTTGCTGAATCGAAAGCGTTTCCACCATTTGCCACGCATGGGTAGCTTGTGGTCGATAATCAAATATTTTGCGCCTTCGATGCCAAATTCAAAAAAGAACGGTTGGCCGTGGATAAGGTAACCCACTTCTTCTTTGTTTATGGAAGCATATAGCAGTTGCATGTCGCTGAAATGCAATAATATTAGTCAAAACCCGCTTTCGAAAATATTTATCTGAAAATTAATAAAACAAATTGTATATCCTATTATTGCTATCTGAACAAAAATGTATTGTGTGATGATTGAATTTCGTCAGATTTATTACTTAATACGAACATAATCGAAATTGCTGAAAAATGCAGTCTTCTGTAAAACATCTTTATATTTGCTTTCCATGGAAAATCTTCCTGTTATTAATGCCGCCTTGATTAAGGTTACCGGTGTGTTTTCTTTCAGCAAGAAAAAAATATCAATGTTTACCCAAAATGGTTACAGCACCATACCCCTGGTTGAAAATTTGCCCGGGAAGGATAATCCCGATTATGAAAAGATTAAAAAACAGGCGGTAGAATCTACCCGCAAATGGTATAGGGATAATTATTACCGGGAATTTGCCTCGCTCATGTTTACAGGTGATAATGACAAACATCCAATGAAAGCATTACACAGGCAAAAAGAATTTGCGATAAAACTATTTCTGGGTCCACACGATAAACGTCGGATTATACCCGCAAAGTGCGTTAATCAGGAATTGTTTTTATTTAACAATGAAGTTGGAATCTTGTCCCTCACATTCGAGCCTGAGGCACTGGATTTTCTCAGGATTAGTGATTTAACAGTTGCACTTAAGTCATTCGATACATCCATGGAATATAACGGGGAACCCTGCGCATTTCATGAGTTTATCAGCAAAGAGCTGTTGGCAGGGATTTCGCTGCGGGGAGCCAATGTGCAAGCCGATGACTACAGCGGTTCCAAGTTTAAAATATATTCTATCATCAGCACCGAAGATCCGGATGATGGTAAGACCTACAGCCGAGATAAGCTTGTTTATGAAATTGGCACCGGTTCACGGATTGGGGATATGGGCAGCAATGGATTCAATGCCCCTTCAGAGGAATATTTTCAGGAACTGATGCAGAATAGCATTAAAGTATTTAACAATTATACGGGCCTTGCCTTGTTGGATTCATTTACGGTAATAGGTCAGGGAGTAATGAAATCTAAGACTGAGAACTTTCTATCCTTTAATACCTATAACCGGGTATATTTTGCCATCTATATATTTAATCTGTATATCCGCTATAATATTTTCAGATTTAATGCTATATTTAATGAAAATCCTGTGAAAACCCGTGATGAATTTCAGCAGTTTTTGAATGAATATAATTTTTCGTATATTTCTTTTAATTTCTTGCCCAATATTTTTCATCAGAAAATACATGCGGCGCTGAATATTGACAACGAAATAGAGCATTTTGAAAAGCGACTGGGCGGACTCGCTACCAGCATTCAGGAAGATCAGGAAAAGCGTCAGGCTACCTTGCTTGCTATTGTTTCGTTACTCACCGGACTTTCTTCTGTAAGTGATATTTTTGATATACTGGAGAAATTTAGATTGCAGTGTGGAATGGGATTATCACTGTTTTATACGCTGCTGGTAATTCTTGTTATATTTCTCGCTATTCCTGCATTGGCCTACCTGTTTCCGGAGTCTGCCAAAAAAATCAGGAAGAAGCTGAGCGGAAGTGCTAAAAAATGAAATATTTGGTAAATCCTGAATCCAGACGCCATAGTGCAATTCATTTTGGTAAACCGGAGAAAGCGGGAAGTTATTTTTTTACTTCGGTTTTTCAAAATGTAGAAGAATTGCTCACCGTTCTTGAAAAACGCGATCCGTTTTCGGTAATTGTGCAGTCTTCAGGCAGAGAGGCTCATACTTACGATTTAACGGATATAGGTGATTGTGGTACTGTGGGTTTAGGGCTTAAATGTGAATTTACAGACCGCAAAATAAAAATGGAAAACCGCAATGGCATTGATGTGCAATATATTGAAGTAGACCAACTGCATCCTACATCATTATTGACTGTTATCTGCTTTAAAGAAGAGCAAAAATATCAACTAATTACCGCTTTCCCTGGTGATTACGCGCCTGCATTTCCGCATGATAAAATGGATTCGGATGAACTTAGCTGGTCTATGGCGTTTTGGGATAAGCATATCCTTTTTAAAAAAATATAAACAAGTATTTAGGTTTCTTTACCTCTAATTAGCTACTACAAAAACCGATATGGTTTTTAAAATAAAGTAAGAATTTCGTGATTTGTTGCTCTGCAAATTCCGGGAAATTACTATTATCCATGCAGCTGCAAACCACTTCAGCAGTGCCTGCAGTGAGGTTTCGTTTTTTAATGTCAAGTCTTAAGGCAGGGAAGCCCGCATACTGAACCGGTATTATTCTTATATAGTTTGCTTTAATTGGATCTTCGAGAATTATTTCCTTATCACCGATACAATCCAGCAGGTTATTCAGCTTTTCATCGCTGAGACTCAGGCAGGCAAAAACCGTGATAAAATCATTGAATGAGGCCTTGTCATTTAGTTTTTTCTCAATAAAACTTTCCAAAGAATATTTCTGGTCCAAATACCACAACTTTTAATTACAACTTCAAATTAAACCTAAACGCGTAGCCGGCATATAGTTTTTTAATCGGCACCGGTGGGCTTTGGTTGTAAATATGGTCGTAGTTAAATGACAGCTGAATTTTTTCAGTAACATTGTAATTAATTCGCCCCAGTAAAAACCAGCGTAGTGAAGGGTTATTAGCCAATGAAAAGGCATTGGCCTGCATAAAGGACTCTGCAATGATATCACAATTTTTGAATAGTTTTTTAGCAACCTTTACATAGCTGTTCGCTCGCATCCGGTTAAGTTGAACCGGCGGTGATCCCAGTTTGTATTTACTAGTGTCTTCCACGCCCCTGTAATTCCAGGTTTCCATTTCATAAAAACCGCCAATACCCACATAAAAATCGCCACTTTTTTTATCAAGAACTTTTTGCCGCACATTCATGCCTGCCAGTTTCCGTTCCTGCATCCCCCAAAGTCCGTTCCACTGGTATTGCACATATGTCTCAATGCTTCTTTTACGGGTATCCAAATCTCTGTAGCGCATTTGAAAGTACCCTTCATTCTGCACAATTTCCTTCCCGGATAATACTGTATTCACCTGACCTACAAAAACAGCAGCATAATTTTTTTTGGTTTTTTGAAGCAATTCCACACAATATTCCGCATCGTTGACACTTCGTTTTTGCTTGTCGTGGCTAAAAGATCCTGAAATGAGCATGTAGCGTTTTTTGGTAAGGGAGTCTTGCAGTTCGCTGTCGATATTGAGGATTTGCGCACATAGTTGGGAGTTTAGACTCACCAGAGCAGCCAGCGCACCTATGCGCAAATGGTTAAAACTGAAAAAGTTTTTGGTTAGAAAATACATTTTTAAAAGTTCAATGATAATCTATGGGTTTGAAATTTACAAAGGCAATCCGTTAACAGGCAGTATTTCAATAAAATGCAGTAGTTTTTGAAAAGCGATTTTAAAATTTTCTGGTAGCAGGAAGGCGTTTAGAATTTTGTCATGTAGTATCTGCCATCCAGCAGAATTAATATTAATGTATCACTCCGCACCCGCAATCCACTGATCCATTGCGGTATCGTACGCTGTCTGTAATTTTTTAAGTTTTGTATCGGCCTTCTGGTAGGCTTGTGTATGCATGTTTATTTTTTCAAAATTTACTGCAACATCTTCGTCTGTAAGCTGTTTTTCGTGCATGGCTTTTTCGGCGCGTACGGTTTTGATTTGTTTTTCCAGTTCGGCCATTTCCTGTTCCAGTTGCTGCAACCTGTTTTTGCCCGGTTTTTTAGGCTCGGAAGTTTCGTCTGAACTGTCTTTGGTAACTGCAGGTTTTGCTTTGGGAGTTTCATTTTCCTGAATGTAGGTTTCCGGTC
>Ga0194128_10011529_pt1 | contig 10229 bp, 7 predicted proteins | sample TA2KigCa65mmetaG_FD_148650 | JGI IMG/M metagenome (GOLD analysis project Ga0194128, IMG submission 148650) | Freshwater microbial communities from Lake Tanganyika, Tanzania - TA2015037 Kigoma Deep Cast 65m | ecosystem: Environmental > Aquatic > Freshwater > Lake | place: Tanzania: Lake...
AAATACTTTGCCTGCTCCGCAAGTAGTGACCTCGATGAGTGACTTGACAGAGTCTAGTTTGATTCGGATCAATAACTTAACTCTTGTTCCTTCTTCCACTCCTTCAGCCCAATGGCCTGTATCCGGCGCTGCAGGATCAGGTCGTACCGTAAAGGCCACTAACGGGGTGGATACTTTTGACATTCGTATAGATAACGACGTTAACCTCTATAATTCACCTGCTCCGACGGGGACCTTCAGCATGATAGGGGTGGGCAGTCAATTTGATGCAACTGCACCACATACTTCGGGTTACCAATTATGTCCTCGTTATCTTGCTGATTTGGTCCAATTAGTCACCTATTCGGTGAGCGGTACTTTAACGTATAACAATACGGCATCAACCCCGATGACCAATTCTGTGGTGCGCATCAAAGACGGATTAGGCGCTGTGGTTGCCTCAGATTCCACCGATGCAGCGGGTGCCTATGTTTTGGCCGCTGTTCTATCCGGTTCGTACACTTTGGAAGCCATTACATCCAAGCCCTGGGGCGGCGTCACTGCATCGGATGCTTTAGGGATAAGTAGGCATTTCTCTGGTTCTGTGCCTTTAACAGGTCTTCGCTTGTCCGCAGCGGATGTGAATGGTAGCTCTTCGATAACATCAGGTGATGCCCTTTTGGTGAACCGTCGTTTCAGCGGTAGCCTCTCTGCTTTTACCGTAGGGAATTGGCTCAGCGAAAGGCCAGCACTGAACGTCGTTTCCGGAAATGTCACCCAGGATCTCAAAATGCTTGCCTTTGGAGACGTTAACGGATCGTATGTTCCAAATACAACGCTGCGCGGAACCGCATCGGTATTGGGGTTGATCCAAGGCGCAGGGATTTCGGAATTCAATGCTTCGACAGGTCAGGTGAAGGTGACATTGCGTGCGGATCGGGCCATGGAATTGGGTGCGGTTTCTTTGGAATTGCCATTGCCGGCCGGTATTCAAGTGGTTGGTATGGAGCCCGGCACCCTCCAAGGCCATTACAGCTGGGGACAACGTGAGGGTATGTGGTGTTACGGCTGGTTCGATGAGTCCGGAATGAAGGTCAACGAAAACGATGCCGTGGTCACCGTTACTTTGAAGGCAGATCGTACGGAACTTCTCGAGCAATTGAATTGGACGGCGCTTCGTTTGGGTGGACTCAGTGCGTTGACCGACGTATGGGGTCAGGAGATTGCGGGTAATTTAAGGCTTCCTTCGTTAAAGGCTTCGACCAATGCAATCACCATGTTCCCGAATCCAAGTGCAGGAGAACTTCACCTCACTTGGGCTAATGCACAAACCACGCCTTCGGAGGTAATCGTTCGGGATTTGGCCGGTAGGGTGGTGACTATGGTTAGCCCTGTTCAAGGCACCCAAACGCTTCGCATGGATTTGAATGCTGTTCCTGCAGGTTCTTATTCGGTGGAGCTGCTTTGGAACGCCGGTGAGGGTATTGCCCGCGTTGAACGCTCAACATTGGTGGTGCGGCCCTAAAGCATATCGTTTTGGTTTCATTCCGAAACCAACCGTATCGACTTAGTCAATCAATTCCGAAAGGGCGTCTCGCAAGGGACGCCTTTTTGGTGTAAGAATCATTAAGGGAAATCAATCTACGGCGATTAATAAATCGCAATTCCTCTCCAAGACGATTCTTGAATCAATTCTTTTAGGGAGAAGAATAAAGGTTGCCCTGGCTTACAAGCGATGCGTCAGTTGGGGTAAGATGGCGGTCTTCCATTGCGCGAAGTCCCCGGTCAAAATTTGTTCCCTAGCGACCTTGGTAAGTTCCAAATAGAAATGCAAATTATGAAGTGTCGCAAGCCTGGGTCCTAACATTTCATGACATTGAAAGAGGTGGGCCACATAGGCCTTGGAATAGAGGCGGTCCTCAGCCAGCGAACTTTCTGGATCAAGGGGGCTTAAGTCACTACGCCATTTGCGGTTTCGAAGGTTAATGATACCGTGCCATGTGAAGAGCATGCCGTTCCTTGCATTTCTGGATGGCATGACGCAATCAAAGAGATCCACACCGCGTGCGATACTTTCCAGGATATTGGCCGGGGTTCCTACCCCCATCAGGTAACGGAATTGATTTTCTGGCAAAATGGAGGTGATTTCTTCGGTCATGCGGTACATATCCTCGATGGGCTCGCCTACGCTGAGGCCGCCTATGGCGCAACCGTGAGAGGCACGTTCTGCGATAAAGCGAGCGGATTCGAGCCGAAGGTCAGAGTATGTCGAGCCCTGAACGATGGGGATGAGCCTTTGAGGATACCCGTACAAGGGCCTGGTTTGCATCCAGGCCTCCAAACTACGGTCCAACCAGCGGTGGGTCAGTTCCATGCTTTGACGAGCATCTCGGTGGGTGCATGGGTATGGGGAGAAAACGTCAAAGGCCATACAGAAATCTGCTCCAATAAATCGCTGAATGCGCATAGAAGCCTCGGGGCTGAACAAATGCATAGAGCCATCAATATGGCTTGCGAATTCTACACCGTCCTCCCGAATTCGTCGTCGATCGGCAAGAGAAAAAACCTGGTAACCTCCGCTGTCGGTAAGGATGGGTCCGTCCCATCGCATAAAGCGATGTAGGCCCCCTGCCTCTTCTAGAAGCCCGGTACCTGGTCGTAAATACAAGTGGTAGGTGTTGCCCAAAACAATCCTAGCCTGAATGCTGTCCTTGAGCTCTCCGCTGCTAATTCCTTTGACGGTGCCCTGTGTCCCCACCGGCATGAACAAAGGCGTTTCCACCACGCCATGAGCCGTTTGGAGCAATCCCGCCCTTGCGGACGATGAACCATCCTTGCGGATCAGTTCAAAACCTGTCTCTGCATGGGGGCAGCTCAACGAGTAAGTTTCGGTGACCGGGGGCATGTGGACAACGGGTGGATAATCTCAGGCCAAAATTCGGCTGAGACTTCTAATTTCGCACCTTATGCCCGAAATGATTGTGAATTTTCCCTGGTGGACGTTTTTTGCGGCGGCCGGACTTTGGCATTTGTATTACATTCATCGGTATTGGTGGTCGGTCATGCTGAAGGGCAAAGTAAACCATGGCCGAAAGGATCTCTCCAAGGCCGTGAGCCTTATTGTGGCTGTCCGGAATGAAGCAGATAATCTTCGCCGTAACATTCCATTGTGGATGGCCCAAGATCATCCGGATTACGAAGTCATTGTGGTTAATGACAGCAGTTGGGATGATACTGGATTAGTTCTCAAGGAATTTTCCGAAGTCTATCCGCGACTCAAAATTGTTTCTGTCGAAGAACAAGACAAATATCCAACCGGCAAAAAGTTCGCCCTTACTTTAGGAATAAAGGCCTCATCGAATTCATATTTGATCTTTACTGACGCAGATTGCAGGCCTGCAAGCGAGCAGTGGTTGTCCTTGATCCAAAGCACTTACAAAGATCCTACGGAATTGGTGCTCGGGCATGTTCAGCTTGAGAAAACCAGGGGAATCTTGGGATGGTTCCAGCAATACGACGCCCTGTTCACCAACTTGCAATGTTATGGTCATGCCTTTGTTGGTCAGGCATTTATGGGAAGAGGAGGAAATCTATCTTACCTACGCAATTTGTTTTTTTATCACAAAGGATTCACTGCGCACCTTAAGCATATATCGGGTGATGATGGGTTGTTCGTGAATCAGGCGGCAACCCAAAGCAATGTGAAGGTTTGCCTTCAACCGGAAGCATGGACCTATACCGAAGCGGCACCCACCTGGGGTGTATGGTTCAATCAAAAGAGACGCCACGTGAGCAGTGCTGCATATCTCAAGTTTGCACATAAATTCCGAATTGCGCTGTACGGAATCACTTTGTGGATGATGGTAGCATGGCCTGCATTGGGATGGTTATGGCCATTGGGATATTCAGCGCCTTGGGTTTTATTGTGGGTATATCGGTGGAGCACTTTGGCATGGGCGGCAGTTCGATTCAAGCAACCTAGCCTGATACCGGTACTGCCTCTCCTTGACCTTAAGAATCTTCTTTTAAGAACCGTATGGGCGATGTCTGTTACCCAACCCTCCAAAGCCAGGTGGTAGCCTTGGAGGATAACATTATGTGCTTCGGTTCAGGAACCGCCTCTCAAAACATGCTCCCTTCGGTAGATTGGTTGCAATGTTTTCCAGAATTGAAGGTTAGCCAATGCAAGGCTCTGGACATGCTCCCTGAATTGTATAGAGCATGGAATTCCCAAATCAATGTTATTTCTCGCAAGGATGAAGACGCCTTGGCTATTCATCATGTGTTGCACAGCCTTGCTCTGGCCAAGGTGATGACTTTTCAGCCGGGAATGCGGGTGCTTGATATTGGAACCGGTGGAGGATTTCCTTCTATTCCACTGGCCATTGTGTTTCCGGATGTTCAGTGGGTTGCCGTGGATTCCATTGGCAAAAAGATCAAAGTAGTTCGGGATATTGCGTCTCAATTGGGGCTCCAAAATCTGGAAGCGATCCATGGTCGAGCGGAGAACCTTGCTGGGCCCTTTGATTTTGCCGTATCAAGGGCTGTAGCTCGGATGGCACTGTTGGTTGAGTGGACCGAGGCCTTGATTTCCAAGCAATCGCGGGGCAGTAAACCCAATGGCTGGCTTGTCCTCAAAGGTGGCGATCCTGATGGAGGCCTTGGAGAAGAGTTACATGAGACCGGTAAGTCCTATGAGATATACCCTGTTCGGGATTACCTGAAGGATAAGTTTTTTGACCAAAAGTATGTGGTATACATGGCTGCAGCTCATTAGCTTGTTAATTTTATACGAATTTGATTCTTTGCAATTGCTATGAAAGTTTATCACGATTTGCTCGCGAAAATCCTTGCCGAAGGCATCCGTAAAGAAGACCGCACTAACACAGGTACTCGGAGCATTTTTGGACCGCAAATGCGTTTTAATTTGCAGACAGGATTCCCTTTGATCACCACCAAAAAGGTGCATTTCAAATCGGTGGTTCATGAATTATTGTGGTTCATCAGTGGATCTACCAACATTGCGTATTTGAAAGAAAACGGGGTGAGTATCTGGGACGAATGGGCGGATGCTAACGGCGAACTCGGCCCTGTTTACGGCAAGCAATGGCGTCGCTGGCTTGGCCCTGACGGGAAGGAAACAGATCAGTTGGCTGAACTTATCCTTCAGCTTCGAAACAATCCGGATTCCAGAAGATTGCTTTTGTCCGCTTGGAATGTCAGTGATATTCCCAAGATGGCCTTGCCACCGTGTCATAGCTTTTTTCAATTTTATGTAGCGGAAGGAAAATTATCTTGTCAATTGTATCAACGCAGCGCGGACGTTTTTCTGGGGGTGCCCTTCAATATTGCGTCCTATGCCTTGCTCACGCACATGGTGGCACAGGTTTGCGGCTTGAATGTTGGCGAATTGGTTCATACGATGGGAGACGCCCATCTGTATTCGAATCATGAGGAGCAGGCACGCCTCCAGTTGAGTCGTGATATACGGTCCCTGCCGAACTTGCATTTGGACCCTTCCATCCGCGAGATCAATGATTTTCGGTACGAACACATCTGCTTGGATGGGTATGATCCCCATCCGGCCATCAAAGCTACGGTAGCGGTATGATCTCTGCCCAAAGTCACCAAGGATGACCAATGTTCAACCAATTCGGTCTGTAGGCCTGCTCTTGGCTTCCTCCTTGGATGGAGCCATTGGGGATGGTGCCTCTTTGTTATGGCATCTTTCAGAAGACTTGATTCGATTCAAGGCATTGACCATGGGACACTCTTGCATTATGGGCCGCAAAACGCTTTTGAGCATCGGTCGGGTATTGCCTGGAAGGCAAATGGTGGTGATGTCCAAAAAGAGCAATTCGCTTTGCCATGCCGATCAGAACGGTGAATTACCAGACTATTTTCACCAATGTCATTGGGCAGATAGTCCCCAGCAGGCCATATCTCTATGTGATTGGCCTGATCCGGTATGGGTGATCGGTGGTGCCGAGATATATCATGTTATGGAGGGATTCGCCCATTTTATCGAGCGAACCGAGGTGGACGGCCATTGGCCGGAAGCCCAAGCCCGCTTTGAAATTAACCTAAATTATTGGATGGTTGTGGAATCGGGGGATTGGCAAATAAGCGCATCTGGCTTACGGTACCGTTATCAACGCTTTGAACGACTGGGTGATTAGAGAACCGCGAATTTGAGATTTTGCAGGAGTAGGGATCTCCGCGTCGTTGGATTATTCCAATCAGCTTTCGGACATGAAGCCCAGGCGTTTGGCGGTTTTATGGCCTGAACTTCCGTTTTCCATTAGAAACTGACCCAATGCCACAGAATTTACCTGCTCGTAAGGGGGCACCATCAAATCCAGATCCAGGCAATATTGTACCGATTGCAGGAGGATTTTCAACAAAACCTCTTTGTTTAGGATTTGTTCTTGAACATCGTTATAGAGAAAGCCAAATTGTTGTTTTCCTTCCACAAAAAAATGACTATCTCGATCCACAAAGATTCGCGCTAACAACAACCCTTCGTCCGCTAATCTGTTGTATTTGAAGCTATCGGATAGAAAATTGTAGATTTGAATTTGTCCGAAATAACCTAGCATAGGATCAGAAATAACCCGTGCGCTTTTTTGTACAAAATGTTGGGGAGGAAACGTAAAAACATTGGTGTGCATGCATAGGCATAACGTGTCCCCTGAGAATTTGAAATCGCATTCAAAATTATTTTTGTCTTTGAAAACAATTTCTACCGATGGGTCTTGGACCTTCATGACCGAGGACCAACTCTCGGCCAATTCGGCAAGGATGCCTTTGATGGATTCAAAATGATGGAGGGTATTGCGGTAAATAGCCTGCTTAGTGGAAGATTTAGCGGCCACTTCCGCAAGGAGTTGGTCTTTAGAGTCGGTTGTCATAGGGTGAGTTTTGACGAATGAAACGTATTGGGCGAAGGGGGCGAATCGAGAAATATCAATAAGCTTTTGCGAATAGGACTCTGCCTACGGAAGGCTGCCCAGAATAAACGCAACGACCTGGCTCGGGTTTTTGATCCAATGGAATGCACCGAATGGTGGCTTTGGTTGCTTCCTTGATCGAGGTTTCGGTCGCATTGGTACCGTCCCAATGCGCAGCAATCAACCCTCCCGCCTCAATACGGGTTTGAAAATCTTTCCAAGTGTCCACTTCAAAGGTCATAGCATTCCGGTAATCCATGGCTTTGTTATAGAGGGATTCCTGAATCTCGTTCATTAATTGTTTGCAGAAATTCCCAATTCCCTCTTTGGAAACAGTGTTTTTGGTTTGCAGATCACGGCGGGCAAGTTCCACGGTACCATTTTCGAGATCCCTCATGCCCAATGCAATTCGGACGGGGACTCCACGCAGTTCATGGTGCGCAAATTTCCATCCTGGTCTGGCATTGTCTTCCGCATCAAGTTCGACGCGAAGGCCTGCTGCTTGGCATTCGTTGACTAGGTGTTGGCAGGCATCGCGCAGGACAGGGATAGTCTCTGTGCCTTTGTAAATGGGGATCACGACTACCTGAACAGGAGCGAGCATAGGCGGTAGAACGAGGCCTTGGTCGTCCGAATGCGCCATGATCAGGGCCCCCATCAAGCGGGTGGATACCCCCCAAGAGGTAGCCCAAACATATTCTCTGCCTCCTTGGGTATTGGCAAATTGAACATCGAAAGCTTTGGCGAAATTTTGGCCTAGGAAATGCGAGGTACCCGCTTGCAGGGCTTTGCCATCCTGCATCAAAGCTTCAATGCAATAGGTATCTACTGCCCCCGCAAATCTCTCCTGTTCGGTTTTGATTCCTTTGATGATAGGCATGGCCATCCATTGTTCCGCGAAATCCGCATACACATCCAGCATTTGTTTGGTTTCGTGGATGGCTTCCTCCGCGGTGGCATGGGCGGTATGACCTTCTTGCCAAAGGAATTCGGTGGTCCTCAGGAAAAGGCGTGTTCGCATTTCCCACCGCACCACGTTAGCCCATTGATTAATAAGCAGGGGCAAGTCCCGGTAGCTTTGAATCCAATCCCGGTAGCTGTTCCAAATTATGGTTTCGGAGGTAGGCCGGATGATAAGCTCTTCTTCCAATTTGGATTGAGGGTCTACCTCAATTTGCCCATCCGCCCCGTTGCGTAAGCGGTAATGGGTTACCACGGCGCATTCTTTGGCGAAGCCATCCACGTGGGCGGCCTCTTTGCTGAAGAAGGATTTGGGAATGAAGAGGGGGAAATAGGCGTTCTGGTGACCGGTGGCCTTGAATTTGGTATCCAGGGCATCCCGCATTCTTTCCCAGATGGCGAAGCCGTAGGGCTTGATGACCATGCAACCTCTAACGGCTGAATAATCTGCAAGTCCCGCCCGAATCACCAGGTCTTGGTACCATTGGGCATAGTCTTGTGCACGGGGGGTAATTTCTTTGGCCATTTTACGTTAACAAATAAAAAACAATTAGGAGGAGTTAATCGGAAATTAAGAAAAACAAAAACCTTCGGTTTTTATGCAAAAAAACATACCAAATGGCTCAACATGAGTACAAATCTTGAAAACATTTCCTTTTCGTTAAACCTAATTATGGAAAATCTATCTAAAATTTCGACAAATAGAAGAGTAAATTTGCATTGAATTAGCCTTTTAAATTCTTTGGCCATGAAAAGTCCCCTGAGTTTGTTGACCATTCTGTGGTTATCGATATTGCCAGTTCTATTTTCTTGTTCCAGGCAGTCCTTTACGGTTTCCGGGATTGATGATCATTACAATTCGGACACATATTATATCGCTGGGGGTTTTGATGCCGAAGACGAGGAACGTAATCAGGCTGCTCCATCCAATGGCTCTGGGTTGGGTCCTGTCGATCGCAAGGAGGGTATGGACCGTGCCGGTTCGGACTATGGCCGGCGCAATGCAGACCGCGGCCGCGGGGACCGATTGGGCGATACCCGTGGATCGGAGGACTGGGACGAAGCCAATGGTCTTGTGGATGATGATATGGGGATAAGTATTGCGGATTACCGCAGGACTTACCGCCGCGGATACAGGGATGGGCAATGGGATGCTAATTCTTTGCCAGGGTTATACAGCCCGAATTATGGTGGATGGGGATGGGGTATAGGTCCCGGCATAGGATGGAATGCTCCCTGTTGGAGCTGGGGCGGTGGATGGAATTATTATGCATATTGGAACAATCCATGGAATTCTTGGAACAATCCATGGAATTCTTGGAACAATCCATGGGGTACTGGTTGGGGTTGGGGAGGATGGAATGGCTGGGGTGGAGGATACGGCTTCGGCTATGGCGGGTGGAATCATTGGGGTGGCTGGAATCGATGGGGTTGGGGAGGTTGGAACGGCTGGGGAGGAAATACTTATGTTTGGATTCAGGTCCAACCCCGTTATCGCTCGGGTCCTCGAAGGGATCGGCTGAATCAAATTAATGCGAGGTCAGGATCGGGTAACCGGATGACCCCTTGGGGCCAAGCTAGGGTCAACGGAACCTCCCGTCGTCACGGTGATTTTATCAGCAGGGTATCTGCGATCCATAGTAACTGGAGGAATTCTACTTCGGATGCCGTTGTGGCCAATGCAGGTTCCAACAATCATCGTGGACGCCGTCTTTTTTCATTACCGTATGCGCAGGAACGGCCTACCCAACGTGAAGCTGTTGACCAAAGAGCTCAAGCGGGTGGAGGTTATGTTGGAAATCCTTCTGGCACACCCAGAGAACGTAACTATTCTTACAGAGATCGTTTTTCGGAGGCTGGCACGGGTCGTGCATCATACTACGACAAGGGAATAGAAAGGACTTACGGAAATGATCGGGTTCGTGGGGGCTCTTGGTCGGAGCGTAGCCCCCGTTCGGAGTACAGTACACCCCGCTCAACGTACAGCACGCCCCGCTCAACGTACAGCACACCCCGTTCGGAGTACAGCACACCCCGTTCGGAGTATCGAGCCCCCCGTTCGGAGTATAGTACACCCCGTTCGGAGTACAGTACACCCCGCTCGGAGTACAGCACACCCCGCTCAACGTACACCCCGCCCCGCTCAACGTACACCCCGCCCCGTTCGGAGTATCGAGCCCCCCGTTCGGAGTACAGTTCGCCGCGTTCTTCTTCCAGTTCGCCGCGTTCTTCTTCCAGCTCGTTGCGTTCTTCTTCCAGTTCGCCGCGTTCTTCTTCCAGCTCTTCGCGTTCTTCTTCCAGCTCTTCGCGCTCAACCTATTCTACACCCCGCTCTTCCTA
>Ga0194128_10011550_pt1 | contig 10214 bp, 8 predicted proteins | sample TA2KigCa65mmetaG_FD_148650 | JGI IMG/M metagenome (GOLD analysis project Ga0194128, IMG submission 148650) | Freshwater microbial communities from Lake Tanganyika, Tanzania - TA2015037 Kigoma Deep Cast 65m | ecosystem: Environmental > Aquatic > Freshwater > Lake | place: Tanzania: Lake...
GCGCCGCACGCTTTCCCCCACCGCGTTCGCGCGCTACCGTGCTCGCCGTCGGGCTGTAGCGCAGTTTGGTAGCGCGACTGGTTTGGGACCAGTAGGTCGCCGGTTCAAATCCGGCCAGCCCGACCAGTTTGGCGTGCGGCACCGCTAAGCGACCTCGTCATTCGCAACCCGCGAGCCCGCCGAACACCTCCGCGCGCAGCCTCGCCGTCAGTTCCGGCCAAGGCAGCGCGAGATCCAGCGTCGTCACCACGACGTCGTGATCGCCCAGCTTCGTGGCGACGCGCACGGCCTCTCCGACCCGCGGGTAGACCAGCAGTCCGGTGACCGGCCTGCCGCGGCGATGCTCCGCGGCGAGGTAGCAGAACAACTGTTGCAGATGCGCCGAACGCAGCGCCGGCGCGGCCCCATGCGGGCCCCGGACGAGAATCGTGTCGGTATACTTGCACTCGATCACGCGCGCCGCCGACGGCGACCGCAGCACCGCGTCGGGGATCAGCTTCGGCACCATGGCTTCGCGCCCCGCAGGCCCGCTCCACTCGTAGTGGCCCCGACCGACCTTCGTGCCTGCCGGCTTGTTGTGCCGCGCGAAGCGATAGATGAAGCGCTCGAAGATCCGACGCATCAACACCGGATCCTGCAGCAGGCGGATGCCTTGGTCCCCGCTGCCCTCGCCGTCGGGCTCGGCGTGCTCGGCCAGCAGGCGTGCGACGTAGCGTACGACCCGGTAGCGACGCGCGGGGATGCCACCCGGCAGGCGCCCGAGCATGCGGCGCTCGAGCCGAACCGCTGCGACGGTCGCAAGGTCGGCCTGCACCTGCTCGAGCTGAGCGACCGTGTCGTCTCCCAGCTGGCCCCGTCGGCCAGCCGCCAGCAACCACTGCACGACCGCCCGCAGGACCCGGTTGTCCTGCGTGTCCAGGCCGAACTCATCGTGCGCGCACCACAGCTGCCGCCGGGCCAAGCTCGCCGTGGCGATCGACTCGGCCAGCAGCAAGCGCCCGCGCGGACGCGACAAGCGCTCCTCCACGTCGAGGTAGCCGCGCTGGTAGCCGCCACGGCGGATCCGCCACGCCGACTTGGCGACCATGCGCCCGAACAACTCGACGAACGACGCGTCGCCATCGCGGCCGGCCTCGCAGTCTTCGAGCTCCTCGAGCAGCCCGCCGGCATAGAAGGCGATGCGCAGCAGGTTGGCGATCGGCGTCGGGTCCTTCACGCAAGGAACTCCGCGATCGGCTCCAGCAACTGCACCAGCAACTGCGGCTGGTCTGCCGCGTACTCGCGCAGCATCGGCACGATCTCCTCGCGGAATATCCCGCGCATCCAATCCACCGGCGATCCGGTCGCCTGCACGGCACAGAAGAAGCTGTGACCAAGCACGAACCCCTCGCCGAGCAACCTGCTCGCGGCGATGCGCTTGTTGACCTCCGACATCGCACGGACGATCCGGTCGACCACATCCTCGACCTGCTGCTTCTGCGCGCGCAATTCGCCGCTGGATGCCTCGGCCTCGTCCGATCCCAGCAACTCCCGCTGAAGCCACCGACGGAAAAGCTCCGGCTTGGTGAAGGCCGGCGGCAGGGTGAAGAAGGCAAATCGCCGCCGCAGCGCGTAATCGACCATGGCGATCGAGCGATCTGCCGTGTTCATCGTGGCGACGATCGCGAGGTTGTCGGGCAGCCAGAACCTGCTCTCCCCATCACGGGCAAGCCCCAGTTCCACGGCGTACTGCGGGTAGCGCTTGTCGGCCTCCACGAGCGAAAGCGTTTCACCGAGCACCTTGGCGACATTGGCCCGGTTGATCTCGTCGATGAGCAAGACGTACTTCTTGCCCTTGTTGTTCCGAGCAAGCTCCGCGACCTTGACCAGGACTCCGTCCTGCACTTCGAAGCCACCCGTCTTGGTCGGGCGCAGACCCCGCACGAAGTCCTCATACTGGTATGCGGGGTGGAACTGCACGGCCGTGACCAGCGCCGGATCCCCCGTCCAACGCTGCGCCAGCCGACGCGCGAGCCAGGTCTTGCCGGTACCCGGAGGCCCTTGCAGCACGACCGCCCGCTTGCGATCAATTGCCTTATCGATCTGCATGAGCAGCTCCTCGTCCACGAAGGCATCTTCCGCGATGTCCTTCAAAGTCACGACTTGGACCGACCGCTCCGCGGATGCGTCGGCGTCGGATCGGGAACCAGCGGCGAACGGATGCTCCGAGAAGTAACGCTCGATCTCGTCCGCCCCCATTCGCGCGGACTTGTCCAGGCTCGAGAGCGCCGCTGCGGTCCTGCGACCGAGCATCACATCCGCGAACCCCGCGTATCGGGAGATCTCCGTCAACGTCTTCGTGGCCATCAAGTAGTCCGGCGGCAGCTTCACCTCCGCCATCTGATGCCAACGGACGGCCCGGCTGTGCTGCATGCGCTGATCGCGCTCCACGTACGCATACGGGCCGGCGATCTCGCCGAACCCGAGGATCCGCGCGTTGCCCTTGCGCACGATCACAAGGTCGCCTTCCTGCATCTCGTGGGCAAACTGCCATGCGCAGTGCACGTAGTTCATGGGGTTCTGGTCGCCGGTCAACTCGACCATGCGCTCCCGGATCTGGTCCTTCGACAGCAGCTCCAGATTGCCGAGGCGCTTGCCCTCCTCATCCCCGGGGAATCCCACGAAGATGCGCTGCTCGCGCTCGAACTGCTTCGCCCAGATCCCCTCGGGCCCGGAACCGATCAACCAGATGAGACGGACCGCTTCATCAGGACCGTCATCCGCGTCATCTTCCGCTTGGCCGCGATTGGCCTGGAACCACGCGCGGTACGCGGCCTGCGCATCGTCGAACGCCTGCTGCGAGGTCTTCGTGCGCAGGACCTCGACACCCTCCGGCGTGATGCTCCAGGTGCCGCGGACTCGCGTCAGCCACTTCACCTTGCTGAAGGCCGTGAACTGGAACTGCAGGTCGATCCACCACCGCTCCGTGTTGCGGATGATGCTGCGTTCGTACGGACTGAGGTGGAGGCGGTCGTTGAGCCGTTCCTTCACCGCTTCCTTGCGCATCGCACCCCCCGCCTCATGCAACACCTCCATCAGGGCACGGAAGTACTCAGCACGGCGGGCAGACCCGATCGCATTCCCATCGACAGGCGACGTCTTCTCCATCGCCGCACCCTAGCACCGGCGATGGCGCCGACGAAGCGGGAGACGAGCATGCGACGCAACTTCACCGGAAGCCTGACCTGCCGTGTCCCGCACGCGAACTCCATGGCGCAGCGCGGCCTGGCGCACCGATGGTGCCCGACGCCGACTGATGCCGCCCGCCAGCCTGCCTACGCTTCCAGATCCCCCCGCGCCCGCAACCGCCGCCGGCACGCTTCCGCATGCAGCGGCTTGAGCAGGTACGTGTAGACCGACCCCTTGAAGCGCTGGTTGTCGAGCGCCTGCACGGCGGCATCGACGCCGCACTCCGCGACCAGCGCCTCGAGCATGCGCTTTGCGGCCTCCAGGGCACCCCGCGTGCCGCCGCGCAGGATGCGAGCGCCGCGAGGGGCGGCTCGCTAGGCTTCGCCGCCCACCACGCCCGCCCCCATGCCCCCCCACCGCCCTTCGCCCTCCCCGATCGCCCGCGGCGATCGCGTGACCGCGCCGGTCACCGGGCTGGGCGATGGGCCGGACGGCATCGCCAAGGTCGACGACTACATCGTGTTCGTGCCGGGCGTGCTGCCGGGCGAGGAAGCGACGTTCGACGTCACCTCCGCGGCGCGCAAGTTCGGGCGCGGCGAGTTGGTGTCGGTGCAGCGGGCGAGTCCGGAGCGGGTCGAGGCGCGCTGTCCGCACTTCCTCGCCTGCGGGGGCTGCCACCGGCAGCACCAGCGTTACGACGCGCAGCTGCGCAGCAAACAGGAACGGCTGCAGAAGGGCATGGACTGGGCGCTCGGCGCTGGCGCGGTGCAGGTCGGGCCGACGGTCGCGGCGGCGAGTCCGTACGGCGAACGGCACAAGGTGGCGCTGCACTTTATGCACGACGCGCGCGGGCGGCTGGTCGGCGGCTTGCATCGCGCGCGCAGCCCGGAGCTGGTGCAGGTCGACGAGTGCCCGGCGAGCGACGCGCTGGCGTGGGACCTGGCGCAGGACGTGATCGCGATGCTGCGCAACCTGCCGCACCGCGCGTGGGATCCGTGGTTCGCGCCCAAGGAACTGCTGCGCAGCGTGCTGGTGCGCGCGACGACCAACGGCGACGCGCACGTGGTGCTGGTGGCGACGCAGCCGGCGATCCCCGGCCTCGACGACCTGCTCGACGACATGCACCGCGCCGGCGCGTCGTCGGTCAGCGTCAACCACAACGACGGCGAACCCGCGCGGCTGCTCGGCCCGCACACGCGGCTCGTCAGCGGCCGGCCGTTCGTGCACGAGACGCTCGGCGGCATCACCTACCGCATCGCGCCGACGTCGTTCTTCCAGACGTCGCCGCGCATGGCCGAGCAACTGGTCGCCGCGGTGCTGGGATTCCTGCAGCCGCAGCGCGACGACGACGTCGCCGACCTGTACTGCGGCGTCGGCCTGCTGACGCTGCCGCTCGCCAAGCGCGCGCGCCACGCGGTCGGCATCGAACTGCACGGCGCGGCCATCGACGACGCGCGCGCCTCGGCGCAGCAGAACGGCCTCGCCAACACGACCTTCCGCTGCGGCGACGTCGCCGGCTGGCTGTCGGCCTGCCGCCGCGGCGAACTGCCCAAGCCCGCGCTCGTCGCCCTCGACCCGCCGCGCAGCGGGCTGACGCCCGAGGTCATCGACGAGTTGCGGCTGCTGCGGCCGCGACGCATCGCCTACGTGTCGTGCGAACCGCAGGCGCTGCAGCGCGACCTGCCGCTGCTGCACGCGGCCGGCTTCGCCGTGCGCGCGGTGGCGCCGTTGGACATGTTCCCGCAGACCTGCCACGTGGAAGCGCTGGCGTGTTTGGAGCGGGTGGGCTGAGGCGGCGGGTCCGGCGTCGCTCCAGGCCCGCACGCTTCCCCGCCCCCACCCGCGCCGCTACCTTCGCCGCGCCATGAAGCTCGTCCCCCTCGCGACCTTCGCGCTTCCCCTCGTCCTCGCTCTCGCCGCCTGCAAATCGACCATGTCCACCGCGCCCCGTCCGCTGCCCTGCGTCACCAGCCGGTGGTTTGGCATCGACAAGCACGGCGCGCCGGCACGGCTGTGGACGCTCGCAGGCTACGGCCTGGAGGTCGACCTGACTGACCACGGCGCCACGCTGGTCGCGCTGCGCATGCCGGACCGTATCGGCTTCATCGACGACGTGATCCTCGGCTTCGACAACGTGAAAGGCTACGAGTCCGGCGACAACCAGTACTTCGGCTGCACGACCGGCCGCGTCTGCAATCGCATCGCCAAGGGCGAGTTCACGCTCGACGGCTACCTGTACCGCCTCGCCACCAACAACGCGCCCAACCACCTGCACGGCGGCGGCCCGCGCAGCCTCGACAAGGTGCGCTGGCAGGGCCAGCAGGTCGGCGACGACGCGACGCCGGGCGTGCGCTTCACGTACACGAGTCCGGACGGCGAAGAGGGCTACCCGGGCAACCTGACGCTCGCGGTGACGTACTGGCTGCTGCCGACGCCCGGCCCAGCATCGCTGCGCATCGACTTCACGGCGACGACCGACCAGGCGACGCCGGTCAACCTCACCAACCACGCCTACTTCAACCTCAGCGGTGCTGGCGCGTCGACGGTGCTCGACCACGTGCTGATGCTCGACGCCGAGCGCTACACGCCGACCGACGACACGCTGATCCCGACCGGCCAGCTCGCCAACGTCGCCGGCACGCCGCTCGACTTCCGCACGCCGCAGCCGCTCGGTTTCCGCATCGACGAGCTGACCGGCACGGCGGCGAAGGGCATCGACCACAACTTCGTGCTCGACGCGCGCAGCGACGACGGCGTGGTCGCGCGCCTGGGCTCGCCGCAGAGCGGCCGCTGGCTCGAGATCCGCACCACCGAGCCGGGCCTGCAGGTCTACACCGGCAACTTCCTGTTCGGCCAGACCGGCAAGGGCGGCCGCACGTACGCGCACCGCAGCGCGGTGTGCCTGGAGACGCAGCACTTCCCCAACAGCGTCAACCAGCCGAACTTCCCCAACACGGTACTGCAGCCGGGCCAGACGTACACGTCGTCGACGACGTACACGTTCGGGGTGGACTGAGTTGGCGCGCGGGCGCGGCGACGCACAAGATCGCGGCGCGCGCGCTGGCGGCGTGATCGCAGCGCTGCTCGCCGCTGCGACCGCCACCGCGCAAGCGCAGACGACCACGCCGGCGCAAGCGCAGGCGCCCGAGCCCGCCGCCGCGCCGACGCCGAGCACGCCGCACGCGACACCGCCCGCGCCGAGCTTCGCGTTCTTGACGACGCCGCCGCTCGGGCTGCCGCCGATGCCGAAGCCCTCGGGCTACACGCCGACGGCGGCGATGTTCGCGCTCGGCGAACGGCTGTTCTTCGACCCGCTGCTGAGCCGCGATCGCACGGTGTCGTGCGCCAGCTGCCATCCGGCGGCGACGGGCTTCGCGCATCCCGATCCGCTGCCCAAGGGCATCGACGGCCAGCTGGCGCTGCGGCACGCGCCGGCGCTGTGGAACCGCGGCTACGGCGCGCTGCAGCGGTGGGACGGCGCGTCGCCGAGCCTGGAGGCGTTCGTGCTGGAGCCGATCGCCGACGCGCGCGAGATGGGGTTCGGTGTCGATGCCGCGATCGCACGCCTGCGCGCCGACGCGCACTACGGGCCGGCGTTCGCGGCCGCGTTCGATCAGCCGGCCGACGCGCAGGGGCTGCAGCGGGCGCTGGCGACGTACGTGCGCGGCATCGCGCTCGGCGACGCGCCGTACGACCGCTTCCTGCGCGGCGACGCCGACGCGCTGACGCCGCAGCAGCGGCACGGGCAGTGGCTCTTCGAGAGCAAGGGCGGGTGCTGGCAGTGCCACACGCCGCCGCTGTTCACCGACGAAGGCTTCCACGCGACCGGCGTCGGCGCGCGCGACGGCGAACTCGCGGCGGGTCGCATGACGGCGACCGGCGACGCGGCGGACCGCGGCCGCTTCAAGACGCCGACGCTGCGCGGGCTGCGGCTGACGGCGCCGTACATGCACGACGGCTCGCAGCGCACGCTCGCCGACGTCGTCGACTTCTACGCGCGCGGCGGCGCGGCGGACGTGCCGCTCGATCCCAAGATGCGCGGGCTCGACCTCAGCCCCGCCGAGCGCGCGGCGCTGGTCGCGTTCTTGGCGTCGCTGTAGCGGCGGGACGCGGCGGACGGCTGGCCGGCCTGATCGCTGGGTTGTTGCTGGCCGCGGCAGCCGCGGGTCCCGGTCGACCCGGACGCGGCGATACCCACGGGGCAACGCCGGCAGCAACTTCGGCCGGGGGCTCCCGCGACGACTCGCTCAGTGTTCCATCGCGCGCGCGATGTCGACCCCGGGGCCAGCGCCCTCGGGTGCGCGCATCGCCGCGACCATCGCCTGCGCCGTCGGCGACGCCGGCGGACAGACGCGCGCGAGGCCGAGCGCCACCGCGAAGTGCACCGCCATGCCGACCGCGCCGATGCCCTGCGGGCCGATGCCAAAGCACCACTTGGGCCAGCCGAGGTACACCGTGCCGAGGATGTAGCTGGCGGTGAAGGCCATGCCGGCGAGCATGCCGGCGATCGCCGGGATCGCGCCGATGCGGCGATGGAAGATGCCGAGCACCAGCACCGGGAAGAACGACGACGCGGCGAGCCCGAACGCGAACGCGACGGTCTCGGCGACGAAGCCCGGCGGGAAGATGCCGACCACGCCGGCGATGACGACGGCGAAGCCGATGGCGACGCGCGACAGCCGCAGCCGCTGCGCCTCGGTCGCCTGCGGCCGCAGGATGCGGAAGTACAGGTCGTGCGCGATGCTGCTGCTGATCACCAGCAGCAGGCCCGACGCGGTCGACAGCGCCGCGGCGAGGCCGCCGGCGGCGACGAGCGCGATGATCCACGCGGCGAGCTGCGCCATCTCCGGCGTCGCCAGCACGAGGATGTCGGCGTCGGGGCCGGTGAGCTTCTTCTGCGTCATCACGACGCGGCCGTCCTGGCCTTCCTGGCCCTTGGTGGCGAGCCAGCGCTCGTGCGCCGCGCGCAGGTCGGCGAACTCAGTCGTCGCCATGCCGCCGATGCGGAACAGTTCGTTCTGCGCCTGCTGCGCCGGGCCGTGGTACGCAAGCTTGCCGTCGCCGTCGTCGAGCCACACCAAGAGCCCGGTCTTCTGCCATGTGTGGTACCAGCCCGGCAGTTCGGCGGCGGTCTTGCCGTGCAGCTCCTGCACGACGTAGTAGCGCGCAAACGCCGCCGTCGCCGGCGCCGTCAGGTACAGCAGCGCGATGAAGAACAGCGCCCACAGACCCGACCAGCGCGCGGCGCCGACGGTGCGCACGGTGTAGAAGCGCACGATGACGTGCGGCAGGCCGGCGGTGCCGACCATCAGCGCGAGCGTGGTGCAGAAGACGTTGACCTTGTCCCAGCTGCCGGTGAACGCCTCGGTGTAGCTCGGGAAGCCGAGGTCGCGGTGGATCTGGTCGAGCTTGGCGAGCAGCGGCACGCCGGGCGCGATCTCGCCGCCCATGCCGACCTGCGGCAGCGGCTCGCCGGTCAGCTGCAGGCTGATGAACACGACCGGCACGACGTACGCCGTGATCAGCACCCAGTACTGGGCGATCTGCGTCCACGTGATGCCCTTCATGCCGCCGAGCGTCGCGTACACGAACACCAGCGCCATGCCGACGACGACGCCGAGGTCGACGTCGACCTCGAGGAAGCGGGCGAACACGATGCCAACACCGCGCATCTGGCCGGCGACGTAGGTGAAGCTGATGAACAGCGCGCACAGCAGCGCCACGAGCCGCGCGGCGTTGGACTCGAAGCGGTCACCGACGAAGTCCGGCACGGTGAAGTGGCCGAACTTGCGCAGGTACGGCGCCAGCAACAGCGCCAGCAGCACGAAGCCGCCGGTCCAACCCATCAGGTACACGCCGCCGGCGTAGCCGAGCAGCGAGATGGTGCCGGCCATCGACAGGAACGACGCCGCCGACATCCAGTCGGCCGCCGTCGCCATGCCGTTGAGGATCGCCGGCACGCCGCGGCCGGCGACGTAGAAGCCCTGCGTGTCGCGGACGCGCGCGCGGATGGCGAGAAAGAGGTAGAGGCCGAAGGTCAGCCCCACCATCACGAAGGTCCAGGCCTGAACGGTCATCGCGCGCCTCCGGTCGGGTCGGCCGGCGGATTGGCGGCGGCGATGCGCGCGAGGTCGGCGCGGTGCGCGCGGTCGAGTCGCCGCATCGCCAGCACGTAGACCAGGATCAGCAGCACGAAGCCGACGATCGCGCCCTGCTGCGCGAACCAGAAGCCGAGCGGAAAGCCGCCGAGCTGCACGGCGTTGAGCCCGTCGGCGAGCAGCACGCCGCAGCCAAGTCCGAGCGCGGCCCACAGGGCCAGCAGCACGAGGGTCAGGCGCACGACGGCGCGCCAATGGCGCGCGTTGGCGGCCGGCACGGTGTCTGGCGCCGCAGAGGACGAAGGCATGGGCCGGGATGCTAGGAGTCCGCGCGCCGGGAGGCCACGCTGCGCGGCGCGCGTCTTCGCAGCGGGGAACCCGACACCGCGCCATTTCGCGGACCCGAAGCGCAGCGTCCGCGCTGCCCCGCGCTACAGACGGCCGCGGCGGATCGCGCGCGTCGCCAGCCAGCGCTCCGCCGCGGCGAGCGCGACCAATGCCAGCACGAGCCACGCCGCGAACGCCGGCACGCGAGACACCTCGATGCGCTCGATGTCGGGCGCGATCGGCGCGCTGCGCATCGCCACCGGATCGCGCGGCGCGCTGCCACCGAGCGCAGCCAGCGCCTGCGCTTCCGCCGGCGTCGGCACGATCGGCGCGAGTTCGACGGCGTACAGCAGCGGCAGCGGCGCCAGGCGCTGCTGCGAGGGCAGCACGGCGGCCACCCACTGCGCGAGGCGGGCCGGGAACGCCGGTTCGGCGCGGAACTCGGCGCCCGCGCCGCCGAACAAGTCAGCGGCGAAGGCGCCGACGCGGCCAAGGCCGCGGTTGGCGTAAGCGAGCACCGGCGAACCAGCGGCGTCGCGCGCGGCGAGCAGCGTCGACGCGTCGGCGGTGGCGCGGTTGGCGACGACGGCGCCGAGCGCTGGCCACGCCATCGGAGGCGAC
>Ga0194128_10011556_pt1 | contig 10210 bp, 12 predicted proteins | sample TA2KigCa65mmetaG_FD_148650 | JGI IMG/M metagenome (GOLD analysis project Ga0194128, IMG submission 148650) | Freshwater microbial communities from Lake Tanganyika, Tanzania - TA2015037 Kigoma Deep Cast 65m | ecosystem: Environmental > Aquatic > Freshwater > Lake | place: Tanzania: Lake...
GGGATCGACGTAGGTGCCATTGAGGATGCGGCGAGCTTGCGAGAACTCTGCCGCCATGCGGTTCGGGTTCGAAGGCGCGAATACGTTCACGGACTTGGGAGCGCCCTTCACTGCGCCTGGGTGCATGAGGACCGCAGACATCTTGATCGTGCGAGCGACCTTCGGCGTCGCATCGATTTGCTCCGCGATGCCCGGAACACCAAGCGTATCGGCAGCAGCAGCGAAACCGTCGCGCCATGCTTGGTCACGGGACGCCCAGGATTCAAACTGTTCTGGTGGCGCGTTGTTGAGGCCGTCGTGTCCGATGCCCTGGCAGAACTGGTAACCGTTTTCGTATTCCGCGGCGTTAGCTTCGTCGCCGTTCGTGAGGTACGGGTTGGAAGTGAGCGGAACCTGCACGTCATGCCCGTTGCTCGGCGACTCAACATCGCTCATGCGGATCAACGGATTCACAGCGGCGGTGCGAACGTCGGCGATGTCGAGCTTCAGGTGCTGCTTGCGCGGATGGTCGTTGAGTCCACCCGGATCAGTCTTCCACTTGCGATCCTTTGTCAGCGACTTGATGAAATCCAAGTGCAGACCGTCTGGCCCTTTCTTCAGGACGCCAGCAGTCTTGCTTCCGTCGACGGGCTCGCCACGACGTTCACGAAGTCTCTTCAACTTCGCGCCCCAATCGATGCGGCCTGGAATGTTCACCACGTCTCTCCGTAGAGTGTCGTCATTGCGGAATACTCGCTCGGCAGAGCCATGTTGTTCAGCGCCATGCCGATGTTCATTGCGACCTTCAAGTCGCCTTTCTTACGCTCGTACTGCGCGTCGAGCATAGCGATCCAGCCGCTGTACTCGCCGGCCTTCGCGTGATCGTCACCACTGGTTCCGCCGTCGGCCGACGGCATGTGCTCGCGGCTGTGCCACACGCCAGCCATGAAGAGGCATTCGAGTGCGGCCTTTTGGATCAGCAGGAACTTGTTCGGATGATTCGCCAAGTTGACTGCGGTGAGCAGCGGAGGGCTGACATTCCAATCCATCAGCGCAGAGATGATTGCCTGACGGCACTCTTCATCCGACGACTCAAAACGATTGAGAAGGAGCGTGTTCAGCTCCTTCTTATCGCGGATGTAGTTACGCAGCGATCGGACAGCTCTCTCCAGTCGCTGCAAGTCGGTGAGTTCTACCGCCATGGCAAGCTCCTAGATGTGAGTGCGATTAGACGACGTCGCCTTCGGGCTTCGCGTCAGTTTCAGCGGGAGCAGCGTCAGCTTCCGGCTTCACTTCGTCGGCAACCGGCGCAGCGTCGTCGGCGGGAGCCGAGTTGTCCTCGGTGGCATCCGAAGCAGCTTCGTCGCCGACAGTCAGCACGCCAGCGGCCACGAGAGCCGAGAGTGCCTTGTACTTGCGGCTACGATCCGACGCAGAGCCTTCGTCGAGGCTCACCACGTTGGTGCCAGGAGCGAGCACGAGGCCGTCAACGTTGACGTCGGCGTCGCTCGGGTTGTTGACGGTCAGCTTGCCGACCGTCTCGGGCGCATCGAGCTTGACCACGTCAGCTGCGGCTGCGCTCTTGAGCGCCTTCCACACAGCGAGACGCTTCGATTCGAGGCGCGACTTCAACGGCACCACGACCGACTGCCCCGGAGCGATGACGCCCACGAAGTTGAGGTTGACGGCAGCTTCGCCGTGGTTCGTAACGGTTACCGACTCAGGGAGGTCAGTGAAGGGAGAGGCGGGCATGGTAGCTCCTAATGTACGACCAAGGATAGCGTGGTTATCACGGTGTGGAAGGCGGGTTCTCGGTAACGGAGTACGAGAGAACCTTGCCATTGGACGCATTGAGGATGGTCTGCCAGAGCTGGATGCGCTGGTTGTCCCCAAGAGCCCCCAGGTCGACGACGAGAAGACCACCGGGCGGGAGCGTTTGACCACCGAGGGTCTGCGCAATGTCCATGTGGTTATGCACCGTTACGGATGCTGGGATGTCTCTTAGCCTCATGCGGGAGCCAGTATAGCTGGCCTGCTACCTCAGTGAAATAGCCATGGACACGCCGGCATCTAGGTCGTTGGTAGGCGCGAGCAGTACGCGGCCTTTGACCCGTTCCCAATGCCGGGAGACTTCGTTGTGGGCGGTGAAGCGACGGCCAGCCATCCGCGGACGGAGCGTCTCGTCGAGCATCGCAGCCTGGAAGAGATCGAACGGGAGGTGGACTACTTTGTCGAACCCTTGCCGATCGAGGAAGTCGAGAACCTTGGCGTTCAGTTTGCCGTCGGTCTCAGTCATGTTGATGTTGGTGCAAACTACCATAAACGGAAATACCCTCGCATTGCTGCGAGGGTATGACCTGTTCTTTTCAGTCAAGAACTAGGAGTCGGAGATTACGCGCCGAGCGAAACGCGGGCGATGCCGTTGTTGTTGCCGAAGCCGATACCGATGTACTCCCAAGCGCAGAATTCCACAGTCTGGAACTTCTTCTGCACGCCGAACTTCGTGCTGTCGAGGACGAGGAAACGGCCGAGGGCCTTCTCGTCAGCGAAGCCGTAGATCGTCGGGTTGTTGGAACCGTCGCGGAACATGTCGGCTTTGATCGACACGATCAGCTTGCGGCCCATCCAGTCACGGTAGGTGTAACCGTTGACAGTGACTTCCTTCAGCATGTCGCTACCGAATTCCGAGTAGTCGAATTCCAGCAGGTCGTTGAAGGTCGTCACGCTCATCAGGATCGTCGAGCACTTCAGGCGCTTCGCTTCGATCATGTTGATCAGCTGCTTGGTAGCAGCCTTGGTCAGCTTGCCGCCGGTGCCCGAAGCAACCGCGGTGTTGCCAGCCGCAGTAGCAGCAGCGTCAGCGTAGCTGAGGAAGTACGAGTCTTCCGTCGCTTCGATTTCGCGGACCACGTTCTCTTCGATAACCTTGGTGACCGGCTGGGTCGAAGCCAAGAGTTCGATTTCCTTCTTCGAGAAGCGCTGCGAAGCGATTTCGAAGATGGGGATTTCGTAACGAGGAGTAGTGATGTACTGGTTGTCAGGCTCACCCTTGAAGTTGACCGCCTTAGCAGCGCCAACGTGCACTTCCTTTTCGTCGATGAACACGAGCTGGTCGTGGTCAACCGAGTTCTTCAGGTCGTAGCGGGTCACAGTGCGCGGGGTCAGGATCTGACGAGCGAAGCTGCGTTCACGGAGCTTTTCCGCGATGAACAAGCCGGCCGCTTCAGCAACCTTCTTGTTGTCCGGACCATCAATCGTCTTCAGGAAGACGTTGGTGTCGTTCTTGAACAGGTCGAGATAGTTACTCATGGCTTAGTGGCTCACAGTACGGATGACGAGCTTGTCGGCGCTGACAGTCTCGCAGGTGGCGACGTGCACGCCGTCGGTCCAGAGGCGCAGGCGACCGGAAGTGTCCAGTTCCAACTTGGAACCAGCAACGATGCCGGTGATGACAAAGCCGTGCGTATCGATCTCGGCGCGGAATACACCGGCAGCCAAGGCAGCTTGGTTAGCCGCGACGCTTGAGGGGAGAGCCACATCAGTGGTGACGACCTTGTTGGCGTCAACAGCGGTGGCGCCGTAGTTACCCTCGAGAACGAGGATACCTGCGCCTTTGTTTGTGGGAGCGATGGCTTCACCGCTCGAGTTGAGAGTGACCCAACGACCACCATACGCCTTGAAGCCGCTGGAGATTTTCACCGAGCGACGATCAACGGCAGTAAAGTGCGTCAGGAGATTGACGGACAGCATGCGTTTAATCCTTTTGGATTAGGGGTGGATGAGACAGAGACTGGAAGGAAGCACTCACGCATTGCGGAGGAAGGTAGTGAGCGGGTCTAGCCGCTTCACTTCTTCGCTCGCTCCACTTGCAGGCCCCTGGAGATCTCCGGGAGACTGTTCGAACACCGCGTTCGCAGTGGAGAGTTTCACTTCACCAGAGGCGTGAAGCTGACGGGCATGGTCTTGAATGTCAGAGACATCGATCAGACCGTCTTGTGCGAGTGTGACTGCCTGGGCCAGGGCTGCCGCATATCCCGCCATCTTAGTGGCTGTGGCATGCAGTTCGCTGATCAGGTTGGCTTGCTTGTCGATGACATGCGCAGCCAGCTTACTGGGGTCGACGCTATCTAGGTTTGTGTTATGCGTCAAGGGCATAGTTGAAGCCGTTCTAACGTCGTCCTGTGACTGAGAGTCTAGGAGCCTTTTCTGTTCCAACAAGGCCGCATCGCTTTGTTCCTGTAGTCCTTTGCGCTTGGCCTGCTCCAACAAGGCCGCATCGCTTTGTACCGGTTGGCCCTTGAGCTTATTTACCGTCCACGCGCCAAGTGCCGCGAGCCCTGCGAGGCTTGCACCACGTGCGATCGGTGCGCTCATGCGCGGAACGTAAATCTGCTTCGCCTGCACTACGCCGGGTTGACCGTATGGCGCTTTGCTCAAGTCGAGTCGTTCTTCTGACGCAGTCCACGTGTCCGGAACACCGATGCGATTCAGGAATCGTCCGCCTGCGATGTCGACGTTGTCCGCGATGTTCTGCACTCGCGACGTTCCACGGAGAATCGCGTCGCCGATCGACGGAGAAACATGACTTACTGTGTGTCCCAGTGCAGCGGCATTGCCCGATCTTCCAGCGCGATACGGATTGCGAAGCTGACGCTCCTGCGTCTGCTGCAACCGTTGCAAATCATCTGGTGTGGCAAATTGCACTGGCACGGCTGTTACGCCTCCAGCAGACGAGCCCCGAGGACCGCGATGTGCTGGGCGATCTTCACCTTGTCAGCACGACGAGCGATCTTAGCGGCACGCTCGGCAGCCAGCTTCGACAACGCGACCTGGGCTTCGACTGACGTCTCAGCAACACGAGCGTCGAGGTCGCTCAGTTCGGTTTCAACAGTACGTGGCGCGGCGACTTTCGCCGTGCGGCTCGCGGTCTTGGCCAGCAGACCATCGGCGCGATTCATCAGATCTGCAAAGGCGGAGCGTGTGTCGATAGGCATGTGGTACAGTGTGCAGTTTTGCCCATCAAAAACAACACCCAGCCGCTGGGCTGGGTGTTGAGGGGTCTAGGAAGACCTGTTACTCACGCAGCGGGAAGACCCGCGACATTCGCGATTGCATTCGCCCGGTTCGCACCGGCTTCACGTTCGCGCCGACGTTTCTGCATCAGGGCTAGAGCGCCCAGACCCAGTGCACCAGCGCCCAGGAGGACGCCAGGGCGTGACATCAACCCAGGCTTAGCTGCCGCGGCAGCGGCACCCGCACCCGCACCAGCAGCGCCGGCTGGGCCGGTCTGCATGACGTGGTTGTGGAGATCCATGAACCCGCCCTTACCGTGCCCCTGCTGCGCAGCCTGCGCCAGCGCGTGGTGGTATTGGGCGCGGTTCGCCTCGGGGACCGTCCCCGCAACGAACGCTTTCAAGTGAGCGGGATCAGCGCCGTAGCCCTCGCCCATCGAGGCGTAGAGGGCGTCAACATTCAGGTTCTCGGGGGTCTGCGGAGCAGCGGTCCCCAGCGAGTTGTAAATGTTGGCGATCTTGATTTCGCCCACAAACTTCAACGAGGCCAGTTTGGTTTCGATCTGACGAAGCTCAGCCTCGCGCTGCGTCAGTTCCTGAAAAGACCCGGCCTGCAATCCCGCGATCTTTACGCCTTCATTCGCATCGAGTTCGATGCGGTTGTTGGACAAGAAGCCTTCCACGGCGTGGAGAGCTACGCGGTGCAGATCAGCGGCCAACTTGGTCGCCTTGTCGGTCTGCTCCTTCTGCAGTTCGAGGTAAGCGCCAGCCATCTTCATTGCGCTTTCCAACATCTCTTTCGGAGAGTTGAACGGCACGCCGTCGAGCTGGAACTGTTCAAAGATCGAGTTGGCGAGCTTCGCGGTTTCGATGTCGATGCCGTTGGCGGCAGCAACCTTCGCGAGGTCGTCTTCCTTCGGAGTGAAGCCGTTAGACTTCAAAGTCTCCGAGTAGAACTCTTGGAGTGAGGGAATGGCGAACATGGTTTCCTTCCGGTTAGTTGTTCTAGAAAAACAGCCTGTCGGAATGGCGAGACGCCAACCCAACAGGCTGCTTTGTTCCTCGCGTTTTTATTACGCGAGGCCCTTGCCCTGGTCCACAGCCTGACCGTGGTTGAGGCCCGGGTTGCCCGGCAGAACCATGACGTCGGTCATCTTCTTCAGCTTGTCGTCCGCACCGCTCACAGGAGCGCGAGTACCGGCGATAGCTTCGACTTCGCGAGTCTGGATCTCGGTCTTGGCTTCCTCGCCCTTACGCATCACGACGCTGTTGTCGGTGCGAGCAGCGGAACCCAGGTTGCCACCAACCAGAGCCGGCGAAGGCAGAGCCCCACCAATCTGTTCAGCGCGCTTCACGATCTCAGTCACGTCGATGCCGAGGACGTTGGCAACGATACGAGCTTCATCCAGCGAGGTCTCGCCCGACGCGAGCTTCCACGCAGCGTTCTCAGCGATCATGCCCTGGTACATCAGAGCGCCGTGAGCGCGAACTTCAGCGGCACGCTTCTCGAGTTCGGCGCGCTTGACAGCTTCAGCCTTCTTGACTTGTTCAGTCCAGAGGGTCTCGGCGAAAGCGGCGTCAGCAACTTCGATGCCGAGCTTGGACAGCGATTCCTGAGCAGCGGTCTTGGACGCAGCGGCCTTGCCGGTGTCCTGGACAGCTTCGTCAGTCTTCTTGTCGCGGGGCTTGTGGCCACCAGCGGCTTCAGTGGTTGGCTGCGAGGGCGGGATCGTGCCCTTGCCTTCGCTGGCGGTCTTAGCCGCGGTCTTGGGAGCCTCAACGGCCGGAGCGGCAGCTGGGGTAGCGACAGGAGCGGCAGTCTTGATGCCGGCCTGGGCGAGGAAGTCATTCAGAGTACGAGCCATGTGGTTTCCTTGTGGGTATGGCGGGAGGTTCAGTGAAGGACCATTGATCGCCTGGGTTCCTGCTGAGATCGAGACTTAGTTCGTCGCGAGCCCTGCGTACGCCAGATGGTACAGTGCGGCCTTAACACGAGAGTAGTCAAACTGACCACCTTGGATCTCACGGAGCGCGGAGTTGCGCGACGCTTCCTTGGTGAACGAGCTGACTGGCAAAGAGCTTAGGAGCTTCCGATAGTAGGCGTAGTAAGGGGCAATTTCAACTGCCGCTCCGCCGGCCTCCGCGATCTTCGCTGGTTCCCAACCTGTTGTCAGGCAGGGTGCCACGAAGCCGCTACGGGCATCGATAGCTTCCTTCGCAGCGGTATACACCGCATGCGAGAATTTGTCGAGAGAGATGTTTGTCGGGGCGTTCATATCTGGGTGGTTCGACGGGGTCGCCAGATGGGTGATATGCGCCAACTCAGTGGGTGACAGTACGATACCGCACGCCGCCAGGGTAGACAGAACGCTGTCAATGTCGCCGCCGCCCTGTTCGAGCATGCTGGCCAGCTCGCTCTCGCCGAGCTGGGCTGGGAACTCCGAGGTCGACTCGCAGCAGTGATCAGTTGGCATGTCGCCGACCGTAGCTTCAGTCGGAACCTGCTTCTCGATCTCAGCCCACTTGTCGCGCCATGCGCTCTTGGACGCGCCTTCGAACATGTCCGCTACGTCACGGACGGCGTTGACGACGACCGGTGCGCTGGCGACCTTGCCGAGCGAGTCAGCAATCGGTTCGGCCGGAATACCGACTTTCGAGATGTCGAAGAAGTTCGGAGCGATGTTGTCCGCGGACACTTGCTGTCCGTCGGGCATGATGCGATTCATCGCGTACTTCAAATGGTCGCAACGGTCGCGGGTGTGCTCGTTCTCGTGGCCGCAGTATTTGCAGACCTCGTGGTGAATGCGGCAACCCATCGACACGCTGAACTGTCCGCCGTTGTCGATCAGCGTTGCCAGCTTGGCATCGTTGTCCGCACCGGGACCCATGCCATCGGCGTCACGGTAGATGCGGATAATAAGCTCCGCACGCTTCATGATGTCGTTCCACACAGCGAGCGGAACGTCACCGTAGTGCGTGTCCATCGGGCTGTTGGCGTGGTTGTGGTAGAACTTGGCAGTCTCGAACGTCTTGTACGCCGGGACTTGAACGCCTGCGAATTTACCGCGATTCTTGCGCGCTTCTTCCGGCGTCTGCATGCGGGTCAACTCTTCCTCACGGAAGCAGTCACCGTTCAAGTTGCTGCCGTAGAAGTCCGAGTCCGCCATCGCGATAACGTGCGCGTAGCAGAACTTCGGATTCGACTCCACGTTCGCAGCGAAGTCGAGGATCTCTTGCGGAACGTACGTCTCGGGCGTGTAACCCGACGCGACCTTCATGCCGCCATCTTCGATGCGGCTGGCTACGCGCCATTCGGTCGTGATGTACTTCTCGATCGTCATGTTACGCCGAGAAGTAGGTGACGTTCGGGCTGGTCGGGAGCGGATTCGCCTTGAGGTCGTCCATCTCCGCAGTGATGCGGTTCTTCATCTCAGTCATCCACGCATCGACCTTATCCTGCGCAGCTGCGTCAACGTTGCCGTCGACGGTGTATTCGATCGGCATGCCGCTGATCACTTTGGCGAGACGCGGGCCACCGGCGATGACGAACGAACCCAAACCGAGCGGAATAGTTCCGACGGTGTCGATCGACGGCTCACCGAACTGGTCGGTGTACTTGAGGTCGACGATGTCGGCAGTAGTCGTGACAACGCCTTTGAAGACGTTGTTCTTCATGGTACGAGTGAGAGTGACGATCATGGCTTAGCCCTTCAGAGAGTTGATGATGTCGCGGATGTTCTGTTCGGCAACGGCGCGGCCGTCGGCCTCACCAATCTTCACCGAGATGCGAAGCGGCAGAACGATCTCGTGACCGCCGCTCGCGGAGGGAACCGGAGCAGGAGCGGCAGCGGGAGCTGGCGCGGCTGGCGTCGGCATCGCAGGAGGAACGTCGGGCTGACCAGCGGCCTGACCACCAGCGTTCAGCGTGGCGGCGAGTTCCTTGTCAGCTACTTCGTCTTCGGCTGAGCCTTCCGTCGCACCGTTGAGGGCGTCATGCGCGGCGTCCTCGGGCGTGCCTTCCACCGACTCGGCAGTATTGGGTCCTTCGGCTTCCAGGGCATTCATGAGCTCCATGTCGTGTTCGTCGTCGGCCTTCTCGCCGCCTTCTTCGCCTTCTTCTTCGCCGTCATCTTCACCTTCGCCGTCGTCTTCGCTGTCTTCACCTTCGACGATCGGCTCTTCGCCTTCGCCTTCGCCTTCCGGCGCTTCGTCGGTGACTGGGCCAGCTTCGCCTTCCGGCTGCGGGATGGCGCTGTCGATCGGCTGCAGGTAGTTGTCAGCGGGCGGAGCCTGTTCGTCAGCGACAGGTTCTTCCGCAGGCGGAGCTTCGGTTTCCGACGCAGGAGGCATCGGCTGACCAGCGTCTACGAGACCCTGCATCGCAGCCGCTTCGGCCGCTGGGTCACCAGCGCCTTCCGGCGGCAGCACAGCGAGCGGATCGACTGGCGGTTGAGCTTGTTCTTCCGCGACAGGGGCACCCTCTTCTGCAACAGGGGCTTCCTCTTCTGCGACAGGAGCGCCCTCTTCTGCAACAGGAGCTTCCTCTTCCGCGACAGGCGCAGCTTCTTCAGCCGGCTGTTCGTACGCAGGGAATCCTTCGTCGCCGGCAGGAGCTGGTTCTTCTTCGGCAGGAGCCGGGGCTTCCTCGACAGGAGCTGGCTCTTCCTCGGCAGGAGCTGGTGCTTCTTCAGCAGGAGCTGGCTCTTCCGCGGCAGGGTCGCCAGTATTCGGATCGACGCCAGTCTGTGACTGATACGCGGAGCCCATCTGCTGGACAGCCTGGAGAGCTTGCTGGAGCTGCATCTCTTGCTGCATGACCATCTGTTCACGCTGCGAGAGCTCCATCTCTTTCATCAGGAGTTCGTGCACGATGTTGTCGAGCGGGAGCATGGTGTTGCCCTGCTCCATCTGGTTCATCTGAGTGGCGTTGTTGGCCTGCTCAAGCGTGGTGCCGCTGCCGGTGAAAGCATCGGTCAAACCAGCCTGCTTGCACGCTTCGCTGCGCCAGTTGAAGAACGTCGGGTTGCCCTTCGAGTCCTTGTGCGCGAACTTCGCACGCTTCATGCCGGCGAGACCGCTAACGGCCTGAGCGCCAGAGCTAACCATGTTCTCAAGTCCGCTTGGACCGCGAGGCGCAGTGTTCTTGGCGATTTCGCTGAGGCGAGCGATGGTACCGAGGTCGATGCTCGGCATCGCCATCATCTGCTTCATGATGTCGG
>Ga0194128_10011559_pt1 | contig 10209 bp, 9 predicted proteins | sample TA2KigCa65mmetaG_FD_148650 | JGI IMG/M metagenome (GOLD analysis project Ga0194128, IMG submission 148650) | Freshwater microbial communities from Lake Tanganyika, Tanzania - TA2015037 Kigoma Deep Cast 65m | ecosystem: Environmental > Aquatic > Freshwater > Lake | place: Tanzania: Lake...
AGCATCTTCACCTCAATATTCACTCCTGATGGAAGTGAGATGTTGGAGAGAGCTTCAACAAGTTTTGGAGAAGGATTAACTATGTCTATCAACCGCTTGTGCGCGCGCATTTCAAATTGCTCGCGCGCGTTTTTATGAACAAACGCGGAACGATTAACTGTGTATTTTCGGATTTCTGTAGGAAGAGGCACGGGGCCTTCAACTTTCGCGTCAAAACGCGCTGCCGCTTCCATTATCTGACGAACTGATGTGTCAAGAATTTTATGCTCATACGCGCGGACGCGCATCCGCAACTTTGACACAACATCTGCTTTTTTTGATGTCCTGGGTTTTGCAACAACTTTCGTATTTGGAGTATTTTTCTTTTCGGCGGTTGCTTTCTTTGAAGAAGTTTTGGATGACATTAAATTTGATTATTACGCAACAATTTTCGTAACGACTCCCGCGCCAACCGTTTTTCCTCCTTCGCGCACAGCAAATCGCAATTGATTTTCAAGAGCGACGGGCGCGACTAATTTCACTTTGAAAGTTACCGTGTCTCCTGGCATAACCATTTCTCGTCCTTCCGCCAAAGTAACTTCTCCTGTCACGTCGGTCGTGCGTATATAGAATTGCGGCTTGTATCCGGTAAAGAATGGGGTGTGTCGTCCGCCTTCTTCCTTTTTCAAAACATATACCTCGCCCTCAAATTCAGTGTGTGGAGTAACGCTCCCAGGCTTCGCGAGAACTTGCCCGCGGTGCACGTCTTCTTTCTTTGTGCCACGCAAAAGAATGCCGGCATTGTCACCCGCCATACCTTCCTGTAGGTTCTTGTTGAACATTTCGATTCCTGTCACAGTCGTCTTGGTCGTCGGCTTGAGACCAACAATTTCTACTTCTTCACCGACCTTCACCTTACCACGTTCGATACGACCGGTAACTACAGTGCCACGCCCTTCAATTGAAAAGATGTCTTCAATCGGCATCAGGAATGGTTTATCAATTTCGCGCGGAGGAACGGTAATATAGGTGTCCATCGACTTCAAAAGCTCGTCTATTTTAGCAACCCATTGAGCGTCGCCTTCAATCGCTTTCAATGCGGAACCGCGTATTACAGGAGTGCTCTTTCCGTCAAATCCGTTCTTCGTTAGAATCTCACGGACCTCTTCTTCAACCAAATCAACAAGTTCTTTATCAGTAGCCAGGTCGCACTTGTTCAAGAAAACAATGATTTTCGGAACTCCAACTTGTTTTGCAAGAAGAACGTGTTCGCGTGTTTGAGGCATTGGACCGTCACCGGCATCAACAACTAAAATAGCGCCGTCCATTTGAGCAGCTCCAGTAATCATGTTCTTCACGTAGTCGGCATGTCCCGGACAATCAACGTGCGCGTAGTGTCGCGCGTCGGAAGAATACTCAACATGCGAAATCGCGATAGTAATGATTTTAGACGGGTCACGGCGACCTTCTTTTTCTGACGCCTTTGCAACCTCGTCGTAAGAACGATCTTTAGCAAGGCCTTTCTTTGCCTGCACAGCGCAAATAGCCGCCGTGAGCGTTGTTTTTCCGTGGTCAATGTGCCCTATTGTTCCGACATTGACGTGCGGTTTGTCTCGTTTAAATTCTTCTGCCATATTTTTTTATGTAATTTAAAAGCTGATAATAAATAAAAAGGCTGAATAACAAAAGTATCCAGAGCACATAATTTAACAAAAATCACAAAAACACGCAAGAGGTGCAATCCACACCACTAAAAACGGCCCCGCCAATGGCGGGACCGTTTTTTGCAGAAAAAATCTGCTAAGTCGAGTTAGTTGTGATTTTTTATTTCCGAGCGCATTTTGCTAAGAAAGCTTGATGCCGCATCCTGCCCGCCAAGTCCAAACGCGAGACCGAACGCGATTGAAAGAGCGACAACAACTCCTGTAAACAATGTCTGAACAAACGCCGCTGCGATTCCAAGTTGGAAGAGCGCCATCAAAACCGCAAAAACCCAGATACTCCATTTAGTTACGCTTCCAAGGAAATTCGCTGAACGAATATCAGCAGCGCGCGCCGCCCCGACTACAACCCGTTGCATTGCCGCCGCGATAACAACCGCGACCAAGAGAATCAAAACCGCTACGATTACGCGAGGCAAGTAAAGCAACACTACCTGTTGGAGAAAAGCGTTTACTTGAGTCAATCCCAAAATCTCAAGCGAAGCGACAAGGAAAACGATTATAACAAACCATTCAACCAAGCTACCTACAAAACGCCCAGAATCAAGAGAGAACCCACCGCGCTTCAACACATCATCTACACGCGCGCTCTTTAGAAGATTATCAACTTTGAGAGCGCCGATAATATGCGATACAACGCGACCAAGCAAGCTGCCGACCGCCCAGCCGATTATAAAAATGACAACCGCGATAACAAGTTGCGGCAAAAACCCCGCAATTCCTAACCAAAGATCCTGAAACGATCCCTGAAGAGTAGAGCTCCAAGCATCTAACATATTTTTAAAAAATAAACTGATAATAAATCCTGTTTAAAAACAGAACAGCTGACCGTGCCGCCTGTTTTATACGACCAGGTAATGCGTTTATTATACCAAGCTAATGCGCGCAATGCGTTGTCGGGTGTGGATAGCTATTTTAATTTAAATCACTCAAATCACGCACATTTACCACAACTGAGTCGTCAGCGCGGTTTCCTTCAGCATCAATGCACGCCGCGCGGATTGAGAAAGAGCCGGTTTTGGACAATCTCCCTGCTATCGTCCCGCTTTTCGCAATGTCATTCTTGCTCCACATAGCGCGGCATCTGCTCGCTCCTTCTGAAATCCAGCTTACCACTATCCTGCCGCCTTTCTGGACTTCCACTGGTCCATCGCTTCCGTTCACCTTTACATCTATAGATACGGTGTCAAAGATGTTTTCGGTTTGCACAAGCTCGTCGGAGGCGTTTGCGGAAGGAACTGTTGTGGACGTTGATGGACTGTTTGTGTCTGGAACCACTTCAACAATCCTACCCCACCTGTTGTTTGGATCAAAATTCTCAACAATAATATACTCCTTTCTACCTGATATACCGCTCGCTCCTACTGCCGCTGTTTGCTTTTGTTCTTGAGGATACGCAAACGCACGTTCAAGCAATGCAAAGAGCGGATAGAACGCGCTCGCCTGCACCCCGTCCTTTATCACCCCGCCCATCTTCGCGCACTCGGGGAAATGCGACTTCGCATCTCCGCCTTTAATCGCCGCAAGAATCCAACCGCAGGACACAACATTAAATTCTAGCGCACTATTCCCCATAAGACTGCTCTCTGAAGAACGATAGTGGCTCGTGAAAAAAGTACATCCTTCATAGTCTGCTCCACCGTACCGTTTTCCTTCATAGGAAAAGTCGACTAGTGGAGTCTTAGAACAATTGCGCAATAATAAGCCGTACTCGCTAGGCGCATCATTGTGTGTGACATATTCATCATCCAATCCAGCAAAAGCATGTGAAAATTCATGTACAGAAATAAGGCCAATATTTGAAATGCCATGCTTCTCTGTCCGTTGTTGATTCCCCGAGTCAATTAAGGCGCCACGTGCGACAGTACTTTCATATGTTGCAATACCAACGAGTCCAACACTCGGCAGAGAGTATAGTACCCGTTCATCTCCTTTAGTCCTCAATAAAAAAGTCCCGTCAGAACAAGAAGAACCGCGAAAATATGGGGCAATGATGTTGCCTTGGATTTTTGGTGTTGCTTTGGATAAACCGGCTTTCTGTATGGCCGCAATAATTCGTGGCCCTACCTCATTGGACGCATTTCCACTTACCCTCTTCAGATCTACAAAATAAGAAAAGTAACTTTGATGAGACCGATAAGGCTCGATCACCGAGAAACCGGTCTTTCTTATGTCGTCGAAATAAGAAACTGCTGTATCCGCATCGCTTCCAATATCATACAAACCAACTACGCGGTGTCGTCCTTGACCACTAATAGGTACACATAAATCAAAACTAATATCTGATCTTTCGCGCGCAACCGCCCCACTTGATTTTACTATTTCAAGAGAAATAAAAATGGGTTCGTTTGCCACAACTCCTGAAATGAGACGGCTGAACCGCTCGCGTGTGGCAATGCCGCTCGGCCATCCTTTGATTTTCCATTCGTAGATAAAACGCTTCTTCTCATCCTGTTTCTCGGTGCGCGTAAATGTTCCAGGACCGACTACAACGTTGTCTTTCGTACCGACAGTCACATATCCACTTACTTCAATTGTTTTCGGCAAATCCGCCTCCGCCACCTCCTTCCCCTCCACCCATCCTGGAATGCAGTAGTATTTGAACTCCGGTTTGATGCGGACAACCAAGTCATAGACGGGGGTGAGGAGGAGGTCGCCCGTGATATGCCTCTCTGCTTTGAACTTTGTTTCAAAATCAGGGTCAACTTTTACTTCAATCCAGGGCTTGTTGTCGTCCCCGTAGGCAATGCTACCTTTGAAAAAATCTTTGGCAGGGTCGTGGCAGTAGCGTGTGTATGGTTGTTGCGCAAACGCAGTGAGGACTGGAGAGAGGAGCGTCAAGACGCATACAGCAATAAATAGCCGCCATTTCATACCATAAGTATACACCCCCCCCCCAACACGCGAGAAAGATTTCGAGTGTGGATAGCTATTTTTTCGCCGTTATATCAAGAAACTTCCTTTCAAAAACGGCTTTATCAAGCAAGGTTCGGTGTGGATTTTCCATAACATCGCGCAAAAGACGATCATACATACTCACGCGGTAATTCAATTCGGACATTTCAAAAGCGGCATACGCCAATTCTTTCCCTATTTCTGCTTCAAGGTTTTTCACGGCGTTATCAATCACGTGTTTCTTTATATTCTCGCCTGCTATAAGCAAATCAAGCCGGCTTTCAATATCTTGTATAAAAACCCCCGCCGCAATCACGACTTTTAATTTACCGGCTCCGGAAAACCTCTTGTAAATATCTTCATCGCTCATCAAAACAACACCCAAAAGAAGGTTCCTAATTTGGGAAAGATACGGAAAACGCACATTTAGAAACAAACCTTTTTCTTTAATTTTTCTTGACGGTTTTGGATTGATGAATCCGATTTTTCGGAGTGTTTTTATTTCATGCTTTACCGTATACAAATTTGTTCTGCTTTTCTCGGCAATATCGCTCGCGCAAAACGCCTGTTCTGGATTAAACAGAAACAAGCGTAAAATCTTAACTCGCGATTCTGAGCCAAAAAGTTTACCTAAAATCTCCATGTCGTACCAGAGGGTACGCCAAAATTTACTTCAGCGCAACCTTGCCACCCGCCGCTTCTATGTCTTTCTTGAGTTTTTCCGCGTCTTCCTTTTTCATATTTTCTTTCAATACCTTCGGAGCCGCGTCCACAAGATCTTTTGCGTCTTTCAATCCCATTCCAAGCGCTTCTTTAACTACTTTGATAACCGCGATTTTATTTGAACCGCCGTCGGTAAGTTCGGCTGTAAAAGTAGACTTCTCTTCAGCCGGTGCAGCCCCTCCAGAAGCCGTCGGGGCGGCTGCTATCGCAGCCGCAGACACTCCAAACTTTTCTTCAAGCGCCTTTACAAGCGCGTTCAATTCAACAACCGACAATGCTTCTACAGCATCTATTATTGATTTTAATTTTGTTTCGTCAGCCATAAATTTTTAAATTCGAAATTCGAATATCGAAACTCGAAACAATATCTAAATTCAAAATCCTAAAGTTTTGAACATTTGAATTTTAAATTTTCTTTGTTTGTTTCTGATTTCGTGCTTCGTGCTTCGGATTTGATAATTATTAAGATTTTCTTTTTGCTATCTCGTTCATAACAACCGCCAATCTCTGTATCGGTGAGTTTACAAGATTGACGAATTGCGCGAGAAGCGTCTCGCGCGGAGGAATCGCCGCGAGAGACAATGCCTCATCTTTTCCTATAAACTTTCCTTCAAAAATTCCGCCGACAAGCGCGACCGCTTGCGCAAATTTTTTCGCAAAAACCGAAACTTCGCGCGTCGGCGCCAAATTATCGTTCTCGCCCGACAAGTACGCAAGCGCGATTTCTCCTTCAAGATTCGGCGTCTCTCCTTCTGGTTTTTTTGAATCCAGCGCTTTATGAATCAGCGTCTTTTTTGCGACAAAGTAACCTACACCTTTTTCTTTAAGAGTCTTTCGCAATTCATTTGCTTGCGCGACAGAAAGTCCGCCGAACTTTACAAAAGCAACACTTTTCGCTTTTGCAAAAATATCAGACAGCTTTTTTAATATTTCTATTTTCTTTTCTTTGTTTATAGCCATACACATTTCTGACACCGAGTGTTTGTCTAAAATCACTCGGTGTCTAATTATTGGGCCACACTAGAGTTCGACCTCTCGGGAGGAAATTAAGTCCCTCAACTTCGTTCGGGACACCCCCTGTCTCTGAAGCCCTTATGAAAAAGAGTTTATCATGGCGCAACAAAAAAGCAAACCTATTCGCTCTCTATTGTTCCAAGCGCATTTATAGAAATTGTTTTTGTGAGAGAAGAATTACCACGGACGGAAAGTATTACAGAACCAGCAGAGCTTGCCGCGCCGGTAAGGCGCGCGAAAATTATCTGATTGTTTTGAAAATTGATTGAAGAAATGTAAACACGCTTCTGTACTGCTTCTATTTTGTTTTCCACGGTAGACGGATTGTATGTCGGTGCCTTAAACAATACTGCTTTTGTTTCTTCAAAATGCACTCCCCACGCCACATTCCCTTCTCCAACCAATGTCTTGCTTCTTGCTTCCGCAATCAACGTCGCCACGCGCGCGTTCGCCGACTGCAATTCCTTCCGCGCCGCATATGACGAAAAAGAAAAAATAATTCCGCCAACAACTAGCGCGAGAACGACAAGAGAAATAATTATTTCAATTAACGAAAATCCTTTAACCCGATGCGAATCTAGCGAATCCGCCTTCGGCGGATGCGAATGCCGCGAATTAAAAACTTGTTTATTATTGGTTAGTTCGTAGATTCGCATATAATTTGTGGATTCGCATCGAGCTTACACATTTTGCATTAGAGTATACATCGGGAGAATCATTGAGTAAGCAAAAAAGCCGGCGGCGATGCCGACAGAAATCATCAACACAGGCTCAATAACAGATGAGAAATTTTTTGTTTTTTGCTCCACCGCCGCCTCGTAAAACTCGGCGGCGTCCAGAAGCATTTCAGAAAGCTTGCCTGTTTCCTCACCAGAGGCAACCATTTCTATGAAATACGGTTCATAAAATTTGTGTCCGTCGTTAAGCGATTCTGAAAGAGACGCCCCCTTTTCAACGCGTCCGCGCGCTTCAATTAAAACATCTTTATAAAAAGAATTCTGAACAACATCGGAAACTACTCCGAGAGAAGAAATAATTGGGACTCCACCGCCTAAAAGAGAACCGAGCGAGCGAGCTGTGCGCGCGGAATTGAGTTCAATTACAATCACCTTAAAAATCGGAGTGTGAAGTAGACACCAATCAAGCGCGCGTCCGCCTATGCGCGTCCGGAAAAATGCCGCAAGAGAAGCAGCCAAGAGAAGAATTATTGAAATGAATGGAATGAAGTGATTTTGAAGAAGTTCGCTTGTCGTAATCAGCGCTTGCGTGCTTACCGGCAACGCAACACCGAACTCTTTGAATGTTGATGAAAGTTCTGGCACCACATACACAAGCATTAAAATTGTGATCGCAACCATCACAAGAAAAATTAACGCTGGATAAATAAGAGCGCCTATAAGTTTTCTTCCCAATGCGTAAGAACGCTCAAGTTGTTCTGTAAGAGAAACAAGGGACGCGGAAAGCGAGCCGCTTTCCTCTCCAGACGCTACAAGAGCAGAAAAGATTGGCGGAAAAATGCGCGGAAACTTTTGCAAGGCCAGCGACAATGTTCGTCCTTTCCGCACTTCTTCTCCCAATCCAGAGATGATTTTTTTGAATGCTTTATTACTGCTCTGACGCTCTAACACTTCAAGCGCTCGCAAAGGCGATAATCCAGCGGAAAGCATCGCGCCAAGGTTTTTAGTAAACGCGACTTTTTCCCGCAACGGAACGAAGATTAATACATCCAAAGAAAATTTCATATTTTATATTTTATTCGCGGCATTCGCATTTAATTCGTAGATTCGCATCGAGTTTCATTCTGACACCACCCGCATCACTTCTTCAATTGTCGTGATTCCTTGCACGCATTTTATGATTCCGTCTTCAAGCATCGTAAGCATTCCTTCTTTGCAAGCTTGTTCGTTTATGGTCGCGGTCGTGCCACCGCGCATCACAAGTTCGCGAATCGCCGAAGAAATATTCATAACTTCATAAATACCGACGCGGCCCTCATATTCTCCAACTTCTTCTACGCGGCACGGCTTCCAAAACGGAACCTTATCCCAATGCGTTCCTTTTGGAACAATGCGATGCTCTATCATCTCCGCGAGCGTTTTGTTCATATCTATATTTTTTGAAAGCGCCATAAGTCCGGCTTTTGTAAGAAAATATCTTTCTTTTTGTTCAGAAAGTTTCCGAACAAGTCGTTGCGCAATGATAAGATTCACAGTTGAAACAAGTAGGAACGGTTCAACTTTCATATCCAGAAGGCGCGGGACAGCTCCTGCCGCGGAGTTTGTATGCAGAGTTGAAAGCACCAAATGTCCGGTTAGCGCGGCATTTATAGCAAGAGATGCCGTTTCGTTATCGCGTATTTCGCCGACCATCACAATATCCGGATCCTGGCGCACAAGAGTGCGCAGTCCTTGCGCAAAAGACAATCCTATTTCAGGTTTAACTTGCGTTTGGTTTACGCGAGAAATCTGGTATTCAATAGGATCTTCAATCGTAGAAATATTCACTTCCGGCGTATTTAAAATATCAATCATTGTGTAGAGAGTCGTAGTTTTTCCGCTTCCGGTCGGTCCAGTTGTCAAAAGCATTCCCGTAGTTTGCCGCAAAGCTTTGTGGACTTTTTCAAGCGCCTCACCTGAAAATCCAAGCCCCTCCAACGAAAATCCGGAAACTCCTTCGTGCAAAAGACGCATTACTATTTTTTCTCCGAAATAAACAGGTAAAATAGAAACGCGCAACGAAACCTTCTCTCCCTCCATCACTACTTTAAATCTGCCGTCTTGCGGCAACCGCTTCTCGTCCAGCTTCAAGTTCGCTAGAACTTTTACTCGCGCGGAAATTGAGGGAGCGGCGGCTCGCGGTAATGTCATCGCGTCGCGCAAGATTCCGTCTATCCTGTAGCGAATCGCGACTTCGTTCTCATGTGGTTCTATATGAATGTCGGACGCTTTTTGTATAATCGCGTGCTTCAATAGAGTGTCCATTATGCGCACCACCGGCAGGTCCTCTGCGATTTTTTTCAATTCGCGCGCATCCGGTTCCATTCCGGGCATTTCAGTCGCAAGCGCGGCGGATTCTTTTTGTATAAGCTCGCCGAACTCCGCTCGCAGTGATTTTTGATAAAGAAGAAGAGCCGATTTTATTGATAGATCATCCGTAAGGCGCGATATTATTTTCAGCCCCGTCTTTTTCTTTATAAAATCAATTGCCGCGAGGTCGTCCGTATCAAGCATCGCGACTTCAAGAGTGTGATCGTCTTTTTTGAACGCCACAATGTTATGATTGCGCGCAATCGGCTCTGGTATCAATGATAAAACATTGTAATCAATTTTCAGATTTTTCAGGTTAACAAAAGGAATACCGAGAATGTATGCCTCCGCGCGGCGCACATCATCTTCCGAAATCTTCCCGCCAGCTATCAGCGCGTCCCCGAATTTTTTTCCCGTCTTCTCAGCCTCGCGCCGCGCGGAGGCAAGCTCCGCCTGCGATACAAGTCCAGCGTCGCGTATAAACTTCTCCAATTGTGAGTCGTTTAACAACATGATTGATTTTTAAAACTCCTCAAAAGTCGGTTTAATAGTAACAACTTGCAAAAGCACTGTTGTTGTTTTAGTTTTTACTACACCACCGTCTCCTTTTATTGTAAGTTCGTAATTCCCGTCGGGCATTTCATCATCAAGAGTTACTGTAAGAGATGAACCGGTAGAAAACTCACCACTTGTGAGCGTTCCATCTCCAAAATGATACGAAACGTTCGCTTTGTTTTTTCCTGAAGAAATACTGCCAGTAGATCCAGACAAAGATATTGTGTTTGAAAAACCTCCTTGAGGAACAATAGTAATTGTTGCGCTTGTTGAAGGCCCTTTTCCACTGCCACGCA
>Ga0194128_10011566_pt1 | contig 10202 bp, 10 predicted proteins | sample TA2KigCa65mmetaG_FD_148650 | JGI IMG/M metagenome (GOLD analysis project Ga0194128, IMG submission 148650) | Freshwater microbial communities from Lake Tanganyika, Tanzania - TA2015037 Kigoma Deep Cast 65m | ecosystem: Environmental > Aquatic > Freshwater > Lake | place: Tanzania: Lake...
TTGGCTTTGTAGGAGTTGTTACACAAAAAATGTAAATATGTTGCAGCAGGGGGGGGGGTGTAGTACCTGTTCCCAATGCGCGAGCAGATAGGAGAGTTTCTTTGAAGCTGCACAACGGCCTACTCGACTCGTTACCCGAAGAGCCGCGAGCCCGAATCAAAAAGTACCTAGTGCTGCAAGAAATCAGGAAGGGCGCACTGATCGGCCGCGGGGGTTCGAGTCAAAATCTTTACTTTCCTATCAACTGCGTTGTCGCAAGCAAGACGCAGAGACCACCTGTGACCAAGACGCACTTGCGCTTCGTGGGATCACAATCGGCGTTCGGATTCGAGGCGGTTTTCATACCCGCGACAGTATGCTTCGAGGCGTACGCAGTGGGAGTGGGTTACCTGTACGAAATATCACGCGAAAGCTTCGTCGCCGCGCTCGAGTTACAGCAGTCACTGCATGTGTTTCGCGCTCAGTTCACGGCACTCATCGCAGAGCGCTCTGGTAAACGGCGGATGTCGCGCGTTGCACAGTACGGCCGCTCGTCTTGCGAGATTGATTCTTGAGGCTCAGGACAGTTTTTTGCCGATGCGCCTTTGACGCTTACTCAGAAGGAAATCGGTGAGATGCTGTCGGTGCGACGCGAGTCGGTTGCAACTATTTTCGGCGAGTGGTCAAGTCGCGGGATTATTGAAACCAGTCGCGGCAGGTTATCTGTGCCTAGCCGCGATGCGAGGTTGTCGCTGAGCTGCGCCTGCTATGAGGCGACAAAGCAGATTACGAGCACGTCGGATCAGCAGTGGCGCGATTTTCTATGGAGCCGTCGTTCATCAATTTCGGCGCAGCAGGCTGCGTAGCTCAACATTCATGCCAAGGGCTGTATTCAGACGAGCGGTGTCGAACTGACGATGACACCGTTTTCGTCGGCATAGAGCCAGTCGCCGGGGGTGAAGGTGACCCCGGCAAAACTGACGACGACATCACGCTCGCCGGTGCCTACCTTGTTGGGTCTGGTGGGGCAGATCTCGAGGGCGCGAACGGCGATTGGCATATGGCGCACGACCTCCACATCGCGAACCGCACCGTTGATAAGGATGCCCGCCCAGCCGTTGTCGCGAAGCAGCGCACCCAACATATCGCCGAACAGCGCGCGCTCGAGTGAGCCGCCGCCGTCGACGACCATGACACGTCCCGCGCCAGGGGTTGCGAGCGTCGACTTGAGCAGGGCGTTGTCTTCGTGGCAGCGGATGGTCGTGATCTGACCGTGGAATTTGCTGACTTGACCGAAGTCGCGAAAAAGTGGTCGCAGCGTCTGTACTTTGCCCGGATGCGCGTCGGAGAGGTCGCAGATGCTCGGAATCATGGTTGGCCTTCGTTGAGTATGTTATCCATTCGTGACTCGATTGAACCGAATTCACGGAGTAGACGCGATGATACTGATTACGGGAGCCACTGGCCGTACCGGAAGCCACGCGGCGAAGGAACTTGCTGCGAGGGGTGTGGGCGTCAGGGCTCTGGTGCGCAACAAGGACAAGCCGGCTGCGCTGGCCGCCGCAGGGGTCGAATTGGCCTTCGGTGATGCGGCGGATGTCGACAGCCTGCGAGCGGCGATGCGGGGTGTGAGCAAAGTCGCGGTCATTCTGCCGAACGGCGAGCAACAGCTTGCCATGGAGAAACGGATTGTCGATGTCGCCGTCGAGTGCGGTGCCCACCATATTCTGAAAATTTCTTCGATGGAGTCGCTGCCCACGGCGAAGATCGGCACGCATCGCATGCATTGGGAGTCTGAGGAGCATATTCGGTCGAAGGGCGTAGCTTGGACGATGGTACGACCGAGCTTTTTCATGCAGAACTTTCTGGCGAACGCGATCACCATCAAGACTCAGAATAAATTCTTTTATCCTTTTGGCGAGCAGGGTGCCGCCGCCATGGCTGACTCACGCGATGCCGGATTTTTTGCAGCGCATTGTCTTGCAAGCGTGGGGCACGAGAACAAGAGCTATGACATTACGAGTCCTGACAAGCTGAGCTTTCATGAGGCGGCCGCCGTGTTCAGTCGGGAGCTCGGTCGACCGATTGCCTATGTGCCGCAGGATCCTGCCGAGTACAAGGCTTATCTTGGCAAGTTTCTCGCCAGCAAATGGCATCTGGATGCGGTCTGCGACATCTTCGCCGAGATTGCGGCGGGCTATGTCGTCGAGACCACATCGACATTCAAAGAAATCACCGGCCGCGAGCCACGTGATCTCGCGAACTTCGTGCGCGAGATGCGCGCTGCCTTCACGCCCTGAACGCAGGCTGTCTGGCGCGCATGCCCCGAAATCGTGCTCTTGCTGTCGATGAGGTCGACTTCGGGCTTGTTTTGCGCGCCACGCGTTTTGCGGCCTGGAAGCATCGGGATCAACGACGCAAGGGCAGAGGACATCTGCCCTATATCAACCATCCTCTCGATCTGGCTCATGTGCTCTGGTTCGAGGGCGGGGTGCAAGATCCGGTGGTTCTTGCTGTGGCGTTGCTGCACGACACCATCGAAGATACGCAGACCTCGCTGCAGGAACTTCAGGGCGAGTTCGGCGAGCGGGTCGCGCGCATCGTCATGGAAGTGACGGACGAGCGATCCCTGCATTGGCGAGCACGCAAGAAATTGCAGGTCTCGCGCGCTCGACTTGCCTCGCCTGAGGCGCGGCAAGTCAAACTCGCCGACAAAATTTGCAATTTGCGCAGCATGATTTCCGCACCGCCCAATGGCTGGTCCGTCGAGCGTCAGCGCGCCTATTTTGACTGGGCCAAGGAAGTGGTCGATCAATTGCGAGGCGCGAACCCGGAGCTCGAGTCGCGTTTCGATCAGGTACACAAAAAACGGCTATGAAAAAAAGGCCGCGAGCGCGAGCCCACGGCCTTTTGAAATCGCGCTTCGCCGCGTGTTGTGTAGCGCCGCGTGTTGCGTAGTGCGGCCGCGGTCAGGCTGCGTAGCGCTTCGCCATGGTCTCGAGCGGCAGCACCTTGATCGACGAGGCTTTGCCGGCACAACCGAAAGCTTCGTAACGCGCGACGCAGATCTCGCGCGCCGCGAGCATCGCTTCCTTCAAATATTTGCGTGGATCGAACTCGGCCGGGTCTTTGTGGAAGTGACGACGGATGGCGCCCGTCATCGCGAGACGGATATCGGTGTCGATGTTGATCTTGCGCACGCCATGCTTGATGCCCTCGAGGATTTCTTCGACGGGTACGCCGTAGGTCTCGCGCAGTTTGCCGCCGTTTTCGCGAATGACCTGCAGCCATTCTTGCGGCACTGATGACGAGCCGTGCATGACGAGGTGGGTGTTGGGGATCTTGCTGTTGATTTCGCGGATACGCTGAATTGCGAGGATGTCGCCAGTCGGTTTGCGGCTGAATTTATAGGCGCCGTGCGAGGTACCGATGGCAATGGCGAGGGCGTCGACGCCGGTCTTGGCAACGAAGTCCGCCGCCTGATCGGGATCGGTGAGCAGCTGATCGTGCGAGAGCTGACCCTCTGCGCCGTGGCCGTCTTCTTCCCCAGCCTGGCCCGACTCGAGTGAGCCGAGGCAGCCGAGCTCGCCTTCGACCGAGACACCCACAGCGTGTGCAATGCGGGTGACATGCCGCGTGACTTCGACGTTGTAATCGTAGGAGGCGGGAGTCTTGCCGTCTTCTTTGAGCGAACCATCCATCATGACGCTCGAGAAGCCTGAGCGGATCGATTGCACGCACACCGAGGGGCTCGCGCCGTGGTCCTGATGCATCACGATCGGAATGTGCGGGTAGCTCTCGATGGCAGCTTCGATGAGATGACGCAGGAAGGGCTCGCCCGCGTACTTACGTGCGCCGGCGGAGGCTTGCATGATCACGGGGCTGTCGGTTTTGTCTGCCGCCTGCATGATCGCCTGAACCTGCTCGAGGTTATTGACGTTGAAGGCGGGCACGCCGTAGCCATGTTCGGCGGCGTGATCGAGCAGCTGTCGCATCGAGATCAGAGCCATTGCATGTTCCTCTGCGAATTTTTTGGATCGGGATGACGGATATTCTAGCGAAAGGATGTGAGCGGGTCAGGCGTATAGCGGCAGTGGTGCGCCCTCGAACAAAGCATCCACCTCGAACTGACTGGCCGCCCGCTCCGCTTTTTGAACCTGGTTACGTTCGAGATGCGGGGCGAGCCCCTGGATGAAGTCGAGGGTATAGCGGCGCAAAAAGCTGCCGCGACGAAAACCCACCGAGGTGAGGTGCCGCGGGAAGAGGTGCGAGGCATCGAAGGAGACGAGATCGCCATCTTCGGCCGGATCGAGTGCCATGGCGGCCACGATGCCGACGCCGAGTCCGAGCCGCACATAAGTTTTGATGACGTCGGCGTCGCGCGCGGTCAGGGCGATATCGGGTTCGAGGCCGGCAGCCGCAAAGGCGTCGGGCAGAGAGGCGGGGCCCGTCATGTTGAAGACATAAGTGACGAGGGGATGGGGTGCAAGTTTGGCCAGCGTCAGTGTTTTGCTGCGGGCGAGCGGATGCTGCTTCGGCACGATGACTCGCCGATGCCATTCGTAACAGGGCAGCAATATGCAGTGCGCCAACAGCTCGCGTGCCCCCGTCGAGATGGCGATATCGACCTGTCCCGCCGTCAGCATCTCGGCGATTTGCTCGGAGGTTCCCTGCTGCAGATGCAGTTTCACCTTCGGATAGCGTTTGCGGAATGATTCGATAACGCGCGGCAGGACGTACCGCGCCTGCGTATGTGTGGTGGCAATCGATAACGAACCCCGCCCGGGATCGCGCGCATCCACTGACATCGTTCTGATGGCTTGGGTTTCGCGCAGCACGCGCTGGGCCCGCTCGAACACCCGATGCCCTGCAGGGGTGAGCCGCGTGAGCACGCGACCATCGCGGACGAAGAGTTCGAGTCCGAGCTCGTCTTCGAGCACCTTGAGCTGGCGGCTGACACCTGGCTGCGAGATATGCAGTTTCTCGGCAGCCGCCGAGATGCTGAAGCCCGACTCGACGATCGCGACCAGATAGCGAAGCTGCGCGAGTTTCATCTGAACAGACTGCTCGCGCGCTCGCTGCTTGGACTGCCGATCAGTCTTCGATCAGGAAGCTGCGCAGTTGCTCCGAGCGACTCGGATGACGCAATTTGCGCAAGGCCTTGGCTTCGATCTGGCGGATGCGCTCGCGCGTCACATCGAACTGCTTGCCGACCTCTTCGAGAGTGTGATCGGTGCTGAGGTCGATACCGAAGCGCATGCGGAGCACTTTGGCTTCGCGCGGCGTCAGCTGCGAGAGCACGGCGTGCGTGGTTTCGCGCAGCGACTCGGCCGTGGCTTGATCGATGGGCGAGGCTACCGAAGTGTCTTCGATGAAATCGCCAAGGTGTGAATCTTCGTCGTCGCCGATCGGCGTTTCCATCGAGATCGGCTCTTTGGCGATCTTGAGGACCTTGCGCACCTTATCTTCGGGCATTTCCATGCGCACGGCCAGTTCTTCGGGCGTGGGCTCGCGACCCATCTCTTGCAGCATCTGCCGCGAGATGCGGTTCAGCTTGTTGATGGTCTCGATCATGTGCACCGGAATGCGAATGGTGCGGGCCTGGTCAGCGATCGAGCGCGTGATGGCCTGGCGGATCCACCACGTGGCGTAGGTCGAGAACTTGTAGCCACGGCGGTATTCGAACTTGTCGACCGCTTTCATGAGGCCGATGTTGCCTTCCTGGATGAGATCGAGGAACTGCAGGCCGCGATTGGTGTATTTCTTTGCGATCGAGATCACGAGCCGCAGGTTGGCCTCGACCATCTCTTTCTTCGCGCGACGTGCCTTGGCTTCGCCGATCGACACCTCGCGATTGATATCTTTGATTTCGGAAATGGTGAGGTAGTGGATCTTCTCGATTTCGCCAAGCAGGAGCTGCTTGTTGCGGATGTCTTCGGCGAAGCGCGCGAGCGGCGCGGACCACTTCTTGCCGGCCTTGGCGTGCTTGGCGACCCAGCGATCGTTGGTTTCGTTGCGCGGGAACGACGTAATGAATTCTTTGCGCGGCATGCCGGCGTCGCGCACGGCGATCACCATGATGTCGCGCTCGAGCTGGCGGATTTCATTGACGTGCGCACGCAGATTGCCGATCAGCGCGTCGAACATCTTCGGCGACAGCTTGAGTTCCATGAACTCGTCCGCGAGCTTCTTGCGGATTTTCTGCGTCTTCGGGTCTTCGATGCCGATCTTGGTCGACGAATTGAGCAGCTGAGCGTGCAGTTTTTGCAGCGAAGCGAAGCGTTCGGCGGTTTCGACCGGATCGGGACCGGTGTCGACGCCTTCTTCGCTCTCTTCACCGGATTCGGATTCTTCTTCGGTCTCTGCCGGGGCCGCGGCCTCGACCTTGGTCGGGTTCTGCGGTTGCGCGATGACATCCGGGGCGTTTGGGTCGATGAAGCCGACGATGATGTCGGCCAAGCGACCGGTGCCGCCTTTCACGTTTTCGTAGGCACGGAAGATGAAGTCGTAGGTCGGCGGGTAGAGCGAGATTTGCTTGCGAACCGAGTCGAGGCCTTCTTCGATGCGCTTGGCAATACTGATTTCGCCTTCGCGAGTGAGCAGTTCGACCGTGCCCATCTCGCGCATGTACATGCGGACGGGGTCGGTAGTGCGGCCGAGTTCGGCATCGAGCGCAGCCAGTGCGGCGGCGGCTTCTTCGATGGCTTCTTCGTCGGAGGGCGCGGTGGTTTCGGGCGCGAGGATGGACTCGCTCTCCGGTGCTTTTTCGTACACCGGGATGCCCATGTCGTTGATTGTGTTGACGATTTCTTCGATCTGTTCAGGATCGACGATCTCGGAGGGCAGGTAGTCGTTGACCTGCGAGTAGGTGAGGTAGCTCTGCTCTTTGCCGAGGGCGATCAGCTGCTTGAGCTGCGACTGGCGCTCTTCGGGCAGCGCGAGCGGTCGGCGCTCGGGCATGGCGAGCAGCTTGCTGCCCTCGTTGCTCGCGGCCTTCGCCGCCTTCGACTTCGCGGCCTTGGTTTCGGCAGGAGCGGGCGCGGCCGCAGGCGCGGCAGCAGGTGCCGCCGCAGGTGCGGATGCCGGAGCAGCCGCCTTGGGGGCCGCCGGGGTCGCCGCGGCGGGCTGCTTGGTCTCTGTCTTGGCGGGCGTCGCCGGCTTGGCTGCAGCCTTGGCTGCTGGCGCCTTCGGTGCCGGTGACTTGGCTGCCGCCGGCTTTGCGGCTACGGCTGCTTTGGGCGCCGGGGCCTTGGCGACCGAGGGCTTCGGTGCAGGCTTGGCCGCAGCAGGCTTGGCTGCAGCAGGCTTGGCTGCAGCGGGCTTGGCCGCAGCGCGCTTGGTGGCGAGCGGCTTGGCCGCCTTCGCTGCCGGCTTGGCAACAGGCTTGGCCGCCGGTGCCGCCTTGCGGACGGCAGTTGGGCGCGCGGGTCTCTTGCCAGAAGTAGCCTTGGTTTTCTTGCTCATGGGTGTTTGTCGGGCGTTGCCCGTGCCGGGGGAAGCAAACCAGAAAGTATACGCGAAAACGCTGTTTCTGACCAGCGCCGCGCTGTCTATTCAGCGGCGAGCGGCACCGGTCGGAGCGCTGGTTCGACTCGTCATCAGCTGCTGCAGTTCCGTACGTTCTTCGGCGGACAGACCCACCGACTTTTCGCGTTCTAGCAGCGCGTCGAAGCGTCGCCGCCGCTGTTCGTCGTGCATGCGTGCGAGGGCATTACGCAGCTCCTGCAAAGCGGCCTCGTCGCCGGGGATCAGTGACTCGGCGGCGGCAAGCCGCGCAAATCGCTCGGCTTCTGGCCGATCGCGCCAACGTTCGAGCAACTGGCCTGTACTCGCGCAAGGCTGGTCGCGCAGATCGGCGATCAGCGAGCGGAGGATATCGGCGCCCGGTTCATCGAGACCTGTGAGGATGGTGAGATCGGCATCCTGCAGTCGAGTCGCAACCTTCGGGTGGTGCACGAGCGCCAGCACCGCTTGTCGCATCAGTCCGCCACGACCTGCGGTCGCTGATGACTTGCTGCCGCCTGCGTTGCTGCGACCGTCCGCACCGGGCAAGCGCGATGCGCTTTGCGTGCGTGGGCCACGGCCAGGGTCTATTGTGGTATTCGCCCAAAGCTCGCGCAGGCGCGAGGCGGGCAGGCGGATGGCCTCGGCGAGGCGCTCGACCAGCAGCTCCCGATAGACACCCTCTGGGACCTTGGCGACCAGCGGCCGCGCGAGTTCCGCGAAGCGCGCACGTCCGTCGGCGTGTGCAAGATCGACCTGCGAAGAGAGCTCTTGCACCAGATATTCGGAGAGCGGCAGCGCGGTATCGAGTCGCGCTTCGAAAGCCTCGCGGCCTTCTTCGCCGACCAAAGTGTCCGGGTCGTGGCCATCGGGCAGGAACAAAAATTTGAGTTGCCGCCCTTCGCGAATCTCGGCCAAAGAATTGTTGAGCGCCCGCCAGGCTGCGGCGCGCCCGGCACGATCGCCATCGAAGGCGAATACCACTTCGCTGACCAGTCGGAAGGCACGCTTCAGATGTTCGGGGGTGGTGGCGGTGCCGAGTGTTGCGACGGCGTAGGAAATACCCGCCTGATGCAGTCGAACGACATCCATGTAGCCCTCAACTACCATCAGTCGACGCAGCGGCGCGCGGCTTTGTCGGACTTCGTAGAGTCCGTACAGCTCGCGACCCTTGTGGAACAGCGTGGTCTCGGGGGAGTTGAGGTACTTGGGCTCGCCCTGATCGATGATGCGGCCGCCGAAGGCGATGACCCGCCCCCGCGCATCGCGAATCGGGAACATCACGCGATCGCGGAAGCGGTCGTAATAGCGGTCACCTTCGCGGCCGGCACTGCCTTCGCGTTCGATGACGAGTCCGCAGGCAAGCAGGGCTTCTCGCTTTTTTGAATCATTAGCGAAACGATTCAGCACTTCATTCCATGAATTGGCTGAATATCCGATACCAAACTTGTGGATCGTTTCGGCAGTCAGACCGCGCTCAGACAGGTAACGCGAGGCGCGGGTGTCGGCTTTCAGTTTGCCCGCCCAGTACTTGGCGACTTCACCCATGAGCTCGGCGAGATCGCCTTCGTCGCGACTGCGACCGTCGTCGGCACGAGCTTCGCGGGGGATTTCAACGCCGGCGCGCGAGGCCAGTTCTTCGACGGCTTCGGGGAAGCTGAGTCGGTCGTAGTTGATCAGGAAGCCGAGCGAGGTGCCGTGCGCGCCGCAGCCGAAGCAGTGATAGAACTGTTTATCGGGGCTGACCCAGAATGATGGCGTTTTTTCATCGTGGAACGGGCAGCAGGCGCGGAACTCGCGACCGGCTTTTTTGAGCGGCACGCGCGCACCGATGAGCTCGACGATGTCGGTACGCCCGACCAGATCGTCGATGAAATTCTGGGGAATGCGCCCGGTGTTGCGCCCGCTCATGGGCGACAAGGATACGGGGTTGGATCAGCCGCCGCCGAGCTTCGCCTTGATGAGTGCGCTGACGGCGCCCATGTCGGCACGGCCTGCGGCGCGGGTTTTGACGAGGGCCATGACTTTGCCCATGTCTTTGATGTTGGCAGCACCCGTTTCGGCGACCGCAGCAACAATGAGAGCTTCAAGCTCGGCGGCCGAGAGCTGCTGCGGCAAGTAAGCCTGCAATTGCTTGATCTCGCCGGCCTCTTTTCCTGCGAGGTCCGCCCGGCCACCCGCTTCGAACTGGCTGGTGGCCTCTTTGCGCTGCTTGATCATCTTTTCGATGGCAGCAAGCACCTGCGCGTCGTCGAGCGTGATGCGCTCGTCGACTTCGCGCTGCTTGATGGCAGCCTGCAGCATACGAATAGTCGTGAGACGCTCCTTGTCACCGGAGCGCATCGCGTCTTTCATATCCTGAGTGATGCGCTCTTTGAGCGACATCGCGGACCTCTGCGGATCTACGGGCTGAATCAGCGTGCGCGGGGCGCGCTGATACGCGGCGAAGAGCGCTTCTGGTGCCGCTTCACGGCGGCCGCCTTTTTGCGCTTACGCTCGTGCGTCGGCTTTTCGTAGAATTCGCGGCGGCGCAGCTCGGTGAGCACACCGGCTTTCTCGCAGGCGCGCTTGAAGCGACGCAGGGCAGCGTCGAAATACTCATTTTCACGAACACGAACGCTCGGCATCGAAACCTCAACCCCTTGATTAGTAAGGAATTCCTATCGCGCCCTGCGGTAACAGGGGCGGGGATTCTAATGAGCCGCCGGGCAAAAGGCAAA
>Ga0194128_10011575_pt1 | contig 10198 bp, 11 predicted proteins | sample TA2KigCa65mmetaG_FD_148650 | JGI IMG/M metagenome (GOLD analysis project Ga0194128, IMG submission 148650) | Freshwater microbial communities from Lake Tanganyika, Tanzania - TA2015037 Kigoma Deep Cast 65m | ecosystem: Environmental > Aquatic > Freshwater > Lake | place: Tanzania: Lake...
GCCGTACCCAGGCGGCTGCAGAGCGGGCCGTGGCATTTATCGGTACCGGGCAGCCTTGCACATACGATACGGTGCCGCTGGATGCGGTACCGTATGGGCAGGGGGTCGTCTGCATTACCACGCCAGATGCCGCGATCGCCCCGACAGCCGCGCTGCTGGCGCGCCGGCAGCCGCGCTGGCACGGCATGACGGTGCTGCATTGTAGTGGTGCCCTGAGTTCGGCGGAGCTGCAGGCACTGCAACCCTGTGGTGTCTCCGTAGGCTCCATGCATCCCCTGTATGCTTTTGGGACACCGCTAGCCGATCCAGAGGTCCTGCGGGGGGTGCACTGGTGTATTGAGGGGGACATGCCAGCCAAGACGGTCGCACGGCAGCTGATCGCTGATCTTGCGGGCCTGGTGAGTGAGATTGCCCCTGAGCATAAAATGCTCTATCATGCCGCAGCTGCGGTGGCAGGGAATCTGATCACAGGCTTGCTCAGTCTCAGTTTCGGGATGCTGGCTCATTGTGGGATTGCTCCAGAACAGGCACGGGCTATGCTGGTGCGTCTCAGTGAAGGTGTGCTGCAGCGTATTAAAGCGGAGGGCGAAGTGGTGGCACTCGCTGGCCCGATTAGTCGGGGTGATGTGACCACGGTGGCGCAGCATCTCCAGCAGCTCCACGCCTTGCCACCGCTCTATAGCGCTGTGTACCGCAGTGTCAGTCAAGAGCTTGTGGCTCTGGCACACCGGAAAGGTACTTCTGCGGCAGCGCTAGCAGACATTGAGGCGCTCTTACAGAGCTAAGAGAGGCTACCGCGCGTATGTCGCATCCACTCCCCCCTGCCGTCATTCTGGCTGCTGGCCAGGGATCGCGTTTACTGGAGCGCTCGAAAGGGTTGCCGAAACCGCTCACCCCTGTCCTGGGAGTGCCGTTGCTGGAGCGCACGCTGCTCTCCTGCCGCGTCGCCGGTATCACAGAGGTTTTTGTCGTGGTGGGCCATCAGCCAGAGCGTTTACGCACGGCCAGCGACGATCTGGCCCGGCGCTATGCCATGACGGTGCATGTCGTGGACAATCCCGCCTGGGAGGAGGGGAATGGGACATCGGCTCTGGCTGTGGCATCCTATCTTAGCAGACCGTTTTTTCTCTTGATGTGTGATCATGTCTTTACTCCGGCAATGTTAGACTGCTTGTTGGAGGCTGCGGATGAGACAGAGACCTGTCGTCTAGCGGTTGACCGCCATATCGAAGCGGTCTTTGATCTGCCAGATGCCACGAAGGTGCGCCTCGATCACGCTCTGATTACGGCGATTGGCAAGGACATTACACCGTTTGACGCGATTGACACTGGCCTCTTTCTGTGCACGCCACGACTATTTCGCGCCCTGGAGCAGGCGCGGGCAGCTGGCGATGGCTCGCTCTCCGGTGGGATGCGTCAATTGATTCAGCACGCCCACCTGCAGGCGGTCGATATTGGCTCCCAGTTCTGGAGTGATGTGGATACGCCAGCCAGCCTGGTGTATACCGAGCATATGCTGATGACCAGTGCTGCCAGGCTGCAGGGAGCACAACGGCATGCCGAGGGCATCCTGTACTTGCAGCAGGCCGACCCCAGGCTGGGACAACTCATGGCCCAGTGTGGTCCCTGTACCCTGGCACCGCGTGACCTGGAGCCGTTTGTCATGCTCTGCCGCTCGATCATCTATCAGCAACTCAGTGGCAAAGCGGCTGGCACCATTATGGCACGTTTTCTGGAACTCTATGGGACCGTCTCCCCAGAGCCTGAAGCCGTACGCCAGACGTCGGAGGATACGCTGCGTGGTATTGGCCTCTCTCGCCAGAAAATAGCCTACCTCAAGGATCTGGCGTCACACGTCCAGACGGGCACGCTGCAGCTTGACACGCTCCCCCAACAGTCTGATACCGCTGTGATCGAGCAGCTTGTCCGGGTCAAAGGTATTGGCCGCTGGACTGCAGAGATGTTTCTTATCTTCGCGCTTGGCCGTCTCGATGTGTTCCCTGTGGACGATCTTGGCATCCGCAAGGCCATACAACAGCTCTATGGCTATCAGCGTTTGCCTGCGCCGGTGACCATGCAACGGCACGCCCACAAGTGGCACCCGTATCGCACCATTGCCACGTGGTATCTCTGGCGCAGTCTCGATATCACTGCCACGCCTTTCCAGACAGAACCCTCTCCACGCCCTTCTGCCCAATAGCGTATTGATTCCTCTGAATTATTTGCCAGCTTTGAGGCATACTTCGCCTTCCTATAAGGAGTACGTGCTCAAAGAGCCATGCCCGCTTTTACTGCATATAGTCTTGTGTAAGATGGCGAAGGAGCAACCTCATGCAGTCACCTTATTACCTCCGTATGCTCTTGACAGGTCTCGTGAGCCTGTGGCTGGTTGGAGCTGCGCTGGCAGCCGAGACGTATACGTATGATGAGAAAGACGTCACGAAATCCTCGATGCAGGGCACGATTAAAACGGCGAGCATTGATACCGGCAATGCGAAACGGGATGAGCACTTACGCAGCGCGGATTGCTTTGATGCGACCAAGTTCCCGGATATCAAATTTCAGACCACGCGGGTGGAGAAAAAGGGTGATGGCTACGTGATGGTCGGGCCACTGACCATCCGGGATGTGACCAAGGAAGTGACCATGCCGTTTACGGTGACAGGGAAAGTGGTGGACCCTCGTGGCAAGGAGCGCATTGGTTTTGAGGCGTCCCTGAAAATTAAGCGCAAGGATTTTGGTGTCTCCTGGGACAAAACGATGGATAATGGCAGTTTGATTGTCAGCGATGATATTGATATTGAACTGCTGGTGCAAGCGATAAAAAACTAGCAACCACGCCCGACACTGGCCTCGCCCACAGGGCGAGGCCAATCAAAGCACTGGGTATCTGTGACAGGCGGCTCGTCTACCCTGGGCTACGTCTCACGGCTCGGTAACAGCACCTGGGCTGTCCCCTGCACATAGCGATCACCGTCAGCATTGCTCAGCATGACATCGCAAAAAATCAGATGCTCCCCCTGTTGCGTCTGTTTCTCAGTCACCACACCGCTGCAAGTTAGGGGCGTATTGTGCGGTACCGTGGCACGGAAATTTGCGGTTAATTCGCGTAGCGTCCCCTGCGGAAAAAATTCCGTGAGCATGCGGGATAGGAATCCCAGGCTCATATTGCCGGGCACAATGGCCCCTGACAGTCCTTCTTTCCGGGCATATTCGTCACTGGTAAAACGCCCGCTCTGCATACGCGCCACTTCGACAAAGCGTACCACATCCGCCGTGCTGGGACAGACCTCGAGTTCGGCGAGCTCATCGCCAATCTCAATATCTTCAAAGTATGCAACCGTATCGCTCACGTTCTCCCCCCCTCTCAGTCACGGCGAATAAGGCTCTGGCGCACCACCGCCACTTTCTCACCATGCTGATTGGTCAGCGCGCTTTCCCGAACTACGAAGATCATATTGCCGCTCCGTCCGGTCTTTTCATAGACCTGGGCAATGCGGTCAACACCCGTGATCGTATCCCCAGGACGGATAGGCGCCAGGAACACGCATTCTTTGCCACCATCAAAACCCCGTTTCCCATAGCTGAGTTTCAGGTCAGGGAGCGAGGCGTTGCTGCGAAACACGACGCAGAATGTCGGAGGAGCTATCAGGCTCCCGTATGGCGTTGTCTGGGCATACGCTTCGTCCGTGTATATCGGGTTGGTTTCGCCTACAGATTGGGCAAAGGCGATGATTTCTTCTTTCGTCACATGATAGGTATAATGATCAAATTCTTTCCCAAGCCAGCTGGTATCATACTCTAACACGCGTGCGGTCTCCTCTCGTCAGGCAACGTCTCCGAGGACAGCAGGGTCTGGTATCGTCTTTTATTCTGCCCAGAGTCCCACCGGGACTCAAGGTTTTTATTCGCCCGGGTTGGAGGGCCAGACCTGTCGGCGCCAACACTGCCGCAGCGCCTCCACATCGGCCGGACGGGAGGGCCAGACAACTATACCACTTGACAAGCTGGTTGACTTGACGTCTTAATAGAGACATAGTCTTTGCCGTCACAACGACAATACGCCAAGAGGAGTGCTCACATGGCAGTCATGGGTCTCGGTCATATCGGCTATTTCGTTAAAGATCTCGAGGTCATGAAGGATTTCTGGGGCAACTTCATGGGGATGACCCTCACCAAAAGCAGTGCGGGCGCTGCCTTCTATAGCGCTGACCCCCAGGCTGTTGATCACGAGATTGCCATCATGCAAGGGCGTCCAGAGGCGGATGATGCGCACCTGATCCAGCAGATCTCGCTCCGGGTTGAATCGCTGGACAACGTGCGAGACTTCCAACGCCGCGCTATCGCGAAGGGCTACACGATCGACCGGCTCGTCACCCATGCGAGCGCTATCGGGCTCTACTTCCGCGATCCCGAGGGGAATCGTATCGAAACCTTCTGGCTCACCGGTCTGCCTTCGTGGGCCATGATCAGCGTGCCAATTAACATCGATCGACCGGACGAGGAGGTCATGGCGGACGTGCATCACGTGTGGGACGTCTGCAAGCAGGTCGAGATGGGTATTGCGCCGGAGGGCGAGCTCAAGGAAGCGATCCGCCAGCTCAGCACAGGACAGCCCGTCGCCGCGGCAGCCACGGCCTCATAACTGGGTCTCTGTCCCGGTCGCCCCGCCGATCTCCGACAGGTAACGCCATGCTTTGGCGAGGCATCACCTCCATGGCAATCCAGCGTCATGGTTTGTTCGCTTGCGTCTGGACAACGCTTCACTGCGCTGGGGATTCTGTGCCAGCGTAATTTCTTCCTCACATTGCAGGTCATACTCCACCCCGCTCTCGGCATTGAGCCCGTAGGCTCCGGCGTCATAGCAGGACACAATGGTCTCGAACATCGTGGTGACGCTATCGTGCGAGGCAGGAAAGGCCGTGCGTATACTACCGCCTGTGATCACGATTTCCACCCCGAGGCGACCTGCACGTCCGTAGGCATCGTGGTCCCAATAGTGGATGCAGTCTTTCTCTACGAGGTGCTCTCCAAAGTCATCAGCGACTGCCGTACCGATTGCGGTACCCAGTGGTGAGACACCGTGTCGATGTTGCAAGGGGTGCCCTGGAGGGGGCTACCGCCGTAGTGAGGAATGTGTGTGACACAGCATGCCCCTAGCATACCGTCGGTTGGACTCGATTTTGGCACGACGAACAGTGCGCTGGCGATCAAGCGTGCAGATGGCACCGTGGAGCTTGCGAGCTTCCTGGACCATGGGCAGATGACGAATACCTTTCGCTCGGTCTTGTACTTTAGCCATCCGGAGGAAGACGAGCCAGAGGGGCCACCTGTGGTGGCCGGACCCGATGCGATTCGCCATTATCTGCGGGCCGATCCCAAAGGCCGTTTCATGCAGTCTATTAAATCGTTCCTGGCGAGTAAACTGTTTGAACGCACACGAGTCTATACGCGATCCTACACGCTGGAAGACTTGATTGCCATCCTCCTGCGCGCGCTGCGTACTGCGGCAGAAGCGCAGTTTGGTGATCTCGGGACCGCGGTCGTCGTGGGACGCCCGGTGCACTTTGCCGGCGCCGATGCTGCCGAGGAAGAAACGTTGGCGCTACGCCGTTTGCGTACTGCCCTCCAGGCGAGTGGTTTTAAGGATGTCACGTTTGAGTTTGAACCGGTGGCCGCAGCGTATGCCTATGGCACACAACTCGACCACAGCGAGGTCGTCTTGATCGCCGACTGTGGTGGTGGTACCAGCGACCTGTCGCTGCTGCGCCTGGCGCCCGCGCGCAATGCCACCACGCCTGGCCCCTGCGAAGTGTTGGGCAACGATGGCGTGGCCATGGGCGGTGACGTCCTGGATAGTCAGCTCGTCCGGCATCTTATCGCTCCACAGTTTGGTTTAGGCGCACAGTACCGTGCCGCAGAGAAATTGTTACCAATTCCCAACTGGCTCTATACACAGCTTGAGCGCTGGGATCACGTGTGGTTCTTGCATACGCGCTCCACGCTAGAGTTGTTACAGACCATCCAGCGCAGTGCCACCCATCCTGAACACATTGCCCAATTTCTGCATGTGATCACGCATGAGCTGGGTTATCCGTTGTCCAGGGCAGTAGAAGAAACGAAATTTGCCCTCACTGAACACGACGTGAGTCGTCTGGAATTTCTCTCCCCCCCGGTGGCTTTGCATGAGCCAGTCACCCGGCCAGCTTTTGAGGCGTGGATTGACTCGGTGTTACAGGCCCTTGACGCCTGTGTTGACCGCTTGCTGACGCAGTGCCAGATGGCCCCTGCCGCCGTGGATCGCGTGTTTCTCACGGGCGGGACGTCTTTTGTCCCGGCGATCAGGCAGCTGTTTGCCCGGAAATTTGATGCGACCCGCTTACGCAGCGGCGGCGAACTCACGTCCGTCGCACGTGGTCTCGCTTTGCGGGCGTACCAACAGTAGCGGAGTGTCTGCGCAACGCCCCGTATCTTTGTGCAATGCGTTGCAAAGAAAAGGTCTTTACACTGTATCGAGGCATACGAGATATGGCGTCTGAGGGATGAGTACGGAGCACGGCCATGGCCATCTTGCAGCACGTAACACTCAAGGGGTTCAAATCTATCAAAGACATGGAGCTCGAACTGCGTCCCTTGAATGTGTTCATTGGGGCAAATGGTGCGGGAAAAAGCAACCTTGTCTCATTCTTCAAAATGTTGAACGAGATGATGGCAGGTCGTTTGCAGTCCAGGTGCTGCAACCACACCTGGCCGCACATAACGTCTTCGTCACGAAACCTCGCCTGACTGGGCCACATGGGCGTCGAGGTGGCCGTATTCCACCAGGCGGTATGTTTGGAACCTTTGCCCATGTCTTGCAAGACATAAAGCGTTGGCTACGGGAGGATACGTCACCAGCCGCTCGCTTCTCTATGATGGTTGATCTGTACGCTATACCACACGATGTCCCTGGGTATGCCGATGCCATGGTACGTACGGATCCCTATGCACAGGCGGAAAGGCTAGAAGATGCCTTCGCCGATGCCATACAAGAACAGCCAACTGCAGGCCGAATGTCAGCAGTATGCTTCACCGGAACTGATCAATCACGGCCCACACGCCCACCCGAAAGCCCGCATCACACGCTACCTCGCAGACTATCATGCCAATGTCGACGGCCCATTGCTAGCCCAAGCCATTGGATTGTCCCGCATGCGAGAGCAGTGTCCGCACTTCAACCGATGGTTAACGACATTGGAGCAACTCGATTGTACTGGATAATCTAGCCTCCTGGAGGAATATATGGAGCGATTGTACCTTGTCGATGCCCTGCCCTATGTGTTCCGTGCTTTTTTCGCCATCCGGGCCATGTACAATGAGCAGGGGCAAGCCATCAATGCGGTATACGGTTTTGCGCGCTTTCTCCTGCAACTGGTGCAGCGCGAGCCGCTGACGCACCTGGGCATCGCCTTTGACGAGAGTCTTACGTCGTCGTTTCGCAATGCGTTTTTCCCAGCGTACAAGGCCAATCGGGAGCTACCGCCGCCAGAGTTGGCCTGGCAGCTCGCGCAATGCCAGGCTGTCGCCCGCGCGCTTGGCTGCCAGGTGTTTGTCGACACGCAGTACGAAGCCGATGACTTAATCGGCACCCTGGCGCAGCAGGCCACTGCACAGGGGATGGACGTGGTGGTGGTGTCCAATGACAAAGATTTGATGCAACTGGTGACCCCACAGGTGACCTTTTACGATGCCGCCAAAGACCGCCGCCTGGATCCTGCTGGTGTGGTGACGCATCTGGGGGTGCGCCCCGAACAAATCCCAGACTTTTTAGGATTGCAGGGAGACGCGGTGGATAATATCCCCGGAGTGCAGGGCATTGGCAGCAAGACTGCCCTCGCGTTACTCCAGGTGTTTCCGCATCTGGAAGCGCTCTATGCCAATCTCACGCAGCTGGAGACCTTATCCATCCGCAATGCGAAAACGCTGCGCCAGAAGCTCGAAGCTGGCCAGGAGAGCGCCTTCCTTTCCAGGCGTCTAGCCACCATTGCGCTGGATGCGCCGGTAACGTATAGCGCCGCAGCCTTGCGGTACGAGAGAGCGCCGCGTACTACGGCCACCGCGCTGCTGGCCGACTTGGGGCTGCAGCGTCCGGGGCAGTCGTGAGCTGGAGCGCGCGACTGCAGCCCCGCAGGTGGCGTGTGGCCAGGCAGTGCCTACGCGCCTGGGTGGTGAGCATCCGGGGCGCGCGTTTGTGCATGACCAGACTACCCATTGTTCTTGACAAACCGTGTGGGATACCATAACACTGACACAGCACAGGTGCTACCCCATACACAGAACAGAGTGAACGTCTCACGGCAGAGGGCATCGTACGAAGAAAGGAGCCCGGCATGAAGACGAAAATTCTCGGTATCGTGATGGCTGGCGGCGAAGGCACACGTCTCCAACCGCTCACCCAAGACCGGGCAAAGCCAGCGGTTCCCTTTGGGGGTAAATACCGCATTATTGATTTTGTCCTCTCTAATTTTTTCAATTCGGAAATCTATGCCATCCACGTGCTGGTGCAGTTTAAATCGCAGTCCCTGATCGACCACTTACAGGCCGGCTGGCGCCTTGGTGGGTTCCCCACAGACCAGTACTTTGTCTCGACCGTGCCGGCGCAGATGCGTACCGGACAGACGTGGTATCAGGGGACGGCGGACTCGGTCTATCAAAATTTGCATCTCATCAAGCAATTCAATCCAGATATTGTGGCGGTGTTTGGGGCAGACCACATCTATCGGATGGACATCCGGCAAATGGTAGACTTTCATGTAGAACGGGACGCGCAGGTGACTATTGCCGCGTTCCCGGTCGCGGTCTCTCAGGCGTCGGCCTTTGGGATCCTGCAGGTGGATCCGCAGGGCCGTGTCACAGGTTTTGAGGAAAAACCCCCACAGCCGCAGGCCATGCCTGACGATCCAGAGCATTGCCTGGCGTCTATGGGTAACTATCTGTTCTCGACCTCTGTACTCGTTGATTTGCTTGAACAAAATGCCCGTGATGAGACAAGCCATGACTTTGGCCGCGATATTATCCCCAAAATCATTGGCGAGCGGCCCGTCTGTGCCTACGACTTTCAGCGCAACCGCCTGGCCGAAGAGCCCGACGACCAGCCGATGTACTGGCGGGACGTGGGGACGCTTGATGCGTATTACGAGGCCAGTATGGACCTGCGGGATATCCGGCCCATGCTGAACCTCTACAACCCCACCTGGCCGATTCGGACGGTCACGTCGTTGTTACCTCCGGCGAAATTTGCCTTCGACGAGGATGGCCGGCGCGGCCTCGCCATTCAATCGATTATTTCCGAAGGCTCGATTGTCAGTGGTGCCACGGTGGTCAACTCGGTGCTCGCCCGAGGGGTGTTTGTGCATAGCTACAGCCTGGTCGAATGGTCGGTGATCATGGACAATTGCCACATTCACCGCTATGCGCAGGTGCGCCGCGCTATTATTGATAAAGATGTGCATGTGCCAGAAGGGGAAAGCATCGGTTTTGATCTGGAGCGCGATCGGCAGCGCTTTCATGTCACCGAAGGCGGTCTGGTGGTGATCCCCAAAGGCTATGTTTTTGCCCGCTGAGGGGAAAGCCTGTAGAATAGCGTAGACAGCAGCGCATCCACACGATCACGAGCCAGGGAACTGGAGGCAGCGATTTCTTATGGATCTTGAACTCAAAGATAAAGTGGCCATCATTGGCGGGGCAAGTAAAGGCTTAGGCCGAGCCTGTGCGGAAGTGCTGGCGCAGGAAGGAGCCAAGGTGGCCATCTGCAGCCGGACCCAGGCTGACTTAGAGAAAGCCGCCCAGGAGATTCGTCAGAATACGGACACAGACGTCCTGACGTTTGCCGGGGATCTGGACCAATACGAGACGATTCGTGACTTGATTACGACGACGGTTTCACGCTTCGGGCGTCTGGATATTCTGGTGAACAATTCGGGCGGTCCGCCTCTGGCCAGAGCCCACAATGCGACAGAAGAGCAGTGGGCGACCGCCGTACAGCGCTCCTTGCTGTTTTTTGCCCGGATGTCTCGTGAGGCTATTCCTCATCTCAAAGCGCAAGGCGGTGGGCGCATTATTAACATTCTGGCCAGCACGGTATATCAGCCTATCCCCAACCTGGCGCTCTCGGGCGCCACGCGTATGGGCGTGGTGGCCTTTGCCAAAAGCCTCGCCG
>Ga0194128_10011578_pt1 | contig 10194 bp, 12 predicted proteins | sample TA2KigCa65mmetaG_FD_148650 | JGI IMG/M metagenome (GOLD analysis project Ga0194128, IMG submission 148650) | Freshwater microbial communities from Lake Tanganyika, Tanzania - TA2015037 Kigoma Deep Cast 65m | ecosystem: Environmental > Aquatic > Freshwater > Lake | place: Tanzania: Lake...
ATGACCGGTCCAGATCACCACCATGCTGGGTCCTCGGTCGTCCGAATAGCGCTGCTATTCGGACTCCCTGCCTCCTTGCCTGGCGGCGCCTGGCCTGCGTCATTTCCTGGCGAACGTTCCGAGAAGGGCCACTAGCGGCGCCCGGGACGAGGCGGCGGCGGCGGGTGCGCCGCCGGCCCTACCCGTACCTGCTCCCCGGTCCGATCGAGCGCTGAGCGGCGGCCCCTCCGCGCGCCGGCCGCTCACGAGTCGGACTCGATCTCGACCTCGCCGCCGCCGCTCGCGCCCAGCGGCCTATGGGTGCCGCCGGCGGCGTAGGTCTCGCTGCACAGGGGGCCCGGGTGGCCGATCGAGCCGACCTCGGAGATGTCGCGCGCGAACGGCAGGCTGACCTTCCAGTCGATCACGGCGCGGAGCTTGCGGAAGCCTCCCGGGATCTGGCTCAGGTGGTAGGTCAGGGCCGTCCACCAGGCGAGGAAGCCCCGGAACCTGGCGGGGCCGATCTGCCCGACCGCCTTGTAGCGCCCCAGGTTGACGAAGCCGGTGTGGCTCGAATAGCGGTAGCGCCCAGGCTGCTCGCCGCGCAGCGCGGCCGCGACGTTGGCGGCGACGAGCTTGGCCTGGCGGATTCCGTGCTGGGCCGTGGGCGGCGCGGTCCCGCCGCCGGGATCGGGGACGGCGGCGCAGTCGCCCAGCGTTCAGACGCCGTTCCGGTCCCGCACCGCCAGCCTCTCGTCGACGATCACGCGGCCGCGCTCGTCGAGGGGAAGCTCCAGGTTGGCCAGGCTCGGGTGCGGGGTGACCCCGGCGGTCCAGACGACGGAGCGGGTGGGCACGCTCTCGCCGGTCGAGAGCGCGGCGCTGTCGGGGCCGACGGACTCCAGCGTCGTCCCGAGCCTGACCTCGATCCCCGTCCCCGCAGCTCGCGCACGGCGTACTCGGCGAGCCGCGGGTCGGTCTCGGGCAGCACGCGGTCGCTGGCCTCGGCCAGGATCAAGCCGCATCCCGTGCAGCCGCGCACGCGGGTAGCGCGAGATCGCATCGGCGAGGCTCTTGAACCCGATCGCGTGCCGGTCCAGCCCGGGGACGGGCCGGGTGCGCGAGACCGAGCCGACCGAGACGACGAGCTGGTCGTAGCGCAGCTCCTCCTCGGCGCCGTCATGGCTCCGCATCGTCACCCTCCGCGCCGCGGGGTCCTGGCCGCAGACGGCCCCGAGGCGCGGGCAGGTGCGTTCGAGCACCTCGCGCAGCGGGGTCACCACGTGGCGCGGCTCCAGCAGCCCCGCCGCGGCCTCGGGCAGGAACGGCGTGTAGAGGATGAAGTTGACGTCGTTGACGAGCTGCAGGCGCGCGGCCTGCACCGGCAGCAGCGACTCCAGCCGCCGCGCTCAGGTGGCGCCGGCGAACCCGCCCCCGGCGATGACGACGTTCCAGGCCATCTGCCGATTATGCCGCCAGGCTCACCGCTTGTAACGCGTCGCTACAAGCGTGACTTGTCGGAGCCGGTCCGTCCTCACCCGGCCCACCGAAGGGGGTCTCGAGGTCCAGGACCAGGGCCGCCACCAACGCGACGTGGACGGAGGTGCGCGCGAAACGCGCGCGGGCGGTGACTACCCGGCGCCGAGCCGCCCGCGGATCAGCTTCTGGACGGCGCCGCCGTCGGCGCGGCCCTGGGTCTCTTTCATCACGAACCCCATGATGCGGCCGATCGCCTTCTGGTTGCCCTGGCGGACCTGTTCGGCCGCCTCGGGCTCGGCCTCGATCGCGGCGTCGACGATCTTCTCGAGCTCGCCCGAGTCCGAGATCTGGCCGAGGCCCTCGGCCTCGACGATCGCGGCGGGGTCGCCGCCATCGGCGACGAGCTTGGACAGGACCCGCTTGCCCGACCCGTGCGAGATCGCCTTCGACTCGACCATGCCGGCAAGCGCGGCGACGGCCTCAGGGGTCGCCTTCGAATCCCCGGGATCGACGTCGCCGGCGTCGCGCAGCGCCGCGACGAGCTCGCCGGTGACCCAGTTGGCGATCGCCTTGGCCGAGGCTCCGTCCCCGGCCTCGAGCGCGCGCTCGAAGAACTCGGCGTACTCGGCCTGGAAGGCGAGGGTCGCGGCGGCCTCGGCGGGGATCCCGACCTGCTCGATGTAGCGGTCGCGGCGGGCCAGGGGCAGCTCCGGCATCGCCTCGCGCGCCGCCGCCAGCATCGCCTCGGTCGGCGCGACCGGGACCAGGTCGGGCTCGGGGAAGTAGCGATAGTCGTGCGCGTACTCCTTGGACCGCAGCGGCGTCAGCGAGCCGTCCTCGGGGTGGAAGTGCAGCGTCTGCTGCACGACCGCCTCCCCGCTCTCGAGGATCTCGCGCTGGCGCTCCAGCTCGGCCTCGATCCCGCGCTCGAGGAAGCGGAAGCTGTTCATGTTCTTGAGCTCGGTCTTGACGCCCAGCTCCTCGGAGCCCTCCGGCCGCAGCGAGATGTTTCCGTCCGCGCGCAGGCTGCCCTCCTCCATGTTCACGTCGCTGACCCCGAGCTGGCGGATCGTCGCTCGCAGCAGCTGGGCCCACTCGCGCGCCTGCGCGGCGCTGCGGATGTCGGGCTCGGTCACGATCTCGACGAGCGGGGTGCCCCCCCGGTTGAAGTCCACCAGCGAGTGGCCCGAGCCGTGGATGCGCCCGGAGGCGCCGACGTGGGTGAGCTTGGCCGCATCCTCCTCGAGGTGGGCGCGGGTGATGCCGACGTCCGCGAAGCTGCCGCCGACGGCGATCGGCTTGTCGAACTGGCTGATCTGGTAGCCCTTGGGCAGGTCGGGGTAGAAGTAGTTCTTGCGCGCGAACTCGTTCAGCGGGGGGACCTCGCAGCCGAGCGCGGCGGCGATCATCAGCGCGTAGTGGATCGCCTGCTCGTTCAGCGTCGGCAGCGTGCCGGGATGGCCGAGGCAGACCGGGCAGGTGTGGACGTTGGGCTCGTCCCCGAAGCTGAGCTCGCAGCCGCAGAACATTTTCGTGCGGGTCGAGAGCTGCACGTGGATCTCGAGCCCGATCACGGCCTCGTAGGCGCCGCTCATCTGCCGCCGCTCCTCACAGCCCCCACCTCTCCACCTGGGCCTCGTCGGCGCCGAAGTAGTGGCCGACCTCGTGCAGCACGGTCCTGATCACCTCGTCGCGGTTCGGGTTCGCCTCGCGGAAGATCACGATCCGCTGCAGCCCGCCGGTCGGGTCATAGACGCCCATCAGGTCCTCGCTCGGGTGCCGGTCCTCGACCAGAACCGCCACGTCGCGCAGCTCGTCCGCGAACTGAGGCGGCAGCATGTCGAGCGCCTCGCGGACGGCCTCCACGCATTCCTCGTCGCTGAGCCGCTCCTCGATCACGAGCCGCCGCCCGGGACCGAGTCGAAGCCGATCGCACGCTCGAGCGCGTGGGCGGCGTCGAGCATGCCGCTCTCGCTGAAGGCCGGGCCGGCGATCTGGAGTCCCACCGGAAGCTCGGGACCGCCCCCGTCGGGCTCGGCCAGTCCCGCCGGGATCGAGATCGCGGGGATGCCGGCCAGCGGCATCGGAACCGTGCAGTAGTCGCTCATGTACATCGCCAGCGGGTCGTCGGTGCGGGCGCCGAGCTCGAAGGCCACCGTCGGCGAGGTCGGGGTGACGACGAAGTCGAAGCTCTCGAAGGCGCGCGCGAAGTCCTCGGCGATCTTCGTCCGCACCCTCTGGGCGCGACCGTAGTAGGCGTCGTAGTAGCCCGAGGAGAGCGCGTAGGTGCCGAGCATGATCCGCCGCTTGACCTCGTCGCCGAAGCCGTCGTGGCGGGTGCGCTCGTACATCTCCGTGAGGTCGTCCCCGTCCGCGCGCGGGCCGAAGCGGACGCCGTCGTAGCGCGCCAGGTTGCTCGAGGCCTCGGCGGGCGCAAGCACGTAATAGGCCGAGATCCCGTGCGGCGCGTGGGGCAGCTCGGTCTCGGCCAGCTCACCCCCGAGCCGCTCGATCAGCTCCACCGTGCTCTCGAAGACGCCCCTCACGCCCCTCTCGATCCCCTCGGCGTCGCTTGCGAGCTCGCGCGGGATCCCGAACCGGAGCCCCTTCAGGTCCTCGCGCGAGGGCAGCTCGACCCCGCCCTCGATCCCGACCGAGGTCGCGTCCATCGGGTCGCGGCCCTCGAGCGCGCGCAGGATCAGGGCGCAGTCGGTGACGTCCCGGGTCAGCGGGCCGCACTGGTCCAGCGATGAGGCGAAGGCGATCTCCCCGTAGCGCGAGACGGCGCCGTAGGTCGGCTTCATGCCGACGATGCCGCAGAGCGCGGCCGGCTGGCGGATCGAGCCGCCGGTGTCGGTGCCGATCGCGCAGGGCGCCAGCCGCCCGGCCACGGCCGCCGCGGAGCCGCCCGAGGAGCCGCCGGGAACCCGCGCGTGGTCCCAGGGGTTCTTGACGGGGCCGAAGGCGGAGTTCTCGTTCGAGGAGCCCATCGCGAACTCGTCCATGTTGGTCTTGCCGAGCACCGAGGCCCCGGCCTCGCGCAGGGCCTTCACCGCCGTCGAGGTGTAGGGGGGCAGGTAGCCCTCGAGGATGCGCGAGCCCGCCGTGGTGGCTACGCCCTCGGTGCAGAAGATGTCCTTGACGGCCACCGGGATGCCGGACAGCTCGCCCTCCCCGGCGCCACCCTCGTCCGGGCCCTCGGCGGTCCACAGGAACGCGTTCAGCGGGTCCCCGGCGGCCGCCTCGCGGTAGGCGTCGAAGTACTCGCCGGCGGACAGCTCCCCGGAGCGGATCCGCTCGGCCGCCCGCGCCACCGTCAGCTCGAGCAGCTCGGAGGCCACGCTAGGCCTGCGGGGAGGGCACGCGGAAGGAGTCCTCGGCCGGGTCGGGCGCGGAGGCCAGCGCTCGCTCCCGCGGCAGGCTGGGCCTGGGCTCGTCGGGGCGCAGCACGTTCTGCAGCTCGATCACGTGGGCGGTGGGCTCGACCCCGTCCAGGTCGAGGCTCGAGATCCTCTCGACGTGGCCGAGTATGCCGCTGAGCTCGGTGGCCATGCGCTCGACCTCCTCCTCGCTCAGGCGCAGTCGCGCCAGCCTGGCGACGTGGAGCACCTGTTCGCGATCGATCATCGCGCGGATTCTAGGATGCGCCCCCGGCCGGGGCTCCTCCACGGTGGGCGGACGGATGAGGCCACGGATAGGATCAGCGCCGATGTCGGGAGAGAGGGCCGAGCGCTTCGTCCGACTCAGCCTGCTGCTGATGGCCGGCGGCTTCGCGCTGGTCGGCTTCTTCTTCATCGCCTGGCCCGACGGCACCCTCGCGCGGCTGACCGAGTTCGGGGACAGCTTCGGCGACTTCGCCCCCGCGCCCGAGACCGACGAGCGCCTCTGGCTCTCGCTCGGCTTCGCCTACATGGTCGTGATCACGTTCCTGGCGCTGATCGCGGCCTCGGACGTCGTGCGCTACCGGCCGATGCTGCTGGCGCTGGCCGCCGGCAAGGCGGCCTCGTCGGTCACCTCTCTGGTCTTCTTCGCCCAGGACGACGTCTTCGCCTATCTGCTGAACGGCTTGGTGGACGGGTTCCTGGTCCTCGCGACACTGCTCCTCTGGGCGCTCGCGGGCCGGGTCGGCTCGCCCGACGCGCCCGGCTGAAGGAGCGCGCCGGGGCTCGGGGCCGCCGAGCTTCGCACCCTGCGCGCGATCGCCGAGGCGGTCGCCCCCGGCAGCGAGGCGCTGCCGGCAGCCGAGAGCGACGTCGCCGTGGCCGAGCCGGTCGCCGCCTTCCTGGCGCGGCTGCCGCCGGGCACCGTGCGGGTCGTGCGGCTGGCGCTGCGGCTGTTCGAGTGGCTGCCCTTCCCCCACCGCTTCAGCCGGTGCAGCCTCGAGGCGCGCACGGAGTTCATGGCCCGGATGGAGAGCTCGCGCTTCGGGCCCTACCGCGACCTGCTGCTGTCGGCGAAGACCCTGTCGATGGTCGGCTGGGCCCGCCAGGACCGCGTGCGCGAGGTCGTCGGCTACGAGGCGCGCTGCGCCGTCCGCCAGGGCGAGCCGCTGCCACAGGCGGGCCCATTGGGGGAGCTGACCCCGAGCGGTGACGGCGAGCAGTGCGACGTGGCGATCATCGGCTCGGGGGCCGGTGGCGCGGCCGCCGCGGCGGTGCTGGCCGAGGCCGGCCTCGACGTGCTCGTGCTCGAGTCCGGGCCGCACGTTGACCGCGACGGCTACCCCAGCGACCCGGTCGAGGGGCTGCCGCTGATGTACCGGGACGGGGGACTCACGATCGCCACCGGCAAGCCCGCGATCCCGATCCCGGTCGGCCGCACCGTCGGCGGCACCACGGTTGTCAACTCCGGGACCTGCTTCCGGGCGCCGGAGTCCGTGCTGGCCGAATGGAGCGAGCGCGACGGTGTCGGCTGGGCCACCGCGCTCGCGGGCCGCTTCGCCGACGCCGAGGAGCAGCTCGCGGTCACCCCGCTCGACCCCGAGACGATCGGCCGCAACGGCCAGCTCTGCATGGAGGGCGCCCAGGCCCTGGGCGCGAGCGGCGGCCCGATCGCCCGCAACGCCGGGGCCTGCGTCCAGTGCAGCTCCTGCCCGCTGGGATGCCGCCTCGACGCCAAGCGCGCCGCGCACGTCTCCTACCTGCCGCGCGCGGTCGCGGCGGGCGCACGGGTCCGGGCCGGGGTCATGGTCGACCGCGTGCTGGTCGAGGACGGGCGCGCGGCGGGCCTGGAGTGCCGCGCGGGGCTGCCCACGACCGCCGCCGAGGAGCTGGCGCTGGAGGGCAGGCCGGGGCGCTCACGTCCGTGGCAGGTCCGGGCCAAGAGGGTGATCAGCGCCGGCGGCGCCTTCGGCACCCCTGAGCTGCTGCTGCGCTCCGGCATCAGCCACCCCGAGCTGGGCCGCAACCTGCACGTCCATCCAGCCGCCTGGATCGGGGCCCGCTACGAGCAGGACGTGCGCGGCTGGGAGGGGGTGATGCAGAGCTACTACGTGGACGAGTGGCAGTCCCGGGGCATCCTGCTGGAGGCCACCTTCACCCCGCTCTCGTTCGGCGCCCAGTGGCTGCCGGGCGTGGGGGCGGAGTTCATGGAGCGGGTTCAGCGCTTCGACCGCGTCGCCTCGATCGGCGTCCACCTGCACGATCACTCGTCGGGCCGCGTGGGGCTGCGCGCCGACGGCTCGCTGCGCCTCTCCTACAAACTCAGCGACGAGGAGGCCGGCACGCTCCAGTTCGGGATCGCGAGAGCGGCCGAGATCCACTTCGCCGCCGGGGCGACCGAGGTCTACCCGAACACCGGGCGCGTCTCGGTGCTGACGCGCGAGCGGCTGCCCGAGTTCGAGGCGATGAGCCTGCGGCCGCGCGATCTGCGCCTCGAGGCCTTCCACCCGATGAGCACGGCCCGGATGAGCTCACACGGCGACGCGGGTGTGACCGACCCTGCCGGCGCGGTCCGGGGCCTGGACGGCCTCTACGTCGCCGATGCCTCCCTTTTGCCGAGTTCGACCGGCGTCAACCCGATGATGACGATCATCGCCTGCTCGATCCGGGTGGCCGAGGGCGTCGCCGACGAACTCGCCTCGGGCTCCGGCGCCGGTGCTCCGAGCCGGGTGCTCGCTCAATAGTCGGCTTCGTAGGCCTCGTCGCGCATCTGCAGGTAGGAGCCCACGGCGACCCCGATCACCGCCGCGACCGCCAGGTAGATGCCGATCTTGCGCTCGGCGCCCTCGGGGATGTCGATCAGCACGTACGCCGTCATGATCGTGCCGATCACCCCGAGCAGGAAGGTCGCCGCGGCGGGCGCGAACGGCAGCCCGTCGGGCTCGCCCATCAGCATCATCACGGCGTTGCCGAGCACCAGCACGGCCAGGATCGCGAGATAGATGTCGAGCGTGTTCTGGCTCTCCCAGCCGGTGATCGAGGAGGCGTCCTCGATCAGGTCCCCGCCGGGGACCCCCTCCGGCAGGTCGGGAATCTCGCCGCCGGCGCCCCCCCATGCCAGGAACAGCGAAACCAGCAGCCCGATCGCGGAGACGATCGCGACCATCTGACCTCTCGACATGTCTCCTGCGCTCAAGCGTCCCCCTTCGGGTTCAGGTGCGAAGTCCGGGCCCCAACCTACCGGTCAGCCGCGCAGGCGATCGGCCTGGTCGGAGAAGCTCGTCTGCTCCTCCTGCATCCCGAGGTAACCCCCGGCCGCGATGCCGGCCGTCGCGAGCAGCCCCAGCCAGAGCCCGATCTCGCGGTCGAGGCCCTCACCGGGAGGGTTGATGACCCGGTACAGCACGAGCAGGAAGGCGAACGCGCCGATGCCGCAGGTGATCGCGCTGCCGGCGACAGGCAGGCTCGCGGAAGCGTTCAGCAGCGTCATCGCGGCAAGCCCGACCGAGACGATGATCGCCAGCAGGCAGATGAGGTCGATGAAGTCGAACGACTCCCAGCCGCTGAAGCTGACGGCCGCCGAGGCCGAGCCCGTGTCGACGCCGAGCACGTCGCCGACCTGCTCGATCTGCTCGGCCCCCGGGACCTGGTACCAGGTGAAGAACATGAAGATGAAGAGGAGCGCGCCGCTGATGCCGGCGATCATGGCTCCTCGTCCTAGGTTGCCGGTGTTCATGGGACTCTCCTTCTCAGGGTGGCTTGCGGGGGGACGGGACCAACCCTAGCGCCGTTCGCGGTCGCTCATGAGCGCTCCGCGCGCACGGCGACGTAGCTGCCGTAGACGATGCCGCCGGCCGCGAACAGGGCGAGCCAGAGGCCGATCTCGCGCTCCAGCCCGACGTACGGCGGGTTGACGGTGCGGTAGAGGATCAGCGCCAGCGCGACGCCGCCGAGCGCTGCGGTCAGCACGTTTCCCGGGATCGCGGGGTTGTCGGACTCTCCGAAGATCGCGACAAGCGCCCGCACGATCGCGACGAAGGCGGCCGCCACACAGAGGATGTCCGTGATCTCGAACGCCTCCCAGCCGGTCAGATGGATCGTGTCGCCGACCTGGTCGCCGATCTCGATCCCGATCGCACCGCCGATCTCGTCGAGGATCTCGCCGCCCCGCTGGATCAGGTCCTCGGCGGGCGCCACGTACCAGTTCAGGAACAGCGAGATCACGAGCAGCACCCCGCTCGCGCCCGCGGTCGCCGCTCCGATCCGAGCGGTGCGGTCCGCCTCCGTGGTGGCGGCGGCCGGTGGCGGCGCCTGCTCAGCCACGCGCGGCCTTGACCGTGTTGTCGAGCAGCATCGCGATCGTCATCGGCCCGACCCCGCCGGGCACGGGAGTGATCGCCCCCGCCACCTCGGCGGCGGGCGCGTAGTCGACGTCGCCGACGAGGCCGTCGTCGGTGCGGTTGGTGCCGACGTCGATCACGGTCGCGCCGGGGCGGATCATCTCGGCGGTCACCAGCCTGGGGCGGCCCGCGGCGGCGACGAGGATCTCGGCGCGGCGGCAGACCTCGCCGAGGTCGGCGGTGCGGCTGTGGGCGGTGGTGACGGTGGCGTCGGCGCCCAGCAGCAGGCTGTAGAGGGGGCGCCCGACGAGGTTCGAGCGGCCGACGATCACCGCCTCGGCGCCGGAGGGATCGACGCCCGCGTGGGCGAGCAGCTCCATCACGCCCGATGGCGTGCAGGGGACGAGCCCGGCCGGATCGCCGCGGGAGAGCAGGCCGGCGCTGCTCGGGGTGAGGCCGTCCACGTCCTTCGCTGGGTCGAGTGCGTTGATCACCTCGTCGGCGTCGAGCCCGCCCGGCAGCGGCAGCTGGCAGAGAATGCCGTCGATCTCGTCGTTCGCGTTCAACTCGGCGACGAGCGCCAGCAGCTCCTCCTGGGGGATGTCGCCTGGGGGCTCGTGGTGGAAGGAGCGGATCCCCACCTCCTCGCAGGCCTCGCGCTTGCGGCGCACGTAGATCGCCGAGGCGGGGTCCTCGCCGACCAGCACCGTCGCGAGGCCCGGGGGGCGGCCGAGCTCTGCGGCCAGCTCAGTGACCTCGCCCGCGACGCGGGCGCGGACCTCCGCCGCCACCGCCTTGCCGTCGATCACGGTCGCTGCCAAGGTCATCCCGCCTTTCTCAGAGGTGCGTAGTCGGCCATCAGCTTGCGCTCGGCTCCATCGCCTGCAAACCGGACGACTATCACGCCGCCGGGCTCGACCGCTGTCACGACCCCCTCTCCGAAGCTGGCGTGGACGACGTCGTCGCCGGTCCCGAAGCTCCCCACGGCGCCCGTGCCGCGCTGCGGGCGGGCGCCG
>Ga0194128_10011589_pt1 | contig 10188 bp, 8 predicted proteins | sample TA2KigCa65mmetaG_FD_148650 | JGI IMG/M metagenome (GOLD analysis project Ga0194128, IMG submission 148650) | Freshwater microbial communities from Lake Tanganyika, Tanzania - TA2015037 Kigoma Deep Cast 65m | ecosystem: Environmental > Aquatic > Freshwater > Lake | place: Tanzania: Lake...
CTCCCGCCATGATGACGACTCCGCAGGTTCTGGGCGTGCTCTCCGACGTGCACCGCAGGATCGGTGCGGCCACGACCGCGATCGAGCTCCTGAAGCGGCATGGTGCAACGCGGTTCGTCTACCTCGGCGATGCCGAGGATGAGCGCGTGATCGATCTCTTTGCCGGCGAACCGTGCTCGCTCTGCCTTGGCAACTGCGACGACGATGCGCTGGGCGAGTACGCGCGGTTCCTTGGGCTGGACATCCATCCCGATGGTTCGGTGCTCACGGTCGATGGCGTGGATGTGGCGTTCACGCATGGGCACCTGCAGTCGGTCGTCGATCGGTTGCTGCGCGGCGGGCCCCCATTCCTGCTGCACGGCCATACTCATGTGCGCTGCGATGAGCGCGCCGGTCCGACCCGCATCGTGAATCCCGGCGCGTTCGTGCGGGTCGAGCGGGCGACTGTGGCGCTGATCACGCCGGCGCTCGACCGCGTCGAGTTCCTCGACGTGCCCTGACGCCGCGGGTCGGACCGCACTGCGTGCCGGCCCCGCACGTCGAACACGGCGCTCGCGCCACGATCATCAAGCTGCTGCATCCTGCGCCCGGCCGTGCGCGAACCCAAGCGCATGTCGTGGCTTCTCGTCATTCATGCTGCCGCCACCTTCTTCATGGCAGGCGTCATCTGGATCATCCAGGTAGTGCACTATCCGCTGTTCGGCATGGTCGGTGCAGATGGCTTCGCGGCCTACGAGCGATCCCATGCATCCCGCATCACGCCGGTCGTTGGCACGGCGATGCTTGTCGAAGCGGCCTGCACGGGACTGCTGCTGGTGGCGATGGGTGAACTTGCCGCCCGCGGCGTGCCTCGCTGGATGCCCGTGGCGGGTGCGATGCTCTTGGCCGGAATCTGGCTGAGCACCTTTGCCGTCCAAGTGCCCTTGCATGGACAGCTCGGACAGGGATTCGATGATGTGGCCCATGCGGCCTTGGTGCGATCCAATTGGATCCGGACCGTTGGATGGAGCATCCGTGCCGCACTCGCGGCGGGCCTGCTGGTGGCGTGGATGGCTGGTCCGACCGGCACGGATCGATGACCGTCCGGGTGCTGCACGCACCGGACCGGAGTAGCCTCTGGCCATGCTGCATTCCAAGCCCAAGCGGCTGATGCCGAGGCCCAATCTTCCTCCGGGCACGCTGATGGTCGAGCCCTCGGCGCGTCAACCCACAGTCGAGCTGATGACCTTCGGCCACGGCACAAGCACGGAGCGGCCGCTCAAGACACCCGAGTCGATCCGGTCCCTCGAACTCGTTGAGGGCCAGGTTGCGTGGGTGAACATCGATGGGCTCGGCGATCTGGCCATCCTCGAGGCGGTGGCGCAACGCTTCGGGATCCATCCTCTGGCCATGGAAGATGCCGCCGATACCGTGCAGCGCTCCAAGATCGATGTGTACGGGGATCACAGCTGCATCATCCTTCCCATGCCGCTGCTTGCCGATCGGCACTTCCGCACGGAGCAGCTGGCCCTCATCCTTGGAAAGACCTGGATTGTCACGGTGCAGGAAGAGACTGACGGGGACTGCCTCGATTCCTTGCGCCGGCGCATCCGCGAGCACAAGGGACGCATTGCTGGCGGTTCGGCGTCGTATGCGGCTTATGCGATGGTCGATGCCGTCATCGATGCCTACTTCCCGCTCATCGAAAGGCTCGAGCACCGGATCGAGCAGCTTGAGGATGACGTCATCTTCAGGACCTCGGGCGACGACATCGTCAGGATCCGTCACCTCAAGCGCGACATCGCCACGCTGCGTCGTGCGGTGTGGCCGCTTCGTGATGCCGTCAGTGCCATGCTTGCTGCGGACCATGTCTTCCCCGCGGACGATCGGCTTTACATGCGTGATGCGTACGACCATGTCACGCGCGTGCTCGACATGCTGGACAACGCCCGTTCGATCGCAGCCGACCTGACGGACATCTACATGGCGGTGACCAGCAACCGCATGGGCGAGGTGACCAAGGTGCTCACCATCATCGCCACGATCTTCATGCCGCTCTCATTCCTTGCAGGTCTGTACGGCATGAACTTCGACCCCGAGCGCAGCCCACTCAACATGCCGGAGCTGAACTGGTACTACGGCTATCCCTTCGCGCTGGGCCTCATGGCGGGCACGGCCATCCTGCTGCTGCTCTTCTTCCGGCGCAGGGGCTGGCTCGGCACCAACTTCCTGCGAGTGCAGTCTCGGCGGCCAGCTGCGGCGCGCAATCGAGCGCACGCGCGGGGTAGCTGACGCCCGGGTCCCTGACATTCGTTGGGCAAAAGCCCCTTGATAACACGGGCTGATTATCCGTACTCTTGCCGGATCCGCGATCACGCGGCCCGATCCAACCTTACGAAACACCATGATTCACCCAACCAACTCAACCACCATGAATCACCGCACCAACCCAACCACCATGACCACCATTGCACATACCGAACGATCGAGCGATCTCTACGGAACCCTGACCTTCGGCGGCGACGACATGCTCAAGCGCCTTCCGCCGGAGATCAGCATGAAGCTGCAGGCGACCATGAAGCTCGGCAAGCCGCTCGACCCGGGCATCGCCAACACCGTCGCTGCTGCGATGAAGGACTGGGCGCTTGAGCATGGTGCCACGCACTACACGCACTGGTTCCAGCCACTCACGGGCACGACCGCCGAGAAGCATGATGCATTCCTGCATCCCATGGGTGATGGAACCGCGATCGAGAAGTTCAGCGGCTCTGCGCTCATCCAGGGCGAGCCCGACGCGAGCAGCTTCCCGCACGGCGGCATCCGCGACACCTACGAAGCCCGTGGCTACACCGCGTGGGATGCCACGAGCCCTGCGTTCATCCTGCGCACGAGCGAAGGGCACGCCACGCTCTGCATCCCGACCGTCTTCGTGAGCTGGACCGGCGAAGCGCTCGACAAGAAGACGCCGCTCCTGCGCTCGATCGAGGCCGTGAGCGCGCAGGCCATGCGGGTGCTCAAGCTGTTCGGCACCGACAAGGGCGTGAATCAGGTCATCACCTCGCTGGGCTGCGAGCAGGAGTACTTCCTGGTCGATGAAACGCTGGGCTCGGAGCGGCTCGACCTCGTCGTCTGCGGCCGCACGCTGCTCGGCGCCGCGCCGCCGAAGGGCCAGCAGCTGGAAGACCACTACTTCGGCTCGATCCCCGCCGATGTGCTGGATTTCATGGCCAGCGCCGAACGCAAGCTCTTCGAACTGGGCGTCCCGGTCAAGACCCGCCACAACGAGGTGGCGCCCGGGCAGTACGAGATCGCGCCGATCTACGAGAACGCCAACATCGCCGTCGACCACCAGATGCTCGTCATGCATGTACTCCGCTCGACTGCGCGTGAGCACGGCTTCATGTGCCTGATGCACGAGAAGCCCTTCGCCCGCGTGAACGGCTCGGGCAAGCACAACAACTGGAGCATGTCGACCGACACCGGCGTGAATCTGCTCGACCCGCGCGACGACACGCACACCAACATGCAGTTCCTCACTTGCCTCTGCGCGGTCATCCGTGCGGTCGACCTGCATGCCGACCTGCTGCGTGCCTCGATTGCGAGCGCCCACAACGACCACCGCCTGGGCGCCAACGAGGCCCCGCCGGCGATCATGAGCATCTACCTCGGCGACATGCTCACCGACATCCTCGACCAGCTCGAGAAGGGCACGCCGAAGAAGACCATGAAGGGCGGTGCGATCGACCTCGGTGCCAGCACGCTCATGGCGCTGCCCCGCCACGCCAGCGACCGCAACCGCACGAGCCCGTTTGCCTTCACGGGCAACAAGTTCGAGTTCCGCGCGGTCGGTTCCAGCGCGAGCGTCGCATGGCCCAACACGGTGCTCAACACGATCGTGGCCGAGAGCCTTGACGTTGTCGCCACCGCCATCGAGAAGAAAGCCGGCCGCAACGCGAGCGGTGCCAAGCTCGAAGCCGCCGTGCGCGAGGTGCTCAAGGGCATCATCAAGGAGCACCGCCGTGTCTGCTTCGATGGCGACGGCTACAGCGCCGAGTGGCACGCCGAGGCCGCCCGCCGCGGCCTGCCCAACATGGCCAGCACGGCCGATTGCCTCGGTGCGCTCGACACGAAGAAGGCCAAGGCGCTCTTCGCGCACTACGGCGTGCTCAGCCATCGCGAGCTGCACGCGCGCTACGAGGTGCAGCTTGAGCAGTACACCAAGCTCATCACCATCGAAAGCCGCACCCTCGTGCAGATGGTGAACACGCAGGTGCTTCCGGCTTGCCTGCGCGCGCAGGCCGAACTCGCCGACACCGTCGCCGCCACGCAGTCGGCCGGCGTCGAGTGCGCCGACAGCGAAGAAGCCTTGAAGGACGTGGTGCGTCGCGTGGCCGAGCTGCGCGCCGCGACCAAGTCGCTGGAGACGTCGACCGAGGCCCAGAAGGGCGATGCGGCGAAGAAGGTGCGCTACCTGCGCGACACGGTCGTACCATCGATGCAGCGCGTGCGTGATGCGTCCGATGGCCTCGAGCGGCTGGTCCCGGCCGATCTGTGGCCGATCCCAACCTACGCCGATCTCCTGTTCTTGGGCCGCTGATCGCACGGATCCGATAGCCACCAGCGGGCTTCGTGCCCCGAACCCAGCTCTACCGAAGGCCCCCGAAACCCGGGGGCCTTCTTTGTCGGTGCATCGTGCATTTCGTGCAAGCCCCTATACTCGACCCTCCCCATCAAGGACCCAACCATGAGCACGCAGACCGCTGAACCGAAGATCGTCGTGTCCGACGCAGGCCCCGCCCTCAAGCGCATCGAAGTGACCATCCCGGCCGATGCCGTGGACAGCCACCTTGCCGGCGCCTTTGCGAACCTGCAGAACGGCGCAGCACTGCCGGGCTACCGCCCGGGCAAGGCACCGATGGCGATCCTCGAGAAGCGGTTTGGGAAGCAACTCCTCGAAGAGGCCCGCGGTCAGCTCGTCGGTCAGGCCTTCAACAAGGCTGTCACCGACCACAAGCTTCGCCCGATCGGCAATCCCGAGATGAGCCCCGGCAGCGCGCTGGCCGAGCTCGCCCGTGGCGCATCGTTTACCTTCAGCGTCGACATCGAGGTGATCCCTGACTTCACGCTGCCTGCCTGGGAAGGCATGGGCATCCGCAAGCCAGTGATCGACGTCATCGACAAGCACATCGACGACGAGATCCTGCGCAACCAGTACCGCTTCGGCACACCGAGCCTGATCGACGGCCCGTTCGAGCACCTTGACCGCATGATCGGCACCGTCGCCGTGACCGTGAAGGGCGAATCCGAGCCCTTCTACAAGGCCGACAATGCGCTGGCCGTCGTTCCGGCCAAGGAAGACGAGGGCAAGGGCCCGTTCCTGGGCATCATGATCGACGACCTGCAGAAGCAACTGATGGGCCGCAAGGTCGGCGACGCGGTGAGCTTCACCGCCAAGGGCCCCGAAGGCCACGAGCATGAGAAGGTGCGCGGCAACGACCTGTCGTTCTCGTTCACGATCACCCAAGCCGAGCGCATCACGCCGGCTCCGGTGCCGGAACTGGCCGGCAAGCTTGGCCTTGCCGACGAAGCCATGCTGCGCGAGCAGATCAAGATGGTGCTCGAGCAGCGCCGCGACGGCGAACAGCAGGTTGCCATGCGCGAGCAGGTCATGGAGCAGCTCGCCAATGCGGTCAGCTTCGAGCTACCCGCCAAGCTCAGCGCTGGCCAGATCACCCGCGATCTCGAGCGCCAGCGCTACGAACTGCTCTCCCGCGGCACTGCGCCTGAGCAGGTCGAGCTCAAGCTCGCGGAAGCCCGCGCCGACACGACCGAGTCGGCCCAGCGTCGCCTAAAGCTCTTCTTCATCCTGCAGCGCCTGGCCGAGGACCTGGGGGTGGATGTGACTGAGGGCGAACTCAACGGTCGCGTCGCGATGATCGCTCGCCAGCAGAACATGCGCCCTGCCGAACTCCGCAAGGAACTCGAGCAGAGCGGCCGCATCCAGGAAGTCGCGCTGGGCATACGCGAGGCCAAGGTTGCCGACCGCGTCATCGTGCGAGCCACGGTCACCGATGTGCCCGCCGAGGACTGGAACAAGGAAGTCGAAGCCAAGGCCTCGGCCCGCAAGGCCGGCACCAAGAAGTGAGCGTGCTCGCCCAGGGTTCCTCGGGCGCGTTCTGGATCTCGATCGTCGCCCTGCTGGTACTCACGGTCATCGGCTTTGTCGTGGCCATGCGCGTGCGCGCGCGTGCGTTCGACCGCGCTGCCGGCGGCGTCGAATCGTTCGGGTTCTCGGAACTCAAGGCGCTTCGCGACAGCGGGCGCATCTCGCAGGAGGAGTACGACAACGCTGACCGTCGTTTGCGGGAAAAGGCCCGAGAAACGGTCGAAAGGCTGCGGCAAGAGCGTGCGTCGGCCAAGCCGCCTACGGTGCGAGGATCGCGTCGAGGCTCGTGAATGCGCCCCCAGCGCGAGACGCCGCGCCCGGACGGCGAAAAGTGGCGACCGAAAGAGCGCAGTCGCTGCAGGGAGGCGCGCCGTGAACCGATAGACTCAAAACGGAAACGCCATGAGCAACGGAAACGATCGCAAGGGCCCCGGCAACGATGGCAAGCGCACCGATGATGGTGGCTTCCGCGGTCGGCGCGTCACCACCTGCTCCTTCTGCGGCAAGACCAGCCGTGAGGTTGGCCCCATGGTCGAGGGTCCCAACGACGTCTACATCTGCACGAACTGCACGGACCTGTGCGGCAACATCTTCAAGCAGGAGAAGCGCCGGATCTCGACCGGCAGCCAGCTGTTCTCGAGCATTCCGTCGCCGCGCTCCCTGAAGGAGTACCTCGATGAGTACGTGATCGGCCAGGACCAGGCCAAGAAGACGCTCTCGGTCGCAGTGCACAACCACTACAAGCGGCTCACCCAGGTCGGAAACGCCGATGCGCCGGTGGAGCTCGACAAGAGCAATGTGCTGCTGATCGGCTCGACCGGCACCGGCAAGACGCTGCTTGCCCGCACGCTGGCACGCATGCTCAACGTGCCCTTTGCGATCGGTGATGCGACCACGCTCACGGAAGCCGGCTACGTCGGCGAGGACGTCGAGAATCTGCTGCTGAAGCTGCTGCAGGCGGCGGACTTCGACCTTGAGGCCGCGCAGCGAGGCATCATCTACATCGACGAGATCGACAAGATCGGCAAGACGAGCCAGAACGTCTCGATCACGCGCGATGTGAGCGGCGAGGGCGTGCAGCAGGCATTGCTCAAGCTCCTCGAGGGAACTGTCGCGAACGTGCCGCCGCAGGGCGGCCGCAAGCACCCCGAGCAGCAGTACATCCAGCTCGACACCACCAACATCCTCTTCGTCTGCGGGGGGTCGTTCGACGGCATCGAGGAAATCATCTCCAAGCGGCTCGGCCGCCGGAAGATCGGCTTCAACACCGATCCGATCGCGCGCGGCTCGCAGGAAGAGCGCCAGAGCGTGCTCGGGCAGGTCATCGTGGAAGATGTGCTCGAGTTCGGCATGATTCCCGAGCTGATGGGGCGCCTGCCCTTGATCACGCCGCTCATGCCGCTCGACCGCGCGGCCCTTGTGCGCATCTTGCTCGAGCCCAAGAATGCCCTCGTTCGCCAGTACCAGCACCTCTTCAGCCTCGAGGGCGCGCAGCTCGAATTCACTTCTGGGGCGCTCGACCTGATCGCGCAGAAGGCCCTCGATCGCAACACCGGTGCCCGTGCACTGCGTGCGGTCGTCGATGAGCTGATGCTCGACCTGATGTACGCGCTGCCGGAACTCGACAACGCGGGCGTGACCTACTGCATCAGCGAAGATGCCGTGCGTTCGGGTCGCGCCACGGTCGACAACATCCGCCGGCGCGCGCGAGAGAGCGCCTGATCGCGCTCGAGCAGCGCCGTTCCCAAACCGCCCCTGACCTGCCTGCGCGCCTGCCATGCCGATCGAGCTTGCACCATCCGATCTTGCCCGCATCGCGCGTTGCTCGACCGGCACCGCGATCGAGGATCGCTGCGCTGCCTTTGTGGCGGCGCTGTGGCCGACGCTGTCCGTCGCCGGCGCGAGTTGGGCAGGCTTCTACCTGGATCGCCCCGGCTCACCCGATGCCGAGCGCCTGGTGCTGGGCGCGCGCGAACCCAAGCCCGCGTGCAGCCCGATCGGTCTGCACGGTGCCTGCGGGCGTTGCTTGCTGTCGCGATCGATCCTGGTGGTCCGGGACGTGGCATCGCTGGGAGCCGGATACGTCGCCTGCGATCCCCGGGACCGCAGCGAGCTGGTGCTGCCCTGCTTGCGCGCCGATGGCTCGGCTTGGGGCGTGTTCGACCTCGACAGCTTCGACGTCGGCTGCTTCAGCACGGCCGACGGCCAGGTGGTCTGGATGGCGCTCGTGGCTGCGGGGCTGACGACCGCTGGGATCGCGTGGCACGGCTCGGCCCTTGGGATAGTTCCTACGGAGGTCGTCTGACGCTGTTATGGGGCGAGGCAGCCCTGCGTCCGCCCGGGGTGGTCATTCCGTCGACCAAGACTCTTGCGGCCTGCCGGGCTTCCCTCTACACTGCGTGACTCGACTTGGAGAGCTACACCATGCCGCGCACCTGCCATTTCCTCGGTACCAAGACTCGCTCGGGCAACAAGCACACCATCCGTGGTAAGGCCAAGTACCTCGGCGGCATCGGTCTGAAGACGACCAGCATCACCAAGCGCACCTTCAAGCCGAATCTGCAGGATGTGCGTGCAGTCATCGATGGCAAGCCCGTCCGCATCAAGGCCAGCGTCAAGGCAATCCGCATGGGGCTCGTCACCAAGCCGGTGAACCGCAGCCGCACCTGGACCGCCAAGCAGAAGGCTTCGAAGGCCTGAGCGGGCCTTCGCTCGAGCAGCCAACTACGAGTGCGTTGTTGAACCTCCTGTCAAGGGGTGGAGGACACATTTCATTGCGAAAAATGTTTGAAGGCGTTGACCTGGGCCCCATTCGGTCTATGGTCGATTGCCTGCCCGGAACTTTGGCTCCCTGTGCCCAATCGCCTCGTCATGGCTGACGAGCGGGCCGGAGCAACACCTTCTCCGGGTCAGGCGGGACAGTCCAGGTTCGCGATCGGTGCTCCGCGAAGGAGTTGTGGGGATCCGGTCACGGTTGCCTGGTGAGTGCGTCGTGTGACCTGCAGGCTTCGGCCGAGCGGGTGTCGAGCCTTGGCTCGCGCGGTGCGCCTGTTCTGCTGGTGCAGCAGTCGTGTCGGGGTTGTGCCGGTACCACGCGTGGTGCCGTCCAGTGGTTTGGCGTTTCGCTGCGTTGGCGAGGCGTCCAGGGTGTTCGGTTGGTGGCTTGGTTGGGTCCGCGCTGCACGGATGCGCGCGTGAACAGGAGTCCATGGTGTCCGAGGCGTATGGCCATTCCAACGACCGTGACCGCGTGCTCGATGCCACGGACTTGGTGGCATTGATCGGCGAGTCCGTGCCGTTGAAGGCCAAGGGCCGAGAGCATGTCGGGCTCTGTCCGTTCCACGATGACCGTTCGCCGAGCATGGCCGTGGTCACGCACAAGGGCAACGCCTTCTACAAGTGCTTCGCCTGCGGAGCCAGCGGGAACGCTATCGACTTCATGATCAACTACCACCGCATGGACTTCCCCGATGCATTGCGCTACCTGGCGCAGCGCGCGGGCATCGAACTGCAGCAGCGCGGCGGCGGCGAGTCCACCCGGGATGAATCGGCAGATCTGCGCAAGGCCATGCAGGTCGCGCTGCGCTTCTACCGGCGCGCTCTCGCCGATGCGGAACTCGGCGCACCCTCGCGTGCGGTGCTCGATGCGCGCGGCATCTCGTCCAGCATGCGCGAGGCGTTCCAACTCGGTGCAGCGCCGGCATCATGGGACCGCTTCGTGGAGCACCTCGGCCGGCTGGCCGAGCATGCCCGCACCAAGGATGAACTTCCAGAACAGGGCGTCTTCGAGCGCTCGGGGCTGGTGCGCCAGGGTCAGCGCGGCCCGATCGACGGCTTCCGCAATCGCGTCATCTTCCCGATCCTCGACGAGCTTGCCCGCCCAATCGGCTTCGGCGCCCGCAAGATCGATCCCGATGACGAGCCTAAGTACCTGAACAGCCCGGAAAGCCCGATCTTCCGCAAGGGCCGCACGCTGTACGGCATCCATGCCGCCAAGAAGCCAATCATCGACTCGAAGGTCGCGATCATCACCGAGGGCTACA
>Ga0194128_10011600_pt1 | contig 10181 bp, 8 predicted proteins | sample TA2KigCa65mmetaG_FD_148650 | JGI IMG/M metagenome (GOLD analysis project Ga0194128, IMG submission 148650) | Freshwater microbial communities from Lake Tanganyika, Tanzania - TA2015037 Kigoma Deep Cast 65m | ecosystem: Environmental > Aquatic > Freshwater > Lake | place: Tanzania: Lake...
TCGACAGAAATGACGGCCTACGTATTCTGTGAGCCTGCAGCAGAGGGGGACGGAAAAATGAGCGCAAAGCGCGGGTCACATACGCCTGCCTGGCTCGACCAGACCATGCTGGCTGACCATCCTGAACTGGCTGTACTGACGCTGGATCTGCCCGACAGCGACGGGGTGCCTATGGATAGTGAGCGCGAACGACTCCAGATGACCCTCCTGCTCGACACCCTGTTCCAACACTGGCAGGATCGCCAGGACTATTATGCTGGCGGGAATATGTTTGTCTATTACAGCACCCAACAGGCACACCAGATCCTCGCGGAGGAGGCTGAGCCTACCCTCCCACGTCGTGCCTTTCGTGGGCCTGACCTGTTTGTCGTCACGGATGTGGACGGAAGTTTTCGACGTCAAAAGTGGGTTGTCTGGGAGGAAGACGGACGTTATCCCGACGTGATCATGGAATTCCTCTCACCCTCTACACAACGTAACGATAGGACCACCAAAAAGGCCTTATACGAACAAACGTTCAAGACACGCGAATACTACTGGTATGATCCCTTTGAACCGCATGAATTCCAGGGCTGGTCTCTTGACATTGTCCATGGCTATCAGCCTATAACCCCGGATGCCCGTGGCTGGATATGGAGTCCAGCTCTCCACTTGTGGATCGGCACATGGGAGGGCGTGTAGACCAATGATCAGAGCACCTGGTTGCGATTCTATGATGCGGCAGGCCGTTTACTCCTGACACCACAGGAACTGGCCGCAACCTCCGAGCAGCGGGCACGAGTCGCCGAGCAACGGGCAGAAACGGCCGAACAGTGGGCAGACACAGCCGAGCAGCGGGCTACCGCAGCCCACGCCCGTGCCGAAGCCGCAGAGGCAGAACTGCTACGCCTGCGCGCTGAACTTGCCAGACAGCATGGAGAAAGTCATTGATGTTTGCAGTCGTCAATGGGCGGGCGACCGATCGGCTGCAGTTAGCGCTGGGGGACCGGGTGGAAGTCATCCAACGGGCGTGAAAGTCGCCATGTATAGCCACAGCCAGCGCCCCGCCAGTCCCCAGCCTACCTTTGGCGGCACAAGCCTTTATTTGAAGTGCGGTATCACCTGCTCAGCAAATACACGCATGGCTGGAGCCATCTCCTCATACGACAGACCACCGAGGTCCATGTAGCAAACGCTCCCGCGATTCGGCGATATCCATGCCGTAGGCGTCAAACTCCTGCTTCTGGTAACCACGGCCCGCGCCAATAACCAGGCGCCCTTCGCTGAGGATATCCGGCGTGGCCAGATCCTGGGCCAGGCGCAGCGGATGATACCAGGGAACGATCGAACAGGCGACGCCAACTTTCACCCGATTGGTCTGCACCGCAATCGCCGCCAGGAGGCTGTGTGGCGAGCTAATGATGCTGTGCTCACTGAAAGCATGCTCCGCCACCCACACCGAGTCAAAACCCAACGTCTCCGCCAGCTTCGCTCCCCGGAGAATATCGTGGTACACTTCCGCATCCGTGCGCGCAATCGGCAGGGGATTCAACTCTGGCCGGTCCGCATATTGCTCGTGCACTAAGGGCCGCTGCCCGACAAAAAAACAGCCAAATTCCATGATGCCTCCGGGTACAGCACACGGGCCGCGCTGTATGAAGCTTTGTATGTATCCACTTATGCGTACCTGCTCATGTCCCCAACTCGCCCACAGGCTGGCATATCAACAATCTCAAGACAAGAGCTCGCCATGTCATTCCGTATCGCCACGCTGAATCTGGAACAAGATCACAAGCGCTGGGAAGCGCGACGCGAGCTGATTGTACAACAGCTCGGTACACTGACCCCTGACGTCTGGGCGCTCAACGAAATTTGTTTGCCCTTGCAGACGGGACGCTGGTTGCAGCGGGAAGCCCGCACACGCCTCAACCTCTCCTACACCCTACTGCAGCAATCCAAAGTCAATGCCGCGTCCCTGGTCGAAGGCGAGGGCCTCCTGACGCGCTATCCCGTAGTCGAAACGGCCAATTTTGATTACCGGGCTCTGGATATGGTAGCCCTGGTCGCCCGGCTCAATGTCGATGGGCATCTGGTGGATGTTTATGTTACCCATCTCTACCGTTCACGGGGCGACGATGCGCTACGCCTGTTTCAGGTGCAACAGCTTCTGGCCTGGATCCAGAGCCGCAATGATGTGGATGCACGCCTGGTCTGCGGTGATTTTAACGCCACGCTAGCCATGCCCTCTGGCCAGCTCATGGCCAGCGTGTTTCAGCCAACGCAGACGGCGGTGACGGCATTTACGCCGTTGCAAGATACCGATGGCACGGTGTCGCATCCCTATTGGGCACGTTTCGATCGTTGCATCGATTACATCTGGGTGGCAGGGCCTCTGACGGTACGTGCCAGTGGCATATGTTTTCACACCGCCAGTGCCCAGGATCCGACCTTATGGCCCTCCGACCATGCCGGAGTCTGGGCAGACCTGGAGTTTACATAGCCCAGAGGCGCTCTCCAGCCCTATGGCGACAGGCCATCAAGCCCCAAGCGCCTGTAAAAATTCCTGAGACTGCACCACCGTCGTCTGACGTGGGAACACCTTCTGTGTCAGGACACGATGCACTTCGGTATCCGCATCGGCACAGCAATCTTCCAGAACGATCATCTCGTAATCCGCGTCGGCTGCCCAGCGCACAGTCGACAGGACGACCCCGCTCGTAGCGATGCCCAGCAAGACCAGCGTAGTAACATTATGGGCCCGCAACACGGTTTCCATATCGGTCGTCGAAAAGGCCCCCACCCGCCGCTTAGTCACAATGATCTCACCCGCCTGGGGGGTGACGCGGTCATGAACGGCCGCGCCAGGCGTTCCCTCAGCCAGACGCCCGCTCGTTTTCATGGCGCTGAACAGTTTGTTGCGGGCGCTCACTTCAGGATGGCCGGGCCGAAACTGCACCACGACGTACATAACTGGCACACCAGCACGGCGAGCGCCGCTTACCACCGCAGCGGCACGGTCCAGCAGATGGGGATAACTTGCGGCAACATTGCTCACGATGTCATTCTGATAGTCCATGATGAGGACGGCGGTATGCTCACGGTCAATCGTTAGGGCTTCTGCCATAATGGGGGCTCCTCGTGGTGACGTTGTCATCTGTCGCATACACCAGACTCGCGGTGCTAGTATATACTTCTTAGAGCATCGGGATAAGGGTTGATCAACAGCAAGAGGAGGTACCTATGCGCGCCATGGCCGAGATGACACTATGTCACGTCGACGACCTATGATACTCATGCTCATCTTTGTGATTTACGTGCTCGGGCCGTTCCTGGTGTATCTTACCGGCGGAGCACGCCTACGCGGCGATTGGAGTGTGGCTTCGCAGACGCCCGTCGGTCTGGCACCGTCATCCGGCCAGATACAGGAGGCGGTGGTCCAAGTGTATGCCGCACGGGCTTTTGCCTGGCGCGGGGTATTTAGTGTACATACCTGGCTGGCAGTCAAGCCAGCACACGCCGCCCACTACACCCGCTACGAGGTCATCGGCTGGCGCCTGTATCGCGGCCTATCTCCGGTGAGCATCAGTAGCGAACGGGCACCAGATGCCCAATGGTTTGGTGCAGATCCCTGGCTCTTGCGCGACCTGCAAGGCGCGGTGGCCGAGGACATTATCGCCGCCTTACCGGACGTGGTGGCCGCTTATCCCTATCCGCAGAGCTATCGTGCCTGGCCTGGTCCCAACAGCAACACCTTCACTGCCTACCTGGGGCGTCAGTTACCGCAGTTACGTCTCACCTTGCCAGCCCATGCCGTAGGCAAAGATTTTATCAACGGGGGTGTAGCCCTCACACGCAGTCCCGGTGGACGTGGGCTCCAACTGTCGCTGGCCGGGCTGCTGGGTCTCATCGTAGGACTGGACGAAGGCGTGGAAGTGAATGTGCTCGCGCTCAACGTAGGGGTGGATCCGTCCGGCCCTGCCATCAGCTTGCCTGGCCTCGGGCGTCTGGGAAGAAGCAAACGCCCCTAAGCCAGGCTGCAGCGCTACACCACCGGTCGGGCCAGTACGTCTGGCGCCACGCGACGTTTGAGCCACTGTCCTACAGTACTGCTCCGCACCAGACGGCCATGATCCACGATCACCTGGCCACGCAGGATGGTCATCACCGGATAGCCCTGGCAGCGAAAACCTTCCCAGATACTGTAGTCTGCATCGGCGTGTAGATCCGCCAGGGTAATCGTCTTGTGCAAGTGAGGATCGATGAGCACCAGGTCCGCATCACTGCCAGGCGCAATCACACCCTTCTGCGGATACAGTCCTAGAATTTTTGCGGCGTTTGTCGACGTAATAGCGGCAAAGCGTTGCAGCGACATCTGGCGCTGCGCCACGAACTTGGTAAACGCCACGGGCAGGCGCGTCTCAATGCCATTGTGACCACCACACACGGTCTCAATCGTGTTCCCAGAGAGTTTCACGCCTTTATAGGTCGTATATTCGTCCGTCGCCGTGGTGCACAGACGTCCGTCCATCAGGCCAGCCAGCAAGGCATCACGATCATCGGCAAATTTAATAGCTGGATAGGTGTGGATCGCCGTCCCTCCCGGCTTTTTATAATCCTCGCAGGTAAATTCGAGATAATTGTGCAGCGCTTCCCCGTACACTGGCTGGCCCTGCTGGCGTGCTTCCGCCATGGCAGCCACGCCCTCTTTAGCGGTGGTATGCACAAAATACACCCCGGTTTCGGTGTGCCGCGCCAGGCGGATGATCTTGCGAAAGGCCAGGTCTTCCGACAGATTGTTGTGCACCAGATGCAAATTATGCCCCTGGGCATGACCCTCACGTAGGAGCTTGTCGGTCATGTAGTCCACAATGTCATCTTCCTCGGCGTGCACAGCCATGATACCACCGTGCTTAGCCACTTCGGCAAACACCGCCCAGAGGTGGCCGTAGGGCACACGCAGACCTGGGAAAGTAGTAAAAATCTTGAAACTGGCGACGCCTTCTTGCACGGCTTCCGCGATCTGTCCCAGCGTCTCCACTGCCACCCGCCCGGCCAGGATGTAGTGGAAAGCAAAATCGGTATAGGCATGCCCCCGAAAGACCTCACGCCGGCTTTCAATCTCCTCCGGGATGGATTGCGGCAGGGCACCGCCGTCTAAGGGCGGATTGAGATTCCCGGCAAAATCAATCACCGTGGTGACGCCTCCAAAGGCCGCAGCACGACTCGCTGCTTCGGGAGGCTGCGTCATGACCTCGGGTCGTCCAGCCCAATGTTCTGGCACCGGAATGCCGATATGTGCATGCGGCTCGATACCACCGGGCAACACAATAAGCCCCTGCGCTTCAATAACCTGCGCCGTGTCCGTGGGTAGCGTCCCTGGTGCGCCCAGCACCGCAATGCTCCCCTGCTGGATGCCGATATCGCGCTCCCCCACCACCTCGGGCGTGACTACCAGACCGCCTCGGATAACCAGATCAAGCATTGTCCACCTCACGTGCTGTAGGAAAGTCCCCAGATTGCCATGTCTATCGCCTCCTTGCATTGTGCGCCCGAGATGGCGATGAATGCAACCCTGTTCCAGCGTGGACTTCTGTGGCATCTTATTTCTGCTATAATCCCTGGCGGCATCAACATCAGTCCTCCTCCACAGGAGCATCGCATGAGCACAGATCGCTTTGGTAACCCCTACGCCCCAGGGCTGCCGTACGCCCGTGGTCAGATTCTCACCAGCACCGAGGACGATTTTCGGAAATTTCAGGAAGCCTGGCGCCATATCGCAGCACGGGTACGCACGGGTGGACCCATGGCGGTATACAATTTCTCCGGCCTGGAGCATGGCTTACCAATGCAGGCGGAGGAATTGCCCATTGCCGACGATTTCATCGCCCCAGCCCTGTACTTTGAGTCGTTTAAGCAGGCAGCGCTGACGCATTTCGGGGGCTCGCCGGAACAGCACGATGTCGCCCTGTTCAACCGCCTCACTGGCGCGACGTACGCCACCCACCTCACCCTCGTACAGCCTGGCGACGTGGTCATCGGCGTCTCCCCGAGCTATAGCCATCCCTCGGTGGTGCGTGCCGTGGCCCAGGCCGGTGCGACCCTGGTCGATACGGCTGGCCTGGAGGCTTTTGGCACTGCGCTAGAGCGGGAACCACGGGTGGGGCTGGTGGTCATGACACGCCTGGCCGTGACATATGAGATCATGCCCACAGAAGAACTCCACCAGGTGGTGCAACTGGCGCATGACAAGGGGGTCCGTGTATACGTGGATGATGCCGGGGGAGCACGAGTCGGGCCAGCGCTGTTTGACCAACCACGTACCTTACAACTTGGCGTGGATGTTGTGGCGACTGGGCTGGACAAATACGGCACCGTCGGGCCGCGCCTCGGGGTCATGGCCGGCGAACGCGCCCTGGTCTCGCGCATCCGCGCCCGCGCCTTTGAAATGGGTCTGGAAGCCCGTCCGTTCCTCTATCCTGCAGCAGTACGATCGCTCGTGGGCTCAACCACCGAACGGGTCCAGGAGCTGGTGCAGACAACGCAGCAGGTTGCCACGGCAGTCAAAGATCTGCTCGGTGACCGGTTACACACGACAGACGTAATTGCGGAACTGCTGGCGGACGACATCCTCAGCGTTGCTATGGAACGTGCCGGGCTGCACACGGCGCCGATTGTCCCGTATGAAGCCTCGGCAGCCCTTGCTATGCTCTTACTACGGGACTACGGCATTCTCACAGTGCACTTTGTGGGCTTACCACCAGGCACGTCAGCACTCATGCTGAAATTTATTTCCCCGGCAGCCCTGCAGCGCTTTGGTGGAGCTACGGCCTACGCCCAGGCAATTGATGCCAGCCTTACGACTCTGGCCAGCCTGCTTGCCGAGCCGACCCAGATACAACGCCTGCTCCTGGGCGAGGCGTCATAAGGGTGAAGTACTCCGCCACCTTAGTCATGACGCGCTCCGCCGAGTCAGAGGAGCTAACGACTTCCACCGCCAGGTTGGGCACTACCTCCCAGGCTTCCCCACGCGGCATGCGGCGTTGCTGTGGCCAGCACCCGCACCGGAAGTACAGCCGCGTCTCTAAGGGTTGCCGACCAGGAGGGCCGCCGCAGAGTGGCCCATCGCACGATGATTGAGGCGTTGGACAACACTCTGATTCATGTTGGATCAAAATATCAAATGCCTTTTGCTTAAGTACTTCAACGTGTGTCCCGGGCCCACGACAAGGTTGTGTGAGCCTGTGCCAGTGCTGTCCTCGTTGCCCTCCGGGACCTGGCCAGAGCGCCGCAGTATATCGAAACGGTGCATCGGCGGGGCTATCGCTTCATCGCGCCCCTGCCGTCCCCGGCATCGCATTCGGCGGTGTTGCAAGAACCCCCACGTGCCGGGGCCGGCTGGCCTGGTGCGCCCGCCATGCTCCCCGTCTCAGGTGTGCCCGTGGGACGGGAGGCCACCCTGGCACACTTACAACACTGCTGGCAACGCGCCCAGCAGGGTGAGCGGCAGATGGTATTCCTGACGGGCGAGCCGGGCATTGGCAAGACCACTGTGGTGCAGGCGTTTGTCGCACACCTCGGGACGACAACAGACCTCTGGCATGGGCACGGGCAGTGCCTCGACCACTATGGGGCGGGGGAAGCCTATCTGCAGGTACTTGAAGCCCTGGGGCGACTCTGTCGAGGTGTCGATGGCGACCGCTTCCGTGCACTCCTGGAGCCCTATGCGCCAACGTGGTTGGTGCACCTGCCCACCGTGCCCCGTGCCGAGGCCGCCGCGACGCTGACGCCGCAGGTGAGCGGCGCTACCCCGCCTACACACCTCCATAACATTTTCTCCATTTACCATAGCAGGACAAGTGACCTCCCTGAAGGAGGGGAGCACCAGCGTTGCCTCCCCCACACGCGACACGTGCAGTGCAGTTTTTCGTCACTTACATAGTCGTCAATTTACTGGCGCTCACGCTTCGTCCTGCCTCTTCGTGCAGCCGGGTCACCGACATAGCCACGTCAAACGTGGCCGCGCAGGGCTCTACAGTACCAGTGATGGGCGCGGCACTCGCGGCATCTGGCGCGCAGACAAGCGGAATGTGCCCCTCCCCGGTCAGCAGGCCCGACGTGGGATCCAGGCCCACCCAACCAGCGCCAGGCAAGTAGACCTCAACCCAGGCATGCAAGTCGAGAGTATCGCCTATTGGCCCAGAAGAACCGCTCAGGACCGTCGCATCTGTCGCTAATTGAATGAGATACCCTGAGACGAAACGCGCTGCCAGGCCGAGATGTCGCAGAATCTGGATCAGCAGCCAGGCGCTATCGCGACATGAGCCCTGCCCCTGGACGAGCGTCTCCTCGCAGGACTGGATGCCAGGTTCGAGACGGACGGCGTAGGCGATGTCGCGTTGTAGCCGATGGTTCAATTGGATCAGGAAATCCACTGTACGCCTGGCCTGCCGGTGGACATCGTCAAGCCAGTCCTGCAGACGTGGGCCTGCCACTTCGGTGGCGAGACACGGGGCCAGCTCCTGCGCCAGCCATGGCTCGTAGGCGAACGGATAGCGTTCTGCGGCGGTCTCAAGGCACACATCAAACGAGTGAAGCCCGGTCATGTCAGCAATCAGATCCACGCTGACCTGCAGCTCCCGAGTGCGTTCTGGAAACACCACGCGGGCCAGGTCATTGTGCTGCATGTCCTGCTGCCAGGTGAGGAAGTGATACGACGGGCGCAAGGTGAGCATGTAGCTCGAGATCGGTGTGCGGCAGTGCGGTGCTGGCCGCAGCCGAATAATCTGCGGCGACAGGATGACCGGACGGTCGTAGCGATAGGTCGTCGTATGGTTCAGCGCTACCCGCATGGTCCCATGTCTCCTTTTGCGTCCACGTTGCACCACAGCCAGGGCATTATACGCAATCCGCCGCCCAGCGTCACGTACACATGCCCAGCCCCCTGTCATCCCGGTGTTTGACAGACCATAGACAGATGTCTATAGTGTGGCCGGGACGTGAAAAGGAGCGAGCTGATGCAGTTTACAGCCTATGACACTGAAGGATTTTTTGACGAGATGTTCCAGGCGACGGGGCAGCCCCGTAGGGGTGCAGCAGCCTTGGTGCAGCAGATCAACGCTCTGCCAGCAGGAGAACTCTTGCGGCACCAGCGGGCTGCAGAGCAAGCCTTGTTGCATATGGGCATCACTTTTAACGTGTATGGAGATGAGGCGGGCACGGAACGCATCTTTCCCTTTGACATCCTCCCGCGTATTGTCAGAGCACACGATTGGACGCTCATCGAGCGCGGTCTCCGACAACGCATTCAGGCCCTCAACCTGTTTCTCGACGATATCTATCAGCAGCAGCGCATTGTCAAAGACGGCGTGGTACCGGAGTTCGTGATCCACTCCGCTAAGTGTTTTCTGACGCCGTGCGTGGGCTTGCGACCGCCCAGAGGCATCTGGTGTCACATCACCGGCACGGACCTCGTACGCGACCGTGACGGGCAGATCTATGTCCTGGAGGATAACCTCCGGTGCCCTTCTGGGGTATCGTACGTCTTAGAAAATCGCCAGGTGCTCAAGCGCACCTTCCCGCAGGTCTTTGCGGCCTCGCATGTACGCCCAGTGGATGATTACCCCAGTCGCCTGCTGGATACCCTGCAGTATCTGGCGCCAGACTATATCTCCTCCCCTACAGTAGTAGTGCTGACCCCAGGAGTCCATAATTCGGCCTACTTTGAACACGCCTTCCTGGCGCAGCAGATGGGCGTTGAGCTGGTCGAAGGGCGTGACCTGGTCGTCGTCAACGGGTTTGTCTGCATGCGCACCACCAAAGGGTTGCAGCGTATTGACGTGATCTACCGCCGTCTGGATGACGATTTTCTCGATCCACAGACCTTTCGCCCTGATTCAATGTTGGGCGTGCCAGGGCTCTTTGAGGTCTACCAAGACGGGCGCGTGGCCCTGGCCAATGCCACGGGGACGGGTGTCGCGGACGATAAAGTGGTGTATGCCTACGTGCCAAAGATCATCCGCTACTACCTGAACGAAGACATCCTCCTGCCCAATGTCCCAACCTATGTCTGCTGGGATGACACTGAGCGCCAGCACGTGCTAGCCAATCTCGATACCCTGGTGGTCAAAGCCGCCAACGAGTCCGGGGGCTATGGCATGCTCATTGGTCCGCATGCCTCGGTAGCCGAACGGCAGGAGTTTGCC
>Ga0194128_10011602_pt1 | contig 10180 bp, 10 predicted proteins | sample TA2KigCa65mmetaG_FD_148650 | JGI IMG/M metagenome (GOLD analysis project Ga0194128, IMG submission 148650) | Freshwater microbial communities from Lake Tanganyika, Tanzania - TA2015037 Kigoma Deep Cast 65m | ecosystem: Environmental > Aquatic > Freshwater > Lake | place: Tanzania: Lake...
GGCGTCGCGATCGAGGCCGATCGTGCGGAGGCCCGCGCCCGCCAGCGCGAGCGCGTTGCGCCCGCGCCCGCAGGCGAGATCGAGCACGGGCCGCCCGCGCGCGCATGCCGCGATGCGCGGCAGCTCCTCAGCCACCAGCGCCGCGGGCGTGAGCGGCTCAAGCACCCGGTCGCTCGTCGACCACCGCTCGCAGGCGCGCGGGGAAGTCGCTCATCACGCCGTCGACGCCGAGGGCGAGCAGGCGCTTCATCTCCGCGGTGTCGTTGATCGTCCACACGTGCACCTGCACGCCGTGTTCGCGGGCGTGCGCGAGCAGCTCGGGCGTGACCAGCGGGCGGCCCACGAACTCGGGAGGGATCTGCAGCGCCATCGGGCCGGGCGGCGGCGGCACGCGCTCGACGGCCGCGCGCACGAAGCCGAGCACGTCGCCCACCGAGGCGCCGATCGCGACTTTGCTGCCGCGCTCGGAGACCGCGCTGCGCAAGAGGCGCATCGTGTCGTCGTGCTCGGCCGCGAGCAGCGTGCGCGCCTCGCGACCGCGGCGGCGTAACAAGTCGAGCACCTCCGGCACGAGCCGCTCGTCGCTGCGCTTCAGCTCGATGTTGAAGTACGTGTCCGGGAAGCGGTCGAGGATGTCCGCGAGCCGCGGGATGCGGATGCCGCGCTCGCGGAACGGCGTGCTCCCGTCCGGCGCGGTGAAGCGGAAGCCCGCGTCCAGCTGCGCGAGCTCCGCCCAGGTCAGGCTGCCCACGTCGCCGCGCGCATTCGTCGTGCGCGCGACGTCGGCGTCGTGCAGTACGACCACCTCGCCATCGCGCGTCAGGTGCACGTCGGTCTCGATCACGTCGGCGCCCTGCGCGAGCGCGAGCTCGAAGGAGGCGAGCGTGTTCTCCGGGCGTTCGCCGCACGCACCGCGGTGGCCGAAGACGAGGGGACGCGCGCGCTCGAAGAACGGGTGCATCGCGCGATGGTAGTGTGCGCCGCGATGACCGTTCTCACGCGCGAAGTGCTGCTCGAGGAGATCGCTGCGCGGCGCATCGTGATCGAGCCGCTCGCGCCCGATCAGGTCGGGCCGGCCTCGATCGACCTCACGCTCGGCGACGAGATTCGCGTGATCGAGCGCAACACGGCGACGATTCCGATCCGCGAGGACACGGATTATCGCGAGCACACGCGCGTCGCCTCGCTCGCGCAGCCGTACGTGCTCGCGCCCGGCGCCACGATTCACGGCATCACGCGCGAGCGCATCACCCTCGCGCAGGATCTGTGCGGTCTGCTCGAGGGCCGCAGCCGCTTCGCGCGGCTCGGCCTGATGATTCACGTCACTTCGGCGTTCGTGCAGCCCGGCGTGTCGAATCGCCAGGTGCTCGAGATCAGCAACGTCTCGGGGCATCCGCTCGAGATCCACGCCGGCGTGCGCCTCTGTCAGCTCGTCGTGATGCGCGCCGAGGGCCGCGCGAGTTATCAGGGGCGCTTCGCGAAGCAGGACGCGCTGTAGTTGCGCGCAGTGGTGCAGCGCGTGTGCGAGGCGCGCGTCACGGTGGCCGCCGAGCTGGTGGGCGAGATGGGCGCGGGGCTGCTCGCGCTCGTGGGCGTCGCGAGCGAGGACGGCGAGGCCGACGCGAAGGAGCTCGCCGCAAAGCTCGTGCACCTGCGCGTGTTCCCCGATGCCGAGGGGCGCATGAACCGCTCGCTGCTCGAGACGGGCGGCACGCTCGGCGTGGTGTCTCAGTTCACGCTGCTCGGTGATGCACGAAAGGGGCGGCGGCCGTCGTACGTGAGGGCCGCTGAGCCTCCGCAAGCCGAGCCGCTGGTGGAGGCCGTGGTCCAGGAGGCGCGCCGGCTGGGTGTGACCACGATCACCGGGCGCTTCCGGGCCGCGATGCGCGTGGCGCTCGTGAACGACGGGCCCGTGACGATTCTGCTCGACACGACTCGGCAGTTCTGACGCTCCCGCGCTGCGACACAAAACGGTGTCGGGCGGGTTGCGCTTTCGAATTCGACTCCGAAACTCGCGTCCGATGGGTGAGCGGCGCGCAGCGCCGCGAGGGAGGTTCGAGATGCACAAGTTCATTCGCTCTGCGGCAGTCGCACTCGCGCTGGCTGCGCTGACGGTGACTCCCGCGCTCGCCGACGAGGCGACGCAGGACGCGAAAAAGGGCGCGAGCGTGGTGCTCGCGAACGTCGTCTACATGCCGGCGAAGGTGCTCTACGCGGCGGGCGGCGGACTCGTGGCGGGCTTCGCCTACCTGTTCTCCGCGGGCGACAAGGAAGTCGCGAAGCCGATCCTCGATGCGGCGATCGGCGGCGACTACATCGTCGAATCGGAGCACCTGGCCGGCGACAAGAAGCTCGTGTTCTTCGGCGAGAGCCAAGAGCTTCAGGAGTCGCGCGAGGCGGTGGTCGGCGACGTCGCTGCGCAGCCGTAGCCCGGCTTCTAACACCGCGAACGAGGCGAATCGCGAGCGAGGCGTGAAATGTCAGATCACGTCTCGCTCGCTGCTTTTGGAGCCGCGTTCGGCGCGGGCGTGATCTCCGTGCTCTCGCCCTGCGTGCTGCCGCTCCTGCCCGCGTACCTCTCGCTGCTGTCGGGCGTCTCCGTCGAATCGATGAGCGACGGCGGGACGCGTGCCGCCGTGCGCGGACGCGTGCTGCGCGGCTGTGCGGGCTTCGTCGCCGGCTTTTCCAGCGTGTTCGTGGCGCTGGGCGCCTCGGCCACCACCGTGGGCCGCGCGCTGCGCCGCTTCGAGCTCGACGTGTTCGGCACGTCGATCTCGCTCGCGCAGCTCGGCGGCCTCGTGATCGTGCTGATGGGCCTCCACCTCATCGGCCTCCTGCCCATCCAGTGGCTCTATCGCGACACGCGCTTCGGGCAGAGTCTCCAGCCGAAGAGCGCGCTCGGGACGTTCTTCGTGGGCGCCGCGTTCGCCGCGGGCTGGATCCCGTGCGTGGGACCGATTCTCGGTGGCATCTACACACTCGCGATGCAGCATGAAACGGTGGGCGCCGGCATCGCGCTGCTCGCGGTCTACTCCGCGGGACTCGCCATCCCGTTTCTCGCTGCGGCGTGGAGCCTCGATTGGTTCTTCGCGACGTTCGCCGCCGTGAAGAAGCAGTTCCGCGCGCTCGAAATCGCGAGCGGCGCGCTGCTCGTGGGGGTGGGCGCGATGGTGTTCTTCGACGCGTTCACGTGGTTCAACGCGCGCCTCGCGTTCCTGAACGACTGGGTGGAGGCGCTCGAATCGTGGCTGCTGTGAAGCTCGCGCTCGCGCTCGTGTTGGTTGGCGCGACCCTCGCCGCGTGCGATCCGCCGTTCGACCCGCCGCCCGCCGCCGCGGCCACCACGAGCGAGCCCGCACCGGACTTCACGCTCGAGAATCTCGATGGCGGGCAGGTCTCGCTCGCGTCGCTGCGCGGCAAGCCCGTGCTCGTCGACTTCTGGGCCACGTGGTGTGGGCCGTGCGAGGAGACGATCCCGGTGCTGATCGAGTTTCAGCGCAAGTACGCGGGCCGCGTGCACGTGCTGGGCGTGAGCGTGGACTGGGACCGCGATGCCGTGGCGCCCTTCGCGCGCGAGAAGGGCATGAACTACCCCGTGCTCTACGGCGACGAGGGGCTCGCCATCGATTACGGCGTGCCCGGCTTCCCCACGCTCTACGTGGTCGACGCGCAGGGCCAGATCGCATCTGCGCACGTGGGCGTGATGACGCTGCCGGAGCTCGAAGAAACGGTGGCGCCGCTCCTCGCGCGCGACTGAGCCTCGAGCCGCGCTGGCGCCTCAAGAGCGCCCCGAGCCGCGCCGAAAAAACTGGCGTGAGCAAGTCAGCCCAGGATCAGCGCGAGGACACCGGCTTCGCCGTGCGCAGCACCTACGAGCGGCGCTTTGCGTCCGGTGACGTGATCTACGACGCCGGCCAGCCCGGCGACGTGCTGTTCGTGGTGCAGGCGGGCAACGTCGAGCTCAGGCGCGACAGCGCCGGCGAAGGCGGGCGCGTGATCGCGCGCTACGGCCCGGGCGACTTCTTCGGCGAGATCGCGGTGCTGCTCGGGCGCGAGCGCACCACGCGCGCCGTGGCGGTGGGCGACACGCGGCTGCTCCAGCTCGACCGCGCGACCTTCGAGGCGATGTGCGCCGATCGGCCCGAGATCGCGATGCGCGTGATCCAGCGGCTCGCCGAGCGCGCCATCGAGCTCGAGCAGCGCCTCAGCGCGCTCGGTGTGGACGACTTGTTACGCCCCGTCGTGCGCGTGCTGCTGCGCGCCGCGAATCCGGGTGAGAAGACGGCGCGCGTCCCGACCACGCTGCGCAAGCTCGCGAGCGACGCCGGGCTGCGGATGGTCGAGGCGCACCGCGCGCTGAATCAGCTGATCGACCAGAAGCTGCTGCGCCTGGTCGACGACGAGCTCGAAATCCGCGACTTCGACGCGCTCGCGGCGGCGCTCGATCCGGGCGAGTAGGGCGGCCGGCCGCGCGCCCCCGGGCGTCGCTGCCATCACGCGCTGCCGCTAGCGTCGCCTTCCTTCGGGCGCGGCGCGCCCAACTGCCGGGGGCGCAGCTCTGTCGTTCGCAAGCCGTCGCCTTCGCCCCGTGCTCGCCGCGCTCGCGCTGATCGCTGCGCTCGGCGCGGGCGCGCAGGCACAGGGCGCCGACGCGCCCGAGCGCAAGACCTTCCGCATCGGCAACCGCTCGTTCGATCTCAGCGCGGACGACATCACGTACGAGCGCGAAGGCGATGTCTACGTGGCGCGCGGCGGCGTGCAGATCGCGCAGGAAGGGCGCGTGCTGAGCGCGGACTGGATCGCGTTCAGCAGCACGACGCGGCGAGGCATGGCGGTCGGGAACGTGATCGCGCGCGAGTCCGACGATCTCGTGCACGCGCGCGCGACGCGCTTCCAGCTCGACGAACAGACCGGCATCGTGCTGCAGGGCAGCGTCGAGTCGCAGGAGCACGACTTCACGCTCGAAGGTGAGGTGATCGAGCGCCGCGGCGAGGACGCTTACCGCCTCGAGGACGCACGCTTCACGACCTGCGAGTGCCCGGAAGGCGAGCGCACGCCGTGGCTCGTGAATTCGGAAGCGCTCGACATCGAAGTCGGCGGCTACGCGACCGCGCGCAACTCGACGATCGACATCCTCGGCGTGCCGGTGCTGTGGCTGCCGTGGCTGAAGTACCCCGTGAAGACCGAGCGCGAGAGCGGGTTGTTATTCCCAGAAGTGCGCACGAGCTCGCGCACCGGTCTCGAGGTCGGCCTGCCGTACTTCTGGGCCGTGGGCGATCCGCTGAACGTGACGATCGCGCCGCGCTACTTGACCAAGCGCGGCTTCAAGCCCGAGCTCTCGCTCGAGTACGTCGTCGGCGAGCGGTCCTCGGGAGAGGCGTACGGCACGTTCCTGTTCAACGACGACGAGGTGAGCCGCAGCAAGCCCGCGACGCCGTTCGACGACGATCGCTGGGCGCTCGATTGGGTTCACGACCAACTGGATCTCCCCGGCGGCTGGCGCGCGAAGGCGGACGTCACGCTGCTGTCGGACAACCTCTTCCCGTTCGACTTCCGCGAGTACGCCGAGCGCCGCAACGACCGCCACATCGACTCGCTCGCCTTCGCCGAGAACCGCTTCGGCGCGCGCGACCAGCTCGGCGTCGCTGGCGAAGTGCGCGTCGCGGACGACCTGCAGAACCCCAACAACCTCGACCGCGACCGCACGTGGCTGCAGCGCCTGCCCGACGTGCGCGCGGGCGCGCTCCCGAGCGGCGTGTTCGGCCAGCGCGTGTTCTGGGCGTTCGACGCGCGTTACACGCACTTCACCGCGTTCGAGAGCGTGCGGGGGAGATTCCCCGGCGCGGCGCTCGGGCCGAACGGGCTGTTCCTCGACACCGGCCTCGACGGCGTTCCCACCGGCTTCGAGCGCAACCTCGCGACCGGCGCAGCGAGCCTGCTCGACGAAGCGCTCGACGACTTCGATGCGCTGTCGAACTCCAGCGGGCGCGAGGGCGACGGCGTCTTCCAAGAGGGCGAGCTGCTCGCCGACCGCGGGCACCGCCTCGTGCTGAACCCGCGGCTCTACTTCCCGGTGCGGCTCGGCGACATCGTCGAGTTCCTTCCCGAGGTCGCTTATTACGGAACGCTCTACGAGACGCACCGGCGCGGGAGCGAGGCGCGCAACCTCGTCACGGGCAACTTCGATCTGCGCGCGCGCCTGCGCCGCTCACTGCCGCTGCCGTTCACGGATCGCCGCACGACGCATCTGCTCGAGCCGAGCGTGGGGTTCGCGTGGGTGGAACAGATCGGCAACGCGCGCCAGCGCAACAATCCCCTCTTCATCCCGCGCTCCGACATCCTGCAGTCGCGGCTGCGGGCGCTCGAGCCGATCAGCTTGATTCGCGATCCGGCGGATCGCATCGAGCAGGTGGAGGCGCTGCACGTCGCGCTCGGGAATCGCTTCTACGTCGCGGGCGCGGAAGAGGGCGACCCGCCGCGCCTATTGGGCGACGTCACGCTCACCGCGTGGTGGGATTTCGCGGGCGACTCCGTGCGCAACGTCTTCCTCAGCGGCGCGGTCTTCCCTGCGAAGCGCTGGCGGTCGCGCTTCGACGTCGGCTTCGACATCGACGAGACGCAGATCGACGAGACGCTCTTCGAGCTCGGCTATTCGGACGAGCGCGGCAACGACGTCGCGTTCGCGTACCGCTTCGTGCGCGACCTCCCGAAGTTCTTCGAGGGCTTCCGCTACGCGAGCAACCGCTTCGACGAGTTCTCGCAGAACTTCGACCAGATCGATCAATTCGATCTCTATGGGCGCTGGACCCTGCTGCGCGGCTTCGCGCTCACGTACCGCATCCAGTACTCGCTCGAGGGCACGTTCTCGGTGCGCCAGCAGCTTGGCCTCGAGTACGTCTCGCGCTGCAAGTGCTGGGCGATTCGGGTCGAGGCGGAAGACGAGCGCTCGCGCGGCTTCGAGGTCGGCATCTCCTACAAGATCCTGGGCACCGGCGACGACCTGATCCGCCCCTTCGAGTCGATGCGCGTGCGCGACCGCGACGCGATCGTGCGCAAGTAGCGCGGCGGCAACCCAGGCAGCCCCGAGCGAAGCCGAGCGAAGTGGATGCGGTAGCGTTTGCAGCCCCGCGCGGGCTCTGATAGACGAGGCTTCTCGCGCACTTCCGCGCCCCGAGCCGAGGCTTCCCGTGATCCGCCCCCAGCCCGACGAGTTCGCCGAGCTCGCGCTGCGCGGAAACCTGATCCCGGTCGTGCGCGAGGTGCTCGCGGACCTCGACACGCCGCTCTCGCTGTTCCGCGCGCTCGACGACGGCGCGACCTCATTCTTGCTCGAGTCGGTCCAGGGCGGCGAAAAGTGGGCGCGCTACAGCCTGATCGGCGTCGGTAGCCGCGCGCGCTTTCACGCGCGGGGCTCGCAAGTGGAGTGGACCGAGCGCGGCGAGACGCGGCGCTTCGATGCGGGCGGAGATCCGCTCGCCGTGCTGCGCGCGCGTCTCGCGGAGTTCCGCCCGGTGACACTTCCCGGTGTCGAGCTGCCGCGCTTCACCGGCGGCGCGGTCGGCATGGTCGGCTACGACTGGGTGCGCTTCATCGAGAAAATTCCCGACGCGAACCCGGATCCGATCGGCCTGCCCGACGTGTGGTTCAGCTTCCCCGACAGCGTCGTCGTCTACGACAACCTGCGGCACACCGCGCTGATCGTGCATCACGTCGACCTGCGCGACGGGCGCGATGCGCCTGCGGCGTACGCCGACGCGAGCGCGAAGATCGACGCACTGGTCGCGCGCATCCGCGGCGCGCGCCCCGCCGACGAGCGGCGCCCGGCAGTGCGCGCGCCGATGGAGCTCGTGCGCTCGATGACGCCCGAGAGTTATCAGGACGCGGTGAAGCGCGCGAAGGAGTACGTGGTCGCTGGCGACATCTTCCAGGTCGTGCTCGGGCTGCGCTTCACGGTGCCGCTGCAAGTCGAGCCGCTCTCGCTCTATCGCCAGCTGCGCCGCATCAACCCGAGCCCGTACCTGTTCTTCCTGCGCATGGGCGAGAGCGTGCTGATCGGCTCGTCGCCCGAAATCCTCGTGCGCCTCGAGGGCGACCAGGTCGACGTGCGGCCCATCGCCGGCACGCGCCGCCGCGGGCGCGACGCCGCGGACGATCTCGCGATGGAGCAGGAGCTGCGCACCGATCCGAAGGAGATCGCGGAGCACGCGATGCTCGTCGATCTCGGTCGCAACGACGTGGGCCGCGTGGCCGAGGTGGGGAGCGTGCAGGTCACCGAGTACGCCTCGATCGAGCGCTACTCGCACGTGATGCACATCGTCTCGAACGTGCAGGGCAAGCTGCGCCGCGGGCTCGACTGGCTCGACTTGTTACGGGCGACGTTCCCCGCCGGCACGCTCTCGGGCGCGCCGAAAGTCCGCGCGATGGAGATCATCGACGAGCTCGAGGCGCTGCGGCGCGGGCCGTTCGGCGGCTGCTGCGGCTACATCGACTACTCCGGGAACATGGACCTCGCGATCACGATCCGAACCATGCTCGCACACGGGGGCAAGGTCTCCGTGCAGGCCGGCGCCGGCATCGTCGCCGACTCCGATCCGCGCCTCGAATACAAAGAGTGCGAGAACAAGGCGCGCGCGCTGATTCAGGCGATCGACATGGCGCGCGAAGGGGCGGACTGACGATGCCGCGCCTCCTCCTGATCGATAACTACGACTCCTTCACGTACAACCTCTTCCAGTACCTCGGCGAGCTCGGCGCGAGCGTCGAGGTGGTGCGCAACGACGCGGAGCCGCTCGCGGCGCTGCTGGCGCGCGCTGTCGACGGGCTCGTGATCTCGCCCGGGCCCGGACGCCCCGACGCCGCCGGCGTCTCGATGCAGGCCGTGCGCGCGTTCGCCGAGCGCGGCACGCCAGTGCTCGGCGTGTGTCTCGGGCATCAGGCGATCGGCGAGGTGTTCGGCGGGCGCATCGTCTCGGCGAAGCGCCTCATGCACGGCAAGACCTCGCAGATTCACCACGAGCAGCGCGGTGTGTTCGCCGGCCTCGCGACGCCGCTCGAAGCGACCCGCTACCACAGTCTCGTGATCGAGCCCGCGACGTGCCCCGCGGTGCTCGAAGTCACGGCGCGCACCGAGGACGGCGAGATCATGGGCGTGCGGCATCGCTCGCTGCCGGTCGAGGGCGTGCAGTTCCATCCCGAATCGATCCTCACGCGCGACGGCAAGCGCCTGCTCGCGAACTTCCTCGCGCGCTGCGCGCCGCGAGCGGCGGCATGAGCCTCGCGCAGGCGATCGCGCTCGCGGCGGAGCGCACCGAAGTGCCCGCCGCGGCGCTCGAGGCGGCCTTCGACACGATCGCGCGCGGCGAGGCGACGCCCGTGCAGATCGCGGCGCTGCTCGTCGCGCTGCGCACCAAGGGCGAGACCGCGCGCGAGCTGGCGGCGGTGGCGCGCGCGCTGCGCAAGCACGCGGATACCGCCGTGCTCGGCGACGCGCGCACGGTCGATACCTGCGGCACCGGCGGCGACGGCGCCAGCACGTTCAACATCTCCACCGTCGCGGCGTTCGTCGTCGCGGGCGCAGGCGTCCCGGTCGCGAAACACGGCAACCGCGCGGCCACGAGCAAGTGCGGCAGCTTCGACGTGCTCGAAGCGCTCGGCGTGAACGGCGACATCCCGGTGGCGGCGGCATCGCGCATTCTCGGCGAGGTCGGCATCGCGCCGTTCTTCGCGCGCCGCGCGCATCCCGCGATGCGCTTCGTCGCCCCGGTGCGCGCCGAGCTTCCGCATCGCACGCTGATGAACGCCATGGGACCGCTGCTCTCGCCGGTGGGCGCGAAGCGGCAGCTGATCGGCGTGTACGCGCGCGGGCTGGTGGAGACGCTCGCCCAGGTGTTGGGGGAGCTCGGCAGCGAGCGCGCGCTCGTCGTGCACGGCGAGGACGGGCTCGACGAGATCACGACGACGGGGCGCACGTTCGCGGCGCTGCTCGACGCGGGCCGTGTGCAGGCGACGACGCTCGAGCCCGAGGCGCTCGGCGTGGCGCGTGCGAAGCCCGAGGCGCTGCGCGGAGGCGACGCGCAGGAGAACGCGCGCATCGCGCGTGGCGTGCTCGCGGGCGAGCCGGGCGCGGCGCTCGACATCGTGCTGGTGAACGCGGGCGCGGCGCTGTTCGTGGCCGGCGCCG
>Ga0194128_10011603_pt1 | contig 10180 bp, 12 predicted proteins | sample TA2KigCa65mmetaG_FD_148650 | JGI IMG/M metagenome (GOLD analysis project Ga0194128, IMG submission 148650) | Freshwater microbial communities from Lake Tanganyika, Tanzania - TA2015037 Kigoma Deep Cast 65m | ecosystem: Environmental > Aquatic > Freshwater > Lake | place: Tanzania: Lake...
GATCGAGCCTTTGCTGCTCGACGCCGGCTACGGGGTGGACAGCACAGCCTATGTGCGGCGCGTCGGCACCGGCTACCGGCACTGATTCTCGTTCGGTTTGACCTCGATCAAATCAGCGCGGCGCGGCCGCGCGCGTCTTGAATCACGGCGCGCTCCGCCAAGATGTCAGGAGCACCGGGCCTGGTCCCGGCCTTCAAATCAACGCCAGCAAGGGAGCGCCCATCATGAGCCTGCGCGATCTCACCCCCTGGCTCGCCCGCCCGAGCCACGCCCAGCGGGGCATGAGCGACAACCCGTTCGATTCGCTTCACCGCGAGATGGATCGGATGTTCGGCAATTTCCTCAGCACCTGGGACAAGGGCCTGCCCGGCAACGGCTCCGAGGCGGGCCTTGGCCTGAAGCTCGACATCGCCGAGACCGACATCGCCTATGAAGTGACCGCCGATCTGCCGGGCGTCGAGGAGAAGGACGTCGACGTCTCGCTTGCCGAGGGCGTGCTCCGCATCAGGGGCGAGCGCAAGAGCGAGAAGGAAGACAGGAAGAAGAACTATCACCACATCGAGCGCAGCTTCGGGCGCTTCGAGCGCGCCATCGCTCTGCCGGCCGACGTCGAAGAAGAGAAGATCGACGCGAGCTTCAAGAAGGGCGTGCTCAAGGTGACGCTCCCGAAGTCGGCCAAAGCGGTGGCGAGCGTGAAAAAGATCGATGTGAAGGCGGACTGATCAAGACCCCTTCGCGAAGATGGCGGTGCCTTGATTGTGGTCGCGGCGCGCCTCCTCGGGCATTTGTGTGACCTCCCGCAAAGCCACGGCCACAGCCGGTTTCAGGGCATCGCCGATTTTTTTCAAGCCGCCATGAAAGCGCCTTATTTCGACCCGATATAACTGCCGTCTCCCTTCGGTTCTCCCCCCAAGGTGACGAACTTCGGCCCGGTGGCGCAAGCTGCCGGGCCTCTTTCTTTGGCGTGCGAGGAGTGGCGAGAGACCCGGCGCTTTTTGCTGTTTTGCCGCCCGCCCATTGACGCTATCCTCCCGTGCAACGAGAAGATCAGGGTATCGGCCGCGCACGCAGGGCACGCCTGCGGGCTTGGGTCGACCACCACTTCAAGGGCAAGGGAGGTACCATGTCGTCCATCTCCGTCTCGATGACGGTGAACGGCAAGGCGGTGACGAAGGAAGTCCCGACGCGCACGCTGCTCGTCACCTTCCTGCGCGATCATTTGGGCCTGACCGGCACCCATGTCGGCTGCGACACCAGCCAATGCGGCGCCTGCAATGTGCACGTCGACGGCAAGTGCGTGAAGGCGTGCACCGTCCTGGCGGCACAGGCCGACGGGACCCAGGTGACCACGATCGAGGGCCTGGCAAAGGACGGCCAGCTGCACCCGATGCAGGCGGCCTTTAAGGAGCATCACGCGCTGCAATGCGGCTTCTGCACGCCCGGCATGATCATGACCGGCGTTGCGCTCGCCAAGGAGAACAGGAACCCGAGCGAGAGGGAAATCCGCAAGTATCTTGAGGGCAATTTCTGTCGCTGCACCGGCTACCACAACATCGTCGTTGCGATTGCGGCCGGCGCCAAGGCCATGGCAGGATGAGACCGCGCGCGGCTCTGTCGCGCCATCGCATCGCCTTCGCTTGAATCGATCCGCAGACGCCCGGCGCTGCGCGGCAACGCGCAGAACCCTACCGAGGAGAGGGTTGCCCGGCATCCGCGGCGAGGATGAGCGGTAGGACATATTGGCGGGAGATCAGAGGGGGAGGTCTATCTCGTGCAGAAATCACTCCATATCGATCCGGGCAAGTGCACCGGCTGCCTGCAGTGTGAGTTGGCCTGCTCTTTCGAAAACGAAAACGTTTTCAACCCGGCCAAGTCACGCATCAAGGTTTTCAGGTTCCACGATATCGGCAGGATGGTGCCTTACACCTGCACCCAGTGCGATGAAGCCTGGTGCATGAAAGCGTGCCCCGTCGAAGCGATCACGACAGACGCTGCGACCGGCGCCAAGGTGGTGTCGGACGCGCTCTGTGTCGGCTGCAAGGTGTGCACGATCGCCTGCCCGTTCGGCACGGTCAACTACAACGCCTCGACCGGCAAGGTCATGAAGTGCGACCTGTGCGGCGGCGACCCGGAATGCGCCAAGGCCTGTCCGACCCAGGCGATCACCTATGTCGACGCCAATTGGACCGGGCTCGATCGCATGCGTGATTGGGCGGCAAAGACTGACAGCGGCGCTCGGGCGAGCGCATAGGGAGGACCACGGTCATGGCCTGGGCAAGGAATGTTCTGCGCGTGAACCTGACCAAGGGCACCTGCAAGAATGAGCCCCTGAACATGGAGTGGGCTCATAAATATCTCGGTCAGCGCGGTCTCGCGACCAAGTACCTGGTCGAGGAGACCGACCCGAAAGTCGACCCGCTTTCGCCCAACAACAAGATGATCATGGCGACCGGGCCGCTGACCGGCACCTGCGCCTCGACCGCGGGCCGCTATTCCGTGGTCACCAAGGGCGCGCTGACCGGCGCGATCGCCTGCTCCAACTCCGGCGGCTTCTTCGGCAACGAGATGAAGAACGCCGGCTACGACATGATCATTTTCGAGGGCAAGGCCAAGTCGCCGGTCTACCTCTATATCGAGAATGAGAAGGCGGAGCTGCTCGACGCGGGCGCGTTCTGGGGCAAGTCGGTGTGGGACACCGAGGAAGGCATCAAGGCCAAGCACCAGGATCCGCTGATCCGGGTCGCCTCGATCGGCGTCGCCGGTGAAAAGGGTGTCAAGTACGCCGCCGTGGTCAATGATATGGACCGTGCCGCCGGGCGCTCCGGCGTCGGCACCGTCATGGGCTCGAAGAATCTCAAGGCGGTGGCGATTCGCGGGACCCTCGGCGTGCCGGTGCGCGACTTCAAGCGGTTCATGAAGGTCACGGCAGATGCCAAGAAGGTGCTGGCGGACAACGCCGTCACCGGCCAGGGCCTGCCGAAATTCGGCACCCAGGTGCTGATGAATGTCATCAACGAGGTGGGCGCGCTGCCGACACGCAACCATCGCGACATCCAGTTCGAGGGCGCCAAGAACATCTCCGCCGAAGCGATGGCGGAGCCACGCAAGGGCGACGGCAAGCCCAATCTGGTCACGAACGCCGCGTGCTTTGGCTGCACCATCGGCTGCGGCCGCGTCTCCACGGTCGAGCGCAGCCACTACACGGTCGTCGATCGGCCGCAATACCAGGTCGCGTCGGGCGGCCTCGAATATGAGGCGGCCTGGGCGCTGGGCGCGGCCACCGGCGTCGATGATCTCAACGCCCTCACCTTCGCCAACTTCATCTGCAACGAGCAGGGCTTCGACCCGATCTCGTTCGGCGCGACGGTTGGCGCGGCCATGGAGCTTTTCGAGACCGGGGTCATCACCACCAAGGAGACCGGCGGCATCGAGCTCAAATTCGGCTCGGCCAAGGCCTTGACCGACCTCGCCGAGCTGACCGGCAAGGGCGAAGGCTTCGGCGCCGAGATCGGTCTGGGCTCCAAGCGACTGTGCGAGAAATACGGCAAGCCGGAGCTCTCGATGTCGGTCAAGGGCCAGGAATTCCCGGCCTATGACTCGCGCGGCATCCAGGGCATGGGCCTGACCTACGCGACCTCGAATCGCGGTGCCTGTCACCTCCGCAGCTACACGGTGTCGTCGGAAATCCTGGGCGTGCCCGTGAAGACCGACCCGCACGTGACCGAGGGCAAGGCCGAGCTGGTCAAGGCGTTCCAGGATGCGACCTCCGTGGTCGATTCCTCGGGCCTGTGCGTGTTCACCACCTTCGGCTGGACGCTCGAGGACATTGCGCCTCAGATCGATGCCGCGTGCGAAGGTGGCTGGACGGTCGAAAAGCTGCTCGAGGTTGGCGAGCGCGTGTGGAACCTCGAGCGGAAATACAATCTGGCGGCCGGGTTCTCCAAGAAGGACGACACCCTGCCGGCGCGCATCCTGAAGGACGCGGCCAAGACCGGCCCGGCCAAAGGCATGGTCAACGGCCTCAAGGACATGCTCCCGAAGTACTACGAAGTGCGCGGGTGGACTTCTGAGGGCGTACCGACCAACCAGACGCTGGAGCGATTGGGAGTCTAGTCAGCCTGGGTTTACGGCAAGGCATTCGGTGGCGCGCGCTGTCGCAAGGTAGGCAGGCGCGCCACACTTGCTTTGAGGCAAAACAAGCGCCAGCTAGGAACTCGACATGCAGCACGTGATTGTGGGCGCAGGACCGGCCGGCGTCGTTGCCGCCGAAACCCTGCGCAAGGGCGACCCCAAGGCGAAGATCACGCTGATTGGCGGCGAGCCGGAGCCGCCCTATTCGCGGATGGCCATTCCGTACCTGCTCGATGGCAACATCGCCGAGGAAGGCACGTACCTGCGCAAGGGCGCGAAGCACTATGACGCCCTCGGCATACAGTATGTGCATGGCAGAGCCGAGTCCGTTGCACCGGCCGAGGGCAAGCTAAAGCTTGAGGGCGGAGATCAGGTGCCGTTCGACCGGCTGCTGGTGGCGACCGGCGCGAGGCCGATTCAGCCGCGCGTGCCGGGAATCGACAGGCCCGGCATTCACGGCTGCTGGACCCTGGCCGACGCGCGCGAGATCGCGAAACTGAGCAAGAGCGGCTCCAACATCGTGCTGGTCGGCGCCGGCTTCATCGGCTGCATCATCATGGAGGCGCTGGCCTCGCGCGGTGGCAATCTGACCGTCGTCGAGATGGAAGACCGCATGCTGGCGCGCATGATGGACGCGACCGGCGGCGCCATGATGAGGCGCTGGTGCGAGAACAAGAAGATCCGCGTTCTGACCGGGCGCAAGGTCGTCGGCGTCGAGGCTGATGCGAGGGGCCCGGGCGACAAAGCGGTCGCGCTCGACAATGGCGAGAAGCTGAACGCCCATCTCGTCGTGCTCGCCGTGGGTGTCCGGTCAAACGTCGAGTTCCTGAAGGGCAGCGGCGTCAAGATCGATCATGGCATCGTCGTGAACGACCAGATGCAGAGCAGCGTCGCGAACATCTATGCCGCCGGCGACGTGGCCGAGGGGCCGGATTTCTCGACCGGCGGGCACATGGTCCACGCGATCCAGCCGACCGCGGTGGATCACGGCCGAATCGCCGCGCTCAACATGCTCGGCAAGACGGCGCACTACAAAGGCAGCCTGATCATGAACGTGCTCGACACCGTCGGGCTGATCTCGAGCTCCTTCGGCAAGTGGGAAGGCACGAAAGGCGGCGAGTCCAGCGCTGCGGTCGACAATGATCGCTATCGCTATCTGCGCCTCGAGTTCGACGGCGATCATCTGATCGGCGCGCTCGGCATCGGCATGACCGAGCATGTTGGCGTGCTACGCGGCCTCATTCAGACCAAGACCGCGCTCGGTGATTGGAAGCGCAAGCTGCTGGCCGACCCCCATCGCGTCATGGAAGCCTATGTCGCCCGCAGCCAGGTCTAAGCGACAGGCATGAGGGTCACGGTCAAGCTCTACGCCCTTCTCGGCCAGTATTTGCCGTCGGGCGCGACGGACAACCAGATCGAGATCGAGGTTGCCGAAGGCGCGACCGTGCAGGAGGTTTTCGCGCGCTTCAACGTGCCGCCGAAAAGCTGCCACCTGGTGCTGGTGAACGGCATGTATGTGGAGCCGAGCCGACGGCCGCAATACGCCCTGCAGAACAACGACACGCTCGCCGCCTGGCCCCCCATCGCCGGCGGTTGAGCGCCGTGGCCGAGAGCGTGATCTTCGACAAGGAGATGGGGATCACCCATCGCGACTTTGTCCGCATCCTGTCTCGCGTGGTCGGCGAGCAGAACTACCGCCGCGATGGCCGGCAGATCGTGGTTGAAGACAGCGATCGCCGGCTCGAAATCACGCTGTCCGAAGAGAAAGAGCGGCGCATCGCCCTGGTTGTCCTGCCCGTGACACGCGTGAGGTTCGCCTTCACCGGCTATGACGACCCGGAGCAGGCGATGCTCCACCTCGATCGCCACTTCCAGCGCGGCGGCGGGTGACGCGCGTTTTTTCCGGTTTTGCGCCCGCCGGCTTGACGCTATCCTCCAGCGCAATCGGGGCGGCGGAAGCGGCGGCGATCGCGCGGCGGGCCTTGTCGGGCGCGAAGTAGTCAGCGGCGGACCGAGCGAGGGAGAGCGATCCATGCGCGAGTTCAACTATCACCGGCCGAAGTCCGTCGCGGATGCGGCCAAGACGTTCAGCGGCAAGAGCGAGCCGCGTTATCTCGCCGGCGGCCATTCGCTGCTGCCCACGATGAAACAGCGGCTCAACGCGCCATCCGACCTGATCGATCTCTCCGGCATCAAGGAGATGAAGGGCATCAAGGTGGCGGGCGGCGAGGTCGTCATCGGCGGCGGCACCACGCACGGCGAGGTTGCGGCCTCGGCGGATGTGAAGAAAGCGATCCCGGCGCTGTGTGTGCTGGCCGAGGGCATCGGCGACCCGCAGGTGCGCAATCGCGGCACGATCGGCGGCTCACTCGCCAACAACGACCCGGCGTCGGATTATCCCGCCGCCGTGCTCGGGCTCGGCGCCACCATCGTCACCAACAAGCGCCAGATCGCGGGCGACCAGTTCTTCAAGGGCCTGTTCGAGACCGCGCTTGAGGACGGCGAGATCATCACCGAGGTGCGCTTCCCGATTCCGGAGAAGGCGGGCTATGCCAAGTTCCCGCAGCCGGCGTCGCGCTTCTGCATCGTCGGCGTGATGGCGGCGAAGACGAAGGGCGGCGTGAGGGTCGGCGTCACCGGGGCCGGGCCGGTTGCCTTCCGCGCGAGCGATCTCGAGAAGGCGCTTTCGGGCACCTTCTCGGCGAGCACGGCCCTGCCGGCCGTGCCGGCCAAGGGCCTCAACGCGGACATCCACGCCCAGGCCGATTACCGGGCACACCTGATTGGCGTGATGACCAAGCGCGCGGTCGCCGCCGCCGGCTGATCGCGCTCGATACGACGCTTTATCAACGGCCCCGCCCTCAACCGATGGGGCCGTTTTTCTTTGCCCGCCGCGCGCTATGTTCTGTGTCTATGGGGACGAAACTCGCAACGCTCGGGGCCGCCTTCGCGCTGACGGCGTTCTCGGCCTCAATCGAGGCCCGCGCCACCGATGTCGCGCGCATCGGCTGGGAGATGGCCTGGCCGAAAACCGATTTCTCCAAACATGCCGTGCCGTTCGACGAGATCATCTCGGGCGGCCCGCCGAAGGATGGCATCCCGCCGATCGATGCGCCGGTCTTCGCTGCCGCAGGATCCTTGACCGAGCTCGGCGAGATGGAGCCGGTGATCAGCGTCGAGGTCGAGGGCGAGCATCGGGCCTATCCGCTTCGCGTCCTGATCTGGCACGAGATCATCAATGACGAGGTCGAGGGCGTGCCGATCGCGGTGACGTATTGCCCACTCTGCAATTCCGCGCTGGTGTTCGATCGACGCCTTGAGGGGCGCACGCATTCCTTCGGCACGACCGGGAACCTGCGTCACTCCGACCTGTTGATGTATGACCGCGAGACCGAGAGCTGGTGGCAGCAATTCATCGGCGAGGCGATCGTCGGCACGCTCACCGGCGCGCGCCTCAGCGTGCTGCCAAGCCGGACGGAATCCTTCGCGCTCTTCAAGGCCCGGGCCGGCGCGAAACGCGCGTGCTGATCCCGAACAATCCCGAGGCCCGCGCCTATGGCCGGAACCCCTATGTCCGCTATGACACGAGCGACACGCCGTTTCTCTATCGCGGCGCATTGCCGAGCGGCATCGCCCCCCTGGCGCATGTCGTCGTCGTGGGCGGCGAGGCCTGGAGCCTGGACGCACTGCGGCGCGCTGGCACCATCGCGCATGGCGACCTCATTTTGACCTGGGCGCCCGGCCAGACCTCCGCGCTCGATGCCGCGGCGATCGGCGAGGGTCGCGATATCGGCAATGTCACGGTGCAGCGCGCTTCGGGCGATGGCCCGCGCGACGTGCCGCACATGGTGAGCTTCGCCTTCGCCTTCCGCGCCTTTCACCCTGACGGGCCGATCCACGGCCTCGAGCCTTAGCGCAAGCGCTCGGCATCCGGAAAGTCGCGATAGAGCGCGAAGCGCAGGTTCTCAACCGCGCGGTAGACCGCCGCGTGGGCCACCTCGACCTCGCCGGCGCGCGTCGCCACCTTTCGGAACGCGGCATCGAGCTGCGCAAGATCGTTGGTCTCGACGATGATGTGGAAGTCGCCGAGCCCGTCGGGACCGAGGCCGAGCTTGCGCCGGGTCAGGCGAAAGCCCTGGATCAGCCCGCTCGCCTTGAGACTCCCGAGATAGCGCGCGACATTGTCCGCGAAGGCGAGGTCGCTCTCGCCCGCCTTAAGTTCACACCAGATGTGATAGAGGTCCACCGCCCTGCTCCCTTTTGCCGACTCGAGGGAGCGTAGCGAAGCCGAGACGGTTGGGCAGCTGCCGACCGGTCATGGCAGCCATGACCGGTCGGCGGGCCCGGGGCGAAATTTCAGATGTCAGTTGCGCGCGAGCTGGCCGTTGCCGCGATATTTGGCGATGCGCGTGCTGAGGCCGTTCGCGCCCTGAATGAGCCGGCGACGGCGCGCGCGGCGCTTGCCGACGACGAGCGCGGGCAGCGCCGCCGCATCGCGAATGACCTGGCGCTCGAGCGTGTCGGTGCGCACCAGACAGCCGGCGCCGATCACGCTCTCCCGGCCGATCTTGACCCGCTCGCCGATGGTGGCATTGGCCCCAATGGTCGAGCCCTCGCCCACCTCGGCCGCGCTCGACACCACGGCCTGCGCGCCGATGAACGCGTGATCGCCGACCTTGGCGTTGTGCCCGATCTGACTGCCGCTCCAGAGCACGATGTTGCGCCCAAGCCGGGCGAAGGGCTGGATCGTCACGTTCTCGAGGATGAAGCAATTGTCCTCGAGCTTGAGGCCGGACCAATAGGCCGCCTTCGAGCTCAAATAGCTCGCGACCGCATAGCCCTTGCCGTGCACCTCCTCGACCAGGTCGGCACGCGCGATGTTGAGCCGCCCGTCCGGCAGCGCAACGAACGCTGCGTGCAAACGCGGCGCGAAATGCCGCTCAACCTCATCGAACGGCACGACCGGCAGGCCGAGCATGGTCGTTTCGGTCATGGTCGCGCGATCGGTGGTGAAGCCGACCACGCGGTGCGGGCTGTCCTGGGTGAAGTAGAAGTGCGCGAGCGCGGCCATCGGGCCGGTGCCGTAGATCACGAGCTTAACCATCGGAGTACCTTCCGCTTTCTGCCTACCTGGCAATAAATGGGCCTGCGAGAGATGAGACCAGTTCGCTCATCGGGCACCTCCCGCGTGAGCAATCGACTCCATGACGAAATCCGCGAGCGCCTCGGCACCCGCCGGTTGATCGAAGAGCCGGGGCGCATGCTCGCGGATCGCCTCGACGAGCGCCGCGCGCCGCGCGGGCTCGCCGGCAAGCGCCAGCGCCTGATCGACGTAGCTCGTTGCGTCCCGCGCGACCGGACCGTCTACGCCGAGCGCCCGGTAAAGCGCGCGGCCGCGCCGCGCCCGGCTGACCGGGCCGGCCCAGGTGACGATTGGCACGTGCGATGCGAACGCATCGATCAGCGCGCCGATGCCGCCCGACGGCATGGCATCGAGCACCACGGTCGCGTGCGGCAGCACTGCGTCAAGCCGGCTCGGCACGATGAAGAGCACGCGCGCGGCATCACGCCCGAGCGTCTCTTGGAAGCGCGCGCGCAAGTGCTCGACGTCACACGGCGCGAGCGGATCTTCGAGCAGCACAACATGGCCGTCACGATCCCGCTCGAGGATGCCGGCGAGGCAGCGATCGAAGGCCGGATGGAGCCGCGATGGCCGGACCGGGCAGACATAGAGCGCGCCCGATGGCGGCAGGCCGAGCGCGGCGCGACCGCGCGCCTCGAACACAGCAGCAGGCCTCGACCAGAGGCGCGCGAAGCCATCGAGCCGGATCAACCGCTCGGTGTATTCCTCCTGCGCCGCCTCATCGTCGGTGAAGCGGTCGGAGATGTAGTGATCGATCGTGCGCAAGCCACTGGTCACACCGATACCGCCGAGATTGAGCTGCGCCGGCGCGAGGCGCGAAAAGGCCAGGAAGTACCCCAGCGGGTCGCGCCCGATCTCGCCGTGAATGAGCGCGCCGAGATGCAGATCCGCGATCGCATGACGCGC
>Ga0194128_10011607_pt1 | contig 10177 bp, 12 predicted proteins | sample TA2KigCa65mmetaG_FD_148650 | JGI IMG/M metagenome (GOLD analysis project Ga0194128, IMG submission 148650) | Freshwater microbial communities from Lake Tanganyika, Tanzania - TA2015037 Kigoma Deep Cast 65m | ecosystem: Environmental > Aquatic > Freshwater > Lake | place: Tanzania: Lake...
CGCGATGTTCATAGAGAAAAACGTGCTCCCATTTGACCGTGCGCCAGAGCCGCTCGATGAAGATATTGTCGAAGGCCCGCCCGCGTCCATCCAGGCTCACGCGGATGCCGCGGCCTTCCAAAACGCGCAGCCATTCCGCGCTCTCCGGGACAGGCTCGTAATAAAGTCCAGAGCGATGCAGCCCCCAAAGGCCGCACTGCTGGCGAATGGAAAAATGCGGATGCACTTCATGACGCGCGGCGATTTGGTTGATTGTTTCCTGGGCCTTGATCGCCTCCAAGGCCACCTTGGCCTTAAACTCGCCCGTGTATTTTCGACGTGTCCGTTTGCTTCGTTTTGTCGCGTTCATTTCCAGTATGCTTTCTATTTAAGCCACTGGTCCTATTTTTGGGGGAGCACTTCAGTCCGTCCCGCAAGAAGACGACTTGAGGATCCGACGGACTCCTCCGCCCGTCGGTCAGCCGCCGCGTGACCTTACCGGTTCACTAGTGATTTTTAATTGTCGTCAGTGGTGAATTTTAGTTGTCATTAGAGGCTGCTCCGTCTTTTCATACAAAGTCTGACTGAATCCCAGCTAACGCGACAGCGTGGATAATGTCCTTGGCCCCCTGAAACGAGTTCGATGCAGACTCCATTCAAGACAACAAACGATGATTCATGCGGGATGGGGCGGCGGCGCAACGAAAAGAACGCTGTCCCCGCGATCAATGACTCACGAGGTTTCAGACCTTTGTCTTGAAGTTTGTTGATGCCATGATATTCCCAGCATTTAGCGAAATGGTGCGCAGCCGATGGGGAAATTTACTTCAGGTTCGAAATCGTTTTTGAATCTTTTGGGATCAGCGCCAGACGCGCGCAAGGCCCAAGAAATTGTCCATGATTTGGCGCGAGACATCGGGGGTTCCCGACATTTCGATATGGAATTGAGCGGCGTAGATGGGGAAGCCGGTCAGGCGCAGGCATTGAGTTTTGGTGAGGCCGGAGGGGCCGGCGGTGGCGATGAGTTCCCAGCCGCGAGGAGCCCAGGCGATTTGACCGCAGTGACTCTCCATGACGGTGAACGATTCGGGCAGGCGGGCGAAGGCGGGGTCCTTGCCGATTTGTTGGATGGTGAATGGGCCGCGTTCAAAAACGCATTGATCGTAATTGCCGCAACTGGGTTTGGCGCCGGGGAGATGGCCGATGTGAGTGTAGAGGGGCGTTTTGGGCGCGCGTGGGTCGCGGCAGTGGGGGCAGTCCCAGGGGCGGTCGACTCCGTATTCTGAAACCAAGGCGAGGCCTTGTGCGCCGCCACAACTTGCCCAGAGGGGGAGCGCGCGCGTTTGGAGGACCTGTTGGATGCCGCGCCAATGATTGCGATCGACTTCGCACCAGTCTTTGAAGCTGCCGGAGAGAAAGGCGCAGAGAGGGCGCGGTTCCGTGCGAAGAAAATCCGGGTTAAAATCGGCGAGCCAAATTTGTTGAGCCTGGAGGTTGGGCGATGCGGTGCGGGCGAGCGGGATAAACTCTTGGCCGTGGCCGGGGAGTTTGGAATCGTGCGTCACGTTGACGGCCACGATCCATTCGGGGAACGCGACTGCTGAGTTTGTGGAATCGTAGAATTCGATTTCACGCAGCGCGGGGCGGTCGCCGAGGGCGGCCGCGATGTGGATGCGTGCGAATCGAGCGACGATGGGCGAGGGGAGGCGATGGAGTCGAAAGCAGCGTGTTTCGTTGGTTTGTGTCAGGGGAGCGGAGTGGGACCACGATTGGCCATCGCGGCTGAATTCCCAGCGATATGATTTGGGGGCATTTCGGAGGACGAAGTCGTGGTTGCCGTGGATTTGGAGGATGGCGCCGATGGGGCGGGGCGCGGGGAATTCGACCTGCCAAAACCAGGTGGGAGCGTTGGGGAGGCCGGACCAGGCGTTGGAGGAGGAGAAGCGATTGCCGTCGAGAGCGAGGTGGGCGGGAGCGTTTGGGAGGGAAGAGCTGGCAGAGGCGACGGGGGCGGGGCTGGGGGATTGGGAGGAGCCAACGAGTGGGGCGAGGAGCGCGAACACGCGGAGGAGATGGAGGGCAGGGGAGGAAGTCATGGGCGGAACGTGATTTGGAGGCGGGAGCGAGGGAAGGACGGCTTATGGATCCGTTGCCACAAAGGTCCATCCGTTGCCGCGCTGATAGTCGGGTTTATTGCGTGTGGCTTGGAAGTAACTGACGTGGGAATCGACAAAGAGAAGGTTGCCGAAGCCATTGCGGCGGGGATCGTGCCAGTAGGCTTCAGCCCAGGGATTGAGATTCATGAAGAAGGCGTAGAACGGGAGGTCAGCGGCGAGAATGACGGCGGAGGGGTTGCGGATTTGGCTGAATTTTTTGTTAAACAGGCCATCTTTGTCGCCGTTGTTATTGCCGTCGACGTTGTAACCGTAGCTGCGACCGGCCCAATCGAAGTAGGCGGGTTTACGGGACCAGCCTTCTGATTTGCTGACGACGCCGTTGTCGGCGGGACATTTGAAAACGAGGGCGGCGCCGGATTCGTTGGTTTTCACCTTATGATCGACGGCGATGTACGGGTTTAGGAATCGTGTGTCATCGGCATAGGTGGTGCCTTTTTTGCCGCCCCAACGGTAGTAGGTGTCGATGGCGTCTTTGCCGGATGGAAAACGATCGGAGAAATCTTCGAGATACAGGGCGTTGGCGAGGCCGATTTGTTTGAGGTTCGAAGCGCAGAGGATGCGTTTTGCTTTGGTTTTCGCCTGGGCGAGCGCGGGGAGGAGGAGGCCAGCGAGGATGGCGATGATGGCAATGACGACGAGGAGTTCGATGAGCGTGAAGGCGGCCGTGGGTGGGGCGGAGAGCCGGGTGCGTTGGACGTTGGAGTGCATTTTATGCGAGGACGTCGAGGATGGGAGATCCTTCGACGTCGGTGAGGCGTCGTTCAAGGCCATTGTGGTAGAAGGTGAGTCGAGTCCGAGCAAGTGGAGGAGAGTGGCATGGAAGTCGTGGACGACCGGGTCGGGAAGCCCTTCGGCTCGCAGCACCCGACTCCGTGAAGAATCAACCGGATCACGGAACCGCGCTTGCGCGGTAGAAGCCATGGCGTCGCGAGCCGGTCGAATCGGTGAACAAAGCGGTGGTCGAGTTCTTCGGAATGATCCCCGCAAATTCCCATCCTTGAAAATCGGTGGACCGTTCAATTCGCACGTTCCCCTGGTAGGTTCCTCCGATCTGCAACTGGACCAGGCCGGCGGCGGACGGCGGGTTGGCCGCCAGGACGAGCGTTCCCGGTTCAACACCATCCGGGACGATCCAGTCCACCTTCACATTCCTGCCGTCTCGAACCGTGCTGACCGACTTCGAGCCGGTCGAAGAATGCTGGAAAGTGAGTGTCACGGAACCAGACCCCGAATACGGGAGTCGATACCCGCCCGACCCTGACGTGAGGGCGGAATCCGTTCCGCCCGCGACCTGGACGGTCACGTCTCCCACGCCTTCGCCGGGATCATAGAGTCCGTCGCCATTGGCATCGCGATACACAACTCCCAGGAACACCGGGCCGGGCGTGTTGCCGGAGCGCGCAAAGACCTCCGTCGTCATCACGGCATTCCAGTCGCGACCTTGTGCAAAGAATTTGCCCTCACGAACGCCCAGGCCGACGTCGTCGAAATCGTCGTTCATGAGGTTGACCCGGTGCCCGGGGCTCTTGAACAACCCGTCGTGGGCAAGGCGGGTGTATTCAATCAGGTCCGGGATTCCCGTCGAACCGCCCCAGGAGACGTTTTCGCCCCAGGTCCAGTTTCCAGTGAACTTGTATCCCGCGGCCTTCATCCGAGCCTCCGGGTCGCTCCCGTTTTCTCCGGTGTGGCTGAAGACATCCGCGGCCAGCATCCAGTCGCTATGGGCACGTGCCGCCGTGATCAACTGCGCGTCAAGCGCCAGGGGTTGCTTGGGCGTCGGCTCGATACTTCCTGCGGTGATGCCGTCATTCAACCCGATGCCCAGCCTGTCGGCCTCCGCGTGCGGATTCGCCCGGGCGCGATTCACCAATTCCAGGAGCAATTGCTCGGAATCCGTCGGATCCCCGTGCGAGTAGACCGCGGCCGAAAGCGCGCCTGTACCCGCCAGCAGAATGGCGCAACCGGCGACAACTGCCGCAACACGTGGTTTCATCCTGGGGTGACCGTGGATTCCTAGTCGAAATCGCGGAATCGATTCGAATGCCGTGGTGTTTTTCACGACAAGAGTTGCTGGGGTGGACATGGTTTCAGTTTGCTGATGCATTCCTTGCCGGGTCGGTCGTGGACGAGAAGGGTTACTGATAGGTATTTGCTTTTTCGACGTGGCTGGAGTGTGCCTGGCTGGGGGTGGCCATTCAAGGCGAAACGCGGCAGAATTGTCGCCCCTGGCGGGTGCTTGGTCGGCCTTCGGGGCTGCTGGGCGGCCGCCAGCCCGCCTCGAAGGCGGCCGCAGCCTCCAGCAAGGCCGCTCAGGGCACCACAGCGGCTGGAAACGGTGTTGGCGCTGACCGTCCAGGGTGCGGTTCACCGTCGAGCAGATGCCCCGCCGCGCGCGCGGCGCCACTGCTCCACCGGTTCCGCTGGCTCTGAGCCTGAGCCCGCAACCGAGACCTTCGCCAAGGGCGGGGCGCGTGCCGCTTGCTCCTCCCACAGTCCGCAGTGGCGCAGAATCTTCTGGATCACCTCGGTCTGATGCCGCTCGACTTCGCCTTGCCCAACCGTAACAATTCGAACGCTGTCACCGCGCGATCGGCACTCTGATTGAAATGCAACCGCCCAACTTCCTCACGCGACGTTGCGGAAAAACCGCCCAATAAAACGACTGCATCTGCCTCGGGTAACGCCTCACGTTTCACGCCTACCCACGGCCGCTCTAGTGAGGCGAGGAGGCTGCCCGGCAGCGGTGTCGCGCCGATCACCCAAATAAAAAAGGCGAGCAAACCCGCGCCCGCCGCGAGGCGGGGCTGGCGCTTCCGCAGGCACAATAAGGCCAGCACCACAAGGCAGGCCCAGGTGAAACCCAGCGGTTCGATCAGGCGCAGCGCGCCGCGCAAGGCATGGTCCAGCATGACCGCAGGCTAACGGCCGCGCCGCGTGGAGACAATCTGCGTCTCGGCACTCGCAGAGCCGCCCGCCGGGGCCGTCAGCGTGGCGACGACATGGACGCGCTCTGACCAATCGAAGACGCTTATCACCACCAGCGGATCTCTTCAACCTGCTGCCTCGCCGCGTGGCCTTAAAGCCTAGTACCGAACCCTCAGCGGATATAACCCGCCAGTGCCTGCCTGGGAAAATGTGACAAAACTGGAAGAGCCGAACCGAAATTGATTTGCACTTGGGGACTAAGTCCTGCGTAGCACTTCTCGACCTTAGACTGTGAAGCGTAACGCCCTTCGGATTGTTGGCGGAACGAGTCTTAGATTTCTCTTATTAGCTGCTAAAGGCTGAAAAGTCTTTCCACCTTCGCCTTCACCGCAGCATCCATCTTGATGAGCGGCGGCCAAGTGCGTTTGAAGCCTTCGCCGGGGAGCTTCTTCGTCGCGTCAATGCCGAGCTTGCTGCCGCTGGCGATTTCGCTCGTCGCGTGGTCGAGTACGTCGGCTGGCTTCACTTTTTCACCAGCGGGTTGCGCGCTTTGAGTTGCGGAAAGGCAGAGAAATCGCGATCCGCCGACAATAGTTCGCTCACGCCGTGATGGAGACAAAGGGCGGCAATGCGCGCGTCGTGAATGCGCGGGCCTTTCAGCCGCGCCGTGGTGGCAATGTCACGCAACTTCTCGAAGAATCCGGGGCTCTCGCCCAGCAGGTGCAGTTGCGGGGACGCGAGCAGGGAGTCCACAAAACCCAGCGCTTCCGCAATGGTGGACGCCGGTTTGTAAATGCCGGGATGTGTGGCGATACCAATGAATTCGTGGATGCAGGGCCACGGAATGGCCCAAGCTGTCGGCTGATGGCGCAAGGAATCAACCAATTCCTTCGCCGCCGCGTGGAACTCGCTGTCCTCGCGGTGCGCGTAAACCAACAAGTTGGTGTCCACTGCAATCATGCGCCGCGCCCCCCGTAGATTTCATCTCGGATTTTGTCCCAAGAGGCGTTTCTGAATTCGTCGGTCAGACCCCTGCCGCGAACCGTGACCAAGGGTGGGAGTTGCTTGGGCTTGGCCTGCTTACCCGCCAATACCATCCGTAATCCTTGCTCGGTCAGGGAGCGAAAGGTCGTCTTCTCTTTGCGGGCAACACGTTGGGCGCGCTCAAACAAGTCGTCGGCTATTTCAATGGTTGTCTTCATATAATATGGCAACCCATACTCTCATTAATGGCTGCCCATATCAAGTGGCTTTTCCGAATGGAGAAGAAATGATGGCGGGCGCGTGGGACTTCGGGCGCATCAACCGCCGCTATGTATGAAAATCCTCGAGAAGCGACCGGCTTACGCGCTGGGGAACGTCGCGGCGGCGAAGGCGTTGCTGCGCTGGAGCGCGACGGAGCGCGAGGCGTGCTGGACGCGGTGATAAACGATCCGCTGCTGCCGGGCCGGATACTGCCGCCGGATTATCTGGGGCAACAGGCATGGCGACGGCGGGTGGAAGTGCTCCGGGCCGCCAACCGGCAACTACGCACGTTCAAACCCGACAAATCCGACGCAGGCCGCACGTGACACAGGACAACCCTTTGTTGCATCGCGACAAATCTTGGCGAAACCCATATGCCACAGACGCTCCGAAGCTCTTTGACAGTGAGGGGAAATACGCGGCAAACTGATCACCAATCCTTACGACCCAGATTCGACTTCCAATCCGTATGGGCGATATGGGAGCAAATACTCTCCCGACAGCATCAACAACCCCTACAGTCCAGGAATCCCTACTCTCCTAATCCGATTTACGTTGTTCCGTCGCGAAAGTGAGCCTCCTAACGTCGGCTGATACGGGTAGAAAAGTCTTTCCACCTTTGCCTTCACCGCAGCATCCATCTTGATGAGCGGCGGCCGGGGGCGTTTGAAACTTTCGCCGGGCAGTTTCTTCGTCGCGTCGATGCCGAGCTTGCTGCTGATGGTGATTTCGCTGGTGGCGTGGTCGAGCACGTCGGCCGGGCCTTTGGTGAAGATGCTGTCGCGTTGCGGGTCGGTGTTGGCGGTGAGATGGAACAGCACTTCGCTGGTGTTGTGCACGTTCACGTCGGCGTCCACCACCACGAGGTATTTGGTGAACATCATCTGGCCCATGCGCCAGAGGCCGTGCTGGGTGGCAGTCCGCAAGGACTTTTGTAGGCCTGCATCGGGTAGGTCTTCTTGATGCTCACGAAAACTTCAGCGCCTGTTCCACCTCGCGCAATCCGCGCGTCATGGGGAGGCGCTTGCCGTTGTGCAGCACGATGACGTGCTCGCCTTTGAACATCGGTTGCAGTTCCTTCACGCGGTCGAGGTTCACGATGGCGCTGCGGCTCACGCGCAGAAATATTTCCGGGTCGAGCTGCGTCTCCAGCGCGCCGAGCGTCTCGCGCAGGATGTGGCTCTCCTTGCCCACGTTCACGGCGACGTAGTTCCCAGCGGATTCGATGCTGTCAATGTCCGCCGTCTTGAGCACCACCACTTTGTCGTCGGTCTTGATGGTGAGCCGGGTGAGAAAATGCGCCGTGGCGGGTGCGGCGGGCTGGTTCGGACGCGCGGCGAGAAGGTCGAGCAACCCGCGCGCGGCGGTGCTGGCTTCGCGATTGGCCAAGTGTTCGCGGGCGCGGGCCACGGCGGCTTGAAATCGCTCGGGCTTGAACGGCTTGAGCAAATAATCCAGCGCGTGCGTCTCGAACGCCCGGACGGCGTGCTGGTCGTAGGCGGTGGTGAAAATAATGGCGGGCAATTTTTCGCGCGGAAGTTTCTGCAGCAACTCGAAGCCGTCCATCTCGGGCATCTGCACGTCGAGGAAGAGCAGCGCGGGCGGGTCGCGTTCGATGGCGGCAAGGGCGTCGTGGCCGCTGGCACATTCGCCGATGATTTCCAAATCAGGTTCGTCGCGCGCGAGCAGGCGGATGCGTTGCCGCGCGAGCGGTTCGTCGTCCACGATGAGCGCGCGGATTTTCATGCGGGCGGCGCGGCGGAAGTTTTTGCGTCGTCGTGAAACGGGATTTCCAGCGTGACGACACAGCCGCCGGTGTCGTGATTGCTCACGGAGAATTCATGCGCGCCGGGGTAAAGCTGTTCCAATCGCGCCCGCGTGTTCGCGAGGCCGATACCGTGGCCGCCAGTTGAAAGGAGAATGTTTTTCAAGCCCGGCCCCGTGTCGCACACGCTGACACGCAAGTTGTCGCCTACGCGGCTCGCGCTGATGCTGATGACGCCCGGCGCGCGCAGCGGTTCAATGCCGTGCTTGATGGCGTTCTCGACGAGCGGTTGCAGGACGAACGTGGGCACGAGTGCTTCAAGCGCGGCGGGTTCGATGGATTTCTCGACGCGCAGCCGTTCGCCGAAACGCGTCTGCTCCACGGCGAGGTAGCGACCGAGGAAATCGAGTTCGCGGCGCAGGGGAATCTCCGCCACGCCCGCTGAATCGAGCGCGGCGCGGAGCAGTTCGCTCAAGTCGCCGAGCATGGAATCCGCCGCGCGGACGTCGGTGTGGATGAGCGTCGAGATGCTGTTGAGCGTGTTGAAGAGGAAATGCGGATTGAGTTGCATCTGCAACGCCGCGAGCCGGGCGTCGGCGAAACGCGCCTCGGCGGCCAGCGCGCGGCGCTCGCGTTCCCGCGCCCGGCGCGACCACACCACGGCCTGACACGAGCTGACGAGAATTCCGTAAAACAGCACATCAAGCGCGGCCCGCGCGAGCGGCGGACCTCCGCGCGGACGACGTGCTCCCGGCGGGCTGAATTGCGCGGGTCGTCGCGGCACGTTTTCATTTTCGCCAAACGACTGCCGCACCCACGGCGGCGGGCTGCCCGGAGATTCGCCATCCGCTGCGACGACGCGGCGATTCAGCAACGAACGACTCGTCAGCACCAGCACGGCGCACACGGCTAGATGCGCCGCCACGTTCAGCGCCAGTCGCCGACGTTCCAGCGGAAATTGAAACGCCAGCCAAACCGCCAGCGGTGCGACCACGAGCCACACCAGCCACATCGGCAGCGAGATTCGCAACGCCTCCAAGACCTCGAGCGAACCCAGCAGCATGGCCTGCGCGGTGAACAACACTCCCAGCGCAAGCCACGCGCCCAGCGCGATGAGCGCAGGCACACGCCAGTCGCGCGCGAGCGGTGAAGTGTCTGGTGGATTCATGGTGGCAATGACGATGCGCGAGCGGCGTTCAAAAGCGGAGCAAAAGAATTCCGCCGGGCATGCGGCCCGGCGGAATTGCTTTCATCCGATTGACCGGACGCGCCCAGTTCAGCGGCGCGGACCACCTGCACTCGCCGGACGTTGACCGCGTGGGCCGCCGGGCCGGGACAGTTCGCCTTTTTCGATGGCGGACTTGAGCGCGGCCTGTTCGGTCTCGCTCAACACGCCGTCGTGGTTCGCGTCATACGGAGCGACCAGTGCATACATCCCGGCGATGCGATTGAGAATCTGCTCGGCGCTCGGCGCGACCCCGGCGCTCGGCGTGCGATGCGCCGGGGCTTGCACCGTTCCGTCGGCGATGGCCCTGGCGAGGGCTTCCTTCTCGGTCGCATCGAGCTGGCCGTCCTTGTTCACGTCGAACGGCGCGACCTTGGCGAAGGCTTCCGTGAGATGACCCACGGCAGCTGCGGCGTCGGTTGGCGCGCCCGCAGGCGGTTGGGCATTGGCGGGGCGTTGACCCCGAGCGCCGCCGGGGCGGCCTTGGGCGAGTGCGGACGAGCAGATGGAGAGGCCAAGCGCGGCCACGACTGCGAGTGATGTGATGTGTTTCATACGATTCGTTTGTTGATGTTCTGTGTTTCGTTTCACCGCCGTGGCAACCGCTGTTGCCCGGTCAGATTGGTGAGACTTTATGCGAACCCCGGCAAACCGCCGCGTGGATGAGATGAAGGAGCGCAGGCGAAGGATGAACCGGGGAGAAAGCGGGATAAACTGCTGACTGATACGCATTTGCTTTTTCGACGTGGCTGGAGTGTGCCGGGCTGGGGGTGGCCATTCAAGGCGAAACGCGGCAGAATTGTCGCCCCTGGCGGGTGCTTGGTCGGCCTTCGGGGCTGCTGGGCGGCCGCCCGCCCGCCT
>Ga0194128_10011608_pt1 | contig 10177 bp, 10 predicted proteins | sample TA2KigCa65mmetaG_FD_148650 | JGI IMG/M metagenome (GOLD analysis project Ga0194128, IMG submission 148650) | Freshwater microbial communities from Lake Tanganyika, Tanzania - TA2015037 Kigoma Deep Cast 65m | ecosystem: Environmental > Aquatic > Freshwater > Lake | place: Tanzania: Lake...
CTAGGCTATCTTTACCATCGATGGTCTTACCGTTGTATTGAGTTGAATTACTTGCCAATAAGATTTTTGGCCCAATTTGGCCAAATCGATCTAAAACTGCCGGGGCAGCAAAATCAGTAGATGCGGTGCTAATAACCGCACCAATACTTAAGGCTGCAATTGTAAAGATAATTACTTGATGGGTATTTGGCGTCCAGGCCACCACTCTGTCACCTGATTTCACCCCAAGATCAATCATTGCTGATGCAACCTTGGCAACCTCAAGACGCAGAGTGCTCCAGGAGATTTCTACCTTTTGCCCTGATTCAGAAAGTGAGGTAATTGCAATCTCTGACTCTAGATTGTTAGTTAATAAGTTTTCCGCAACATTAAGTTTTGCCTGAGGAAAAAACTTTGCAAAAATAAAATTTGAGTGTGGAGTAAAAACTTCTTCTCCCTTAAATCCAATAATATTGCCGTAATCCCAAACAGTTGACCAAAATTTATCTAAATTATCAATGCTCCACTGATGAAGTTGATTGTAATCAGTTATGGAGAGCTCACTACTAAGTTTTGAAATAGCAGAGTTTTTTACATTATCTAGGCTTGGATACCATAAAGCAGAACTCATTTTTTTAAATTAATAATTACTATTTGCTAGCTCTTGATCTTATGTAGAGGAATCCGTGAGTGTTACGTCGCTACTTGCCCTGATTCTATCCTCCCAAGTTACTTTAGCCCCTGAGTGGCCGACTATAAGGGTGAATGTTGTGCTAGCAATTGCAGCTAGCAGTAGTAGAACACTTAATCCGCGTTTGAGCAAATTATCTGCTGATTTGAATTTAATATTCTTTCGGTAAATTACAAACCAAATTATGTAAAGAAGAGTAAAAAGTAGAATGAGTTTAGATAAGCGCTCACCTTGCTGGGCATGATTTCCTGGATATCCAACTCTATTAGAAAGAGCTTGCCCAGAGTTTGCTGCAATGAAGCCAGCAATAGTTGAAGTAATAAGTAAGATTAAAATCAATAGTGAAAAGTTCGGAACAAATCTAGGAAATGCCAATAAAAGAATAACACCAAGTGCCGATAATGGCACTAAAACTACAACTACATGAATGATTAGAGGGTGAAGGGGTAATCCCATTATCAAGTCCAACTCAATACTCCAACTCCATTACTTATTTTCATTTTTAGTAAATTTCGCCACGTAATTATACTCTTCAAAAATTAATGAATTTTTAAGTCTGAAAGTGCTTCATTAGTTTTTAGTTCTTTGTTTTAAGTGGGGCGGGTAGGGCTCGAACCTACGACGACCGGATTATGAGTCCGGGGCTCTAACCAACTGAGCTACCGCCCCGATATCAGGGTGTTAGTGTCATACCTTACATCTAACCAACACTAAGCATTAATAGGTCAAATTCACCTATTCACAACGGATAATAAAATCATGAAGCAGCTTATATCTATTTTCGTTTCGATGATTTTGGCGGTAAATTCAAATTTTGCATCCGCCGCTCCTATTTACACATTTCCAGTTGCCGATTGTAAGGTTACCTACTCTAGTTATCACCATGATTATCCAGCAGCAGATATCTTTGGTAAAAAAGGTTGCGCATTTGTCTCACCCATTGCCGGCGTTGTAGATGAGGTAAATTCCGTTGATCGCTGGAGTGGAAAGACAAATCTGGGAGCAGATCGAGGCGGATTATCGGTCTCAATAATTGGTGATGATGGCCTTAGGTATTACGGCAGCCACCTATCAAAGATTGAACCAAAAATAATTCCAGGCTATCGCGTAGTTAGTGGTGAAAAGTTAGGTGAGATTGGCTCGACCGGTAGTGCTAAAGGAACTAAAGCACATCTACATTTTGGGATCTCATACCCAACTGAAAAAGGTATGTGGTGGATAAGACGTGGCGTTGGATTAGGCAGTAATGGTAAGACGCCACCATTTAAATATCTAAAGGCTTGGCAAGTGGGTAAGGATTTAAAGCCAAAGGTTGTTCTCCCATCTGTATTGCCACTTGAGCCAAAAAAATAAGACCTACTATCTCTAATAGGTCTTAATTCTTTTTAACTTAAGTTTTTTTAAAACTTAAGTAGGTTAATGGTTAATTAAGCAGGTGTAACTTGATCAGCCTGTGGACCTTTTGGTCCTTGGACTACCTCAAAATTTACTGCCTGACCCTCTTCAAGGGATTTGTAACCGTTTCCTTGGATTGCTGAGTAGTGAACAAAAACATCTTGTCCGCCACCATCAACTGCAATGAAACCGAAACCCTTTTCAGAGTTGAACCACTTAACTGTACCTGTTGCCATTTAGCTTTTTTCCTTTGATTATGTTGGACTCTTGCAAGTTAACAAGCGCCGGTCTTTATTCTTACAGCGATTCCCAATCAACAATCAGTGGAACGGGTACTGCCAAGCGTCGGACTGTTGCAAAGTCTAACCTGCTATTGGCTAATTGCGAAAAGAGATGTATAAATCTCTTACTGCAGTTAGATGGTCGGTGGGCTGGGGAAGGTCACATCGGGTGATCTAAAGGCAGGTACTGGTGAGTAAGAGGCAAATCTATGCTGGGCGAATACATATTTACTCTGCGCCAGCTGCGCTAACTGAGCATATTGGGTGGGCGCTAAATCAACAGTTAAATCAGGTGGTCAAAGTTGTCTGGGTTAACCAGCCACTTTTACCAGGTTCATTGGCAATGGAGCTGGAGTATAAAAGCGAGCACCCAGTAGCAGACAAGATAGCTATCGCACTTAAGGGCTGGCACTACATTCGCTTTGAGATTAGACAGATAAATCTATTAACCACAGATGCAGTTTTATATCGCATAACCCCAGATTTAGGATTACACCAAGCATCACTAGCTTCAAATGGAGATGTAGTAATAAATGAAAACCAGTTAAATCAGATCATAACCAACTCTTATTCGCATAAGATGCTCAAAAGTAATCTTGAGAGTGCACTTGGTATGCAATGGGAGATTGAGTTAGAACCATATCGACTCGCGCTCGCATCCGGTATGGCAGAAAGTGTTAGTAAAAGTGGATAAGATTTGAGTATGAATTTTGAACCAGGCGATCGAATTAAATTTGCCTCTGCAATTTTAGCTGCGGCAATTTTATCCTCTGGTTTAACCCTGTGACTTTTTCAAGTTGGAACTGGTTTAGCAGCACGTGCTGGCAATGCCATCACCGTAACTGGCACAGCATCTGAGGATGCAAAGGCTGATAATGCGGTATGGAGTTTAAATTTAAATGAATCTCAAGCCACACTTGCCTCATCGGTAAAAAAGATTGACTCATCAGCGGAGGCATTAAAGAAGTATTTATTAGATGGTGGTGTTACAGCAGATCAGATTGAGCTTGGACCCATTAATAGCAACGCAGTCAGTGAGTACAACAATGGCAATCCAACTGGTCGAATTCTTGCCTACCAGGCATACCGAACTGTGACCGTTAGAACTAAGGATGTGCAATTAGTCGCTAAGTTAAGTAATGATATTGGCTCACTACTTGCAACTGGAGTTAATGTTGGAAATTATGGACCGGCTTATTATCTTTCAACGCTAGATCAGATGCGGGCAAAATTATTAGCTTCCGCTATGCAAGATGCTAAAGCGCGAGCAACGGCAATTACCGAAGCGGTCGGAGGCGAGGTTGGCGCTTTGCTCTCAGTCTCAACTGGACCGACTCAGGTAACAACTAGGGATTCACTTGATCGCTCAGCTGGCGGTTTTTATGATGTTTCAACAATCGATAAGACGGTCAATGTCACACTCTCCGCCAGTTTTAAAACTAGTTAGACCGTAATTCGGGATAGCAAAAAATATTACTATCCAGTAACATCTTGGTATGAAAATCGCAGTCTGCATCAAACAGGTTCCAGACTCTTGGGCTGAGAAAAAAATGGCGGGCGGAGTTTTAGATAGAGCAAATGTGGATGCGGTATTAAATGATTTAGATGAGTATGCAGTTGAAGAGGCGCTGCGAATTGTGGAGGCAAACTCCCCAACAAAAGAGGCCGGAGAAGCAAGTGGGCACTCAATTACTTTGATTTCAATGGGACCAGAGCGCGCAACTGAGGCAATTAGAAAAGCTTTATCAATGGGCGCAGATGATGCAATATTAATTAGCGATGCCGCCCTAGCAGGCTCTGATGCACTAGCTACATCTTTAGTACTAGCTGAGGTAATTAAAAAAGGTAATTATGATTTAGTGCTTTGTGGCACCGAAAGCACCGATGCCAGAATGAGTGTGGTGCCAGCGATGATTGCCGAGCGCCTTGCTTGGGCGCAATTAACATTTGCCGGCAAGGTTGCAGTTGATCCAACGGCAAAAAAGGTTGAGGTAGAAAGAATTACTGAGTTTGGAAACCAAGTAATTGGTGCATCATTTCCAGCAGTACTTTCTGTGGTTGAAAAAATTAATGAGCCAAGATATCCATCCTTTAAGGGAATTATGGCGGCTAAGAAAAAAACTATTACCACTATGTCACTTGCAGATACCGGTCTTACTGCCACCTCGGTGGGTGCATCCGCTGCCTGGAGCACAGTAAAGGATGCTCTACCAAGACCTGCTCGGGGTGCTGGCGTTAAATTAACTGATGAAGGATCTGGCGGGGAAAAATTATTTGATTTTCTGGTGGAAAAGAGATTGGCATGAGCAGCGTTATATTTTTAGTTGATCACTCAGGTGGCAAAATCGCTAAAGCCAGCAGTGAGCTGGCCACCTTTGCGAAAAATATTGGTGAATCTATTGCTGTTGTCTTTGCGGCAAATCCGGGTGAGATAGTTGCGCAGTTAAATACCTTGCCGGTAGATAAGGTAATTACTGCAAGTGGTGATTGGGATAAGTTTGGTGTAGCAGCTATTGCAGATGGGCTTGCGCAGATTATTGCCGATAAAAAACCAAATGCCTTACTTATTACCTCTTCAGCTAATGGTAAAGAGATAGCAGCTCGGGTAGCGGTAAAAACTAACTCTGGAATTATTACTGATGCAGTTGGGGTGGATAAGGATTTAATCACTACCCAATCAGTATTTGGTGGTTCAACCACTGTGCACTCAGCAGTTACAACTGGTGTACCGGTAATAACTTTAAGAGCTAACTCAATCGAGCCAATTGCAGCAACCCCAAACCCAGAAGTTGAAGAGTTTGCCGTAAATATCTCTGATTCAGCAAAACTTGCCACTATTACTAGCGCAACTGAAGCGGTAAAAGGTGGCCGGCCAGAGTTAACTGAAGCATCAATTGTGGTTTCAGGCGGTCGTGGTACAAATGGAGATTTCAAACCAGTTGAAGCATTAGCCGATGCATTAGGTGCAGCTGTTGGTGCATCCCGGGCAGCCACTGATGCTGGTTGGTATCCACACTCACATCAGGTAGGCCAAACTGGCAAAACAGTTTCACCGCAACTATATGTTGCAGCTGGAATATCAGGTGCGATACAACATCGTGCTGGCATGCAGACATCTAAAACAATTGTGGCAATTAATAAAGATCCAGAGGCCCCAATTCTTGAGATTGCAGATTTTGCAGTTATTGGTGATTTGTTTAATGTTTTGCCGCAGGCCACCGAAAAAATCAAGGCCCGCAAAGCCTAAGTACTTCAAGGTCAGGTGCAGCCTTTAGACTTAGCATGTGCCGATCTATTTTGACCATGCAGCTACTACCACCATGGTTGAGCCAGCAATCACAGCCTTAACTGAGTCGATAAAAAAATTAGGCAATGCCTCATCCTTACACTCAGCTGGTCGATCAGTTAGAAAAGATTTAGAGCAAGCCCGAGAAATAATTGCAGAAGCAATTGATTGCGCACCAAGTGAGGTTATCTTTACCGCAACTGGTACGGAGGCTAATAATCTAGCCATCAAAGGTTTGTACTGGCTGGGTGTAAAGCAGGGTAAGAAGGTAATAATTACCTCAACCTTTGAGCACCATGCAGTCGCTGATCCAATCAATTGGCTAGCAGAGCATGAGGGAGCAGAGGTTGTCGCAATTGGTGTGGATCGAAATGGCTTTGTAGATCTTAAACAATTAGCCACCCAGGTTGAAGTGCATAAAAATAATATTGCCTTAATCTCAATTATGCATGCCAATAATGAAGTGGGAACGATTCAAGATATCAACCAGGTAGTAAAAATTGCTGGTGATACTCCAGTTCACTCAGATTGCGTGCAAAGTTTTGGCAAAGTAGAGCTCTCCTTTAAAAAATTAGGGCTAACAGCAGCCACTATAAGTGCTCATAAAATTGGTGGGCCATTAGGGGTAGCGGCCTTAATTTTACGAAAAGGTTTAGATATCGAACCGGTGTTGCATGGTGGTGGGCAGGAGCGGGATTTACGAAGTGGCACCTTTAACGCACCAGGGATCATCTCATTTGCTGCTGCAGCTGCAAACGCGGTTGATCATAGAAATGAGCGTGAGTTAAAGATTAGAGAGTTAAAATCGGAATTAATTCAAACAATTAAGAAAAATATCCCAGATGCATGGGTAAATGGGGATCAGGCGAAAAGTTTGCCCGGCATTGTTTCCATTACCTTTCCTAAGACCGATTCTGAAGGCTTACTTTTATTACTAGATGGTGAGGGCATTGCCTGCTCTACCGGTTCAGCTTGCAGCGCGGGGGTGCAGCGGCCAAGCCATGTCTTAATGGCCATGGGATTAACCGAGGATGAAACTACCTCTACATTGAGATTTTCACTAAGTTATTCAAATACTATTACTGAGATTGCAAAACTTGGCTCGGTAATTGCCACAGTAGTTGCAAGATCAATAGCTGCATCTGGAAAAAAATGACAAAATTAAAGGTAATCGCAGCGATGAGCGGTGGGGTGGATTCGGCAGTTGCAGCTGCTCGGGCGGTTGATGCCGGTTATGAGGTAGTAGGTGTGCACCTTGCCTTATCTAGTAATCCAAAAAAGTATCGATCTGGCGCCAGAGGTTGTTGCACAATTGAAGATTCACATGATGCCAGACGGGCAGCTGATGTAATAGGCATACCTTTTTATATCTGGGATATGGCAGAGGAGTTTCACAAGGGGGTAGTGGAAAACTTTTTATCTGAGTATCAGGCCGGGCGAACTCCTAATCCGTGTTTGCGATGTAATGAAAAAATCAAATTTGAAGCTGTGTTAGATCGAGCAAAGGCCTTGGGATTTGATGGTGTAGTTACCGGTCATTATGCAATAACTAAAGATGGCCCAGATGGAAAAACATTACATCGAGCAGCAGATATTGAGAAAGATCAATCCTATGTATTGGCAGTTTTAAGAAGAGATCAAATTGCGGGTGCAATATTTCCCCTCGGTGATACGGTTAAAACTGATACTAGGAAAGAGGCTAGGCAGCGAGGGCTTTTTGTGGCAAATAAACCTGATTCACATGACATTTGTTTTGTGCCATCTGGTGATAACGCTGGCTGGTTGCGGGATAAATTAGGAAGTGAAACTGGCGATATTCTGGATCAAAGTGGGAACAAACTAGGTGAGCACAAAGGTGCTTACACCTACACCATAGGTCAGCGCCGAGGACTTGCATTAACTGTGCCGGATAAAAGCGGTGAACCAAGATATGTATTAAAAATTGAACCTAAGAGCAATACGGTTGTGGTAGGTACCCATGAAAATTTGGCGGTCAATACAATTATTGCTACCCCACCAGTTTGGTGTGGTGCGACTCCGGTAGTTAATCAAGAGTTAAGAGGATTTGCTCAGGTAAGAGCACATGGCTCACCACTTGCTACAAGTTATAAATTTGATGGTCAAAATTTAATTGCAAACTTAGATGAACCACTCTTTGGTTTAGCCACCGGGCAGGCATTAGTTATTTATGATGGTGATCGGGTAGTTGGCTCTGCCACCATTTGCGAAACGATTTAGTATGAGTGCTGATATTAGGCATAAGATCCAAGAATTATCGGAGGAGATCAGGGATCATCAATTTAAGTATTATGTTTTAGATGACCCATCAATTACTGATGCCGCTTTTGATAAGTTATGGAATCAATTACTTGAACTAGAAGGTAAGTACCCGCAATACAAACTTGAAAGCTCGCCAACATTAGAGGTGGGGGGTGGCTTTTCCACAAGTTTTGAACAGTTTGACCATATTGAAAAAATGATGAGTTTAGATAACGTATTTGATGATGATGAATTAGATGCCTGGTTTGATCGAATTGATAGGGCAGGGATAAACAACGCCTGGCTATGCGAGGTAAAAGTGGATGGGTTAGCGATCAATTTACTTTATGAAAATGGTCGATTAAGTAGGGCACTCACTCGAGGTAATGGCACTACCGGCGAGGATGTAACTTTAAATGTAAAAACAATTAAGTCAGTACCAACTGAGTTAAAAGGTAAAGATTTTCCAGAACAACTGGAGGTACGAGGAGAGATTTTCTTTCCACTAAAGGCGTTTGATGAATTAAATGATTCATTAGCAGATCTTGGTAAGCCAAGGTTTGCAAATCCAAGAAATGCAGCAGCTGGGTCGCTGCGGCAAAAGGATCCAAAGATCACCGCTAGCCGGCCCCTTGATTTAGTAGTACATGGAATTGGGGCCGCCTCTGGAATTTCATTTGATAAACAATCTAAAGCGTATGAATTATTAAAGGGTTGGGGCCTGCCAACTAGTGCCAGATATAAAGTAGTTTCAGATCGAAAACAGGTTAAAGAGTTTATAGCTGAGTATGAGAAAAATCGCCATAATGTTGAACATGAAATAGATGGTGTAGTTATCAAGGTTAATGAAATCGATGTGCAAAATACTTTGGGCTTTACCTCGCGAGCACCGAAATGGGCGATTGCTTATAAATATCCGCCAGAGCAGGTCAGCACTAAATTAATTGATATTCGGGTCAGCGTTGGTAGGACTGGTCGAGTGACACCCTTTGCCTTTATGGAGCCGGTAAAAGTGGCTGGATCAACAATCACCAATGCCACATTACACAACAGCCAAGAAATAATAAGAAAAGGTCTCTTAATCGGTGACACAGTTTTAATTCGAAAAGCAGGTGATGTAATTCCTGAAGTTTTAGCACCAATAATTGAAAAACGAGATGGCACAGAGCGCGCATTTGTTATGCCAACTAAATGTCCTGATTGTGGATCTAAATTGCGGGCAATGAGTGAGGGTGATGTTGATATTAGGTGCCCTAACTCGCAGAGCTGTCCTGCTCAAGTTATAGAGCGCCTATTTTATGTTGGTTCTAGAAGTGCTTTAGATATTGATGTTTTAGGTTATGAAGCAGCAACTGCGTTGCTTAAAGATAAATTAATACAAGATGAGGGTGATTTATTCTCCTTAACTCTAAAAGATTTAAGTAAATCAGAATTTTTTGTTAAAAAAGATGGCACAAAAAGTGTGATTGCAGATCGATTTATTGCTGGCTTAGAATTGGCAAAAACTAGACCACTTTGGCGGGTGTTAGTTGCGTTATCAATTAGACATGTTGGACCAACAAGTGCTAAAGCGTTAGCTGATAAGTTTGGCTCTCTAGCCAATATTCAAAAAGCAACCAGAGAAGAGCTGGCAGCGATAGATGGCGTTGGTGAGATTATGGCGGATGCAATTATTGAATGGTTTGATCTTGATTGGCATAAACAAATAATCAAAAAGTGGGAAAAAGCTGGCGTAGTTTTAGTTGATGCCCCAAAGGAAAAACTCAAGCAAACCTTAGCTGGCTTAACGATAGTAGTTACTGGTTCGCTCATTGATTTCACGCGGGATGGTGCGACCGAAGCGATTACTTCAAGAGGTGGCAAAGCATCATCTTCAGTATCTAGCAAAACTGATTTCGTTGTGGCAGGTGATGCCGCTGGCTCTAAGTTGGAAAAGGCTGAAGAATTGGGTATTACTGTTCTAGATGAGGCTGGATTTAAATCTTTACTTGATAAGGGGATAAACTAAGAGCATGAATTTACTTGAAGAGTCAACACGAGAGCTACCAATTCCACCAATTGGCTTTGGTTTAATTGCATTTGGCCTGCTTTTACTTTTACTTTACTTAACTCTTAGAATTGATCGAGATTAATTATTCAAACTGAGCAAAAAGAGTTCGCCATTTTTGGTGGAACTTTTGACCCTATACATCTTGGACATTTACACCTAATAAAAGAGATCGCAAACAAATTTGATAAAGTCTTAGTAATTCCATCTGGAAATCCCTGGCTAAAGTCGAATACACC
>Ga0194128_10011610_pt1 | contig 10176 bp, 11 predicted proteins | sample TA2KigCa65mmetaG_FD_148650 | JGI IMG/M metagenome (GOLD analysis project Ga0194128, IMG submission 148650) | Freshwater microbial communities from Lake Tanganyika, Tanzania - TA2015037 Kigoma Deep Cast 65m | ecosystem: Environmental > Aquatic > Freshwater > Lake | place: Tanzania: Lake...
AACGGCACGACGCAATCCCGATCGCCCCGAGCCCAGTTGCCCGAAACGCCTTGCCCTCGGCGCAGGATCGTCTAGCGTTGCCGCGCTGAATTTCGGGGAGCACGTCATGGCGAGCGCAGCGGCGAGGGCGAGCACGGGCGCGGCGAAGAATGCCGGCAACGCAAGGGGCGACGGCTTCGACCCCGTGCAGCTCGCGATCATGGCGAACCGCGTGCAGGCGATCACGCGCGAGATGACCAACACGGTCGTCTTGACCGCGCGCTCGTCGGTCATCGGCATGGCGCGCGATTTCTCCTGCGCGATCCTGACCGGCGATGGCGACCTGCTCGACGCGGCCGAGGGCCTGCCGGTGCACATCTTCGGCATCAATTTGCAGGGCAAGGCGATGCTGAACCTGCACCCGGACCTGAAGGAGGGCGACGCCTTCCTCCACAACGATCCCTATCTCGGCAACTCGCATCCCGCTGACCACGCGACCCTGGTGCCGGTGTTCGTCGATGGCGAGCATCTATTCACCGCAGCGGTCAAGGCGCACCAGGCCGATTGCGGCAACGCGATCCCCACCACCTATTACGCCGCGGCGCAGGACGTCTATATGGAGGGCTCGCTCAACTTCCCCTGCGTCAAGGTGCAGAGCGGCTACAAGGATAACGACGACATCATCCGCATGTGTCGCAAGCGCATCCGGATTCCCGATCAGTGGTACGGCGATTATCTCGCGGGCATTGGCGCCGCGCGCATCGGCGAGCGGCGGCTGAAGGAGTTCTGCGCCAAATACGGCGTCGCCGAGGTCAAGCGCTTCGTCAAGGCGTGGTTCGACTATTCCGAGCGCCGCGCCGAGAACGCGATCCGGAAGCTCCCCTCCGCCAAGCTCGTGCACCATGGCAAGCTCGATCCGCTGCCGCCGTTCCTGCCGGAGGGCGTGCCGCTCAAGGTCGCGGTTGACATCGACGCGGCGGCCGGGCGCATCACGGTTGATCTGCGCGATAATCCCGATTGTGTGGATTCCGGCGTCAATCAAAGCGAGGCGACCGCGATCGCCAACGCGATCACCGGCGTGTTCAACTGCCTCGAATGGGACGTGCCGCACAATTCCGGCAGCTTCCGCCGCGTGAGCGTGTTGTTGCGCGAGAACTGCGTTGCCGGCATCCCGCGCTTTCCCCATAGCTGCTCGACCGCGACCACCTTGCTCGCCGATGTCATCGTCAACGTCACGCAATCGGCCTTCGGGCAGCTGGGCGAGGGCTATGGCCTCTCGGAGGGCAATTACTGCAACAGCGCGGGCGCGAGCGTGGTCTCGGGCACGGACTGGCGGCGCAGCGGCGCGGCCTATGTGAACCAGATCTTCCTGATGGGCGGCGGCGGGCCGGCCTCGCCGCGCTCCGATGGCATGATCTATCTGCTCGTGCCGCCGGGCGCGGGCCTTCTCTATCGCGACAGCGTGGAGGTCGATGAGCAACGCTTTCCGGTGCTGATCCGCGCGATGGAGCTGGTGCAGGATTCAGCCGGCGCGGGACGTTTTCGGGGCGGCCCGGCGACGCGCTGCGTCTACGGCCCGCGGCGCGATGACATGCTGGTGATCACGATCTCGAACGGCCAGGAGAACCCGCCGCGCGGCGTGCAGGGCGGGGCGGACGCGGAATCCGGCGCCAACCACAAGCTCCATACCGATGGCCGCGCGGAGCGCCTGCCCGGCCTCGTGATCTGCCCCTTGAAGGCGGGCGAGTGGATCATGGGGCTCGACAATGGCGGCGGCGGCTATGGCGATCCCTTGGAACGCGAGCCCCCGCGGGTGCTCAACGACGTGCTCGAGGGCTATGAAAGCGCGGCCCGCGCGCGCGATGTCTATGGGGTCGTGTTCGAGGGCGAGATCGACGATGATTCGCTCGCGATCAACCTCGCCGCCACCGCAAGCCGCCGGCAGGAGCTGCGCGCCGCCAGACGCCAAGGTTGAATGGGGGCAGGAGTGCGTTCGCGGGTCTTGCGTAATTTCGCGGGATGGACCCCGGCTTCCGCCGGGGTGACATACAAAGTTCGTTCTCCAACGGTTTTCATACCGGCCGCGGAGCGAGCCGGTATCCATGCGGGCCCTTCGTCGGTTTCCCAGGACTGAGCGATAGAGAATCTGGACCCCGGCTTCCGCCGGGGTGACGGTGTTCTTTGAAGAGACGACAATGCGACGACGGCCTACATCACGCGGCGCAAGGCATCGAGCGTCGCGTCTGGCGCTTCGTCCATCATCATGTGGCCGATGCCGGGCAGGGTCACGGTCTCGGCGCCCTTGATCCTGCCGGCGAGCGCGAGCGCTGACTTCATCGGCGTCATCACGTCGCGCTCGCCGATGACGAGCAGCGTCTTGCAGCTGACGCGCGCGGCCGCCGCCTCGCCGCCCTGATAGGCATTGCAAGCGCGCAAATCGACGTTCAGCACGCCGTCATCCTGGCGCTCGAGCACGCCGAGCCCGCCTTGCATCATCCACATCCCCGGCACACGGTGGCCGCCGAATTGCGCGCGCCGGCCGAAGCCCCAGGAATTGACCAGATCGAGCGCGAGATGGTCGTGCGCGGCCGAGCGCTCGAGCAACACATCGGTCACCTTCAAGGGCACGGCGCAACCGAGCAGCGCCAGCCCGCGCAGCCGTTCGGGCGCGCGCCCCGCGGCTTCGAGCGCGACCAGCGAGCCCATGGAATGGCCCGCTAGCCCGGCGCGCTCGACCTTGGCGGTGTCCATCAGCGCGAGCACCCAAGCCGCCATTGCCTCGATGCTTTCGAGCGCCGGCCCTTTGCTCGCGCCATGGCCGGGCAGATCGATGGCCAGCACGCTGCCGCCATGCCAGGCGAAATAGCGCGTCTGGAGCTTCCAGACGGTGTGATCCATGCCCGCACCATGGATGAAGATCGAGACCGGGCGCGAAGGGTCAAAGTCGCGTCCGCCCGTGGTCGCGTGAACCCGCTTGCCATCGACGATCAGGTCCATGGTCAGCGCCTCTGCGATGATTTGAGCGCGCGGTCGAGATCGTCGATCAGATCGTCCGCGTCCTCGAGACCGACCGAAAGGCGCACCATGTCCTCGCCGACGCCGGCCTTCATCAGTGCGTCCGCGTCCATCTGCTGATGCGTCGTGCTGGCGGGGTGGATGATCAGGCTCTTGGCGTCGCCGACATTGGCGAGGTGCGAATAGAGCGTCACCGCCTCGATCAATTTGCGCCCCGCCTCGCGCCCGCCCTTGACGCCGAAGCAGAAGATCGAGCCCGCGCCTTTCGGCAAGAGCACCTTGGCACGCTCGTGATCCGGGTGGCTCGGTAGCTCGGGATAGCTGACCCAGGCGACCGCCTCGTGCTTGGCGAGAAATGCGATCAGCTTGCGTGCGTTCTCGACATGGCGCTGCACCCGGAGCGCCATGGTCTCGACGCCCTGGAGCAGATAGAACGCGTTCTGCGGCGCGAGGCACGCGCCGAAATCGCGCAGGCCCTCCGCCCGCGCGCGCATCAGGAATGCGCCGGGGCCGAACTCGTCGGCGAAGTCGAGGCCGTGATAGCCGGCATAGGGTTCGGTCAAGGTCGGGAACCTACCCGAGGCCTTCCAGTCGAAGCGGCCATGATCGACCACGACACCGCCGATCGCGACACCATGGCCGCCGAGGAACTTCGTCACCGAATGCATGATGAGGTCCGCGCCATGATCGAACGGGCGGAACAGGCAGGGCGTCGCGAAGGTGTTATCGAGCATGAGCGGCAGGCCGTGTTCGTGCGCGATGCGCGCGACCGCCGGCACGTCCATGATCTCGAGGCCGGGATTGCCGAGCGTTTCGCCGAACACGAGCCTCGTCTCGGGCCGGATCGCGCGCGCAAAGCCTTCGGTGTCGCGTGGATGCACATAGGTCGCCGTGATGCCGAAGCGCGGCAAGGTGTGGGTCAGCATGTTGTGGCTGCCGCCATAGAGCGAGGCGGAAGCCACGATGTGGCCGCCCTGGCCCATCAATGTCGCGATCGCGAGGTGCAGCGCCGCCTGTCCGCTTGCAGTGCAGACCGCACCGACGCCGCCCTCGAGCGCCGCGACGCGCTCCTCGAGCACGGCGACGGTCGGGTTCGAGATGCGCGAATAGATGTGGCCGCCGCGTTCGAGGTTGAAGAGCGAAGCCGCGTGCTCGGTGCTCTCGAACACGAACGAGGTCGATTGATAGATCGGCACGGCGCGCGCGCCGGTTGCGGGGTCGGGCCGCTGGCCGGCGTGCAGCGCCAGCGTGTCGAATTTGAGGTATTTGGGGTCGAACATGGATTCGCCTTGGGCCAAGGTGCGATACGTGTCCGCAGCTTGGCTCGCCCCGCCGACAAAATGAAGGCCCGACGTGACGCTCCACCCCGGGCCTTCAAGCGTGATCTCTACCGGAGACGGTCAGCCGCACATGTCGGCCGAACGGTTGATCAGGGACGTTCCGGTCGGATCAGAGCGATGAAACGGCTCAGCCGCCCGACGCCGCCTTCATGCACTCTTCCTTCTTCGCCGCATCGGTCTCGGCCTCGCACTTCTTGGCCGCATCGTCATCGGCAAAGGCGACGCCGGCCGGAACCAGGATGCCACCGGCGAGCAGGAGAGCCAGAGCGAGAGCAAGCTTGCGCATATCGGATCCTCCAGAGTTGATTGTCGTTGAACGTCGACTGCCTGCGAGGGCAGTCGCATCGATAACGACGCTCACCTCGAATTATTCCGTCCGTCACGAAAAAAGCGCGCCTTGAGAATTGCCGTGCCCCGGCCTTCGGCTAAGATCGGAGGCAGGCCCCGCCACCCAAGCAGGTGGCCGGCCTGACGAAATCGTGACCGAATCGGCGGAATAGTTGGGAATAGCCGGTGGCGATCGGACGTTATTGCTATGACCGATGAGGATCGGCGGACCGGCGCGGCCGTAGCGGACTTTGTGCGCGCCGGCATGGCCGCGCAGCTGCCGCGACTTCGGCGCTTCGCGCTCGGCCTGACCGGCAGCGTGGAAGACGCGGACGAGGTGGTGCAGGCGGCCTGCGAAAAGGCGCTGTCCGGCGCCGAGCGGTGGGTGGCGGGCACGCGGCTCGATTCGTGGCTGTATCGCGTGGTCCACACGGTCTGGCTCGACGAGCTGCGTCGGCGCAAGCGCCGGCGCAACCTCACCGGGCTGGAAGAGGCGATGGAGCGGCCGAGCCCGAGCGCGCTTTCAGGCGTCGAGGCGCGGCTGACGTTGGAAGAGGTCAGACGGATGATCACCGAGTTGCCGAGCGAGCAGCGCGCCGCCCTCCTTCTCGTCTGCGTCGAGGAGATGAGTTATCGCGAGGCAGCGGCGGTGCTCGATGTGCCCGTCGGCACGGTGATGAGCCGGCTCGCCCGTGCGCGTGCGCAACTCGCGGAGCGGCTCGGCAAGGGTGCCGGGCGCGCCGCCGATGGAACGAGAGGCTGATGGCCCGCTATAGCGACGAGACGTTGGGCGCCTATCTCGACGGCGAGTTGCCGGCCGAGGACGCACGCGCGATCGCTCGGGCCGAGGCGAGCGATGCGCAGCTTAGGGCGCGGATCGAGGCGTTGCGCGCGGTGTCGCACGCCGTGCATCAATCCTTTGCCGCGGTTGAGCGCGAGCCGGTGCCGGAGCGGCTTCAGGTCGCCTTCGATCGCCTCGCACGCCGGGCCAATCGGCGTTCGCGGTCATGGCCCGCGGCGTTGTGGCCCGGCCCGCGCGGCCGGCATTGGGTCTATGGCGTGGCCGGCGCGGCCGCGGCGGTGGTGATCGCGCTCGGGCTCGGCGCGTTTCTCTCCGGCGTCGTCCGGGTCAACGACGTCTCGCTCGAAACCTATGAGGATGCCTGGATCGAGCAGGTCAAGCGCTCCTACGATGTCTATGCAGGCATCTATCGGAGCGAAGCGCGGGCGATGGTCGACGTCGACGGCAAGGACGCGGGCGTCTGGTTCGCCGACAAGCTGAACCGCCCGATCGCCGTGCCCGATCTCTCAACCCACGGCCTCACCTTGAAGGGTGGGCGCCTTGTGATCGTCGCGGGGCAGCCCTCGGCGCAATTCCTCTATGTCGCGGAGGACGGCTCGCCCTTCGCGCTCTCGGTCGTGCCCTCGGCCGGGCAGGATCGCACGGTGGTGGCGCGCGAGGACAAGGAAGGCGCAGTGACGCTGCTTCATTGGCGCGTCAAGAACTATGGCTACGCGCTGATCGGCAATTTCGCACCCGAGGCGATGCGCTCGCTCGCCGACGAGATCGCGCCACAGCTCATCCCGGGCGTCTAGAGCATGATCTTCTCAGATTGAATCGCCTGCGTTGCGTCGTGGCGTTGCGATCCGCTAGGCGCGGCGCGAAGAGCGATGCGGGGCCATCGGTCGAGCGGCGCAACGACGCGGGCGCCCGCCATGGCGTAACCCGCAGGGCCGGGGCCTTTCGCGTCACGGGTTCGTCGAAGGGCTCGCCCGTATTCCCGATACGCGCTTCGCCCTTCTTCTGCCCGTGACGCGAAATTCCTCCGGCGCAGGTACTTCAATCTGAGAAGATCATGCTCTAACTCCGCGTCAGTCGAAGCCGGGACCGTCGAGCCGATTGAACAGCGCTGTGCCGGCGCCGTCGGCGTGCGAGGCGAGGCGGGCGCCGGGGTCAGCGATGAACGCGAGCACGTCGTCGAGCACGGCCTTGGCATTCAGGTCGCGCAGCAGCATGTGGTAGCCTCCGTCATAGACCGCGACCGGCACCCGGCTTGGCAGGCGCGCGACGAACGCATCGACCGGCTCACGCGGCACGATCTCATCCGAAGTGCCATAGACGACGAGCGTCGGCACGGCGCCGATCGCGGGCGCCTTCTCGAAGGCGTGGTCCATCAGGTCGACCAGGCCCCACACGGCATCGACCCGCGTGCGCTTGATCACGAGCGGATCCTCCGACATCGCGCGCAGCACCTCGATATTGTCGGTCGGCATCCGGGCATATTGGCCGGCGGTGAGCCTCAGATAGGGGAAAATATGCGAGCCGAGCCAGAGCACTGTCTCATAGAACGGGTTCATGGTGGCGCGCGCGCGCACCGCCGGCGCGACGAGGATGACGCCCTCGGTCGGCGGCAGTTCAGGGTTGGCGGCGGCCGCGAGCACCGCGCCGCCCATGCTCTCGCCGAGTAGAAAGAGGGGCGTGCCCTTGTGCTTGGCGCGGATCAGCGACGCCGCGACGTTGAGATCGGCGATCATGGTCGAGGTGCCCGACCAGTAGCCGGCGGTCACGGTCGCGCCGAAGCCGCGCTGATCATAGGCATAGGTCAGGATGCCGTGTTCCGCCCAATAGCGCGCCGGCAGGTCGAACGCGGTGCTGTAGTCGTTGAAGCCGTGGAGCGCGAGGATGATCGCGCGGGGCTCGCCCTCAGGTTCCCAGACACGGAGCGGCAGCCGTGCGCCATCGGGCGCGATGATCGCGTCGTCGTGCAGTTGGGGTTCGGCAACCGGCCGACCGGCCGGCCTGAGCTCGGGTGCACAGGCGCCGAGCGTCGCCGCGACCAAGAGGGGCGCGATGGCGCCGGCAATCCGCCCGATCAGGCGCGCCGGCCCACGCATGACCTTCGGGGGCTCAGGCCTCGACCGGCTTTTCGAGCGCAGGCTCGCCGGCGGTGTCCTTGATCGATTGCTGGCGCGCGAGTCTGGTGCGCACCGCCGCCAGCAGTTCCTCGACCGTATAGGGCTTGGTGATGTAGTCGTCGGCACCAAGTTCCATGCCCTTGCGCATGTCGGCGCGGCTCGCGGCCGCGGTCAGGAAGATGATGGGGATCGCCGCCGTGTCCGGGTGGGCACGCAGCTCGCGCAGCGCACCATAGCCGTTCAGGTCCGGCATCATGATGTCGCACACGATGAGATCGGGATGCTCGCGCCGCGCGAGCTCAACACCCGTGCGCCCATCGCCGGCCCCAAAGGTCTCGAAGCCCTCGAATCCGAGCACCGTCATCAACTTTTCGCGGATCGCAGCTTCGTCTTCGACGACCAGTATCTTCGTCATTGGTTCAGTCCACGATCAGGGTCCCCACACCAACAATGATAGTGATGGCGCGCACAAACACCAAGCACCACCAGTGCGCGCGGCGAGAAATATTTCCTCCCGCGTTAACAAGTTTTTTAAAGGTTCAATCCAGCTCTCGGATGGTGCTCTGGATCGATGCACGCGCGAGCGCGCCCTCGCGCACGAGGCGTGGTCGTGCGCCCGTGCAGTCGATGATGGTCGAGGGCCGCGATTCCTTACTCGCGCCGCCGTCGAGCACGAGATCGACCAGCGTGCCGAGTGCGCGCAGCGCCTCGGGCGCCGAGCGTGCCGGCGCGTCACCGGTGCGGTTGGCGCTCGGTGCAGTGATCGGGCGGCCGAAGGCGCGGAGCAAGGCCAGCGTCGCGGGCCGGTCAGGCACACGGAGCCCGATCGATGTTCCAGCCGGGTTGAGACCACGGGCGAGGCTCGCATCGGGCCTTCGGCTTGCAATCAGGGTGAGGGGGCCCGGCCAAAACCGATCCGCGAGCGTTCGTGCGCTCGATGACAGCATCACTTCGCGCTCGACGGTGGCAAGGTCGGGCGCGAGCACAAGGAGTGGCTTGTCGTCGCCCCGGCCCTTGACCTCGAACACGCGCGCGACCGCGGCCTCGTTCGTGGCGTCGGCACCTATACCGTAGAGGGTATCTGTCGGCATCACGATCACGCCGCCGGCGCGCAGTGTCTCGGCCGCCGCGGCGATGCCTGCGGGGTCTTCGGGTAAGAGACGCGTCACCATGCCTCCGGTTCGGCCATCAATGACTTCAAAAGCACGCCGACTCAGATTGTCACCCCGGCGAAGGCCGGGGTCCATCGTGCTATGTCGCACGGTCCCCTCAGACGGACTCGTGGCCAGTATGACGTTGGAGAGCACGCGCTCAATCGAGGCCGCGGGCGACGAAGCCGGGATTGGCGAAGCCGGGTTTGCCATAGGCGAGATCAACGCCGTCGAAGGTGCGCACGCTGCCGCCGGCGGCGGCGAGCACGGCATGACCGGCCGCGGTATCCCACTCCATGGTGCGGCCATGGCGCGGATAGAGGTCGGCCGCACCGCGCGCCAACACGCCAAATTTGAGCGCGCTGCCTGCCGTGATCACACGAGCGCCAGCCTGCGAGGCGATGAAGGCGTCGGTCTTGGCATCGCGATGGAAGCGGCTGGCGAGGATGACGGACCCCGTGGTCGCTGGCGCGCGGGCGCGGAGCGGGCCCTCGCGTCGGCCGTCCTTGCCGATGAACCAAGCGACCCCACCGGCCGCGACATAGCACTCATCGAGCGCTGGGGCGTAGACGATGCCGGCAACCGATCGCGTGCTCTCGATGAGCGCGATGTTCACTGTGAACTCGTCGGTGCGCTCCAGGAACTCGCGCGTGCCATCGAGCGGATCGACCAGAAAGAATCGATGCGCCCCCTCTGGCGGCGCGATTGCGCTGCCGACGCTCTCTTCCGAGATCACGGGAATATCCGGAAATCGCCCGGCCAGTCCCGCCGCGATCACCCGGTCGGCGGCGAGGTCGGCCTCGGTGACCGGCGTCGAGTCGCCCTTGAGGCGCACCCCGGCCGAGCCGCCATATAGCGCCAGAATCGCCTGGCCGGCGCGCCGTGCGATGGCCTCAAGCACCTCGAACAGACAGTGGTCGGGCGGGCTGCTCATCGGGCTGGCCCGAAAGCGGCAGCCCGATCACCACGGATCAATTCCTTGCGAGTAACGAGTATGTGGCTTCCCCCCGCCGGGCCAGGCGCACCAATATCCCGCTCACCGGGGCGAGGAGGGCAGGTCGCGGTGGGCGACCGATTCGGGCCCCAGGACCCAATGAGGAGAGGGAAGACCATGTTGAAGGAAACCATCATCGCCATGACCGTCGTGACCGCAGCTGCCGGTGCGGCGCTGCCGATCGCGGCCCAGGCGAGCGAGGAGATCGTGATCGCGGCCTGTAATGCCTGCAACCCGTGCGCGGCCAAGAAGGCGGCCTGCAACCCGTGCAACCCGTGCGCGGCCAAGAACCCGTGCAATCCGTGCAACCCGTGCGCGGCGAAGAAAAAGTAGTCTTGTAGCAATCCACCGGCCGGCTGGTTCCAGCCGACGGTTGCCAAACGGATGCCGCCCCGGCGCCACGCGCGTCGGGGCGGTTTCTGTTTGTGGCGGTCATGGGCGCCGGCTCGGCTTC
>Ga0194128_10011611_pt1 | contig 10176 bp, 11 predicted proteins | sample TA2KigCa65mmetaG_FD_148650 | JGI IMG/M metagenome (GOLD analysis project Ga0194128, IMG submission 148650) | Freshwater microbial communities from Lake Tanganyika, Tanzania - TA2015037 Kigoma Deep Cast 65m | ecosystem: Environmental > Aquatic > Freshwater > Lake | place: Tanzania: Lake...
GCGGTCTTGGCGATCGTGCAGGCGGTGATCTTCTCCTCGTCGGTCAGCAGCGCCGCCTCGATGATCACCTTGCTGATGGCGTTGCCGTCGCGGCAGGGCGCGGTCACCGCCTCGATGTCGCGCTCGACGACCCTGAGGTCGCCGGACTTGAGCGCGCCCACGTTGATGACCATGTCGATCTCGACCGCGCCGTCGAAGATCGCCCGGCGGGTCTCGTAGTGCTTCACGTCGGCGGTGGTGGCGCCGAGCGGAAACCCCGCCACCGAGCAGACCTTCACGCTCGTCCCGGCCAGCAGGCGCGCGCACAGCGCGACCCACGTCGGGTTCACGCACACGCTGGCGAACGCATACTGCGCCGCCTCCCGGCACAGCGTCTCGATGTCCGTGCGCGCGGCGTCCGGCTTGAGCAGCGTATGGTCGATCATCGACGCCACGCCGCCCGCCGCGCCGCCGCTGGCGTGCAGCCCCAGGCGCGTCGCGCCGGCGTCCAGAATCCCGCGCAGCCGATCCGGGCAGCATTCGTAGAGGACCGCATGGCAGGCGCAGTGCGACGGCCCCGGCACACGCCCGGCGGCCGTCACCTCCTCGACGATGATCTGGATGAGCCGCTGGAGCTCCGCTGGGGTCAACGCCGCTCGAGCTCCCGGATCTTCGCCAGCCGGCGGATGTAGCGCGCCTCGCGCATCGGCGTGTCGATGAAGGTGTTGACGATGGAGAGCGCCTCGTCCTGCGTGAGCAGCGTGGAGCCCAGCGCGAGCACGTTGGCGCCGTTGTGCTGGCGCGCGTAGCGCGCGAGCGTCTCGTTCAGGCACATGGCGGCGCGGACGCCCGCAATCTTGTTGGCGGCAATCGTGGAGCCGAGACCGGCGCCGTCGATCACGATGCCCGCGTCCGCTTCGCGCCGCGCGACCTGCATGGCGGCTGCCGCGGCGGTATCGGGGTAATCCACCGGCTCAGTGCTGTTGGTGCCGAGGTCGTGGACCGCGATGCCGCGGCCGCGCAGGTGATTCAGGATCGCCTTCTTGAGCGCAACGGACGTGTGATCGCCGGCGATCGCCACCGTCCGGATCTCGGCCGGCGGCGCCAGAGACGCTTCATCCCCACGGGCATCCTCGCGGACGACCGCTATGCGCCGCGCCTTCAGCGTGTCCTGCGCGAGCGGCGTGACGTGTCCGCCGGGCACGAGCACCACCGTGCTGCCGTAGTCCAGGACGCGCGCGTCCGCCTCGGTGATCATCTGAAAGCGCTTCATCAGGCGGATTCGTATGTTACATTCGCAAATCCACAACTCACAAATCACAAATCACAAATCGCAAATCGCACATGCAGGTCCTTCTCTCAGAGGCAGATATTCAGACACGCGTGCGGGACCTGGCCAACGAGATCGCGCGCGACCATCCCGACGGCGTGCACCTGGTCGCCGTGCTGAAGGGCGCGTTCGTCTTCCTCTCCGATCTCGCGCGCGCCATGCCTGGCCACTGCTCCGTGGACTTCATGGCGGTGTCGAGCTACGGCAAGGGCACCTCGTCGAGCGGGCAGGTGCAGGTGCTGAAGGACCTCAGCAGCGATGTCGAAGGCCGCGACATCGTCATCGTCGAGGACATCGTCGATACCGGGTTGACGCTGACCTATCTGCAGCAGATCCTGCGGGCGCGGTCGCCGCGCCACCTCCGCACGGCGTGCCTCCTCAGCAAGCCGTCGCGGCGCAAGGTGGACGTGCCGGTCGAGTACATCGGCTTCACGATCGAGGACAAATTCGTGGTGGGGTACGGCCTCGACTACGCGGAGAAGTACCGCAACCTGCCGTACATCGCCGTCATCGGGGATTGACGTTCTCCTCGGTGGTCACGCCGAAGCGCCTGAAGCGCCCGTACGTCGCGACGGTATCCACTTCGCTCGACCCGAAGACGTGCGACTCCCGCATCTCGGCCGGCACCGCGATGCCGAAGCGCTCGTCGAACCGGAACGTCGTCACGATCTCCGACTGATTCCGGATCACGAGCCCTGCCCCGACGCCGCGGCCGCCCATGTCGAGCCGCAGCTCGGTCTTCAGCACGCGTCCGGTCGGCGACTCGATCCACATCAGGCCGTTCATCGGCAGGTCGCGGTTGCCGTTCCCGCGCAGAATCGTCGGCCGCTGCCGCTCCTCGAAGCGCACGCTCCAGACCTGCGGCCCCATCTCGCGATCGTTCCGGACGAGCGACCACCGCAGACGCGCGCGGTAGACGTCCTGGACGAGCGCGATGGCCGTCAGCGGGTTGTTGAGCAGGTCGCCGTGGAGGTTGTACCGCGCGCCGGCGCGATCGATCTCCTGCGCGCGGCGCACCAGCGAGTCCGACGGCGGCTCCAGGAACAGTCTCACCAGCCGCTGGTCGCGATCGCCAACCGGTTTGCCGTCCACCTCCACGACGTCGCGGAACGACAACCAGTCCATCCCGCCGGGAATCTGGACGATCAGGAAGTCCGAGCGCAGGTGGCGGCTCGTCCGCTCGCGGAGATGGCGCTGCTGGTAGTCCTCTTCGGCGACGACGCCGGAGAACTTCGCCACGAACTCGGCCATGTACTCGGTGGCGCGGGCAACGAGGTCCTCCGCGCGCGGGTTTTGCGCCGCGGCGGCCGCCGGCCACGCGAGCACGACCAGCGCCAGCAGCGCGCTACTGCCGCACCGCCGCACGGACCTTCTCCGACCACTGGCGGGCTTCGTTCAGGACGGCCGCCTCGTCGAGCGTCAGCATCCTGCGATCGCGCATCAGCACCTTGCCGTGGACGATGGTCGTCTGCACGTCGTCGCCGCGGGTCGTGTAGACCAGATGTGACACAGGGTCGTACATGGGCGCCTGACGCGCGGCGCGCATGGAGACGACGATCAGATCTGCCCGCTTGCCGGGCTCGAGGGAACCGATGTGCCTGTCCATCCCCAGCGCGCGGGCGCCGCCAATGGTCCCCATGGCGAGCGCCGTCTTCGCGCCAAGGGCAGTCGGGTCGCCGGTCTGCAGCTTGTGCAGGAACGAGGCGATGCGCATCGCCTCGAACATGTCGAGGTCGTTGTTGCTGGCGGCGCCGTCGGTGCCCAGGCCCACCGGCACGCCGGCGCGCAGGTACCCCGTCACCGGCGCGGTGCCGCTGGCGAGCTTCATGTTGCTTTCCGGATTGTGCGAGACGCCCACGCCGCGCGCCTTCAGAATGGCAATCTCCGGCTCCGACACCCAGACCCCGTGCGCGCCGAGGACGCCGGGCCCCAGGAATCCCAGCGTGTCGAGATAGCCGACCGGCGACGCATTGTGGGTCTTCTCCGCGCCCTGCAGCTCGTCGCGTGTCTCCGCGAGGTGGATGATCGTCGGGACCCCATGACGCTGCGCGAGCTGACGGGCGGCGATCAGCGTCGGACCATCCAACGTGTACATGGCGTGGGGCGCCACGGCGGGCGTGATCAGCGGGTCGCCCTTGAACGCGGTAATGAACGCCTCGGTGCGCTGCAAACCCTCGGCGGGCGTCTTCGCGTCGGCGACGGGAAACTGAATGATGGTCTGCCCGAGCACGCCGCGGAGCCCGGCGGCCTTCGTCTCCCTGGCAATCTCCTCCTCGAAGTAATACATGTCCGTATAGGTGGTCGTGCCGGACTGAATCATCTCGAGGGCCGCCAGGCGGGTGCCCGCGCGGACGAACTCCGGCGACACGGTCTTCGCCTCGGCCGGGAAGATGTACTTCGTCAGCCAGTCCATCAGCGCGAGGTCGTCCGCCAGCCCGCGGTACAGCACCATCGGGGCATGGGTGTGCGTGTTGATCAGGCCGGGCATGACGACCTGGCCGGCCGCCTCAATCGTCTCGGCGCCCCGGAACTGTCGCCGGATCGCGTCCGCCGTGCCGACCGCGAGAATGTCCGCGCCGTCGATCGCCACGGCGCCGTTCGCAATGACCCGGCCGCCCGCGTCCATGGTCACGACCGTGCCGCCGGAGACGACCAGCGACACCTGCCGCTCCTGCGTCTGGCTCCAGACGACGCCGAGCGCAACGGCCAGCACGACCACGATCGCCGCGATCCACATCTTCATCGCGGAATATCATATGGCCTGTGCCGCTCCACCTCGTCGACCATCCCCTCGTGCACGACGCCCTCATGGAGCTGCGGGACGTGCGCACGCAGCCGCCCGAGTTCCGCCGCGCCGCCCAGCGCATCAGCGTGCTGCTGGCCGCGGAAGCGCTCAAGGACCTTCCGTCGATCCCGGCGATGGTGACGACGCCGCTGGGTCCGGCGGATGGCCGCGCCGTGAAAACCGACGTCGTCGTCGTGCCGGTGCTGCGCGCGGGCCTCGGGATGCTGGACGCCGTGCTCGCGCTGCTGCCTTCGGCCCGGGTGGGCCACATCGGCCTGCAGCGTGACGAAGCAACGGCCATCGCCTCGCGGTACTACTCGAAGCTGCCCTCGGATCTCCGCGACAGCTACGTGCTGATGATCGACCCGATGCTCGCCACGGGCGGCAGCGCGGTGGCGGCCATCGACCTGATCAAGGCCACCGGCGCGCGGACGCTCCGCATGATCTGCATCGTGGCCGCGCCGGAAGGCGTGGCGCTCGTCGAGCAGCACCATCCCGACGTGCAGATCTACACGCCCGTCGTCGATCAGGCGCTCAACGCGCACAAGTACATCGTCCCCGGGCTCGGCGACTTCGGGGATCGCCTCTACGGCACCGTTTGATCCAGACCTTACTCGCGATCTTCGCGTCCGACATCCTTCCTGTCTTCATCATTGCCGGCGCCGGCTTCCTGCTGGCGCGCCTGAGCCAGGTGGACGTGCGGACGATGGCGCGGGTGATTTTCAACGTGCTGTCGCCGGCGCTGGTGTTCACCCTGATGGTGACCGCCACGCTGTCGCTGGCCGACTTCGGGCGCATGGCGCTCTTCTGCGCGCTGGTCACCGTCGCCGCCGCGCTGGCGTCCGCGGCGACCGGCAGGGCGCTGCGCCTCGATCGCGCGTCGCTCATCGGGTTCGTCCTCGCCGTCGCGTTCTCGAACAGCGGCAACTACGGCCTTCCGGTCGTGATGTTCGCCTTCGGGCGCGAGGCGTTGACGCATGCCTCGGTCTATTTCGTGACGAGCTCGATTCTGATGTACACGGCGGGCGTGTTCCTCGCGGCAAGCGGTCGGCGGACGCTGCGGGAGTCGCTCGTCGGGATCGCGAGGGTGCCGGCGGTCTGGGGCGTGCTTGCGGCGGCCGTGGTGATGATCGGCGGCCTCCAGGTGCCGGAACCATTGATGCGGCCGGTATCGCTGCTCACGGACGCCTCGCTGCCGATGATGCTGCTCGTGCTCGGCATGCAGCTCGGACAGGCCGGACTGCCCGAGCACCGGGCGCCGCTGGCGGCCGCCGTCCTGCTGTCGCTGCTCGTGACGCCGGCCATCGCCATCGCGCTCGCCTCTGCGCTGCTCGCCGGCCCGGCGTTCCAGGCCGGTGTCCTCCAGGCGTCCATGCCCGCCGCCATCGTGACGACGATCATCGCGCTGGAGTTCGACGTCGCGCCGCGGTTCGTCACCAGCGTGGTGTTCCTGTCCACGCTCCTGAGCCCGATCACGCTGACCGGACTCATCGCCTGGCTCACCTGAGGGCTGTCGGCGGTCCGGCGGCGGGTCGGCCGCCCGTCAAGCCCGTCGCCGAACAGGCACGCGATTTCTGCGCAACCAGGGCCCGACCGCGCTGGTGTGCTTCGTGCACCGTTCGGTGCGACCCTCATGAGCGCCACACCCGCCATCACCCAGCATCACTGGGCGCCGTTCCTGCCCATGGTCAAGGCCGTCGAGCTGGTGGCCCGGGGCAAGCGCGTCCTGGAAGTCGGTCCCGGCTACACGCCGTTCGCGCCGGCGTCCGTGTTCGTCGACCACGATCCGCCGCCGCGCCTGGCCGGCCTCGAGGTGCACGCGATCGACGTCAGCATGGAGCCGCTCCCCTTTCCGGATCACAGCTTCGATTTCGTCTACTGCCGCCACACGCTGGAGGACCTGCACAACCCGATCTTCGTGTGCCGCGAGATGGCGCGCGTCGCGCGCGCGGGCTACATCGAGACACCGTCGCCGCTGGCCGAGTGCGCGCGCGGCGTGGACGGCGGCTCGCCGCAGTGGCGCGGCTACGCGCATCACCGCTACATCGCGTGGGTCGAGGACGGTACGCTGCTGTTCCTGCCGAAGTATCCGATTATCGAGTGCCTCGACTTCGGTGCCGCGGAAGCCGTGTTCGTCGACGGCCTCAACGCGGGGCCGATGTTCTGGAACACTCACTTCTTCTGGGAGGGCGCGCTGCCCTGCCGCATGCTCCCGGATCCGACCGGGTTCCGGCTGCGCGAGGACTACGGACCGCTGATCCTCCGGGCCGCGCAGCACTGCCTGGCGCAGACCGCCGCCATGACGGAAGAGCTGCTCAGAAAGGCCGGCGCGCTGGAACAGTCCGTGGCATCGTGAGGTCACTGTCCTGAGTCAGCCCGCGGAGTCGCCCGTCGAAGCGGCGTGCTGTTGCCGCAGACTCTTCAATCACATAAACTGGAAGTCCCGGCGCCGCTTCACCCCGGCGGCACCCGAGTTCCTGCAATCCGGGCGCGTGGCTCAGCGGTAGAGCATTCGCTTCACACGCGAGGGGTCGGTGGTTCGATTCCACCCGCGCCCACCATTCGACATCGCCTTCGCCCCGCCTGCGGCGAGCCGAAGGCTCGCTCATGGCGGGCCATCCATCCGGGAGAATGCCCTGAGCGAGGGAGCGAAGCGACCGAGTCGAAGGGCCCCTCTTGAATGATTCGATCCGACGATGCCATCGTCGTCGGCGTGTGGTTTGTCTGTATTCTGCGCTGTGCGGATGACTCGCTCTACATCGGAGAGACGGGCGACTTGGAATCCCGAATCTCAAACACCCCGCGGGCAGCGCGAGCGTGTTCACGGCGCGACGCAGGCCGTTGGTTATGGCGTACTCGGAATCGCACGCGACACGCGACGCCGCGCTCGAGCGCGAACGGCAGATCAAGCGATGGACGCGTGCGAAGAAGGAGGCTGGGCGATCTGGCGCTCCTGAAGGCACTCTAAAGCGACCATCAGCCCCAATCAGCCCAGTCGTTTCCTGGCGAGAAGTGTCCGGACTTGTGGAACGAGTTCCACCGGGATGTCTACGGCCTCTTCATCCGACTGGTTCTCGTAGTGTTCGAGGACACGACGGACGCGTTCTTCGTTCCAACCTTCCGGAAACTGTGGCTGCTTCGTTTCTTTCTGCGGCGCCGGAGCGCTGCCCGTCAAGGAACGCCGTCAAGGCGTTCCGGCAGATACAAAAAGGGCAGCTCCGAGGGAGCTGCCCTTTTTTGCCTCGCAACATTGGCGACGGTGCGCCGGCTACGAGGGCTTCTTCAACTCCGCCATCAACGCTTCGATCATCTGCAGGTACTGCTGCTCGGTGGTCTGAAACGTCTTCCGGTACTCGTCTTCCGAGATCTTCGCGCGGTCCCAGTCGCCGTCGAACGACACGCTCTTGCCGCCGACGTCAACCGTATCGAACGGCTGGTTGTCCTCGCGTCTCGCGCGCAGGCCGTTGGCGCCGAGGTCGGAGATGAACACCTTCGACGCGGGCACCGACGCGCTGTTCAGATCGATGTAGATGTCGCGGTACGCCTTCTGCGCGAGCTGCGCGTCCATGCGCTGCGGCACCGAGTAGCGCGCGCTGACGACGAGGAGCTGGCTGCCGGCAAAATACAGCGCCCCGACGAACTGATCGGGCGCGCTGCCCCTGGCGGCAATGCTGTCGAGTTTGCGGGAATCCAGCAGCTTGACGAGCTCGCCGACCGCGGCTGCAGTCTTCGAGTCCTGCGCGAGCGCGCCTGACGGCGCGAGCAGGAAGAGGGTCGCAATTCCCACGCAACATACGCCGCGAACTACACCGGCCATGGCGCACCCCCGGAGAGCACACGAATTGTCAGGCGACTTGTATCACCGCGGGGCGCGGCCGTCAATCGGCCGTGCACGGGAGGACGTTCGCTCAGCCGATGAAGAGCGCGTCGTCTTCGTCGACGCCTTTGCGGCGCGTCTCCGCCGACGGCTTCACGCTGCCAAGCGTGGAGAGGATGGCCTTCAGGCCGTCGAGCCAGGCAGAGGCGCGATCGATTTGCGCCGCGGCCGCGGCAGTGGCCCGCGCGGCGTCGGCCGCAACCGACTGCAGGCTCAGGAGCACCGGCTGGATGTCGTGCTCGAGGCGCTCGACGATGCGATCGAGGCGGCGGGCGACGCGGGCCGCAAAGACGACGGCGGCGACCTGGATGGCGGCCATGACGACGACGGCCGCGGCAATCACACCCAGGAAGACGTCGCTCACGCCTGCGGCTCCTCGCCGGCGCGCTGCTGGAACTGCTCGCGCGCGCGGTCGAACGCCGTGGCCAGGTTCGAGCGCCCTTCGCGCGCGCGCTCGCCGAGAACATCGCGCGTCCGCTCGCCGCTGGCCGGGGCGAACAACAGGGCAAGCGCGGCGCCGGTGACCGCGCCGGCGACGAACGCCACGAGCAGCGCGCCGCCGCCGATTGAATCGTTGGACGCCATGTGTCCTCCTACGACCTACGACCTACGTCCTACCACCTACCACCTAGAACAGGCTCACGCGAACGTTGAGGAACTTCCGCGGATCCGCGCGAATGTCCCGCACCAGATTCCGCAGCTCGGCAATGGCTCCGTTCATGTTCTCATACAACTGCTTGTCGCGGAGCAGCGCGCCGGCGGTGCCGTCGCCCTGCTCGAGCCCCATCATCACCTTGTCGAGGCGACCCGACATGGCATTGAGCCGGTCGTACAGCTCGCGCTCGGTCAGCAGCTTCCCCGCCGTCCCCTCGCCGCGGCTGATGCGCCCCGTGATCGCATCCAGGTTCGTGGTCGTGGACGTCAGCGACTTCGCCAGCGCATCGTCCTGCAGGAGCTTCCCGAGGGTGCCTTGCCCGTCGCGAATCCGGGCGGTGACGGTCTCGAAGTTCTGGAGCGACGCCTCGAGCGCCTTGGCGGCGCTCGGGTCGTTCGCCAGCCGTCCCAGCGTGCCGCGGCCCTGGCTCACGTTGCGCGCGACCTGCTCGGCGGCCGACACGAGGCTGTTCAGCTCCACATACAGCGAGTCGTCAGTGAACAGACGCCCGACGGTGCCCTTGCCGCTCCGCATGTCCTGCAGCAGCTCCGTCAATTCTCCGATGCCTTCCGACGCCTGGCGCGTGACGTCGGTCAGCGAGCCGGTCGCCGCGCCGCTCGGCACGTAGCCCCACTCGGGAATCGGGCTCCCTTCGCTGGACGGCCGGATGTCCACCGCGCTCTCCCCGAGCAGCGACACGGACCCGAGCGATGCCAGGGAGGTGGTCGTGATGCGCGGCTGCATGTCCTCGGAGAGCTCGAAGGTCACCTCCACGCGATCGTCCACGAAGTTGATGCCGGTGACCGTGCCCGACTCGACCCCCGCCACGCGCACCGGCGACCCGGCGTTGAGCCCGGCCACGTCGGTGAAGACGGTCTTGAGCGAATAGCGCTGCCAGCTGAAGCCGCCGGAGCCGGTGAGCAGGAAGATCAACATGGCCGCCAGGGCCAGCGCGACGACCGAGACGATCCCGATCTTCAGCTCCGACCAGGCCAGCGAACGGGTGCGAGGCATGACTCTATCTTCTCCTACGAGAGGAACGACCGGATGTACGGGTCCTGCGAATCGCGCAGCTCCGCCGCGTGCCCCTCGAAGTGGATGCGGCCGTCCTTCAGCATGATGAACTCGGCCTCCTCGCACTTCACCGGGTCGGCGGGGACGATGGTGATGTCGCCGCGCTCGCGGACGGCCTCGTGCGTGGCCACGCGAAAGGCGTCCCGCAGCTGGTGCGTGACGACGATCGAGCTGATCTCCTCCAGGTCCCGCAGCTTGATGATCTCGTCGTCCACGGTGTCGGCCGTGATCGGGTCGAGGCCCGTGGTGGCCTCGTCGTAGAGCAGGATGCGCGGCTTGTACGACATCGCCCGCGCGATCGCCACGCGCCGGCGCTGGCCGCCCGAGAGCTCCGACGGCATGCGATCGATGAACTCGCGCAGGCCGATGAAGCCGAGCACCTCTTCGACCCGGCCCCATACCTGGTGGTCGGGCACGCCTTCCTCGATCAGCTTGTAGCCGACGTTCTCCGCCACGGTCAGCGAGTCGAAGAGCGC
>Ga0194128_10011619_pt1 | contig 10168 bp, 8 predicted proteins | sample TA2KigCa65mmetaG_FD_148650 | JGI IMG/M metagenome (GOLD analysis project Ga0194128, IMG submission 148650) | Freshwater microbial communities from Lake Tanganyika, Tanzania - TA2015037 Kigoma Deep Cast 65m | ecosystem: Environmental > Aquatic > Freshwater > Lake | place: Tanzania: Lake...
ATGATCCGATCGCCGACCGCGCCAGGGGCAATTTCCGCCGTGCCGGTCGTGCCGTCATAGCCGGTGATCTTGCACACCCAGCGATAGATCGGCACGGCGGCGAAGGCGAGCCCGACCATGGCGCAGGCGATGCCGCCAAGAACGATGGCGGTGCCGAAGCGGCGGCGCTGTGCGATGGCGTGGCTCATCCGCCGCCCTGAAACTTGACGAGCGCGATGAAGAAGAAGAGCACGACGAGCGCAAGCAGCGCGCCGCCCAGCGCATAGTTGCGCGCCCGCCGCTGGCGATGCAGATCGCCGGTCATCCGATGAGCTCCGTGCCGCCGAGCCCCGGCGCGACATAGTGGTCGATCAGCAGAAGGGCGAAAACCAGGAACAGGTAAAGGATGGAGAACGGGAACAGCCTTTTGACGCTTGCCATGGTGCGATCACGCCAGACCGCAACGGCAAGGGCGAGGAACAGTCCGCCCAGAATGAGCGCGCCAGCGCCATAGACGATGCCCGACAGCCCGATCGCACAGGGCACGAGGGTGAGCGGCACGAGCACGACCGAATAGAGCAGGATCTGGACACGCGTCGCGGACTCACCAGCGACCACGGGCAACATCGGCACGCCTGCCTTGTCATAATCGCCACGGCGGAACAGCGCGAGCGCCCAGAAGTGCGGCGGTGTCCACAGAAAGATGATGCCGAAAAGCACGAGCGAGGGCAGGCCGACATCGCCGGTCACCGCCGCCCAACCGATCATGGGCGGAAAGGCGCCGGCCGCGCCGCCGATCACGATGTTCTGCGGTGTGCGCCGCTTCAGCCCGATCGTGTAGATGACGACATAGAAGAAGATCGTGAAGGCAAGCAGGCCCGCCGCGACCCAGTTGACCGCGAGGCCCATGATCGCGACCGAGCCCACGGCCAGGACGATACCGAAGCCAAGCGCGGTTTCCGGTGCGATGCGACCCGCGGGAATCGGCCGGCCGCGCGTGCGCGACATCAGCGCGTCGATGTCGCGGTCGTACCACATGTTGATCGCGCCGGAAGCCCCGGCACCGATCGAGATGCAGAGCGTCGCCACCAGCGCGAGCAACGGATGAAGGCTGCCCGGCGCCAGCAGCATACCGACCACCGCGGTGAACACCACGAGCGACATCACCCGGGGCTTCAGAAGGGTGACGAAATCCCCCGGGGTCCCGTGCGGGGCCGCAAGCGCGCCGGCTGGTGCCTGCGACCCGAGCGTTGGACTGATGTCGGCCATGACGATGCGCGAACCGTTCCCTTCGAAGCTCGGCCCGGCCTAGTGGATGCGGGGCTGTGTTTCAAAGGTATGGAACGGCGCCGGCGAATCGACGGTCCATTCCAGCGTTGTCGCCCCCTCGCCCCACGGGTTGGCTTCCGCCTTCTTCCCGAAGAAGATCGTCTTCACCAGGATGAAGAGGAAGAGGACGAGACCCGCGGCGCCGATATAGGAGCCGATCGAGGAGATCATGTTCCAGCCGGCGAAGGCATCCGGATAGTCCGGGATGCGCCGCGGCATGCCGGCAAGGCCCGAGAAGTGCATCGGGAAGAACGTGAGGTTCGCCCCGATGAAGGTGATCCAGAAATGGATCTTACCGAGCGTCTCGGGATATTGGCGCCCGCTCATCTTGCCGATCCAGTAGTAGAAGCCGGCAAACACGGCGAACACAGCGCCAAGCGAGAGCACATAGTGGAAGTGCGCGACCACGTAATAGGTGTCGTGCATCGCGGTATCGACACCGGCATTGGCCAACACCACGCCGGTCACGCCGCCCACCGTGAACAGGAAGATGAAGCCAATCGCCCAGAGCATGGGCGTTTTGAACTCAATCGACCCGCCCCACATGGTGGCGATCCAACTGAAGATCTTGATGCCGGTCGGCACCGCGATGACCATGGTCGCCGCGAGGAAGTAGGCCCGCGTGTCCACGTCCATGCCGGTCGTAAACATGTGGTGCGCCCACACCACGAAGCCGATGAAGCCGATCGCGACCATGGCGTAGGCCATGCCGAGATAGCCGAATACCGGCTTGCGCGAGAAGGTCGCCACGATGTGGCTGATGATGCCGAAGCCCGGCAGGATCAGGATGTACACCTCGGGGTGGCCAAAGAACCAGAAGAGGTGCTGATAGAGCAACGGATCGCCGCCGCCGGCCGGATCAAAGAATGCCGTGCCGAAATTGCGATCAGTCAGCAGCATGGTGATCGCGCCCGCGAGCACCGGCAGCGAGAGCAGCAGCAGGAACGCCGTGACCAGCACGGACCACACGAAGAGTGGCATCTTGTGCATGGTCATGCCTGGCGCGCGCATGTTGAGGATCGTCGTGATGAAGTTGATCGCGCCGAGAATCGAGGACGCGCCCGCGAGGTGAAGGCTGAAGATCGCGAGATCCATGGCCGGACCCTGATGGCCCGAGGTCGAGAGCGGCGCATAGACCGTCCAGCCGGCGCCTACGCCATCACCCGGGCCACCGGGCACGAAGATGGACGCGACAAGACAGCCAAACGATGGGATGAGCAGCCAGAAGCTGATGTTGTTCATCCGTGGGAACGCCATGTCCGGCGCCCCGATCATCAGCGGCACGAACCAGTTGCCGAACCCTCCGATGAAGGCCGGCATGACCATGAAGAACACCATGATCAGGCCGTGGCCCGTGACCAGCACGTTGAACAAATGATGGTCGCCACCGAGCAGCTGATCGCCCGGCGCGTTCAACTCGATGCGCATCAAGACTGAGAGCAGCGTGCCGATGATCCCCGCGATGATCGCGAAGGTGATGTACATCGTGCCGATGTCTTTGTGATTGGTCGAGTAGAGCCAGCGCGTGATGCCACGCGGATGATCGTGGTGGCCTGCCTGGGCGCCGCTGAAATAGGTCATGATCGATTCCCCTTCGCGATCGTCAGCGCGCCGCGTCGGCGCCGCTCAAGCCGGCGACCTTGGTCACATCGGCTGAATCCTTCATGGCCGCCTTCTTCTCGGCGACCCAGGCCGCAAACTCTTCCTTGCTGACCGCCTTCACCATGATCGGCATGAAGCCATGGTTGGTGCCGCACAGCTCGGAGCACTGGCCGTAATAGATGCCAGGCGAATTGATGTGTACCCAGGTCTCGTTGATGCGCATGGGCACCGCGTCGATCTTTACGCCGAGCGCGGGCAGCGCGAAGGCATGGATCACGTCATCGGCCGTAGCAAGAATGCGGATGTCGACGCCCGCGGGCAGCACCACGGCATTATCGGTCGCCAGAAGCCGCGGCTCGCCTTCGGCCAGCTCGCCTTCCTCTTTCATGATGGCGTCGAAGGTGATGCCACCATGATCGGGATATTCGTAGGACCAATACCACTGATGGCCGATCGCCTTGATCGTCATTTCGGGATTTGCGACGCGGTCCTCATAGTAGAGCAGCCGGATCGAGGGGATCGCAATGGCCAGGAGAATGATCACCGGAACCGCGGTCCACACCATCTCAAGAAGGGTGTTGTGCGACCATTTCTGCGGCGTCGGGTTCCGCTTCTTGTTGTAGCGGATGATGATCCAGGCCATGAGGGCGAGGACGAAGGCCGAGATCACGATGATGATGTAGAGCAGCACGTTGTGAAACTCGTTGACGCGCTCCATCACCGGCGAGTGCGCGGTCTGAAATCCCGTTCCCCACGCAGTCGGCGCCATCACGACGTCATCGTTCGCCTGGGCCAAGCCGCCCAGCAACGTCACCGTTCCAACGGCCAGCATTGCGGCAAGACCGCTCTTGAGCATCCGCATATCGATCCTCAGCTCCCTCGGCGTCGCCAGAACGGCCACGCCTTTGCTCACCCCAGATGAGGCCGCGGTCGCCCCTCGCGACTCGGGCCTCGAATTTGGCGGGGCAGTATAGGCAGATCGTCCGGTTCTGGCGAAGCGAGCCGCACGGCCGCCTCCCGGCCTGATCGTGGGGAGATCTTCGTAATATATTGTTTTGTATATGAAAAACCCAAATGGCCGGATCGGGACGTTGCAAGAGTCTTGCGACCAATTGTCGCGACCGCACCGTCTTACCCCGCCCGGCACCGCGAAACCGACCCTGGTCGAGTCGCCCCGGCTTTCCTATCTTGCCTTGCGAATGGACCTCGTCGCCCGCCGCTTAGGAGCACCCCCATGGATTCCGCCGCCCTCGCCCGCGACCTTTTTTTCGAGCGCGCCGGCCTCGACCCAGCCAGGGTGACCCGCACGCTTGGCCAAGCTTTCAAAGGCGCGGATGACGGCGAGCTGTTTCTTGAATATCGCCAGAGCGAATCCTTCAGCCTCGATGACGGTCGCATCAAATCGTCGAGCTTCGACGTGGCGCAGGGCTTTGGCCTGCGCGTCGTGGTGGGCGAGGCGACCGGCTATGCCCATGCGTCCGAGCTCAGCCAGGCCGCGCTCGAGCGCGCGACCAGCTCGCTGGCCGCGGTGACACGCGGCGCCTCGGGCACCCTCGCTTTTGGCCCATCGCGCACCGACCGGGCGCTCTATCGGCCGGACAACCCACTGGATTCGGTGGCCCTGCCGGCCAAGATCGCGCTGCTCGGCGAGATCGACAGCTATGCCCGCGCCAAGGACCCCAAGGTGCGCCAGGTCATGGCCTCCTTGTCGGGCGAATGGCAGGTGGTACAGATCGAGCGGCCGGACGGGAGCAGAGTTGCTGATGTGCGCCCGCTCGTCAGGCTCAATGTGACGGTCGTGGTCGAGCGCGACGGACGCATGGAAACCGGCACCTTTGGCGTCGGCGGGCGCGAGGGCTATGGCCGCTGGATGCAGCCCGACGCCTGGCGTTCGCAGGTGGATGAGGCGCTGCGCCAGGCGCTCGTGAACCTCGATTCGGTGCCGGCGCCGGCGGGCGAGATGACGGTCGTGCTCGGGCCGGGCTGGCCCGGCATCTTGTTGCATGAGGCGATCGGCCACGGCCTCGAGGGCGACTTCAACCGCAAGAAGACCTCGGCCTTCGCCGGCCTTCTCGGCCAGCGCGTCGCTTCCAAGGGCGTCACGGTGATCGATGACGGCACGATCGAGGGGCGGCGCGGCTCGCTCACCATCGATGACGAGGGCACGCCGACCGGTCGTACTGTGCTGATCGAAGACGGAATCCTACGCGGCTATTTGCAGGATCGCATGAACGCGCGTCTCATGGGCATGGAGCCCACCGGCAATGGCAGGCGCCAGAGCTTCGGCCACATGCCGCTGCCGCGCATGACCAACACCTACATGCTGGCCGGAGACGCCTCGCCCGAGGACATCATCAGGAGCGTCTCGAAAGGGCTCTACGCGGTCAATTTCGGCGGCGGGCAGGTTGACATCACGTCGGGCAAGTTCGTGTTCTCCGCCGCCGAGGCCTATCTGATCGAGAATGGCAAGGTCGGCGCGCCGGTAAAGGGCGCGAGCCTGATCGGCAATGGCCCCGACGTGCTGACCAAGGTGAGTGCGATCGGCAGCGACATGGCGCTCGACTCCGGCATCGGCACCTGCGGCAAGGCAGGACAGGGCGTGCCGGTCGGCGTCGGCCTGCCGACTCTGCGGGTCGATGGGCTGACCGTCGGCGGCACGGCGGCATAAAGTATTCAAACAAACCGTCATCAAGAGGACGCGCGACCAAAACGGCGCGCGAAGGGGAGCGACATGCGCTACGGAGCTATTTTTCCGCAGATCGAGCTGGGTCACGACGCCGGCGCGGCCAAGGCCTATGCCCAGGGGGCCGAGGCCTTGGGCTTCGACCACATCCTCGTGTTCGACCATGTGGTCGGCGGCAATCCGGCGACCCACAATCTGCGCGGGCCCTATACATGCCATGACAGCTTCCTCGAGCCGTTCTTGCTCTACGCCTACATGGCGGCGGTCACGACGCGGATCGAGTTCACCACCGGCATCATCATCCTGCCACAGCGCCAGACCGCGCTGGTCGCCAAACAGGCCGCGACCCTCGACGTACTTTCAGGTGGCCGGTTCCGCTTCGGCATCGGCATCGGTTGGAACGACGTCGAGTACCAGGCCCTCGGCCAGGAGTTTGAGAGCCGGGGCGCGCGCTCGGAAGAACAGATCGCGCTTCTGCGCGAACTCTGGACCAAGCCGCTCGTCACCTTCAAGGGCCGCTTCGATGAGATCGTCGATGCCGGCCTCAATCCACTGCCGGTGCAGCGCCCGATCCCGATCTGGTTCGGCGGCCATGCCGATGCGGTGGTGCGGCGCGCGGCGCGCCTGGGCGATGGCTGGCTGCCGCTCTACGCGCCGAACGAACAGGGCATCAAGGCGGTCGAGACCTTCCGCCGCTATGCGCGCGAGGCCGGGCGCAACCCCGACACGATCGGCATCGAAAGCTGGATCAATGTCGGCGATTACGACGACGGCTTTGGCATGCGCTATGACACCGAGGAGTCATGGCGCAAATGGGCCGAGGGCTGGAAACGGCTGAAGCCGACGCATCTGAGCATCAACACGATGAAGGCCGGGCTCAAAACGGTCGATCAGCACCTGACGCTGCTCGGCCGCGTGCGCCAGGCGATCATGGCCGCCTGATTCTCAGGAGCGCAGCACGCCGCCCGGCGTAGCCCCTGTCGCCTGGCCCTCGGCCCACACGATCTCGCCATTGACGATCGTGTGGGTGACGCCCTTCGAGCGCATGACCATGCGCTTGGCGCCGGTCGGGAGATCATAGCTGCGCTCGGGCCGGTTCGATGAGCCGACGGTCGTGGGATCGAAGATCGCGACGTCGGCCGCCGCGCCGACCTTCAAGCGCCCCCGGTTCCTGATGCCAAACAGATCGGCCGGCTGCGCGGTGAGCCGCGCGACTGCCTGTTCCAAGGTCATGATCTGGCGCTCGCGCACCCAGGTGCCGAGCATGTAGGTCGGGTAGCCGGCGTCGCACAGCATGTCGACATGGGCGCCGGCATCACCAAGCGCGATCAGGATGTGCGGATCAGCCAGCAATTGCGCGACCTGGGGCGGCGAGGTGTTGAACTGTGCCAGCACGAACTCGATGTCGAGATCGTCCTCGAGCGTGAGATCGAGCATGGTATCGACACCGTCCTTGCCGCGCTCACGCGCAATGTCGGCGATGGTGCGGCCTTCGAGCGGCTTCATCGCGGGCGCGCGCGCTTCGAGCACCGAGAGGCGGTGCCAATCACCGCTGAACACCGGCGCGCCCTTCAACTCGACGCGGAACGCATTGCGGAAGTCCGGATCGCCATAGGTGGCGCGCTGCGCCTCCTTCGATTTGTCCTCGAACGCCCGCTTCCAGCAGGGGAACGAGGCGAAGGAAAACGGGTTGCGCATGTTGACCTCGCGCGTGAGCGGCAGTGGCGAGGTCTGCGGCACGACACCGCGCTCGAGCAAGGTGCCGAGCTTCCGCATCGAATCCTCGCAGCAGGTCGGCAGATCGTCGCGCTGGAACAGAGCGAGGAAGGTGATCGGCCGATTGCTCTCCTGAACAAGCATTTCGAGCAGTGCGCACTCGTCGTCAGTCAGCACGGAGATCTTCTTGGTCAGCGCGATCTCGATCGCGCCCTTGCCGGTCTCCTTCAGGACATTGGCGTAGGCCTTGAGCTCGTCCTGGCTCGCATTGCGGCAGGCGAGCGGCCGGCCGTGAAAGCCCATGTGCTGGTTGAAGGTCGTGGTCGAGAAGCCGAACGCGCCGGCATCGACCGCGCCCCGCAGCAGCGACTTGATGCGCGCGGTCTCATCCGGCGTCGCCGCCCGCTCCATCGAGGCATCGCCCATGACGTAATGGCGGAAGGGCGTGAGCGGCGCGAGAAAGGCGAGGTTGAGCGCCGAGGGCCGGCGCGCCGCCGCCTCGATATATTCGGGAAAGCTCTCCCAATCCCAGGTGATGCCGGCGTTCAGCACATCGAACGGAATGCCTTCGACATTGACGAGATCGTGCATGGCGATCTCGCGCGTCTCGGGCTTGCAGGGCGCGATGCCGACGCCGCAATTGCCCATGACGACCGACGTCACCCCGTGCCAGGGCGAGGGCGTGATCCCTGAATCCCAGCAGATCTGCGCGTCATAGTGGGTGTGCGGGTCAATGAAGCCCGGCGCCACCACGCAGTCCGAGGCATCGATGATCTTGGTCGCGCCGTCGTTGATCTTGCCGATCTCGACGACCGTGCCGGCTTTGATGGCCACATCCGCGCGGCGCCCGGGCGCGCCCGTGCCATCGATCACCATTCCGTTCTTGATCAGCAGATCATGAGCCATGGCAACACCTGTGTGAGCTCGGGAGCGCCTAGTAGCCGATCGCCGCACCGTCCTTGCGTGGGTCGGAGCCACCGGTCAACACGCCCTCCTTCCAATCGATCTTGATCGCCTGGCCGCCGCCATGTGGCAGCTCGGCCTCGACGACATGGTGGCCCATCTTGACCAGGCGCCCGAGCGTCTTCGCGCTGATGCCGCGCTCGGCCTCGAGCACATTATCGAAATGGAAGGCGCGCGGGCTGTCGAGCGCCTCCTGCACATCCATGCCGAAATCGAGCACATTGGTCACGAAATGGGCGTGGCCGGTCGCCTGGAAGTGGCCGCCCATGACGCCGAAGGGCATCACGCAGCGCGCGCCCTCGCCCATCATGCCGGGGATGATGGTGTGCATCGGGCGTTTGCCGGGCGCGATCGCGTTCGGGTGCTTGCGGTCATTCACCACGAAGGACGCGCCGCGGTTCTGCAGCATCACGCCGCTCTTCGGCGTGCACAGGCCGCTGCCGAAATTGTGGAAGGTCGAGTTGATGAATGAGAGCGCGTTGCGCTCCTTGTCGACGACGCAGAGATAGACCGTGTCCTTGTGCTCCGGCAGGCCGGGTGGCGGCAATTCCGCCATCGCACGCTTCGGGTCGATGATGCCCTGCAGCGCCTTGGCGTAGCCGCCGGAGAGCAGATGCTTGACCGGCACCTTGGCGCGCGTCGGATCGGCCAGGAAGGCGTTGCGGTCGCGATAGGCAAGGCGCGTGGCCTCGGCCTCGAGGTGGAAGCGCTCAGCGCCATGGGGATCGAGACCCTCGAGGTCGAAGCCCGCCAGAATGTTGAGGATGATCAGCGCGATCAGGCCCTGCCCATTGGGCGGGCATTCATAGATATCGCGGCCACGATAGCGCGTCTTGATCGGCGTTACATACTCGGCGTCGTACTCCGCGAGGTCGTCATGCGAGAGCAGGCCGCCATGGCTGCGCACATAGGAAACGATGTCATCGGCAACCGCGCCGGCATAGAACGCGTCGCGCCCCTTCTTGGCGATGGCGCTCAAGGTGGCGGCGAGCTCGGGCTGACGGTGGATCGTGCCGGCCGCCGGTGCCTTGCCCTTGGGCAGGAAGATGCGCTTGGCGTTGGGGCAGGCCGAGAGCTTGTCGTGATTGCGCGCCCAGTCCTCACCAATGCGTGAATAGACGACATAGCCGTCCGCAGCCAGCCGGATGGCAGGGCGCAGCAGCTCGGCCAGCGACTTCGTGCCGTGGTCCTTCAAAAGCTTGGACCAGGCCGCGACCGCGCCCGGCACAGTCACCGCGTGCGCGCTCTGAAAGCCGATCGAGGGAATGCTGCGCTCAAGATAGTAGTCGATGGTGGCGGCCTTGGGCGCGCGGCCCGAGCCATTGAGCGCGATCGGCGGCACCTTGCCCTTGGGCGCATAGAGCGCGAAGCAATCGCCGCCGATGCCGTTCGATTGCGGCTCGACCACGCCGAGCACGGCGACCGCGGCGATGGCGGCGTCGACCGCATTGCCGCCGTCGCGCAGCACTTCGAAGGCAACCCGCGTCGCCTCGGGGTGCGATGTGCAGGCCATGCCGTTGGCGCCTTGGGCCGGTGAGCGACCGGGTAGTTGAAAGTCGCGCATCACGCTCTCCCTCTTGTCGCGGCGCACTATGCCTAAGCCGCCTTGCCCCCGCCAGATGATTGCTCAAGCAGGCGTCACCGAAATGTGCACAGCGTTGAGTGGCCTCGCCGCAGGGGGTGACCCTAGAGTCCTCGCCACACGGGCCAGCCGGCCCGCTTTACACCAGCAGGAGGGTGACCAATGAGAAAACCATGGTTGGGGACGGCCGCGCTGGCGCTGCTCGCAGGCACGGGCCTGTCGGCGTCAAACGCGGCCGACGCGGCCGAGACCCCGGCGCCGAAGCGCGTGACCGTGACCGGCGAGATCATCGATTCCTGGTACCTGTTGAGCGA
>Ga0194128_10011627_pt1 | contig 10162 bp, 8 predicted proteins | sample TA2KigCa65mmetaG_FD_148650 | JGI IMG/M metagenome (GOLD analysis project Ga0194128, IMG submission 148650) | Freshwater microbial communities from Lake Tanganyika, Tanzania - TA2015037 Kigoma Deep Cast 65m | ecosystem: Environmental > Aquatic > Freshwater > Lake | place: Tanzania: Lake...
GCACTGACCACCACGCTTTCGCCAAAGCCTGTAAAGCCAACGGCATCGGCCAGAAGTTCACCAAGGTCAACCGCCCGCAAACCAATGGCAAGGCCGAACGGGTCATCCGCACCTTGATGGAGATGTGGCATGTGAAAACCGAATTCAAGGATAACTTCGACCGACAATTGCAATTGAACCGTTTCATCAACTTCTATAACACCGTCAAACCACACAAGGCTTTGAATAATTCAACTCCTTATGAAATACTCTACCAATATTTTAATCAACCACTCTGTAAACAACCCTGAGATTTCTTACACCTTATTCATTCCGGTTTGAAGCCGTACGCCTGATGCGAGTACTTTATTCGGCAGTATTCTTCTTTCTTATCCCCTTCATTCTTTTACGGTTGCTCTGGCGTAGCGTCAAAGCGCCGGATTACCGCAAACGCTGGGGCGAGCGTTTCGGCTGCTATAACAATAAACCTCAGTCTGGAGTCATCTGGTTTCACGCTGTTTCTGTGGGCGAGGCGGAAGCGGTCTTTCCATTAATCAAACGCTTCCAGCAAAACCGGCCTGAGCTTCCGATTTTAGTGACTACCACCACGCCGACCGGTTCGGCGCGGGTGCAAGCTGTTCTGCAAAACACTGTGCAGCACGTTTATTTGCCGTACGATATTCCATGGATTGTTAAGCGGTTTTTGACCAGCTTCAAACCCAGGGTGGCGGTAATAATGGAAACCGAGCTTTGGCCTAATCTGTTCCATCATTGCGGCATTAATCAAATTCCTTTATATGTGGTTAATGCCCGATTATCGGAAAAATCCGCAAAAGGCTACCGAAAACTGCCCGCATTAATTCATCCATTGTTGAGTCACATCAGCCACATTGCCGCGCAAAGCGAAGACGACGCCAACCGATTTATCGCTATTGGCGCAAGGCCTGATCAAGTGTCGGTATGCGGTAATATCAAATTCGATCTGGACATTCCCGGTTCCGTTATTAATGCCGGTAAGGAGCTAAAAGCTTCTGATTTTAAAGGCCGTTTTGTGTGGTTGTGCGCCAGTACGCATCACGGTGAAGAGCAGATTTTGCTTGATGCATACAAAGCGCTGAAACAAAATATTCCTGAATTAATGCTGGTGATTGCCCCCCGGCATCCTGAGCGTTTTGCAGACGTCGAATCCCTTTGCAAAATCGGCAAATTGACAGTAATCACCCGTACTTCAACGCAGCCGTGCGCGCCGGAAACCGACGTATATCTGGCCGATACGATGGGCGAATTAAAAATGCTGTACGCGGCTTGCGATGTTGCCTTTGTCGGCGGTAGCCTGGTTCCTATTGGCGGACATAATATTCTGGAGGCAATGGCGGCAGACGCGCCGGTTTTGTTTGGCGAACACATGGCTAATTTCAAGGAGATTGCCAGTAAAGCCCTGCAAAATAATGCGGCAATTCAATGCCGGGATCAGGGTGCTATAACCCAGGCGATTACGAACGTGTACCTGCAAAACGAAACCAGGATGTCATTAATTAATAACGGAAAATCCGTGTTGGCGCAAAACCGCGGAGCAATCGATAAACTGTATAAACTGTTAATGACCGCTATTGACAGACAAGCAAAATGATTGTGATGAATAACGTCATTAATCGGAATCAAACTGACGCCTTATTCTGATGCCATTTTTAACGAGAATGGCGGATTTAACCGTTTAAATTTAAAGCCGCGGTGATTAATGGCAAGCGCTCCGCTAATTCCTGTTCGGTATAGGCTGTTACCGGAAATTTCCCCCACACCGGCGACGGCCATGCCTTATCCGTGTGAAAACGCACGACATGATGTATGTGCAATTGCGGAACCAGATTGCCGATGGCGGCAATGTTGATTTTGTCGCCGTTGTACAGGTTTTGCAGGCGTTCCGCCAGAAAGCAGGACTCTTCCATTAATAACCCGCGTTGATGCGGATTCAACTGGTAAATTTCTTTAAGATCAGCTACTTCCGGTACGAGAATGAACCAGGGAAATTGGCTGTCGTTCATTAATAACACGCTGCATAACGCATAATTGCCGAGCTTGATGCAATCTTTTTGCAGTTGTGGGTGTAGCCGGAAAGCCATGTTGTTGACGTTGATCAAATGCCGGAAAAATGTCGCTTGAATTTTTTATTGGTTTTGTTTTAATGGCTGCAATTTCAGGGTCACCGTTAACACATACTATAAAATAATATTCTTGAAGAGAAAACATGTCCGCGCCTTCTGCTTCCATTAACAATTTCGTATCCGAACAAAAACTGGCGGTTTCGTTCCGTCTGGTGTTGTCGTTGTACTGGATTATCCCGTTGGCTTTGGTTTTGCAAGGTCTTGATCAGTTTTTCTGGCAGAATTATTTAAAAAGCAGCTTGCCTAGCAGTCCGTATCACTTTGTTTTATTTCAGATATTATTCGGCACACCGCATGTTGTCGCCAGTAATATTCTGCTTGTCAGTAATAAGGAATATGTCATCCATTTCCGCCGTCAAATCATGACGATGACGGCGGCAATCGCCATTGCCTATGTACTGGGCAATATGCTGCTGCCGTACCGCTTTTTATACGCCTGCGTTGCCGGCTGGACGGTTTTTCACGTGTTAAAGCAACAGTACGGCATTGCCCGCGGCTTGTGCCAATTGCCGGAAAATGTCTTTAAGTTGTTGCTTTGGCTGAGTGTTTTTGCGGGGCTGGCCATTTATTTGGGAATATTTATACGCTCCGGTTTAACAGCCGAGGAAGCGTTATGGATTAAATGGGCAGCATCAGCGGGTTGTCTGCTGTTGCTGGTTGCGGCAGTGGTTAACCGGCATTGGCCAACGACAGCTTTCGGAAAACAATTTTACTGGGCGAATATTTTCCTAGTATTGACCAGCTTTTATTTATATGTGCAAGAGCAATATTTCATGGCGATATTGGTGCCGCGCTTTGTGCATGATGCAACCGCTTATGTTTTTTATGTCACCCATGATTACAATAAACACCGGCGGCAACCGCAAAATGCGCTGTACCGTGCCGCAGCGAAGATTAACTGCCATATTTTCATCGTTTTGCCCGTGCTTTCGTTCGCTTTGGCCTTTGTGCTGCAAGCCTATGGCGATGAGTGGATTAATTGGTTAACCCGGCATTTGTTCGGCGTTGAATTTTATAAAGTAATAACCCTTGCTTTTCTCGGTTACTTAGGGTTAATGCATTATTATATGGAAGGGCTGACCTGGCAGAAAGATTCGCCTTACCGCCAGTACATTGCCTTTACTAAATAAATACGGCTTGCTGTCAACTATTTTGTCTTAGCCGGTGGTCAAGTTCTTCTAAACGCTCTGGTGTGCCGATGTCCATCCAGAAACCGCTGTACAACTGGCCACTAACTTTCTGATTATTAATGCCTTGTCTAAGCAAAGGCGCCAGCTTGCTTTTCCCTGGCGGAACGCCTTTGAACAAATCGGGGTGGTACACACCGATGCCGCTGAAGGTGTATCTATTTTCAGTCTCATTGGTTACTAATCCTGCCGAATCCAGACCAAAATCACCGTTGGGGTTGTGAACAGGGTTATTAATAAGAACGATGTGAGCGAGCCGGACATTAATAGGCTTGAGTTCCGCAAAGGGAAAATCGGTCGCAATGTCGCCATTAATGACAAGGAATGGCGCATTCCCCAGTAACGGCAGCGCGTTAATGATACCGCCGGCTGTTTCCAACGCTTCGCCTTCCGGCGAATAACGAATGCTGGCGCCGAACTGGTTGCCATTGCCAATAGATTCTTCAATCTGATGCCCCAAATGAGCGTGATTAATGACCAGATCGCTGAAACCGGCGCCAACCAATCGATTAATCGTATGGATAATTAATGGCTTGCCTGCAACGGGCAGTAAGGGTTTCGGTGTGTGGTCGGTTAACGGCCGCATCCGTTCGCCGCGGCCTGCCGCCAGTATCATCGCTTTCATTAATTAAATTCCTTTTTCCGGCAAGTAGGCGGAATCCACGTTATGCAATAGAAATTGATAAAAATCGGACAATTCCGGGTACGCCCCGGCTTGCGCCAGCACATAACCCATCGTGCGAGGGATGTCTTTGAGATAACCGGATTTGCCGTCACGCAGATGCAATCGAGAAAAAATGCCGATGGCTTTCAGATGCCGTTGCATGCCCATTAAGTCGAACCAGCGGGTAAACACGGGCAGGGCGCAGTCGATTAATCCGGCTTGCAATAGACGGTTATGGTGTTGCTGCAACCAGTGTTCGATTTGTGTTTGCGGCCAGGCGATATAGCAGTCGCGCAACAAAGACGCCAGATCGTATGTAATCGGGCCGATGACCGCATCCTGAAAATCGATAACACCAGGAGAATCACTGATGAGGATCATCAAATTTCGCGAGTGAAAATCACGGTGCACACAGGTGACAGGTTGTTCCAATGCGGAATTGATTAATAGACGGCGGACGTGCTCCCAAAGCTCTGGAGAAATGGTGATGTCCATTAATCGATTAAGAAACCATTCTTCAAAAATACCGAGTTCCCGTTCTAGCAGCGCTTCATCGTAACGCGGCAAATCGGCATTCATAAGATTGCTATGGCTTTGCAGTTGGAACAAACTTGCTAAAGCTTTCCCGTATAATTCGGTAACAGTATCTTGATTTAACCGGTCAAGATAAGAAATTGACCCGAAATCCTCCAGCACCAGAAAACCGTCGTCCAAGTTACGATGGTATATTGCAGGGACTTTAATGCCGGTGGGCCGCAGCATTTCGGCGACCTTAATAAACTGCGCAATATTTTCCTTCTCAGGTGGCGCATCCATGGCGATCAACTGCCGGTTCTCTACGGTAATTCGGAAATATCGCCGGAAACTGGCGTCGCTGGAAGCGGGTTCCAATCGGCTGACTGGCATTAATAAATCGTTTTCCAGCCAGTCGAGTAGGGTAATCTTTCTGATGTCGTCGCCTATTATCATAAGGATATGGCTTTATTAATATAAAGCTGAAGCAATTTGGGGTAGAATTCGCGCTGGCATTTTATTCGATTATTCACCCCATAAGCTACTAAACTTCCTGAAAACATGCTTGCTCGATCGTTTTTGGCTTACTTCCTTATTCTCAGTGTAACAGTCGCCTACGGCAATGACGCCAAATGGAATTGTCAGGAAGACAAAAAAACCAAAACCTGGAATTGTGTCGGCAGCACCGACGGCGCAGCGCAGCCGGATAATAACCAATCGACATTCAGCCGTAGCGGACAGAGTGCAGATCAAAGCGAATCGGAGTCCAAGCCAGCCGAAAGTCAGTCTAAGGCTGATTATGGCTTCAATAAAGAAGACGCCATCAAGCAGGTGCCGCAAAAGGAACAGACGCTAGACGCCAAACCGGAAACCCGCGAGCTGCCGGTCTACAAAGCTGGGCCGCCGTTAAAGCAACCCGCAGAAACGCTGGCAGTTCCCGATACGAAAGACTTAGAAAAATCAGCTGTTGTTTCAGAGGCGCCGCCGCCGGTGCTGCCAGCCTCGGAAAAACCCGCGCCAACCGTTAATAAAATGGAAACTGCATCGACCGGCGGTAACCGTCGCGGTTGGAATTGCGATAACAAAGGTGCGGAAGGCAAATGGAACTGCCAATTAGTCGGCGCAGATCCTAAAGGCCAGGCCCGTGTTGTGGAAACGGAAGAGCCGGGATTTACGTTGCTTGATCCGACCTTTAACAGTAAAGAAGAGTTAGTCTTCAATACCTTGCGTGACCGGTTCGAAAATAACCCCTGGGGAAATTGTACGCTCCAGTTGGGTACACAGAAATACATTATGCCGGATAAAAAGCGGCGGGATTTTGCCGATATCGACATAAACTCCAATGCTGCTGAAATTTACGATAACGAAGTCGGCAATTATCGTGGCAACGTGGATATTAAACGCGCCGACCAGCAAGCGTCCTCCAATGCGGCAAATTACGATTCGGTATCGGAAGCGCTTGATTTGCACGGTAATGTCTATTACAGCGAAGACGAAATAGCCTTGTACACCGAATCGGCCAACTTGAAGCTGGCGAGCGATGAGGCTCGTATGCGTGATACTCTGTTCATTTCACCAACGACCCCGATCCGCGGTAAAGCCAGCGCAGTGTACCGTGATAACGAATATTTAAACCGCTACAAAGATGCGGCCTATACCTCTTGCGAGCCGGGCAATCAGGATTGGATGATCCATGCGTCCGATGTCAAGATGAACAAAAAAACTGGCGAAGGGTCGGCCAAAAACGCTTGGCTCGAATTCAAGGGGGTACCGGTGTTTTATTCGCCATATTTGAATTTTCCGATCGATAGCCGGAGAAAAACGGGATTATTAATGCCCGATTTCGGCAATACAGGTAGCGGCGGCTTTCGTTTCGGCCTTCCTTTTTACTGGAACATTGCGCCGAATTTTGATGCGACGTTTAAACCGCGTTATTACACCAAGCGTGGTTTCATGATGGGGGGAGATTTCCGTTATTTAACCGAGATGACCAGGGGTGGAGTCAGCGGCGAATACATGCCGCATGACGATAAACTGGAAAAACCACGCTATATAGCAAATTTTGAAAACCATACCCGTTTTACCCCCAATTTAAGCGCCAATGCCGATCTCAATATTTTATCGGATAACCGTTATTTTAAAGATTTGGGGAATGCCTTGAGTTTTCCCACGTTCAACTATATTAGAAGCTATGGTAACGTCGCTTATGCGGACAAAGGGATTTCCTTTACCGCTATGGCTGATAAATACAGGCTTATTAATCCTGATATTAAGGGTAGACTTAAGCCTTACCGGCGCTTGCCTCAGCTTAATTTGAATTTCGATCATACGTTTGATTCCTTCCCTGCCAGTATCGGTTTAGAAGACGAATACGTTTATTTTGACCATAGTGAGAGTAATGTTCCTGATGGTCAACGCATTAATATCAAACCTTATGTTAGTTTTCCGATTAAGACGGCTAGCGCCTATGTAACGCCTAAGTTGTCATTGCAATATACACAGTATTTTCTGAGTAATCAGGGTATTGCTAATCCGAACTCAGTAAGCAGATTCGTACCGATCGGATCCGTCGATAGCGGAGTGTTTCTAGAAAAAAACCTCGATGTTGCAGGTAATTCTTACTTACATACAGTAGAGCCGAGGTTGTTTTATCTGTATATACCCAAAGTTAATCAACGCGATATTCCTATCTTCGACACGGCATTGTACGATTTTCAATACGATAGTTTATTCCGGGAAAATCGTTATAGTGGTACAGATAGAATACAGGACGCCAATCAGCTCGGCATTGGTTTGAGTTCGCGTTTGATTGATCCAGAAACGGGTCTGGAAAAATTGAAATTCAATATCGGCCAATTGCTGTATTTTCAAGATCGGGAAGTGACCGGGCAGATTGTACAAATACTTAATCCTAGAACAAATTTATTTTTGGATAATGTTGTACAAAACAGCTTCTTTTCGCCTTTAGTGGCAGAGATGAATGGTCAAATAAACAAGCATGTGTCATTTCTAACCGGTTTGCAATGGGATCCCGATATTAATGATATTGTCAGAGGCAATGCATCCTTGCATTTAGAGCGGAATCCCGGAGAAATCGTTAATGTGGGCTATTCCTACCGGAAAAATACGACGAACAGAGATGCCTTAAACCAGGTATTATCAGATCCAGCATTACTCCCAGAGGATCGAAAGTTTTATGAGTCTTTGAGAACCGATCCCACTTTTTCTCCTTTGGTACTGCGCGGTCAGGATATTATCCGAAGTGATATATCGTTTCGCTGGCTTCTGTACGACAATTGGTTTGGGGTTGGCCGCTGGCAATATTCAATGTTGTATAATCAAACTCAAGATGCATTCTTAGGGTTGCAAAAAGAAACCTGTTGTTGGCGATTCGGATTAATCGGTAGACGTTACGTGAATAATTTTCCGAATTCAAACAGGAGAGTGCAGGCAGTGTTTACACAAAGCCATGATAGCCAATTCGGTATCTTTCTTGAAATTGAATTTAAAGGATTTACCGGTCTGGGTAATATCGATTTGAACGAGTTCTTAACAAGAAGTATTTTTGGTTACCGGAAAAAAGATTATTAAAGTTAATATGTTAAAGAGAATTTCAGGTGTTTTTCTGTTCTGTTTGCTTGGGATGAATTGTTTTTCGCAATTACATGCCGAACCGCTGGACAGAATTGTCGCCGTTGTCGAGGACGACGCGATTCTGGAAAACGAATTGCGCCAGGAAGTCATTGCCATCGTGCAAAAACTGCAAGCCAGCAATGCGCAAATGCCGCCGGATTACGTCATCAAAAGGCAGGTGCTGGAAAAAATGATTATGGAAAAATTGCAGCGGCATATGGCGGAACGGGCTGGGATTAATCTTAGCGAAGACATGCTGACCAATTCCGCAACCGATATTGCGCAGCGCAATAATTTGACATTGGAGCAGTTCAAGGAGGAATTACAACGTCAGGGCATGTCGTATGCAGTATTTTTGGAAAACATGAAGAATGAAATCGTCATTAATCAATTGCGCGCTAAAGAAATTGGCGAACGCATCAAAGTGTCCGACCGCGAAATTGAACACTTCATTGAAACCGAAGACAAAGGCGGCGACGGGTTGGGTCAATTTCATTTAGGCCACATCTTAATCGCGGTGAAAGAAGGCGCATCGGCAGAAACGATTAGAAAAGCCGTTGATAAAGCAGAAAAATTAGTGAAGGAATTGCGTTCCGGACTGGATTTTTCCAAAGCCGCCGCCAGCGCATCGGATGACGAAAATGCGTTAAAAGGCGGCGATTTGGGCTGGCACAGTAAAAATGATGTGCCCAGTTTTTTTGTCGATGTGGTCGGGAAAATGAAGGCAGGCGACGTGTCCGATCCCATTCGCAGCCCCAGCGGATTTCATATTATCAAGATGCTTGAAGCCAAAGGCGTAGGTGCACAGGTCATTACCAAAACTAAAGTCAGACATATACTGATTAAAACCAACGAATTAGTTAATGACGACGATGCACGGCAAAAGTTACTGGCGCTTAAGCAGCGGATAGCGGACGGCGACGACTTCGCCACCTTGGCACGCGCGCATTCCGACGACAAAGGCTCGGCTTTAAAAGGCGGTTCGCTCGATTGGGTCGGGCCGGACGATTTGGTCAAACCGTTTCAGGAAGCCATGGACAAACTGGCTATTAATGACATCAGCGAACCGGTACAAACCCAGTACGGTTGGCATTTAATCCAGGTGTTGGGCAGGGAAGATAAGGATAACACCAGCGACTTCAAAAAAAACCAGATCAAGGACATTATTAGAAAACGTAAGATTGATGAAGAAACGGAACTTTGGTTACGCCGCTTGCGCGATGAATCGTATGTCGAAATCTTTCAGGACCGGCTATAAAGCCGGTGTAAATTAGGCGGCGGGCGAAGTAATTTGGATGAACGATATTACCCAAAGCATAACATCGGTTATTAAAGACGAAAGCAGGCAGAGCCAGCCATGGCAGGAGCAATTGCAACACGTCTTGGCAACGAAAGATTTACACGGACAGCGTCTTGCTATTAATCGCTTAGTAGCAGAGCAAAATATTTCGTTACTGGATTGTGCGGCAGCATTGTTGTATCTCAATAAAAATAAATCGACGCAAACAGTAACTTCTACCGCTAAATCGGTTGAAAGCGGCCAAAAGTTGACACCGGCAATTTCTTCGCCTGCGATAAAATTAGTGCGTTACCGTCTGGATTTGGGCAGCCAGCACCAGCTATCACTGACGGAACTTAAAAAAGTCATCGTTGAAGAATCGGGAGTGGATATCAAAAAAATTTACAATGTGCGCATACAGGATTCTTTTACGTTGGTCGATCTGCCCGATGAAATGCCGCAAGAAATTTTCCATCATCTGAAAACAGTCGAGATTAATGGTAAAAAACTGGATATTCGCCGCATAAAGGCGCGTAATAAAAAACACAGTACGCGCAGGCGCAAACATCACCGGTCTGCCGGTGTTGCCGTCATGAAACAAGCTAACGATTAATAAGTTCCGGCTGGCTGTTGCACAATAAATGTTAGATGTAAGAAATCTCAGGGTTGTTTACAGAGTGGTTGATTAAAATATTGGTAGAGTATTTCATAAGGAGTTGAATTATTCAAAGCCTTGTGTGGTTTG